>ORJL010221712.1_pt1 | contig 17868 bp, 17 predicted proteins | sample 1779941 | NCBI WGS metagenome assembly ORJL01 (sample SAMEA104232317, study PRJEB22302) | groundwater metagenome | biome: forest; feature: aquifer; material: groundwater | place: USA | collected 2011-08-07 | depth 5.8 m | reverse complement strand
CGCATCTCGCGCGGTGAGCTGCGGGTTGTCCGCAAGGACGGTCCCCACCCCCACCATGATGGCGTCCGACCGGGCGCGGAGCTCGTGCACCATTGCCCGCGACGCCTCGCCGCTGATCCAGCGGGAGTCCCCCGCGCGGGTAGCGATCTTGCCGTCCAGCGTCATGGCGTACTTCACCGTGACAAAGGGCAGGCCGGTGGCGAGGTATTTGAAATACGGGGCGTTCAGTTCCCACACCACCTCATCGTCGTCCTCCAGCACGGCGCGGACACCGGCCTCCTCCAGCTTCTGGCGCCCGGAGCCGTTGACACGGGGGAACGGGTCCACGGCGGCGAAACGGACCTCTGCGATCCCAGCCGCAAGCAGGGCATCCACGCAGGGAGGCGTCCGTCCGAAGTGGGAGCATGGCTCCAGGGTGACAAAGATGGTCCCGCCGCGCGCGGCCTCTCCCGCCTGCCGCAGGGCCACGATCTCCGCGTGGGCCTGGCCGGGCGGCTGTGTGTGCCCCTCGCCCACCACCACGCCGTCCTTGACGATGACGGCGCCCACGGCAGGGTTGGGGCTGGAAAGACCGTATGCCTGGCGGGCCAAGTCGGCGGCGCGCCGCATGTGGGGGGAGGCCATGGCGCTCAGGGCTTCGTGTAGTCCCGGTTTGCGCGGCTGGCCACCGGCTCGTCTCCCGGGCCCTGGTACTTGCTGCCCAGGCCGGGGCTGCCGTAGGGCCGCTCGGCGGGCGCCGTCAAGCGGGTGAAGGATATCTGGCCGATGCGCATCCCGTAGTACAAAGTGATAGGCAGGTTAGCGACGTTTCGGAGCTCCAGCGTCAGGTGGCCCTTCCAACCAGGGTCCACATAGCCGGCAGTGGAGTGGATGAGCAGGCCCAACCGGCCCAGGGAGCTCTTGCCCTCCAGCCGGGCCACCAGATAGTCCGGGACTCCGATGTATTCAAGCGTGCTGCCCAGGACGAACTCATTGGGGTGGAGGATGAACGGAATGTCGTCAACGATCTCGACGATCTCGGTCAACTCCTCCGAAGGCCGGCGGAGGTCGATGTAGGGCTGGTGGTAGTTGCGGAAGACGCGTATCTTGCGGTCCAGGCGGATGTCCACGCTGGCGGGCTGGATGTTGCCCTCTTCCAGAGGCGTGATGACGACACTGCCCTTGGACAGCTCTTCCCGTATGGTTCTATCGCTCAGGACCATTGACGTCCCCACCTGAAGTTTGGGTTCATCCTAGCACAGTCCAGGGTTGAAGGGCACGGCGGGCAGCAGGGCCGGTAGTAGGCCAACCCATCTATCGTGAAGCCATCCCATAAGTCCTTGGGGAGGCGAAATCCGTTCGTCCTGTCGCAGATCCCGTATGCGTCCTCGAATCGGGAAGTCGGAGTGCAGCGGAGACCCCGCATGAGTCTGCGAATCGGGGCGGAGTCGAAGAGCTTGCCCCAAGGACCTCGAAGGACCGTCCCAAACGGATGGGGCTGAGTCTTCTCCTCCAACTTCTCCATTTTGGGATGGCTTCGTCATTCCGGTTTGCGTCAGAACCCAATAGCGGCTTCCGCAGTGTGACGCATGCAGCCATCCTCAGCGCTGAAAAAGAGCACGGCCTCGGCAATCACCGGGGCCGTGCAGCATACGCCGTCTTCAGTTCCGTTTCCTCTCCCAGTATTCCTTTTCCCGCCACTCCACCTCGCGCTGCTTCTCTATGGAGAGGCCCATGCCGCGCTCCATATCGATCACCGCCCGGGCGATCTCCATCCCCTGCCCTTCCTCGCCGATGCGCCGGCTGAGCGGCACGCGCACGTCCGTGAGGAAGATGCTCTGTTCGGCGCCCGCCACCAGGAGCGACTGCTTCTTGATGAGCACGCCGGGCGAATGCGCGTCAATGGCCAGGATGCTGAAGCGCCGGTGGGGCCGCTCCTCCTGGTTCGTGTCCACCAGAGTCAGAAGCAGGTCCGGGGTGAGCTTGCTCGTCACGAAGTCCTTGGCCCCGTTCACGACGTAGAAGTCTCCGTCGCGCACCGCCTTCGTCTTGGTGCCTTGGAGGTCCGTGCCCGCGGCAGCGGCCTCCGTGAACATGTGCGCCACCGTCCAGTCCCCCTGAAGGATAGGGGTCAGAAGCTCTTCCTTCTGCTCCTCCGTGCCCCACGCCCGGATGGCGATGACGCCCTGCAGGGTGCCGTGGATGGGGGGCAGGGAGCGGCTGTTCAGCTCCTCCTGGATGATGGCCCCGTGCGTGGAGGTCAGGCCGCCTCCGCCGTACTCCCTGGGCCACGTGGCGCCCAGCCAGCCCTTGCGGCCCAGCTTCTTGCGGAACTCCACGGCCCATTTCTCCACCTCGGGCGGCACCGGGTCCCCCCGGCGGACGCGGGGCAGGTCCTTAGGGATGTTCGCGTCCAGCCACTCCCGCACCTCAAGCTGGAACGCCTGGATCGCCCGTATCTCAGCGGGCGTGTAGTACGACTCCGTCATGATGCTGCGCCTTCTCTTCACTTCAAGATTGAAGTCCATTGTCACATCCAGTCATGCGCCTGGCCAATGCTGCGCAAACGTTATGGCGAGTATAGCACTAACGCCTTCTGCAACGCCCGTCACTCCAAGCCAGCGTGGTGCAACCCGCCCCATCCAGCCTATACTGTCCCCACGTCTTGCAGCTCGTCCCAGCAAGGGGGATAACGTGCCCAGCGAAGTCCCGTTGACGGCCGCCCAGTCCAGCCTTCCCTTCGTCGTCATGGCCAAGCCCGTCGGCCCGGTCTGCAACCTCGAGTGCAGCTACTGCTACTACCTGGACACCACCAACCTCTACCAGCGCCCCCACGTGTTCAAGATGTCGGACGCCGTGCTTGAGAGATACGTCAGCCAGTTCATTGCGTCCAGCCCCGGGCCCATCGTCACCTTCGTCTGGCACGGCGGCGAGCCCACCCTGGCGGGGCTCGACTTCTACCGGCGCGCCGTGGAGCTACAGAAGCAGTACCTCCCCCAGGGCTGGACCTGCCTGAACAACCTCCAGACCAACGGCACCCTGCTCGACGACGAGTGGTGCGCGTTCCTTGCGGAGCACCGCTTCGACGTGGGGCTGAGCATAGACGGCACGAAGTGGCTGCACGACGCCTACCGAAAAGACCGGGGCGGGCGAGGCACGTACGAGCGCGTGGTCGAAGCGGCTCGCCGCCTGCAAGCCCACGGCATCCAGCCCGACCTGCTCTGCACGGTGACTGCCGCTACGGCGAAGGAGCCCATCGCCGTCTACCGGGCGCTCAGGAGCCTCAATACCGGGTGGATGCAGTTCCTGCCCATCGTGAAGCGCGGGCCGAACGGACAGCCGACGCCGGAATCCGTGACGCCGGAGGCCTACGGGCGCTTCCTCAGCGCCGTGTTCGACGAATGGGCCTTCCACGATGTCGGCAAGCTGGGCATCCAGTTCTTCGCCGAAATGGCCCTCGTATGGTCGGGCGGGACCGCCAACCTGTGCTGGATGGCCCCTACCTGCGGGCGGGTGCCCATCGTGGAACACGATGGGGGCGTGTACTCGTGCGACCACTTCGTGAACCCCGCGCACCGTCTCGGCGACATCGAGACCTCTCCCCTGAGCGAGCTGGTCGACGCCCCGGCCCAGGCCCGCTTCGGCGCCGACAAGCGGGACGGGCTCCCCGCGCGGTGCCGCTCCTGCCCCTGGCTCGCTGTCTGCAACGGCGGGTGCCCGAAGGACCGCTTCGCAACGGCGGAGGGTGGCGAGCCGGGACTCAGCTACCTTTGTGACGGCCTGCGGTACTTCTTCGCCCACGCCGAGCGGCCACTGAGACAGGTCCTGGACCGCAGGAGGCATGGCGTGAGCCCCGAGGCCATCATGGCCGAGCTGCGCGCGGAATCGCTGGTCCGTTGGCGCGGGGTCGGCCGGAACGACCCGTGCATCTGCGGCAGCGGGCGCAAGGCGAAGAATTGCTGCTGGGACCAGAGACCGTAGGGGCGCTATTGCCAACTGCTATGCAGGCACAAAGCCGGCGGCTTTCCCAGCACTGTCTACGTCCAGTGTCCAAATACGACGGCACTGGAAATCAATCAATGCCTCTGACTGGAGTTCAAGGTCGAGTTGGAGTTGTCCGCCAAAAGCCACGTACTCAGATAGCCTGCCGTCATACTGGCGTCCCTTATCATGGATGAATCGAATAATTCTCCCAACATTCCTGTCCTCTCCGTCGACTTGTGCAATCTGAATCATCCCAGACTGCCTCGGTCCAATCATCTGGAAGTTCCCACAATTCCATGGCAGCCATGCTTCCTTGATCCTTGGGGTTCCAGCCGCGCCGCTTACCCCGTGGAAAACCACCCTAAATTGATGGGCCTTCGTGTCGGGGTTGTAGACTTTGATGGAGATGTTGGGGATAACCACGCCCTCAATAACGGGCGCTATCGATTGTCCCTGCTGGGCAGGCCCGTAAATGTTTACTTGCGCCTGGTCTCTAGCATTAATGGCATGGCCACCAGCGCTTTGTGCCAAATCTCCACCAGCGTGACCTTGCTGCGCTCCTGGGCTGTCATCTTGTTTCGATTCCATCCGACTCCCTTCTTTCGGTTGGGATGAACGCCGGGAAAAGGCTAACAGTGTAAGCCATACGAAAGCAATGACCGCGGCAACGAGCACTTTCACCAAGAACGGCCACGATGTGGTTGCCTGAAGTGAGTGCATCACTCCAAGCCCACCTCCCCCAATAGCGAGACCGACGGCCCATTGCCAGAGTGTGAGCACCTCATAACTAGCCCAAATCCAGCGCAGCACTGCCATTGTCCTGCACCTCCCTCACTAGGTACCCTCATTGTATCCCTGGCCAGGGGAGCCTCCGAAATATGCAACATCCTTGTTTGACACATTAAAGGGGCTGTTGTTAGACTGAGCCAGCTTTTCTAACCCCAGAGGAGATGCGCTCTTCCATGCAGGCAACCACGTACGTCGGCACGCTGTCTGACCGTGTCTTCCCCCGCACCGGCATCTGGCGGGATGTCCTCCTGATCACAGGGTTTGCGCTGTTCACCGCCGTGGCCGCGCAGATCTCCATCCCCATGTGGCCGGTGCCCCTGACAGGGCAGACGCTGGCCGTGCTCGTCACCGGCGGCGTGCTTGGCAGCACCCGTGGCCTGCTGAGCATCCTCCTGTACATGAGCCTTGGACTTCTGGGCCTCCCGGTCTACGCGGGCGCCGTCAGCGCCGTGCTCGCCGGCAAGCAGGAGATGTGGGCCACCAGCGGCGCGCTGTGGAGCGCCAAGCCGTTCTGGCTGCTGCCGTCCTTCGGGTACATCATCGGCTTCGTTGTGGCGGCGTGGGTCATTGGTAAGCTGGCGGAGCGCGGGTGGGACCGGAACGTGTGGCGGACGCTGGGGGCCATGCTCGTCGGCGAAGCCATCGTCTACGCGTTCGGCATTCCCTGGCTGTGGATGGTCCTCAAGCCGGACCTGGGGACCACCCTGATGTACGGCCTGTGGCCGTTCATCCCTGGCGACGCCATCAAGATGCTCATTGCGGCTGGCGTCCTGCCGTCCGCCTGGCTGCTCCTCAAGCGGCGGGGTACGGGCGCTTCCTAGCGCAAGCATGGACATCACCTGGTTGGGGCAGACCTGTTTCCGGCTGCGCGGGCGGGACGTCTCCCTGCTCACAGACCCCTTCCCTGAGACGGGGCTGAAGCTGAGCGCTCTCAGCGCGGACATCGTCACGCTCAGCCACCGCGACCCCAAGACCGACCAAGCGCCTCCTGAGGTGCAGGCTATCAAAGAGGTGCGCCGGGTCATCGCCGGCCCCGGCGAGTACGAGATCGCGGGCGCCCTCATCAACGGCATCCAGACCTTCCGGGACGGCCAGAGCGGCAAAGTGCGCGGCAAGAACACCGCGTACCTCATCGAGATCGACGGTGTGGTGGTCTGCCACCTGGGGGACATCGGCCACGTGCCAAGCGCAGCGCAGATCTCCGACATGGGCCGCGCGGACGTCCTCATCGTGCCCATCGGGGGCGCAGGCGGGCTGGACGTGCGCGGTGCGGTGGAGGCGATCAACCAGATCGGGCCCAAGCTCGCCATCCCCATGCGGTACCGCATCGACCTCTCCACCGCCGACCTGGAGCCGGTGGAGAAGCTTCTGCAAGAGATGGGCCTGAGCGGCGTGGAGACCCAGCAGCGCCTGACCGTCACCCCTACTACCATGCCCCTGGAGACCAGGGTGGTCCTCCTGGAGCCGCGCGCCTCCTGAGCCGCGCACGCCACTTGACCCTTGCAAGCCCTAATGACCCGCGCCCTCAGCCCGGCCCGTCCTGCAAGTGCCTACGGGCTCGCAACCTTGTGGTGATGTGGGAGGAGCGGACCTAAGAACCCGTTCGTGGTGAGCCCCGACTTCAGTCGGGGAACCACGTGTCAAAGAACAACGGTAAGCCAGCATTGTCCCGATGTCATCCGGCTCTGCGACTTCGCTCGCAAGGCATCGCTCGCAACGACGAAGAGAAGGTGGATCCCAGGAAGGCCCCATTGGGAGCCGTGACCAGACGCCCATCGCCGCTGCCACAACTCCACTACAATGGTCTCGGCCTGAGGATGTGACCGCCCGACGCCGAGACCGAGACCCGCGCGAGGGAGACCATGCAACAGCGGATGCGACTGGAGTTCAGCCGGGCAGACGAGGCGAAGTTCGCCTCTCACCTGGACTTGATCCGCGCCTGGCACCGCGCCATGCGGCGGGCCAGCATCCCCCTGGCCTACTCGGAGGGCTACACGCCCCACCCGCGCATCTCCCTGGCCGCCCCTCTTCCGGTGGGCGTCACCAGCGCAGCGGAGATGATGGACGTCTATCTGAGCAGGCGCATGTCCTCGCTGACCTTTGTCAAAGGGCTGAGCGCGCAATGCCCGCCCGGCCTGTCCGTCCTGGCGGCGGAAGAAGTGCCCCTGTCCCTGCCCTCGTTGCAGTCCCTGGTGCGCTCCGCCGAATACGAGGTCACCTGTCCGACTGCCGTCTCCACAGGAGCTGTCCGCAATTCTATCCAGGCCTTTCTGGATGCCGAGACGTTCCCCTGGGAACACAGGCGGGACACCGGCGTCCGCCAGTACGACCTCCGCCCCCTCGTGTTCAACCTCACGCTGGAGGAATGGACGCCGGAAGGCTTCAAAGTGTCCATGCACCTCCGCCTGGACACGCAAGGCGCGGGACGGCCGGACCAGGTCATAGCGGCCCTCGGGTTCGGGGAGGAGTACACCTCTATCCACCGCACCCGCATCCACCTGTCTGAGGACTAGCGACATGCCCTCCCTACCCACCCTTGAGGAGCGCGTATCCGCCTTCCTCGATACCCACGGGCTACGGGACATCGCCATCGTTGTCGCAGTGTCCGGCGGACCGGACTCCCTGGCGCTTCTGGTGACGCTGGCGCGTCTGCGGGGTCGCTTCGGCCTGACACTACACGCGGCACATCTGGACCACCAACTGCGCCCAGAGAGCCGCGCGGAGGCCGCGTACGTACGGCGGGTCTGCCGGAGGCTGGGCGTGCCGGTCACCTTTGGCCGCGTCGATGTCGCGGCGCTCCAGGCGCGAGAGAAGATATCCCTGGAGGACGCCGCGCGGCGGGCGCGCTACGCCTTTCTGGCGGCCGTCGCCCAGGAGCGCGGAGCAGCGATAGTCCTGACCGGCCACACAGCGGACGACCAGGTGGAGACGGTGCTCATGCACATCCTGCGCGGCACGGGTCTCAATGGCCTGCGGGGCATGCGCCCGGTCACACGCTTCCTCCTGGATGGCGGCCAAGATGTCACGGTGGGACGGCCTTTCCTGGAAGCCACGCGCGCGGAGACGGAGGCCTGCTGCCGCGCCGCGCGCCTGCGGCCCCGGGCGGACCCCTCGAACCAGGACCGCCGGTTCTTACGGAACCGCGTCCGCATGGACGTGCTGCCCGCTCTTGAGACCGCGCAACCGGGAGCGCGAGAAGCCCTGCGCGGCCTGGCCCTGGTGGCGGACGAGGCCCAGAGATATCTGGAGAGCGCCGCGGACACCGTGTGGAGGGACGTTGCCCGGCCATCGGGCAACGCCGTGGTCTTGGACCGGAGGGCTCTTGCGGACGAGCATCCGGCCATCCGGGCGGAGGTGTACCGTCGCGCCGCGCGACTCCTCGTGGGAGAGCCCCTGCCGCTGGAACGGGTCCACGTCGCCCAGATGGATGCGCTGCTGTCCAAGACGGGGGAGAAGCACATCGACCTGCCTCTGGGGCTTCAGTACACTGTGCACTTCTTCTACGCCGTCCTGAGCCTGGGAGAGCCGCCTTGCCCGCTTCCGGAGGTTGTCGAAGGCCGTCTACCTGTGCCCGGACACGCCCGGCTAGGCCGTTGGAGTTTTGAGACGACCGTGTGCGAGGACGGCGTGCGCGTGGACGCCAGCCCCGGCGCCCCGGCCGCCCTCTTTTCGCCACAGGATGCGTGGTTGCCGTATCGGATGTCGGCCACGATCCCCCATGACCGCGCCCAGGGCGGCCTGATCGTAAGGCGTCGCCGGCCCGGGGACCGCGTCCGCCTCACTGGTGGAACGCGGAAAGTTCAGGATATCCTGGTAGACAGCAAGACACCGCGCGGCTGGCGGGACTGCGTGCCGCTCGTGTGCCACGGGACCACGGGAGAGCCTCTATGGGTGGTGGGATCTCAGAGGCCACCATCTTTGCCGGAGAACGCTGGAGCGAATAAGGAGCGCAATGACCACGGTTGACATCGTCATTCCCGTCTACAACGAGCAAGAGGCGCTGCCGGTCTGCATGGAGCGCCTTGTCCCCTACTGCCGGGAGCACCTGGCCGAATACAAGTGGCGCGTGGTGGTGGCCAACAACGGCTCCACGGACAACACGTGGAACGTCATTCAGGACCTCGCCCGGAAGTACACCGGCGAGGTGACCGGCGTCCACCTGGACCAGAAGGGCCGGGGCCGGGCGCTGAAGAAGACCTGGCTGGAAAGCCCGGCGGACGTGATGTGAGTCCAAATGAGTCATTATCGCGGCGTCCGGACCGCATTTAGGCTAGGGTCCGTTCCGCGCATAGCTGGGCCAATAGGTGATTGAGCCACCAAAAGAGACCTCAATGCCAACCTTGTTCCCCTTCGCGCCCATGAAGTCGCTGGAAAACGTGCCATCCGGCCTGGTCACAACATCCTCTAAGGACAGGGCGGCTGGGCGGAGCGGTATCCGTATCCGCGCCACTTCCGCATCTCTCAAGAAGATGGCGACAAAGTGGCCGCTGCCCAGCGAATTCGAATCTATGCGTGCGCGCACCGTGAACGAGTACTCCGCACCGGGAGTGAGCGGGAAAGCCCCTGACTGCCCAAGCCCGACCTGCCCCTGAGCGACTTGGACATGGAGGGCTCCCTGCCCATCCGTCTCGCCCGCCTCCAGCACGGCGGGGCCGGGAGTAGCGGTCCACCCGGAAGGAAGCTGAGTAAAGCGCACCTCCGCCGTCTTGCCGCCTGCATCCGTGTAACGCATGGAAGTGAGCCAGAACTCGCTCGTGCCGGAGCAAATGCTACACTCCGTATTGAGCCGATACCCCAATATGAAGCGTGTAGCGTTCATCGGCGCAACGCCTGTCACCGTGTAGTCAGCATAGATTCCCGGCCCATCCAGAACAGTAAGCTGCATCTTAACTGGCGTATCGCCAATGCCAGCGCCATTGGCGTCCACAAGTGCGCCTCGGACACCGATCCTTGTCCCCTCTTCCACGAGGGGAGCCACTCGGACAAAAGTCTTTGCCTTCAAAGGCGGGCGGAACACCGCTTTAGCCACCGCGTGGCCGTACGCATCACCCTCACCCCGCGTGGGAAGTACATGACTGCCCTCCCCGATTTCGTTCCAGGCCTCCAAAAAGACGATGGGGGCCTTCATGTCCGGCGCCGGTAGGGAGCGTGGGTGCGCGTTCGCCCAATCGCCAGCGTTCTGTAGGAAATCCGTCACCCCCCCGGGTGACCGGGAGTACCACATCAGGTTCCCTTCCCAACGCGGTCCGTCCCACGGGCGCGGGTCCCATCCGGACATGACCGCCGGTATATATGGCAGGGGACTTGCCTGAGCAAACTGGTCCCACTGCCATTGCGCCGCCAGCGCCAACTCAGAGAGCGGCTTTCGCCCGTTTACCACACCGGGTAGCTCCGGATAATTGTACTGGCTCACTGCGTCGTAGCCCTGGCCCCGCAGAGATGAAAGGTCAGGGAACTTGGCAGGATTGGGATAAATGGCGCTCACATACACCCCGGCCACAATGAACACATCCGGGATCCCCCGGGACCGGGCCGCCTCCCGCAGTTTCTCCATCGCGGCGCGGACGGCGGTCACGCTTCCGAATTGCTCGAGGAGGGATGGCGCGTTGAGGACTGCGAATAGCGGCTTATTTCCAATGCGCTCGTATTGTGGGTCTTGGAACATCGTGGCCCATTCATCCACAACATGGTCCCATTCCTCTACCGGTACCGTGTAGTTCCTCTCATTCACATACCAGATCGCATAGCCGACCCCCTGCGTATCCGGGATCGCTCGATACCTCTCGAGAGCGTTGTTGATATAGCCGCCCTGCCCATGGCTTCCCACGTCCGGCCTGTAGTACCAGTCGAACATGAAGAACCCGATGCCATACGAGTGCGCCCAGGCAAGTTGTTGCTCCATGGAGCAAGGCGTCAGGGTATGCCAGCCGCTCAGCGGTTCCAGGTCAGGAAAGGGGCCGATGCGTCTACCAGCACTGGTAATGCGCGTCCTGCTAAGGCCACTCAGGTGCGGGCTTGTCTCCGGACCTGACCAGCCGTCGAAGTACACCGCGCCCACGCGCATGCCGGGCTGTCGAGCCGGTTGCTGTGGAGCGGACAGGCCATCCGGTGTGCAGGCCACTTCGAGAGAATCGCTCGCAGCGACAGAGCCGCTGGAAGAAACGAGTACCGCCCCAATCAAAGCAGCCATGGCCACAAGGGTTGCCGCAAGGAGGATACCCCTCCACATCTGCCACCACCCCTGCGCACGTGCTCGCATGCCTCCTCCCCCCACCCTGCTCCGGATCCCGCCCCGATCTACTTCCAGGGCGAAGTGTATCCCCGCTGCATCGGCCATCCGACTACGGCTGTACAACCTGTTTCCGCAGTATCGCCGGCCCGTAGCGCTTGCCGTCCACCGCGCTATAGGCGTAGACGTACAACTCCACAGGGCCCGTCGGGAGGTCCTTGACCTCCGCGCTCCAGCCTGCACTTCCCCACCGTGTGGCGCCGAACACGGCCACAAGGTCTGGTCGGCTATCCGGCTTAAAGGCTGCCTCCGTCAGAAGAGTGCCCGTTTCCTGAGGGCCGAGCCATATCTCCAACTTACTGATGCCCGCACCTATGTCGCTGCCGAGATCCAACGCCCATCCAGACATGGCAACCGTGGGAGTGATTTGCGTTACGGAGCTTCCTGGAGAGTCCACCGCTATCGATACCAACGGCTGAAGCGGGTCAACCCTTACCTCGAGTGTCAGTGGCGTCAGCGTCTCACCCGTCCTGGCGATGGGGTACACGTACCAGCGATGCGTCCCCTCCGGCTTTGGCGGAGTGAGGAAGGAGAATCCGCACTGTCCGTACGCCTGCTGATTGAACCGGGTGGAGATATCTAAGCGCGTCACAGGAGTGTATGCAAACCCTACGAAGGCTCCCGTGCCAGCCGGGCCATCCCAGACCTCGATCTGGCCGATCCCACAGTCCCGTGTTTGTGACGGATCGAAAGCCCACCCACGGATGGCGAAGCGGGAAGCCACGGTGGCGTTCGGCCCAGGCACCTCCACAGCCCCCTGCCCTTCCCGGAATGTGGTCTGCGCCTGCGGCACCCCGAGTGCTGGCACAGGGCTCCGAGTCGGGGCCGGTGCCAGTGTCGAGGTGGGTGCAGGGGTCGCACCGCTTGCCGCCGTGGGTGACGGGCGCAGCCCCGGTGTCCGCGTAAGAGATGGCGATGGGGAGGCCGTCTCTGTTGCACCTGGCGCAAGTGTCACCGTCTCCGTGGGCTGGGCAACCTGCGCGTTCTCCGGGACCGGTGCATATATCAGAGCCACGCCAACCACAATGATAAGAAGCAAGAGGCTAAGCGGAAGAAGATTCTTCATACCTTCTCAGGCAGGTTGACCATGTTCTTGAGGCCTCTATCATAAGCCATATGCTTCAAACAGCGTAATATCTGTAGGTCCATCCGGTTAATCCTTCTGTGCAATATCGGACTAAAGGAGCGCCCCTTCCGGCCAGACTCTTCGACCGTCCAGATTTTCAATCTAAAGGGGCCTTGTCCGGTTGCGCAAATCAAACTGACACCGCATTTGTGGTTCACGTGCGATGTCGCCAACCTCTGGAACTACTTCAGTAGCCACTGATTCCTGGGTGATCATCGGCAAGATCACCGTCATATTCTCATAGAGCGAAGGGTGGCGCAGGCGCGTCGCTCTTCGCTCAAGCAACCCCGTTGGAGCGGGGATACGAGCCGAACACCTTGAAGAGCGAACAGTGTTTCTGGACCGCGGCCAGCGCCTCCTTGACCAGGGGGTCGTCCTTGTGGCCCGCGAGGTCGATGAGGAAGACATAGCGCCCAAAGGCCTCCCGGCTGGGCCGCGACTATACCTTGGTCAGGTTGATGCCCCGGTTGGCGAACTCACCCAACGTGGCGTAGAGCAGGCCCGCCTTGTCCTCGCTGAACGCAAAGGCGATGGACGTCTTGTCCTTCCCGGTCCGCGGGTGGTCTTCCTTGGCAAGCACCACAAAGCGCGTCACGTTCGTCTGGTCGCCCAGGATGTTCTCCGCCAGGATATGAGCGCCGTACAGGGCTGCCGCCCGCTTGGTGCTGATGGCCGCCGCCGGGACCTTGCTCCGCAATGCCTCCTCCACCGCCGCCGCCGTGCTCAGCGCCGCAACAGTCTCCACCTTGGGATACACGGCCTCCAGGAAGCTACGACACTGCCCCAGCGCCTGTGGGTGTGAGAACACCACCCGAATGCTCTCCGGGTCCGTCCCCGGCTTCACCACCAGACAGTGCACGATAGGCAGAAGGAGCTCCGCCCGTATAGCCAGGCGCGACTCGTGGATGAGCAGGTCCAGCGTGGCTGGGACGGAGCCCTCCAGGCTATTCTCGATGGCCACGATCCCCTCGTCCGCCAGGCCGGTGGCTACCGCCGCCGCCACCGCCGAAAAGGTGGGGACAGGGCGCAGCTGGGCGTGGGGGTCGTACCGGAGGGCTGCCTCCTCGGTGTTTGTGCCGGCAGGGCCAAGGTAGGCCAGACGTTTAGGCATGGTGGGCCTATTCTAGCTGTTTCCCCACAGTTTTCAAAAGACGCGCAAGGAGAAGCGCGGCGCCTTCAGGAGTTGGTCAGCGTTTGACGCATGTCTTCTTCCGCGGCGGGAGGGACCACGCCCACCACCTCGTCATCCTCATGGAGGACCGTCTCCGGCGTAGCGATCTGGATGCCCCGGTTGCGGTCGTACACCAGGACGATCATGCTGTCCCTCGGCAACGTGATTTCCGCCAGCCGACGGCCCACCACGCGGGAATCGGGCGGGATCTGGACATTGACCAGTTCCAGATTGCTGCCCTTCAGCGTCAGAAGAGGGATAAGGGGGTGGGAAGGCATCTCCTGCTCGATTTGAGCAAGGATCAACTCCGTGCTGTTCACGGTTGCGTCAATGCCCAGGAGCCGGAAGATCTGCTTGTTCTGCGGGTTGTTGATGCGCGCAATGGTCCGCTTCACATTGAAGCGGTGCTTGGCCACCTGGCAGGCGACCAGGTTGTCCTCGTCCTCCCCCGTTGCGGCGATAAGCACGTCCGCGCGGACCGCGCCCACCCGGTCCAGAGTTGCCGCCTCGCAGCCATCTCCCCGGTGCACCACGCTGCCAAGCTCTTCCGCGATCAACGCGCAGCGTTGCGCGCTGCGCTCGATGCACAGGGTCTCGTGGCCGTTCTTGAGGAGGCTGCGGGTCAGGTGGAACCCCACCTCCCCGCCGCCGACAACGATGATATACATAGGCCGCTACCGCGCCGGGGCTGGACCGGTGGAGACAAGCTCGAACAGCTTCTGAGCGCCCAGGACGGTGGGGCTCATAGTCTCCAGGCCCATGTTGTGAAAGATATCGTTACGTATGGGATCATAGACCCGGCAGACGACGCGGGGCACGTGGAAGATATGCTTAGCGATCTGGGCGGCCATCAGGTTCCGGTTGTCTCCCGCCGTCACAGACACAAACACGTCCGCCTCATCTGCGCGTGCGCGGCGTTGCGCCTCTTCATCCGTGCCATTGCCCACCATCGCCCGGCCCCGGAAGTTCACCGGCAGCCTCTCAAAGGCGTCCGCGTTGACGTCCAGAACAGTCACGTCGTGTCCTTCCGTGTCAAGCATGGCCGCAAGCGCCGCGCCCATACGGCCGCAGCCCATGATGATGATCTTCACCCTATGTTTCCTCGGGAGTCATTTCTTCCCGGCAGACCCATACCGGACACGGGGCGTTTCTCAGGACGAACGGGATAGCATGACCCATGCTGAACTCACCGAAGTGACGCTTGTAGCGCATCCCCATCACAATCAACTCCGCAGCCCGCTCCCGCACCTCTTCCACTACGGCGGGACCAGCGTCCCGCGCCTGGAGGACCTCCGTGTCCACATTGAACTTGGCCTTCTTTGCCAACTGCCGCACCTGTTCCAACAGCGCCTCCCCCCGCTCCAGCTCTGGCTCCAGGTGAGCGTCCAGAGGGAGTGTCCGGTCTACTTCGATCACGTGCACGGCGTACACCACGCCTTTGTTACGGCGGGCGACTTCCCCGGCAAGCCGCAGCGCATCCTCGTCCACCCCGTCTCCCAGGACCGGAACGATGATGCGTTTGGCGTCCCATGCGGACCGTTTCTGCCGCTGCCCCGCTTTGGCCGGAGAAACGTACTGTCCAATCACGGCGTTATCCTCCCAACCCGGCTACTTCGGCCTCGCGCATTATAGTCTGGCCCTCTGGTGGGCGGCAAGGTTTCCCCGATACTAAGGTCATCTATGTGTCTCGGCCCTGTTATGAGCCGCCTACACCACCGAAAGTTAAGTGTAGCGCGCTTTGGCGAAGATGGTTATCTCTTGGAGTGTGTGTGAGGACTACGTGTTGGAGGAGTGGGCGGCCCGCCCTGCTCCACCCCTCTGTCACGCAGAGTGCAGGTCCCCGGTGCAATCGGGGCAGCGAAAAACCTACAGCCCTGCGCCGCCACGGACCAGGGCCGAGGAAAATGTAGAGGCCGCCTTGGCTACACCGGAATGCCGCACACCCGCCCCCAAAGGGAACGGCGACTGTGTTCCGGCGGACGACGGCCTAGAGGACGCGGACGCGCTCCAGCTGCGCGTCCAGCCCGGAAACGATGAGCACGTCATTACGCTGCACGCGCTCGAACCTGTCCGGGTTCAGCAGGATATCGTTGCCGCGCCGGATGAGCAGGACATGCATGCCGTCCCGTGTGGCGGGCCCAAATCCCAGCTCCTCAAGTGTCCGGTCCAGGAAATGCTCCGGCGGGCTGAGCTTGCTCACGCCGTATTCTTTGCTCACCTCAATATAGTCCCGGATGTTAGGGGTGGTAAGGCTATGCGCCAGGCGCACGCCGGTCTCCTGCTCGGGAAACACCACGCGGTCCGCCCCCACCTTCTCCAGCGTGGCCCCGTGCAGCTCCGTGCGCGCCCGCGCCACCACAAACGGCAGCCCCAGCCTCTTGAGGAGCACCGTGGCCATCAAGCTCACCGTGATGTCGCCCGCAACCGCCACAACGCCAATGTCGAACTTGGCGATGCCCAGCTCGCGCAGGGCGTTTTCATCCGTCACGTCCATCTGGACCGCATCCGTGGCGAAGGGAGCGATGTTCTGAACAGCGCGCTCGTCCCTGTCCAGGGCCAGCACCTGGTGTTTGAGCTGCGTCAGCGTCCGCGTCACCGTCTCCCCGAATCGGCCCAGGCCCACCACAACGATTTGCTTCGCCACCGAACACGCTCCTTCGGTACCCTTCCCTGGTTGGGACGCGCCTGCGCGCGGTCCACGCCTACCTCTTAGCCGTAGAACCTACCCTATCTTAACGCGCTCCTGCGCGCGACGGAAATGGGCGCGCTTTTGCCGTGCGGCCAGCGCCAGCCCTATGGTCATCAAGCCCAGCCGGCCCATGAACATGGTCACGACCAACACGATCTTGCTCAGAGGCTGGAGGTCTGGCGTGATACCGGTGGAGAGCCCCACCGTACCCAGGGCGCTCACCGTCTCAAAAAACAGGTCGATGAAGTCCCGTTGCTCCAGTATCGTCAGGACGAATAGAGTGACGTTCACCCAGATGATGCCCACGGCGCCCAGCGTCAGGGCGCGCCGCACCTGGTCCTCCGGGATCTCCCGCGCGAAGGCCTCCGTGCGCTCGCGACCTCGGATAGAGGCGAGGATGGAGACCACCAATACGCCAAATGTATTGGCCTTGATGCCCCCGGCTGTCGAGCCGGATGCACCTCCTATGAACATGAGCAGAATGAGGACGAACAACGTATAGTCCTGAAGCTGGCCCATGTCCTGCACATTGAAGCCAGCTGTCCGCGCGGACACAGAGAGGAAGAAGGAATCCAAGAGCTGCTCCCACAGCGGCTGGCTGCCATGGGTGAGCGAATTGCCCAACTCGCTCAGAAAGATGCTCAGTGTGCCGATGGCCAGCAGAAAGGCCGTCACCACCAGGACGAGCTTAGTGTCCAATAGGAACTGATGGAATCGCCGGACCACAGCGACATCCCGGATGACCGTATAGCTGATGCCCCCCAGAAACACGAGGATCGCGATTGGCAACAGGATGATCACGTTGCCCTGATAGGGGATGAGGTTTGCGTTGTTCTCCGTGATGGAGAACCCTGCGTTGTTGAAGGCGCTGATGGAGTGGAAAACAGAATGCCACAGGGCGCGAGGAGGGTCGTAGTACGGGAGGAACCCGAAGAAAAGGATGATCACACCCACGAACTCGATGACGAACGTCGCCGCAACCACTTGAAGCGCAAGCCGCTCCAGGCTGCCCAAAGCGCCCCCGCCCACAGACTCGCGCAGGAGCAAGCGCTCCCGCAGGGTGACGCGCCTGCCAAGGGCCACGAACAGGACCGTCGCGGCCATCATGACCCCCAGGCCGCCGATCTGGATGAGCGCCAGGATGACCGCTTGCCCAAACACCGTCCAGTAGGACCACGTGTCCACCACCGTCAGCCCCGTCACACACACGGCGGACGTGGCGGTGAACAGCGCCGTGATAGGGTCGGAGAGCTCCCCGCTGCGGTTGGAGATGGGGAGCATGAGCACCACGGTCCCGATTGCGATGAGAAGAGCAAAACCGTACACCAGCAGGAGCGCAGGGGGCATGGGTGCGCGCCGGGGCTTCTCCGGCGCGATCCGGATCAGCTCTGTGCGCTGCCGGGGCGCGCGCCGCACGATCTGGTCACCCAGGCGTCGCTGGAACCCGTTCCGCACGTTTCCTCCTTGGTGCGTCGTGCGCATGGCCCTTAGCCCGCATGCGGCGGGATTCTAGCCCCCCCGCACCAGGCTGTCAATGCGCCGGCGCCTCCAAGCATACGCCACAGTCAGCTTCAGGCCAGCACCGTCGCCCCTTCCTCAGAGGCTGACCGAAAAGAGGCAACAAGCTGACCATCCCCCTCGTGTCGCGTCTCCGATGCAGCCTGGCAACCACGTCTCCAGGACAACGCCCCATTTCCGTCGTCCCGAGGCCCTCCGAGTGACCTGGTGCAGGGCGGTCCCTTCCTCCTTCTCCCCCCTCTCCGTCGACGGAGAGGGGCTGGGGGGGGGGTCCGCCCCCTTCCCCCCGCTGGGCCGACCCGCCCCCCCTGTCGTAGGGCAGG
>ORJL010647235.1_pt1 | contig 17879 bp, 23 predicted proteins | sample 1779941 | NCBI WGS metagenome assembly ORJL01 (sample SAMEA104232317, study PRJEB22302) | groundwater metagenome | biome: forest; feature: aquifer; material: groundwater | place: USA | collected 2011-08-07 | depth 5.8 m | reverse complement strand
GCCATGCGCCAATTGTCGCATCCACGCGGTCAAAGTCAAGTCCTATTCTGGCTACATCTCACCACGTGCAACACCCGTTCTCGGGCCGCCGTTGAACAGGGAATGGGCCCGCGGACACCTCAAAGGGCGCTGGAAGTTCGGACTAACGGCCGCCGCCGCTGTCGTCACTATGGAACGATCGTGCCACGCACGGACGCGACAGCGTCGCCGAGGGACCGGCGAGTGGCTGCGCCAGGCGTGGGGGGATCCGTTGCCCGGTGCGGCGTGCGCGCGGACGTCGGGCCGCGGAGAATGATCGTCGTGAGCAGCTCGCTTTCCCGCCTGTTCGCCTACGCCCGGACGCCGGCAAGCGATCCGCGGGAGAACTTCACGACCGAGGCGCTCGCGGCCGCGACCCGGGTCGAGTCGCGCCCGCTTGTGGTCGCGCTCGCACGCCTGGGCGTCCTCGACCCGGATGATGTTCTCGCCTGTGTGCCCTTCACGCAGGTCTTCCACGAGGGTGCCGGCACCATTGATCTGGTGCTCCAGATGGACACGCCGGCCGGCGCCCGCGAGGTATGGATTGAGGTCAAGGTCGATGCTCCGGAGTCCGGCCAGCAGCTCCGGAACTACCGCGCTTTCATCGACGCCGACGTGTCGCTCCGGCGCGACCTTGTCGTCCTGGCCAAGGAGACCCTTCCTTCAACCGTGCCCCACGTCGCTTTGCGCTGGCGTGATGTCGTCAAGGCAGCGCGGGATACCGTACCAAATCACGTCCTGTGGTCAGAACTCGTCGCCTACCTCGAGGAGATCCGCATGGCCGATCGCTCGACGTTCCCGATTACTCTCCGCGAGGCATCCTCGCTCGACGACGCCTTCGGGCTGTTCACAAAGGCGCTCGCGGTCATCCGCTCCGTGAACGCGCGTCTCGGCGCGCTTGGCTATCCGGACTGGCTTGTCATGAGCCAAACCGGCCAGACCGGCTGGCTCACCAGCAAGACCCACGAGCAGTTCATCCGGTTCGGGAGGGCGATGGTCGAAGCAAAGAAGCTCTACCGGGCGAACGTCTTCTACGGGTTCCAATCGCGGGAGGGCGAGGTCTACGGGACGATATGGGTCGAGGCGGACCCGAAGCGGACCCGGGAGCGCCAAGCGATCCGCGAGCGGGCGCACGGCCGCCTCGACTCGTGGGAGCAGCCGCTCGACCACCGCTGGCAGCTTGTTATCAAGGCTGAGCGCGCGATCGAGTTCCCGACCGAGGTTGCTGCCGCGGACTGGTTCGTTGCCCGCTTCGAGGAGTTGCGCGCCTCTGGCATGCTCGAGCTCATCCCGACGCTGGGCGCCGACCTGTCGGGCGGTGAGGACGCCTCCGCCATCGGCGGCCTCGATGCGAACACCTGAACCGCCACGAGCGGGCGACAGTGGTGGCAGCTGACGGACGCCCCGGACTGCAGGCTCCTGAGGCCAAGTAAGCACCACCCTGTCCGCCGATCCCTCGGAAGGCCGGTCCACGGCGGGGTTGACGATGATCCGCGCGTCAGGCCGGGCGCCGGATCGGACCGGTCCAAGCCTCGCCCGCCTCTGCGCGATCGGGATCCTGGGCCTGGGCGGGGCCGCCGTGGCGTTCGAGTTCCTCAGCCGCCACTGATCTCGTGGGGGCATCGTTGCCCTCTCCGCAGCGCCAGTCCGAAACGATCGGAGTTACCTCATCCGAACCGCCTTCGTCTCGACCTATCCCCCGCGACGCTGCGGGGTCGCCACCTTCACGCATGACCTGGCCGCAGTTACGGGTGGCGGTGAAATCGTGGCGCTCAACCCGCCTGACCACGAGTCGCGGTACCCGCCTGAGGTCCACCACAGGATCCGGCGCGACGAGGCGGCAGACTATGCCCGCACGGCTCGTACCCTCACGCACTGTGGGATCGAGGTCGTGTCGATCCAACATGAATACGGGATCTGGGGCGGAGCCGACGGCGAACACGTGCTGGAGTTCCTCCACGCATTGGAGATCCCTGCCGTGGCGACGCTGCACACGGTGCTCCGTCATCCAACGCTCCGGCAGCGACGGATCCTCGTCGAGCTGGTCGGCGCGACCGCAGCCACGGTCGTCATGTCGCGCGCCGCCGCCGCACTCCTGACCCGGGCCTACGGGATCGATCTTCGGTCACCTCGGTCAGCGCCGATCGGTTCTCGCGCCACTGGCCGTACGCCTGCTCGAGCGTCCGGGGCAGGCCCTCGTACCAGGTCAGCTCGTCCGGCCCGTCGAACGGGGACATGTCGCGAGCGGCGCGCCGGCCGAAGCGACGCCAGACATCCGCCACCGGCTTGGCGCTGCCGTCGGCCCGGAAGAGGCCGAAGTGCAGCTCGTGGGGCGCCAGATCGAACGGGGGTAGCCGCCGCAACTCGGCGGGGTAGTCGGTGAAGCACCACCATGACGCGCCCACCGCCCCCAGCCACCACAGTCGTTGCAGGACGGCACTCGCGTAGCGCGCGACCCGGTCCTCGCCGAGCTCGTGATCGGGCAGTCCGAACTCCTGAGCGTTCACCCGCTTGTCGGCGAAGCGGGCGGCAGTCGCGCTCACGAAGGGCACCCACTCGGGATCGTCGGGGGCCGTGGCCGCCTCGCTGTAGAGCGGGTAGCCGTGCATCACGACCTCGTCCCACGGGGCGGCGATCGAGCTGATCCGAATCCCTCGGTCCTGCTCGAGGTCCGGGGCGTGGAGGCCGCCGGCGACGTCGACTCGGGCGGGCCGGAGCGCCTCCGTCAATAGTGAGCTCCAGCGAGCGATCTCCTCCGGACGAGCGGGCCATCGGAGGTTCGAGAACTCGTTGCCGAGGTCCCACCCGGCGAGCCCCCCGTGGCCGGCGAACGTCGAGGCCAGCCGCTGGGCGAGGAAGAGCTGCGCGTCGAGGAGCGCCGGGTCGGCGTAGATGTCGCCCGCGCCGCCGGCCACGACCCGCCCCCCGCTGACGGTTCGGATCGTCGAGGCCGCCGACTGGTCCACCGCCCAGCCCGGGAGCCAGTTCACGCCGCTCATGTGGCCGCAGAAGAGGCTCAACACGAGGCCGACCTCGTGCCGCTCGGCGGCCCTGAGGGCCGTTTCGAGCCGGACGAGCGCGTCGTCTGAGACGCGGTCAGGCCGGGGTTGGAACGCTTCCCAGAGCAAGAAGATGCGGGCCTCCTGGAGGCCAAGATCCGCGATCTGGGCCATGTCCCGATCGACCTCAGGGAATCTGACGTCGTCCCACCAGTACATGGCCGTCCGGGCCGGCCAGTAGTTCACTCCGAGCCGGAAGGAGCCGCTTCCTGTCACGTCGCCACCTCTGCGCGGTCGCGGGCCGGTCGATCCCGCCGGCTGGGCCACCGTTCGAGCACCTCGGCGTAGACGTCGAGGTAGCCCCGGACCATCGTATCGACCGTGAAGCGCTCTTCGACCCGCGTTCGACACCGGCCTCGGTCGAGGCCGGCCACGACCCGGAGCGCCCGCACCGCCCCGGCGACATCGACGACCAGGACGCCCGTCTGCCCGTCCACGACGACCTCCGGAACAGCCCCGCGGCGCATCCCGATCACGGGTGTCCCGCAGGCCATCGCTTCGATCATGGCCAGTCCGAACGGCTCGTCGAAGGTGACCAGATGCAGCAGGGCCAGCGCGCCACCCAACAGCGAATCCCGTTCCGCCGGCCCAACCGGCCCCAGGAACCGCACTCGATCGCCGTCGAGCCGCGGCTCAACGTGACGCCGGAAGTAGTCCGTGTCCTGGACGATCCCCGCGATCATCAGGGGCAGGCCGGCGGCGGTCGCCGCCTCGATCGCCAGATGAACGCCCTTGTCGGGATGGATCCGCCCGAGGACCAGCGCGTACTCGCCGGGGTTCGGGCGGAAGGTGAAGTCCGCCAGGCGGATGCCGTTGTAGACGGTTGCCACGTAGTCGAGGGTCGGGTCTCGATCCGCATCACTGATCGACACGTAGAAGGCGTGGCGATCGTACGCGCGGTAGATGGGCAGGATGGCTGGTGACGAAAAGCCGTGGATGGTCGTCAGGAGGGGCGTCCGGATCAGTCGAGACCAGGCGAGCGGCAGGAAGTCGAAGTGGTTGTGGAGGAGGTCGAAGCGATCCGCCTGCTCCATGGCCCGGGCGATGTGGAGCGCCTCGTACACCTTGGGGGTGACCTGCGCGTCCTCCTCGTAGCCGGCCGGGGCGACCGCCTCGAGATGACCGGCGGTCAGTGAATCGGCCGTGGCGAAGAGGGTGACCTCGTGACCCCGTGCCACCAGCCCTTCGGCGACATTCGAGGCGACCTGCTCCCAGGGCCCGTAGGCACGCGGCGGGGTGCGCCAGGCGATCGGACTGATCACACCCACCCGCATCGAGGCCTACCGGCTGGTCGCTATCGGGCGCCCAGCCGGGTGACCCAGGTTCGACCCAACCCGGACCCAACACCGCCTGCGCCGCCGGCCATCAGCTCGGCGGGTTGTGCCGACGCCTCGTCTTTGAGGACGCGCATCCGTTCGACCGCGACCGGCCAGGCAAGCGTCGATTCGGCGCCCATGTTGCGGTTCACGCAGTCCGGCCCCAGGCCGTCACGGCACGAACCGTCGTCGGGATCGGCCAGCGACATCCCCAGGTCGTTGTCGCCCAGGAACCAGCCGAAGGTCCGCTCCATCACTTCCTGCCACCACGGATCCGAGCTGACGCCGTGGACGAGGTCATCGACTCATCGTGGACGTGTCTGCGCAGCACGTCGAGGTGGTTCCCGTCGTAGAGGACGTTCGGGTCCCCGCTCATCTGTCCCTCCGCTCTCGGCTAGTCGCAGGGTAGGCCAACGGACCCGCCCGCGCTGGACCTGAGCGCCGCCCGGACGGCCGGAGCCATTGCGTGGCGGCCCACCACACATCAACAGAGACGCTACGCATAGAGCCCTACCGGCGCAGCAGCGGGGGTGCGACTCCGTCCCATCCGTGCCACGTCAGCTGACACGGCGTCGAAGTGCAGGCTCGTCGATCGACACTATGACCTGATCGTGTCTGGCGAGCGCCGATCCCTCCAGTATCGATCGAGGTGGCAGCTCGTTCCTCGACGACGCGGCGCAGGCGTGGACGAGCCTGCAAAATCATGTCGAGCGGCTCGTGGCGCTCGCCGAACTCCTCCCACCGGCCATCCGGTCAGAGGCGTCTCCCAAATGACGCACGGAGGGAGCGCAGTCTCGCGGATCACGTCCCCGATCCCGCGGAGGCGCGGGCCAGGACGCTCGACGACGACGCCCGGGTGACTACGTTTAAGCTGCTCGGCGACCGCAGGCGGGCGGTAGCGATCCTGGAGCGTCGGCTCCGAAACCCCAACCTGGCGTCCAATGCCGCCTCAATGGAACCACCGGGCCGCGCGTCCCGCGTATCAGGGTCGATATTCGCGACGGCGCTCGGCGAACGGATTCCGCAGCCGGTCGGGGATCCGCCTGGCGATCGCGTAGGCTGCGATCGCCCGCCCAATCGGGCCACGACCCAGGAAGCCGCTCTCGGTCGGCCGGCCCTCAGCATGCCAGAAGACAGTCTTGTAGCCGTTCTCGGTCAGGAAGCTGAACTCACGACAGCCGCGCGCGACCGCTCCTTCGATCGCCAGGTTGAAGAGGCACTTGCCGAGCGACATGGACCGGTACTGGCGCGCCTGGCTGACCCCGATCAGGACGGCGACGGCGGTCCGGCCGAGCTTGAGCACGAACAGGCACGCTGCAGTGCGCTCCGGGTCGCGGGCGACGAGTGCCCAACCAGCCCCCGATCCGAAGGCCTCCCGGGCGACGTCGCGGGCGAATGGCCGGAACCGCGGGTCGCGCGGGAAGTACGCCTCGCGCTCCCCCCACCGATCCGCCATGAGCGACCCGAGCGTGTCAACGATCTCGTTCGAGGCGGCCGGCTCGTGGACTTCCTCGATCCGCCCGTTCAACCATCGCTCGAAGAGTCGGATCTCGCGCCGGATCTCGTGCTGTGCTTTGGGACCCAGTTGGCCATGCCAGCTCGACGCGTCCTCGGGCAGCGCCACGACGTACTCGAGCGAGTGGAGGACGGGACTCAGGTCGACTCGCCACCATGACCGGCGGCGGGCGGTCAGCGCGGCGAGCGTCGGCGAGTCGGGGTCGAGGTGGAGGTAGTTGAACAGGTCCCACTCCTGGTCGGGCGCCTCGAGCCAGGCGGTGAAGTCCGCGGCGACCTCGACCGCCACGTCGGCGTCCGCGACAACGTCGACCCAGCCCCGAAGCGGCGTCTCGGTCCGGCCCCAGAACGTCAGCTCTCGGTACGGAATGCCGCGACCGCGGCGGCGGCGCCAGGCGACGGGAGCGACGGCGACGAGTTCGCCACTCCGCCACCAGGTGACCACGCGGGGCCGCCACGCCGACCCGTAGTGACGCAGCCACGGCAGCAGCCAGGCGGGCGATTCGAACGGTGAGCGAGCCGATCGCTCGGTCAGCTCGCGCCAGGCTGGCGCGAGCTGGGTGACGCCGCCCGGCTCGATGACTCTGCGCTCGAGCATCCCTCGGATCAGACTCCCTGGGTGGGGCTGCGTCCAAGGCTTGCGAGTGGCTGCCGGGCGCCACTGGACGCGTAGGAGATGCAATGAACGCGATCGTGCGCGAGGTCTTCGAGATCCTGCACAGGACCGCAGCTATGCGTGCTCAACTCATAGCTATCCTCTCCGACGGCGATCTTGCATACCGGCTCCCTGGTGGGAACCTTACTCTCGGCGAGCTCTGCCGTGACATCGGACTGGTCGAACGGTCGTACATCGACTCATTCATAACCTTCCGGCAGAGCTTCGACTATCCGAGTACGGACCCGTTGCTCGCAACGAGCGTCGTCAGACTCACGGGGTGGTATTCCGAGCTGGATGCTACGCTCGATTCCACGCTCGCCGCCATCTCGGACGAAGAGATCCAAGGTCGCACGATCGATCGAGGGTGGCCGGTGTCCGTGATGGCCCAGACGCACATCTATCGGGAAGCCTTGCTCATCTTCCTCGCGAAAGCGACGTGCTATCTGCCGGCGCTCGAGAAGCCGTTGCCGCAGCAGATCGCCGAGTGGATCGGATAGGTCGAGACCCGACACGGGGTGACCATCCGGTTCGCCCGATTGAACCGTCGTCCCGAGTCTCCGCGGTTTGGACCTCGAAAGAACACACCCGTTCCACGAGCCGACAGCGAGGTCTCGCCGAGGCGGCCGGCCGCGATGCGGCACGATGGCAACCTCGTGTTCGTCGACAGCTCAGTCGCCGCGGGGGCCCATGGCCACAGCGATGGATCGCGCTTGGACCGGATTTCCTCCTACCTCGCGCTTTGGGCCATCTTGGCTTGACACGCGCGCCAGGAGGTCCACCGTAGGCAGGGTCGAGCGAGCCAATCGAGCTGGGGGTGGCGGCGATAGACGATGGCCGATGTGGCCCTGGGAGTCAGCAGATGTCGGCGACGCCCGCGGAGTTGCTCGCCGCGTGGCGTGTCGCCGAGCGCCGCTACACCCAGGCAGCCTCCGGCTCCCCGAGGCCGTCGCGCTGCACGCTGAGATGCGCCGACTGATGGACGAGTATGAGTGGGCCGTCCGGGGCCGGGTCGGCCGGCGCCCCGAGGGACCCGCTCGCCGCCGGGAAGCGCAGAATGGCCCGGGTGGCCGATCGAGGCCCTCCAGGACGAGGATCGACCGGGCGTTGCGGCGGCCCACCATCGCCGGTCGCGGTCCCGAAACCGGACCGCAGAGGAGGTGCCACCATGGCAGCACGGGTCGGAGACCGGATCATCGTCGCGTCGCAGAAAGTCGGCCGCGCGGCCCGGGAGGGCGAGATCCTCGAGATCATCGAGGCGTCCTATGGGACCCGCTACCGGGTCCGCTGGGACGACGGCCAGGAGAGCACGATCCGGCCCGCCGCCGGCAGCGCCCGAACGACCCATCCTGCGGAGCGGCATCAGGTCGAGGCGCCCGGTCCGGAAGCGGGACCAACCCGGCGCAGGGGCGCCGGACGAACGCGGAAGGGCTCCTGACGACGCGGAAGGCGTCCGCGCGGTCCCCGCTTGGGGGTGCCTCCCCCAACCTGCCGTGCTGAGGGGCCGATCAGCCGTGGAGGAGGACGCCCGATGCCGGTGGTGACAGGGACGCGGAAGGAAGTATCGACTGACCGGACTCATCGCCACATCGTTGGGGTGTGCCTTGCTGACGGTTCCTATCACAGCCGCGCCGAGATCCTCACTGGGCTCGATCGGGGCGAATTGTGGACGACCAGGATGGGAGCCTCGACGGCCCGGATCAGGAAGATCTCCTTCTGCCCTCGAACCGGGTGCTATCTGAGCCCGTATCTGACAACTGCCCCCGACGCGACCGCCGCAAACCATCTCGACAACCTGCCGCCCTGCTAGTTGGGTGATGGCGTCGGGCTGGCGCGTACATTTGTTCGGCCCCGAGAACTGTTTCCGATCGGGCGGACCGGCCATGGCCCGGGTGATTGGCAACACGGCAGCCCTCGACGGCGGCGGAATCTACAACGACGGCGGCATCCTCACCCTGAACGGCTCCGCCCAGGTGAGCGGCAACGTGGCCGGCGCTTCGGGTGGCGGGATCTTCAATTCAGGCCCCTTCAACGTCTGCGACACGTGGACCGGCGCGACCAGCCCCAACACCCAGTAGTGCGGCCGTCGAGCGTCCGCTATGGTCCGCAGCAGGATGATGGGTCAGCGGTCGTGCCCGGCAGCCCTCCGGCGCGGGCGGGCCTCAAGCAAGGCGACATCATCAGCAGGTCGCTGTTCGGGTGCTGGCCGTTCACGAGCTCCACGCCACCGGCCACCGCTTGGGGTCCCCCTCCCGAGGTCGCCGTGCGGAGTGTCTCGATCAGGCCCATGCTCTCGTCGGCGCTGTCGCGCGTGCGACGAGCCCCTCGAGAGCGCCTGCCTGACAACGCCTCCTCCGACGTCCGATGCCGAGTCGGGGCCGGGCGTCGCGATGCAGCCCTTCCGCGGCGCCGCGCCCGGCCGTAGTTCGGTGCAGAGGCTCTAGCACAGAGGCTCCTCGCATGACGCTCGATCTCGACACCCTGGTCCTCCGCTCCGGTGCCCACACCTCACCCTCGGACGGCGTCTCGCTCATGGAGGCGGTCAGCGCCCTCGCGGGCGAGCCCTGGTCGAATAGCCCGAGCTGCACGAGCCCGGTGATCGCCGCCTATGCGCGCAGCCTCAACGACTGGCTCCCCGACGACGAGCGCCAACGGCTCAAGGCGTACATCCCGAGGCTCGTCGGGACGGCGGAGCCCGACCTCGAGCTGCGCCGCGCGTTTGCCTGCGCGGATGCCGCGGTCCGGGTCTTCGCCCCGCTCGCGTTCGCGGCCGCGGGCCTCGTCTAGGAGGCCGCCAAGCTGGGCGCGCTCGCGCCGGTCGACGGCGAGTCGGCGGAGTCGGCGCGGTCGGCGGCGGAGTCGGCAGAGTCGACGGCGCGGTCGGCGGCGTCGTTGTCGGCGTGGTCGGCGGCGGAGTCGATGCGCTCGGCGGCGGAGTCGGCGCGGTCGGCGGCGCGATCGGCGTCGTCGGCGGCGCGGTCGGCGGCGCGGTCGGCGGCGTTTGAGCTCCTCGATCGCCTCATCGCGGCCGCCTCATGACCGACGGCACCAGGTCCGACGGGTCCGCCTCGCTCCACGCCGCTATCGTCGGACGCACATGACCGCCGACGACTCGCGCCTGCCCGACCTTGGCCAACGCGGGGAGGGCTGGTTCGCCGCCCAAGTCGTCCTCATCGCGGCGATCGGCCTGGCCGACCTCGTCGACCTCGGGCGAGCGGGGTCGTCGACACCATGGGGCGGGCCTGTCTCAGTAGTCGGTGGCCTCGGCGTCGTCGCCGGCCTCGTCGTCGTCGGGCTCGCCTGCGCCGGGCTCCGATCAAGCTGCAGCCCGTTCCCTCGGCCGGTCGCCCACGGCGATCTCGTCGAGTCCGGCATCTATGGCCGGATCCGCCACCCGATGTACGTCGGGGTCGTCGCCGGCGGCATAGGTTGGAGCCTCGTGACCAGCTCGGTCCTCGCCCTCGTCTTCGCCATCGGCCTCGCCCTCCTCTTCGACGCCAAGGCTCGCCGCGAGGAGGCGTGGCTCATCGCCCGCCATCCCGCGTATCGCGCCTACCGGACCCGGACGCGACGGTTCATCCCGGGCATCTACTGACCGTCGTCCCACACGACGGCAAGATCGTGAGGTGGCGCGGGCCGGACGAGCTCGAGCGCGTGCTACGGCGCTACCCAGGCGGCTGGACGGGCTGACCGGGCCGTCAGCTCGACTTCCGGACTCTCCGCCCGGGTGAGCAAGGCGAACGACGACCGTCCGGTGTACGCGACGTCATAGTGCTGCCGCACGTCGCCACCCACGAGCGACAGGTAGCGCGGACGGTGGCGCACGAGGTACTTCGCCTTGCGAAGCGGGTCGATGCCGCGGTCCGGGGCGTCGGTGTCGACGCTCTCGCCGAAGCGCTGTAGCGCGGCCAGGAGCCGTTGAATTTGGCTGGCGGCCGCCTTGACCTCGACGTACCAGAGGAGCGTGCTCTCGTCGCGCACGCTCACGTCCATCAGCCCGTCCTCGAAGCCGACGTGATAACGCCCGCCCAGGAGACGGGTGAGCCGCACGAACTCGGCGACGTGGAAGAAGTACTCCCAGTTGGCAGACGGGAGGGCGGGGGCCCGGTTCTGGCTGAACCAGCGGTACGGCCCTTTGCCCTGCGCGAGCCCGGCGACCGTGAACAGGTGTTCCTCGGTCAGGGGGATCAGAATACCGTCGAGGAGCCCACGTCCCAACTCCTCGCGGACGGGCACCGGGATGCGAGCGAACACCGCCGCCACGGCAGCGTCAGGCGGCGGCGGATAACCGAACGACCGAGCTGCGTCATTGGCGGCCCGGGCCAGCATGACCGCGAAGAGGTCAGCCGGCGACGCCGACTCCCGTGCCTTGGTGGCGACCGGGACGACATTGTCTTCGAACCAGACCCGCTCCTCGCCGCGGTGCTCGGCGATCCGCAGCCGTCGCGCCCGGTAGAGCCGGTCGCGGAGGTCGAAGAACGCGTCGAGCGACGGTGGGACCGGGTCGACGACGGGGTCGCGGTTGAACAGGTCGTTGCAGCTCCGACAGCACGCCGCCAGGTTCGCGGCGTCGAGGAGCCACTCGGCGGGGAAGCCGACCGCGATCGCCTGCTGGGGGACGACGTGGTCGACCGACAGCTGGAGCCAGCCCTCAAAGGTGGACATGTCGAGACCGCAGTAGGCGCATTGGAATCCGCACCACGCGAGGACGTCGCGCCCGTACCCGCGCCGTGCCACATCGCCTTTGGGTTTACCGAGGAGCACGCGACCGCCTGACGGGTAGGCGGCGAACGGCAACGCCGGAGCATGCTCTCTCGGTCCGGGAATGACCACGCTCGCCTCCACTGCTCCGTTCGACAGGGTAGCGCGCCGGGCAACCTGGACCGGCGTCCGCGGCCTGGCCGCTAGTGTCGCCCAGGCCGCGCTCCGGGTCGCGACGACGATCACGATGGAACGATCGTGCTGAACCGGCCTTAGCGGACGCGCACGTCCATCGTTGGCCGTGATCGGAGGGCGCCCGGGGGTGCTGAGCATCGTTCCCCCGGCGGTGAGTCGCACGTCGGGGGCCCTCCAATCTCGCCCGGCTCATCCAATAGTTGTCGCCATCGTGCCCGCCCCGTTCGACTCGGGCGGAGGCTCACCGATCGGGTAGTACCTGCGAGGAACGCGGCGCGAACGATCGGGTGGTTGAACCGCTCCGCTCCGTCAGCCGATCATCGTCAATGTGCAATTGACCGCGGCTGGCCTCGCTCCTGCGATCGGTACCGTGCGACCTGCGCTCCGGGCCACGGCCGGCGTCGTCGTCGTCGTTTCGCTCGAGCTGCTGACCTACCTCGTCGTCCGATTGACCGGCGGGCTTCCCAACGCTTTCGGCCATTCCACGTATGCCGGGATCATCCTCGCGGCCTACCTCTTCGGCTGGCGCGGAGCGGTGCTCACCGGCATCCTGGGCGGGTTCCTGCTCGGCCCATTCGCCGAGATGACGGGGCTTCGCAATGACGGGCAGCAGGCCTGGCTGACGCGGACGATCGCGTACTCGGGGATTGGCCTGCTCACGGGCTTCCTGTTCGAGCGCGCTCGGACATCGATCCGGGCGTTGCGTGACACCGCGGTCCGGGTCGCGACGCGCGAGCGTGAGGGCATGGTCGCCCTCGCTCGAGGCGCGGAGGCGAAGGACACTGACACCGGCGATCACATCAAGCGCGTGCAGAGAATGTCCGAGCGACTCGCCCTGGCATCGGGTCTGTCGATCGAGGACGCCGCGGCGATCGGCTGGGCCGGGATGCTCCACGACGTCGGCAAGCTCCACGTTCCTGATCGGATCCTGCTCAAGCCCGGCCCACTGACGGCCGCCGAGTGGGAGATCATGCGCCAGCACCCGATCTGGGGCGAGCAGATCCTCGCGGACGGTGAGGGCTTTGCCCTCGCTCGACGGATCGCCCGCTGGCACCACGAGAACTTCGACGGGACGGGATATCCCGATGAGATCGCGGGCATCCACATTCCATTCGAGGCCAGGATCGTTCGGGTGGCGGACGCGTTCGACGCGATGACGCACACGCGGCCCTATCAAAAGGCACGCTCGGTCGAGGACGCCCTAGAAGAGCTCGACCGCTGGGCGGGCCGCCAGTTCGACCCGGAGCTGGTGCGGCTGCAGGTCGATCTCATGAGGGGCGCACGCGACCACGCAGAACCTACTGACACGGTCATCTTGCGCGTCGACAGCGCCGCATAACTCCTCTCGGCAGCCAGCGCTGCGGAGTTGGCGCTCAGGCCGTCCCCGGCACCCTCTGCGGTTTCGTCCAGGAATGGCGGTTGTTCGTCGTGTCGCTCTTTGTCCCGCAGGTGGTCTCGTCTGGGTGGACGAACGTCGAAGTCGATTCGAAGACCCGGCACTATCTGCTCGTCGTGTTGGTGCGCCGCGGACTTCGATCCGTGAGCCTGGCAGGGCATCTGAGAGCGTTGCCCGCGCCCGTTTTTTCGCTCGCTTGCTTATGCCGTTAGTCTCGCTCCGCGATGCCCGCCGACTCGAAGGTCGCCATTTCGTCGCGCACCCGGCAGGCGGCGTCGACCAAGGCCATCGCCAGCGCGGCGCCGGTCCCCTCGCCGAGCCGCAAGCCGAGATCGAAGAGTGGCCTGAGGCCGAGGCACTCGAGGAGCACGGCGTGCCCAGGCTCGACCGAGCGATGGCCGGCGATGAGGCGTGCCGAGATGGCCGGGCAGAGACGCGCGGCGACGAGCGCCGAGGCGCCGGTGATGAAGCCGTCAAGGATCAATGGGATGCCTTCGGCGGCTGCCCCGAGTGCGAGGCCGGTCAGTGCGGCGATCTCCAATCCGCCGACGGTCGCGAGGACGCCGACCGGATCGGTGGGGTCCGGACGATTCACCTCTAGGCCACGCTCGATGAGGGCGACCTTGCGCGCCCAGATCGCGTCGTCCACGCCGGTTCCCCGGCCCGTAACCTCGCGCACCTGTCTCCCGGTCAGGGCGGCGACGACCGCGCTCGCGGCGGTCGTATTGCCGATCCCCATCTCGCCGATCCCGAGGAGGCTCACGCCCTCCTCGGCCAGTCGGGTCGCGATCCCGAGTCCGACCTCGATCGCGGCCAGGGCTTCTGTCCGGGACATCGCCGACCCGGCCGAGAGGTCAGCCGTGCCCCGTCGGATCGGCCGTGAGAGCAGGCGCCCACCCGCGCGGCCGACCATGGCCGGGCCGGGCGACGCGAGTGGTGATGTAACGCCGACGTCGACGACCAGGACCTCGGCGTGAGCGATCCGCGCCAGGACGTTGATCGCCGCCCCGCCGGCGACGAAGTTGACGACCATCTGAGCGGTCACCTCAGGCGGGTAGGCCGAGACGCCGCGAGCGGCGATGCCGTGGTCGGCGGCTGCGACCACGATCGCTCTCCGGTCGAACGTTGGCGAGGGCGACCCGGTGATGCCGGCCAGCTGGATCGCCAGCTCCTCGAGGCGGCCGAGGCTGCCGCGGGGCTTCGTCAGGTGGTCCAGACGCTCCTTCGCGGCGGCCATCGCGGCTGGGTCGAGGGGACCGATCGCCTCGATGGCCGTCTCGAGCCTATTCAACGTGATCCTCCTTGGCGGCCTCGCCGGTCGACGCGATCGCCCAGCCGACGCCGGTCCGGGCGAGCTCGATGACCGAGGCCGGCGCGATCAAGGCCGGGGCCGGACTCGCGACCGGACCAGCCAGGAGCGACCGGATGATGCCGCCGTGGCTCACGAGCACGACCGAGCGGTCGCCGGCGGAGACGCGCTGCCACATGGCCTCGGTCCTGTGGCGGACCGCCTGGGCGGTCTCCCCATCGGGCCAGTCGATCTCCGTCTCGCTCGCGGCGAGCGCGGCCGCCAGAGCCGGCAGGCGCCGCCGCACCTCGTCCCACGTCCAGCCCTCAGCCCGCCCGAAGTCGACCTCGCGGAGCGCGTCGTCGACCTCCACTTGGAGCCCCGTCGCCTGGGCGATCGGGGCGGCGGTCTCGCGTGCTCGCAGCGCCGGGGAGCTGACGAGCGTGACCGTCGTCGGGAGCACGGCGGCGAGGCGCGAGGCGAGCAGACCGGCCTCGGCCCTGCCCGCTGCCGAGAGCGGCAGGTCGGTGCGCCCGCACCACCGCCGGCCCGACCACGCGGTCGAGGCGTGCCTCACCAGCCAGACGCGGTCCGTCATCGATTGACGAGGGTGAGGGGCAGCCCAGCGACCATCAGATGCACCTCGTCCGCCGCGCCAGCAAACCGCTGGTGGACGATCCCGAGGAGGTCACGGAAACCCCGAGCCGCCGGATCCATCGGCACCATCCCGAGTCCGATCTCGTCGCTCACCACGACGACCGGACCGGACCGTTCCCGGATCGCGTCGAGGGCGTGTGAAACGGGCCCGCCGACGATGCCGTCGATGTCCGGCCGCCCGTTTCCGGTGATCGCGCTCACCCAGAGGGTCAGTCCGTCGAGGAGGATGGGCATGGTCGGCTCCACCGAGCGGATCGTCGCCGCGAGATCCGCGCCCACCTCGACCGTTGGCCAGGACGCGGGACGCTCGCGCCGGTGGCCCTCGATCCGCCGATCGAGCTCAGGATCGCCGGGGTGGGCGGTCGCCAGGTAGGCGACCAACCTCGAGCCGGCCAGGGCGCGTGCCCGCTCCAGCCCGAACCGGCTCTTCCCGCTCCGTGTTCCGCCGAGGATGAGCACCAGGCGCACACTCACGAGACGAGGACCGTCATCAGGAGGATCGCGGCAAAGGCGACTTCGACGAGCGCGCCGAGGCCGTCGCCGTCGAGGCTGCCCCGGGCGCGCGCCAACCCGCCGGCGACGACCGTCACGAGCGCGACCCCGCCGACGGCTCCACCGAAAAGGGCCGGTCGAGCCGCTACCGCCATGGCCAGGAGCGCGACCGCGATCGCCGATCCCACCGCGACGAGCGCGGACGTTCGGCCCGTCCGGGCGGCGAACCAGGCGCCGAGACCCTGGCCTGCGGGCTGCCCGACGGGCAGCGCGACCACCAACACCGGCACGACCCGCGAGCCCGTTGCCGCGACGATACAGGCGAGGGCGGCGACCGCCGGTCCGGGACCGGCGGCGAGGGCGGCGAGCAGGCCTGCGTCCACGAGCACGACGATCGCAATCGCGACAGCCCCGGCCGGTCCAACCGCTGGATCCTTGCGCGCCCGGGCCGACGCCTCGAGGTTCGGCGCGGCCAGCGCGTCGGCGGTGTCGGCCAGTCCGTCGAGGGGAAGGGCGCCCGACACGACCGCGATCGCCCCGACGGCGAGCGCGCTGGCCGCGAGCGGCGCCGTGCCGGCGAGAACGAGGAGCGGGAGGGCCCCGACGACGCCGATGGCGGCGCCGACGAGCCCGAATGCCGACGCCCCGGTCGACGCCGGATCGGCCGGCCCGACGGGAACCCGGGTCAGGAATGCGACCCCGGCGCGGACCTCGACGAGGGCCCGCCGTCGCCCGGCGGCCGTCGGAACGCTGATCGGCGCGGGCGGCGTCATGGCAGGCTGGCCTCGGGGTGGATCGCGAGGATGAGCGACCGAAGTCCTTGCCCGAGGCGAGGACCTGGTCGCGTGATGAGCTTGTCATCGGCGACCCGAACGACCCCTGTCCGCACGGCCGTCATCCCGCTCCAACCGGGTCGCTTGGCGACCTGATCCGCCGCGACGCCATGCGCCGCGTCGCCCAGGACGATGACCTCGGGATCCGCCGCGATTAGCCGCTCGAGCGGGAACTGGAAGTTGTCGGGCGATCCGCTCGTGATCGGGGTGCCGCCGGCGAGGCCGACCATCTCGGCCAGGAACGAGTGGTCGGTCGGTCCGTAGATCTCCTTCAAGGCGTCGATCTCGTAGAAGGTGCGCGGCTTGGCGAGGTCCCGAACGGCACCAGCGAGGGCGTCGATCTCGGTGCGCAGCGAGCCAGCGAGTTCGGCAGCTTGGGCCGACCGCCCGACGGCCCGACCGATGAGCTCCACATCGTCGGCCACGCCGTCGACCGAGGCGGCATAGACCACGAGCACGGGGATCCCCAGCGAGCGCAGCTGGGCCACGCCCTCGGGCGGCGTGTAGCCGTTCCCGCCGGCGACCACGAGATCGGCGCGGAGTCCGACGATCCTCTCGGCATCGAGGCTGCCGAAGGCGGCGACGTCCGGCAGCGGGACGGCCTCGGGCGGGTAGTCGCTCGCGCTATCGGTGGCCACGACCCGGTCGCCGATCCCGAGCGCAAACAGGATCTCGGTCGTGCCTGGCGTGAGCGAGACGATCTGGCGCGGCTCGGCGGGGATCGAGACACGCGTGCCCTCGTCATCGCGCAGCTGGAGAGGGAACCAGGCCGTCGCCGATAGGCCGCTCGGAGCGGTCGGAGCGGGAGTCGGGACGGGCGCGCTGCCGACCGTCGAAGAGCCGGCGGGCTGGCCGGAGGATGAGCACGCCGCCAGTAGAACAACGATCGCGATGACTGATGTGAACGCCCTCACCTGCCGCCCACGAGAGACCTGGGCCTGGCCGAGGGTGTGGCTACCAGGGAATCGACGACTCCTCGCTTCGCTGACGAAGGAGGGGCCCCAGCTGGTCGGACGCATCATGCCTACCCTTTCTCTCGAAGGTTCGAGCAACCTCCGCAGGGTCGGCGACCGGACTTCCGACGCTCGAGAGCGTCGGTCACCGTAGCGGGACTGTGCCGGACTTGCACCGGCTTCGCGACCCAGCGGCGTTTATCTGAAGTTGTGGAGGACAGGGTATCAGGACGGTTCGGCCGGGCATCGATTGGCCGGGCATCGATAATCGCCGCCGTTGGGCTCGAGGTTCGGGTCGCCCGCGACTCGGATCGGCCGCGATCGAGCCCGTCCCCGACGTCTGGACGGCAACAGATGCCGCCGCTATCGTCGTAGTTCTGGGTGTCCATCGAGGACACGCGTGTCGGTTCACGATGACCCAGTACGGTTCATATCGTCAGTCGAGATACAACCGTCTGCGGTGGGAGTGGCGGTGTCACAGGTATCCGTGTGCACAACGCGAGCAATCTAGACCTCGCGAATGGTGGTGACAGCGGCGGACCCTGGTACATCAGCGAAACGGCGCTCGGCACGATGTCCTGCCAGGCCTGGGTGGAACCATACGGATATATCGACGCAATCTATGTCGCGGAGGATTACATCGAGACCGGCCTCGGCGTAAGGGTGCGCGCAGAAATAACGTAGGCGAGGTGGTCACGCGCCTGAGGTGCGTGGTCGCAGGGTGTAGTTCCAGTCGCCGTGGAACTGGTCCGGCTCGATCTGCGGGCGGATCGCAGCCATCTCCGCGTCGCTGACCCTGAG
>ORJL011311383.1_pt1 | contig 17893 bp, 18 predicted proteins | sample 1779941 | NCBI WGS metagenome assembly ORJL01 (sample SAMEA104232317, study PRJEB22302) | groundwater metagenome | biome: forest; feature: aquifer; material: groundwater | place: USA | collected 2011-08-07 | depth 5.8 m | reverse complement strand
GTCACTGAACACTCTCGCAAACTTTCGCGGCACGCGTCGGCGCATGGAGCTTTATACAAAAGAAGACGCTGATGTTGTTGTGCTTGATGATTACGCGCATCACCCAACCGAGATCCGAGCGACGCTCCGCGCGCTTCGCGAGCACTATCCAAAAAGAAAAATAATCGCCGTTTTTCAATCACACACGTATTCGCGAACAAAAACATTTCTTGATGACTTTGCGCAAGCATTTGCAGATAGCGATAGTGTCATTATCGCGGGCATCTATAGCTCCGCGCGCGAGAAAGAGGCGACAGTGAGCGGAGACGATCTTGCTACTGCTGTCCGCGCGCACCATAAAAACGTTTTTTTTGCGCGTACTTTTGATGAAGCATGTGAATATGCACGCGCTGAAGCAAAGTCATCGGCAGTAGTTGTGACACTTGGCGCTGGGGACGTTTGGCAGGTTGCCAGTCGGCTTACAAAGAAAGAGGTATTGCAATAATTTGCTTATTGTCGAGTACATAAAGCGTTTCTGTCTCGTTGGAAATAACAAACGACGGCGCTACGCCGCTATAGATTGGAAATTGGTTACGTTTGTCGCGCCCATCAAGTTCCACAACGCGGATTTCGGAAGAAAATGCGATAAGGATTGCGTCAAGACTTGGATAAAAGCCGATGCTGCGAACGGGATATGATGACGGAAAAATCATTACTTCGTCAGTTTCGGCGTAAAGCGGCAAATATCTTTCTCCGCCAAACCATTTGATCCATACATTGTTGCCATCATGCCAAACGAGACGATTACTGCTTTCATCATAGGCACGCCCTTTCGGTTTTTTAAGTTTGAGAAATGTTTCTACCTCTTGATTAAGCGCCTCCGTTGTTGTTGCCGTTATCGGCAGTTTTTGGATGATCGTGCCGCGTTCCATATTTTCCGGGAAAAGAATCGCTTCTGCGTCCGTAACGCGTTCGGGCAATACCGGCAATGTTTTTTCCCATGAAGTATAACCGTCGCGCGTGACTTCGATATGATAGCGGCGAGGAGTCAGTCCTTGGAGAAACGCGCGACGGGAGAGAAATGATGTTTCGTGTACGAGTTTGCCGTCAACAACGATTTTCGCGCCGGTTCTTGGGATAGAAGTGACGATAAGTCCTCCGGCGCGTACAATGCGCAATTCGTTCCAGGAAAATCGGTAGCCAAAAGAATATAGCAAAATTGGAATTGCCAAAACGATAAAAATAACGACCGATAGCCAGAAGAGCATTCTGCGCTGTTTTCGTGTCATAACTTTCAGTGTAGGGGCGGCTTGCCGTACCTGCAAGCTCGCTCTATGATAGAGCAATGCATCGTTCGCAATTTCGTGTTACCGGCAGTACTCGCGCGCTCACGGGTAGCATTGAGGTGCGCGGCGCAAAAAACGATGCCCTGAAAGCATTTGCCGCTTCTCCCTTATTTTCCGGACCCATCACGATAAAAAACGTTCCTCGTATTGAAGATATCGCGCGAACGTGCGAGTTGCTTCGTGATCTCGGCATCTCTGTACGAAAGGAATCCGGGCGCATGTTTATTGTCGATCCGCACGCATTTCGCGGGCATATGCTTACGTCGCATATTGCGGAACAGCTTCGCGCGTCTATAGTGCTTGCCGGGCCCTTGTTGGCTCGACAAGGCGTTGCAGTATTTCCGTATCCTGGCGGATGCGTGATTGGTAAGCGGCCGATTGATATTTTTCTTGACGGATGGAAGGCAATGGGAGTGCGCGTGCGTGAAAAAGGTTCGCACTATGAATTGTCTGCATCACGTCTCCACGGTGCCGATATTACGTTTCGCACGATTAGCGTAACGGCCACTGAAACACTCATGATGACGGCCGTTCTTGCTCGTGGCACGACAATACTTAGGAATGTTGCAATGGAGCCGGAAATTCCTCATCTTGCGTCGTTTCTCAATGCTTCGGGCGCGCATATTGAAGGTGCGGGAACGTCTACGATTCGTATCGTCGGTCGGCGAGGAAAACTTCTTGAAGGAGGAGGTACGTTTGTGACTATCCATGATCGTATCGAAGCCGGAAGTTTTGCAATTCTCGGCGCGCTTCGCGGCAATCATTTGAAAATAAAAAACTGTAACCCGGAGCATGTAGGCGCCTTGCTTCAGATGCTCAAGGATGCGGGCGCTAAGATACGCGTAGGGACTGATTGGATCGAAGTTTCGCGACCCGCACATCTGAAGGCAATTGATATTAAAACACGCGAGTATCCGGGCTTCGTGACCGATCTCCAGGCGCCAGCCATGGTGCTTTTGACACAGGCGCGAGGCACGAGTTTGGTATTCGAAACTATTTTTGACGGCCGCCTTAATTATATCCATGACCTCAATCGGATGGGCGCTCATATCGTCATGTGTGACCCGCATCGCGCACTAGCATCTGGCCCCACGCCACTCCATGGACGCGAACTGGAAGGCCCCGATCTTCGCGCGGGGCTTGCATTTATCATTGCGGCTGCGATTGCTAAAGGCGAATCGGTTATCGGTAACGCGTATCAGATTGATCGCGGGTATGAAGCGATCGACAGGCGGCTCCGCTCTATAGGAGTTGATATTCGTCGCGAAACGTCGTAGGGTAAAGGCACTTTCATGGGTTTTTTTACGAAACAATTAGGCATTGATCTCGGTACTGCCAACACCCTTGTGTTTGTGCCAAAAAAAGGCGTAGTGCTAAGCGAGCCCTCGGTGGTTGCGATTTCCGTTCTTAATCACCAAGTTCTTGCTGTTGGCGATGATGCCAAAGAAATGATTGGACGCACTCCGGAAAGCATTATCGCATATCGGCCGCTTAAAGATGGAGTGATCGCCGACTATCGTGTGACGGAGGCAATGCTTCGCTATTTCATAGCGAAAGCGCTTCCCGGCCTGCGCCTATTTAAACCAGAAGTAATGATATCTGCTCCTGCGGGCGTTACGTCGACCGAACGGCGAGCAGTTGTGGAAGCTGCGCTCAAGGCTGGCGCGAAAGCCGCGTATGTGGTGAAAGAGCCGATTTTAGCGGCGATTGGCGCAGGGATTCCTATTCATGAGGCTAGAGGTCACATGGTCGTTGACATTGGCGGCGGAACTACCGATGCTGCGGTCATTTCGCTCGGCGGTATTGTGGCATCTACGTCCGCAAAAGTCGCGGGTAATAAAATTGATCAGGCGATTACTGATTATATTAAAGAGCGTCTCAATCTTGCGATTGGCGATCGCACTGCGGAAGAAATAAAAATTGCCATCGGATCTGCAGTGCCGATTAAAGAAGAGCTTGTCTATATAGTAAAAGGCCGCGATTTTCTTACTGGGCTTCCGCGCGCGGCCGAGATTCGTACAAATGAAATCGTGGACGGCATTAAAGAATCGCTTGCAGAAATTATCAAAGCGATCAAAAGCGTGCTTCAGGAAACGCCGCCGGAGCTTTCAGCCGACATTAGCTCCAATGGCATCATTATGACGGGAGGCGGATCGCTCTTGCGAAACATTGACGAGCTTGTCTATCGCTCGACCGGCGTGCCTGCGCATGTTGCAGAAGACGCACTTTTGTGCGTTGCGCGCGGCACTGGCAAAGCGCTCGAGCACCTTGAGACGTACAAGAAAAGCATTGTTACGAGACGATAACTATGCATCCGCTTCTTCTTTTTGGAACTAATGACGCTCACAAGCGGCAGTTTCTCAAAGAGTTTATACAAAAAACAAAGCCGCGTCTCACGCATTATTTTGGCGAGGTGCGCGCGCTTGGCATTGATGATGCGCATGAAATTAGGCGCCGTGCAAGCATTGCTCCCGGAGATGGCGTGCAGGCGTTTATCATTGAGCGCGCCGATGAGATGACTGCCGAAGCCGCACAGGCGTTTTTGAAGCTACTCGAAGAACCGCCCGCAGGGTCACTATTCGTGCTCCTTGCCAGCTCATCAGAAATGCCACAAACGATTCTCTCTCGCGTCACCAAGTTTCCGTTCTTTGAAGAGAGCGACGCCGAGAATACGTCCGCAGTATTTGAAGTAATGGCACGTTTGAAGGGGAAACTGGAAGCAGATATTCGAAAGAAAAAAACCGTGCCGCGCGGGCTTATGATGCGTCTTTTGCAAACAGTTAAGCTTGCGAATCTTTTGCACACTTCACGGGTATCGCTCCGTTCCATTGAAGAGTATACTCGCGCTACACTAGAGTAAACGCTATTTATGCCAAAGTGGGGATACGTATTTATTGTTTTTATAGTCATCGGTATCATTGCAACCGCCGTGACGTTTCTTGTAATTCGCGCAAATCCCGTGCCAGAGACGCGTCGCGCTGGCACAACGGCTCCGGTTGCAACCGGTCCTGCCAGCATTTTTGTTTCTGAAGACGGTGGGGCGACATGGAGTGCACTTTCTGGGTCAGAGGGGCTTACTCCGTTGGTTTTAACTTTTAAGGCCGGCCAGCTTGCAAAAACGAGCGACAATGCATATTTATATGTGGGTACAAAGGGAGCTGGTCTTTGGATACGAAAAAGTGGCAACAGCGCACTTGAACGCATTCACGATCCTTCAAATGTTTTGCGTGATGACGCCGATGTATATTCGCTGGCACAAACTATCACGGGAAATGACTTGTATCTTGGTATTCTTCAGAATCAGCGAGGCCGTCTTGTGCGTATGACGGAAAGTACGGCAGAAGAAATTTTTACTACTACTCTCGAACGCTATCCAGTGCTCGCCGTGTATGTAGATCCACAAGACCCGCTTCATATAAACATTGCTGCAGAAGGAGCTTTTCTGGAAGCGCGTGACGGCGGAAGATCAAAGTCATGGGAGACGCTTGCGCGCGTCCGAGACGGTATTGTAAAATTTGCGGCAAGTGATGTTGACGGAAAATTGTGGGCGCTTGATACAAAACAAACTCTTTTTGTTACAACGGTCGGCGGACGTATCTGGCGCGAACAGCCACAGATTGTGATCGAGGAAAAGAGAACAAACCGTATCTCTGATATGCAATACCACAGAGAACGCGGATCTCTTATCATCGCCGCGGACGAGGGATTGGCGGAGACATATGACGATGGCGAGACTTGGAGCGTATTTCGTACGCTTGTGCCGTCGGGCTCGCTTCCAATTACTGCGGTAGGAGTACATCCAAGACTTCCAGAAGTTATGTGGATGGCTGCCGGACATTTCATTTATCGAAGCGATGACGGTGGTATTACGTGGAGAAGTTCCGAATTGCCAAGCAAGTACACGGTGCGCATGATTGCCGTAGATCCTTTAAATCCTAAATATGTCTATGCGGGAATATCAGAATAATCTTACACGCGAGCTCGAAGGGGTTCTTGGGCGTCTTCGTGACGACCTTGCATCTCTTCATTCGTCTCGTGCAACGCCGGCGCTTGTCGAAAATATCAAAGTTTCCGCATACGGGAGTGCGCTTCCGCTTAAAGAACTTGCCTCTCTTTCCGCGCCCGATGCGCGTACCATCGTTGTTCAGCCGTGGGATTCTAGCGTATTATCGGAGATTCAAAATGCGCTTTCTCAAACGCACTCCGGGTTCGGGATTTCGGCTGACGAAAAGTTTATTCGACTCACACTCCCGCAACTTTCAGAGGAGCGAAGGGCGGAGATACTCAAGACGATTGGCAAGCGCGTTGAAGAGGCGCGTATTTCGGTGCGACATCTGCGTGATCATGCAATGAAAATGGTTGACGAGGCGGAGCGCAGAAAAGAATTGTCGGAGGATGAAAAATTTCGCCAAAAACAGACACTCCAGAAAACTGTGGACGAATTCAATAAAAAAATTCAGGATCTCGAGTCGAAAAAAGAAAGTGAGATCACTAAAATATAAACATGATTGTGGCGCTTGTTTTTATACTCGTGATTATATTGCTTGTGATTCCACACGAACTTGGGCATTTTGCCGTTGCCAAGTGGTTTGGCATACGTGTTGATGAGTTTGGCATCGGTTTTTTAAAGCGGCTCTGGTCACGCAAGATAGGGGAGACGGAGTACTCGATAAATATTTTACCGCTTGGCGGTTTTGTAAAAATTTTTGGAGAGGAGGAAGATCTGAACGACCCGCGAAGTTTCTCTCAAAAATCATTTTTAGTAAAATCGTTGGTGGTTGCGGCAGGAGTGATCGCGAATACTCTTGTGGCATTTGTTTTGTTTTCGATTCTTGCATGGCACGGAATGCCTCAATTTGGTGTGGAAATTAGTGAAGTGGTGCATGGATCTCCTGCGGAGATTGCGGGAATAAAAGCGGGGGATATCGTGGAGCGTCTTGGTGAGCGTGAAAGCAGTACGTTTAGTACGGACGATGTTCGTTCATATATAGAAGAAAGACGCGGCAATACTGCAAAGTTCGGGCTTCTTCGCAGGTCAGAGCATATTTCTATCACTTCTTATCCTCGACGCGATCCGCCGCCGGGTGAGGGACCCCTTGGAATCCGGATCGGTGTGCGCGAAACCGGAGTGCTTCGTGCGCCGTGGTATCGAGCGCCGTACGAAGGCGCTCTGATGACGGCATCTGTGCTTCGGGAGCTGATTGGCGGGCTCGCTCTTTTTTTTGGAAAACTTTTTTCAACCGGCGTTGCTTCGGGCGACGTGATTGGTCCCATAGGAATTGCCGGTGTCGCGCGCGATACGCTTGCTGTGAGCATAACGTATTTTTTGCAGCTTATCGCATTTCTTTCTCTTAATCTTGCGGTCATTAATATTTTGCCGTTGCCAGCGCTTGACGGCGGACGAATCTTCTTTTTTGTCATCGAGAAAGTAATTCGCCGGCCTATTCCGGCGCGCGTTGCCGGTTCCATTCATTCGCTCTTTTTTCTTCTCTTTATCGCGCTTCTTGTTTGGGTCACATGGCGCGATATTGTCGCACTCATCTAGCATTATTTTTGGGGTTTTCATTTTGATTGCTCAATGCTAGGATAGCGGCATGTTGCCGATTTTTAAATATTTTTCTATCGGGAAAGCCGACCTCGGCATTGATCTTGGCACGGCAAATACGCTTGTGTATGTGTCAGGACGGGGGATTGTTGTAAATGAGCCGTCGGTCATTGCGGTAAATCAAAAGACTGGACACGTGGTCGCGGTTGGAGTGGAGGCAAAACGAATGGTCGGGCGCACGCCAGGCCACATTGTGGCTACGCGGCCGCTAGTTGGCGGTGTCATCTCCGACTTTGAGGTGACTGAAGAAATGCTTCGCTACTTCATGCGCCGCGCGCTCGGTGGTCGGATTAGCATACTTCTGCGCCCGCGCGTTGTGATCGGAATTCCGTCAGGCATTACTGAAGTCGAGCGCCGCGCTGTTAAAGACGCTGCGCTCTCGGCAGGCGCACGCGAAGCATATTTAGTGGAAGAGCCGATGGCGGCAGCAATCGGCGTGCGCCTTGAGGTGCAAGAGCCCATGGGGAATATGATTGTAGATATCGGCGGAGGAACTTCGGATATTGCGGTTGTTTCGCTGGGAGGCATTGTCGCTTCCAAAAATCTGCGCGTTGCCGGCGACAGGTTGAATACCGACATTATGCAATATGCGCGCGAGGAGTTTAAGCTGCTTTTGGGAGAGCGTACCTCGGAAGATCTTAAGATCGCCATTGGTTCAGTCTTGCCGCAACCGACCGCGCTTGAAGCTACTATGCGCGGCCGCGATTTGGTGACCGGCCTGCCAAGAGAGGTGCTTGTAACGGATGTTGATATTAGAGAGGCGATGCGCGGATCTGTGGCCGCGCTCATTAAGGCGATCCGCGAGACGATTGAGATGACGCCGCCGGAACTCGTAGCAGATATCATTCATCGCGGCATCGTGCTCGTTGGCGGCGGGTCGCTCCTGCGCGGTCTTGATACGCTCATTGAGCGCGAAACCCGTATTCCGGTGCGCGTTGCCGAAGATCCGCTTACTGCCGTTGTGCGCGGAGCCGGCATTATTTTGGAAGATCTCGATAAGCTCCGCGAAGTACTCATTGAGCTTGAGCATGAGACGGCGATCATTTAATTTGCGCAGATTTTTGGGTGGCGTGATTGTTGTTGTCGCCACGATAGTTATTTTTACGCGAGTATTTATGCCACTCGAACGGTTTTTTATCGATCGCGCGAGCACAATCCTTTCGTGGTATGCCGGCATTGCCACAAGTATGTGGGCTTCTGTTTCTCTGCCGCCAGACGGTACTCGGATCATTGGTAGGCGTTTTGATGAATATCAGAATATTTTTTTTGTTAATCAGTCGCTTTCCGAGGGTACTAAAATTATCTCCGGCAATGTTTTTGTGGGTATCGTGCGAACACAAGGCGCAAATGCCAGCAAGGTCGAAGCAATTTCGTCGCCGTTTTTTCGAAGCCAGGGGATATTTGAACGTTCAGGATTGTCGTTTGAACTCGAAGGCAAAGGCGCCGGACTCTTGGAAACAAAAGTTCCTCGAGGAGTCTCGATAGAAAATGGAGAGGCGATTTGGTATGATGAGGGGCGCCTATTGCTTTTGGGGCGTGTTGCCAAAGTAATCGACGTTCCCTCCGATCCCTTTCTTACCGTTCTGGTATTGCAACCTGTAAATATAACGACGCTCTGGTCGGTAGAAATATCTCCTTAGAAATGCATGATTCTTGATATCGTTACAGCATTGTTCTTTATCAGCGTCATCGTGTCGTGTAGGCGCGTATATCGTATTTGGTTGTTTGTGTTCGCGTCTTTCCTCGTCGAATTCTATTCCAATATACCGTTTGGCGGGGCAACTTTGGCGCTTGCGCTCGGCGCGATGGTTGTGCGAAAATGTATGAATATATTTAATATAAACTCGAAAGCAAGTATTTTCGCCGCATCCATCGCAGGAATTGTTGTGCATGTGGGTACGTTCACGATCATTCGATTTTGGTTTATACGAGGAGACGTGCTTGAATATGCACTTCGTACGGGGATTTTTTTCTCTCGCGAAGTCTTTTTAGTAAGTGCGCTTGCGTGCTTTCTTTTGGGTTTGCGGTACGGCATATATTGTATTCGGTATGCGTTTGTGGAAGAAAAAATCATATAGGACTGACTTTTTAAGCCCCGATGAGGTATTTCTTGACGCCTCCGAAATCCCCGGCTTTTCGCGAGAACGCTTTGAGGGTATTATTGAGCGCCCTATAGCAAGCGAAGCATTTTTGTCTTTCGGCGCGCTTCTTTTTCTTTTCGGCCTGTTTCTTGGTGGGCGCACACTGTGGCTCCAAGTAGTACGCAGTCAGGAGCTCTCACAACGCGCCGAGCGCAATTTTATTCAGACGACGTATATTGATCCGCCGCGCGGTGTTATCCGCGATCGCACTGGCGCAGTGATTGCTTCCAATGAGGCGTTTACTGACGAGAATGGCGACATTCGCTACAGGCGCGTTGTTCGCCATCCGTTTGCATATAGTCACGTTCTTGGATTTGTCGGGAAGATTTCCAAAGAAGATATGAAACGCGAGAAGCTTGTTTTGGGCATTTTGGAAATTGGCAAAGCCGGACTCGAAACACGTTACAACGATCGTCTTCAAGGTGTACCTGGCAAGCGCGACGAAGAACTTGACGCGACGGGTGCGGTTGTTGCCCGCGGTATTTTAAATCCTCCGAAAGAGGGCAAAGATATTACGACGACGCTCCATGCCGGCCTCCAGGAAGCGCTGTGGACGCGCCTTTCCGATACAATGAATGCGCGGGGGTTTGTCGGTGGTGCCGGGATTGTTTTCTCTCCACGCGACGGATCCGTCCTTGCTCTCGCGAGTGTCCCGAGTTTTGATGCAAATGCGTTTGCGCGCGGGCTCGATTCCGCAGAAGCGAAACGGATTTTTTCCGACGAACGTGCGCCGCTTTTGAACCGCGCGGTATCCAGCGCGTTTTTGCCAGGTTCAATTATAAAACCATTTATTGCGCTTGCTGCGCTTGAAGAAGGGACCATTGATCCTCTTAAGTCAATTTATAGTGACGGAGCGCTTGAGTTTCCCGATCCGTTCCGCCCGGGAGAATTCAGTATCTTTTCTGATTGGAAAGCGCATGGATATGTTGATATGCGTCGCGCGATTGCCGTATCGTCCAATGTGTATTTTTATACAGTAGGCGGCGGTTTTGGTGATGTGGAGGGGCTTGGGATTGAGAAAATCAAATCGTGGCTTTTGCGTTTTGGACTTGGATCAGAAACTGGGATTGATCTCGACGGCGAAAAGACGGGATTCGTACCGGATCCTTTGTGGAAAAAAACTGCGCATCCGGAAAATCCTATCTGGCGCATCGGAGATACATACCATGTAAGCATTGGACAGGGCGATCTTTCGGTAACACCGCTCGGGATCGCGCGGGGGCTTGGTGTTATTGCTACCGGTGGCACGATGCTTACGCCGCACCTTGTGGCAGATGTCCAAATCCCACAGAAGGATCGGCTGACTCTTTCAGAAAAAAATCTTCAAGTTGTTAGGGAGGGCATGCGCCAAGCGGTTGCAAATGGCGGGACCGCCGCGGCTGTTTCGTGGACGCCGTTTCCAATTGCTGGAAAGACTGGTACTGCGGAAGTTGGCCGTAAGGGTCGTGTACATTCGTGGTTCATGGGTTATGCGCCATTGGACAATCCGGAGATTGGCGTAGTATTGTTTCTTGAATCTGGTCCACGCTCAAACCTTGTAGGTGCATCATTTGTGGCATCCGAGCTTTTCAGGTGGATCGTGGATAATGGAGGAATAGAAGCAATCGTCCGTTGATCCAGTTAGAGAAAGATGTGGTAAAAAAGGATTTTATCTCGTAATTTTAAATTTTTCTTTACATACCGAGCGGATTGTCTATCCCCAAGACCGCTTCTCGTTTTCTTGTTCCTTTGCGTGTAGAGCGTGGAAAAGCGAGATCTGGAGCAGGTTAGAGAGATCCAACAGATAGATAAGCACATCCGCCAACTCGCCCTCAAGCGCAGGATAACGATTCTGTCTTTCCTGGTCCGTCTTGAGACCGAGGTACTTGCGAAGCGCTTTGGCAAGTTCTCCGACTTCCTCCACCATAAGCAGAAGAACATCTCCCGGTGTTTCCTTGTCGAATCCTCTTCGTACCACCATCTCGTGAATGTAGTGTTGAAGAGTGGCCACCGAGGAACGTTCGTTGATTGATTCGAGGGGTGAACGACTGTCGAGCGCATTCTTCACCTGTTCCGGTGTGGCTACACTACCACAGAAGAACTTGAGGGTGGAATCCGCCACCAGCTCCTTGCAGAAAACGGGCTTGCCGAGCGCGACCGCCCACCCAAGCTCCATCTTTGATGAGTCGCCGATATATCCCTCGGGATCGTACAGGTACAGTGCATTCGCGGCGGTGATAGCGTCGAGGTGTCGCTGTTCCAGGGTCTGCGGGTCGCTGGTGTCGTCCGTTTCGAGAACAGCGAACTCCTCGCCCGGATTGATCACTTTCGATGCCTTGGGCGAAAGAACTTCCACGCCCAATGACTCAAATGCTCTCACCGTCTCGCCGATGCCGTCAAAAGAACGGCGGAACGATCCGGACACGACAATGCTTAATTTCTTAGCCATAACACTTAGCTCCTTTCTTGGTTGTTGTTGTCAATGTTCGCAATTGCCATCTTAACATAAAAGGATTATTTAGTCAATAATTGATAAAGAATTTCTTTTGCCCTCCAGACCTGAGCCCGCTACAGGCGGGCGAGGACAGAATTCCGTTCAAGCTATTTTTAGAATACACCGCCAGTCATGATTTCGCAAGTGCATGTACCAAAGCGCGAGATTGACATGGGGGAGCCGTCTCCGTATAATACACAGATTCTCTATGAATTCATACAATGATGAAGAATATCTTTCACCCGAAGGATATCAGGAGTTAAAAAAACGTCTCGAGATGCTTCGCACGAAGCAGCGGTTTGAAATAGCTGAACATCTTGAGTATGCAAAAAGTCTCGGTGATCTTTCGGAAAACGCCGAATATGCCGAAGCGAAAGAAGAGCAAATGGTCAATGAAGCAGAAATTTTGAAACTCGAAGATCTTCTGTCTCGTGCCATTGTTGTGGAGCCTGGCGCAAGTAGCGAAGTGCGCGTCGGCTCTACAGTTTTTTATGTTAAATCCACAAATGGAAAGACGAAAGAACAATTTATGATTGTAGGAAGAGAAGAGTCCGACCCAATCAAAAGAAAAATTTCCAACGAATCTCCTCTCGGTCGCGCATTTTTAGGAAAGAAAAAGAACGAAACCATTGTAGTCTCGACGCCAAAAGGCACGGCCGAATATCTTATTACTGATATCGCGTAGCGCAAAAATGAGTTCTTTCGAGGACATTCAGCAAGCACGCGTGAAAAAACTTGAACTGCTCCGCGAAGCATTTGGTGACGTGTATCCAGCGCGTTCTTTGCGTACGCATGCGATTTCTGATGTTGTGGGATCGTTTGCTCGTCTTTTGCGTGGAAAAAAATCCATTGTGATATCCGGCCGCGTTCGTGCGTTGCGTCCGCACGGCGGCTCAACGTTTTTTGATCTTGAGGAAAATGGCGCGATCATACAGGCCTTCATGCGCAAAGAAGACAGCGATGAGAAACTGTACGCGACTTTTCTCGAAGCCATTGATATCGGCGACTTCGTTGAATTAACGGGGCGCGCGTATCTTACACAGCGCAAAGAAAAATCATTGCTTGTTAGTAGCTGGCGGCCGCTTGCAAAAGCCATGCGTCCATTGCCGGATAAATGGCATGGCTTGCAGGACGTTGAAGAGCGTTATCGTACGCGCGCAATTGATCTTTTATCAAATACGCGCGTACGCGATATTTTTATCACTCGTGCGCGCGCACTCTCGTTTATAAGATCATATTTCGAAAAGCAGAACTTTATAGAAGTCGAAACGCCGACGCTGCAACCAATACCGGGAGGTGCCACTGCGCGGCCGTTTGCGACGCATCATAATGCGCTTGATATTGATTTATATTTGCGCGTATCGCCGGAGCTTTATTTAAAACGTCTTGTGGTTGGCGGACTCGATCGTGTTTTTGAAATTGCACGCAACTTTAGAAACGAGGGGATTGATGTTACTCATAACCCCGAATTTACCATGCTGGAAGCGTACGTGGCGTACGGGGATTACGAATCACTTATGAAATCAGTCGAACAGCTTTTGCAGAAACTTTTTAGCGCGATACTCAAGAAAAAAGAATTTGCGTATAACGACAAGCAAATTGCTATCGGCAAATCATTCAGACGCATTACTTTTTACGATACGCTTAAACAATACGCGCTTCTTCCGCAGATAGAGACGATGTCGCAATCGGATTTAGAAATAGCCGCGAAGCGATTTGGTATCAATACGGATCAGCCGACGCGCTCTGGACTCACGGAGGATATTTTTCGAAAAGCAGTTCGCCCGCATCTTATACAACCGACATTTGTGATTGATTGGCCGCGCGAACTTTTGCCGCTCGCAAAACGTTCCTCAAAAGATCCGAATCTTGCGGAAGCTTTTCAGCTGTATATCGGCGGGATTGAGCTTGTAAAAGGTTTTTCGGAGCTCAATGATCCTGCAGATCAGCGCACACGGTTTCAAGAGCAGGAAAAGCTTCGAGAGCGCGGAGATGAAGAGGCGCAACGCATCGATGAAGATTTCATACAAAATCTGGAATATGGCATGCCGCCGACGGCAGGATTTGGTATTGGTTTTGATCGTCTTATGCTTCTTTTGACGGATAATCACAATCTACGAGAAGTTATTTTGTTTCCAACGCTTCGGCCGAAAAAACACGAATAGCTGTTTTCACGGTTGATAAATTGTGCATAAAATCCCGCCGAGGTGGGGTTTTTCCTTATTTCTCAACACTTGTCTAAAGTTTTCACGGTGTTTGTGAAAATGGGCATTGTGGCTTATATTAGTAGTGAAGTGCAGAAAGGTGGGAGAGAGTGGATAAGGTTGTGGATAACTTTTAAAACACTATATGTTCATTGGCGAATATATTCACACGATAGATTCAAAAAAGCGGATTGCGATACCCACGCGTCTTAGGCGAGAGCTCGGATCAACGATAGTGCTGACGCGTGGACCGGATCATTGTCTTTTTCTCTATCCGATGAAGGCGTGGGAGGCAATCGCAGAGAAGTTAAGCGCCTTGCCTGTGGGACAAGCAGATACGCGAAACTTCGTACGCTTTACACTCGCTGGCGCCAGAGAAGAAGATCTTGACGGTCTCGGAAGAGTGCTCATTCCAGATCATCTCAAAGAATACGCTGGTCTCGGAGGAAAGGCGGTTGTCGTCGGCGTCTATGACCGCGTTGAGATTTGGTCAGAGCAGAAATGGGAGGAGATTCGCAAAAAGACGGAAGAAAATGCTGATCGACTCGCGGAGCGATTAGGAGAGCTGGGAATGTTCTAAATGATTCATATTCCCGTTCTTACCAAAGAAGTTCTGACATATTTATCCCCACGCAAAGGAGGAACGTACATAGACGCGACACTCGATGGTGGGGGACACACGCGCGCGATACTCAAACAGATAGGGCCGCAAGGGAAAGTTCTGGGCATAGAGTGGGATGGAGAAATCGCGCACATTATAAAAAAAGAAAAAATTCCAAATCTTATCGTAGTTGAAGACTCTTATACAAATATGTCGCAAATAGCGGTACAGCACAAAATAAGAAAAGTGGACGGAGTTCTTTTCGATTTCGGCATGAGCTCGTGGCATGTTGAAGCATCCGGCAAGGGATTTTCGTTCATGCGCGATGAGGTTCTCGATATGCGCTATTCGCCGCGCACGAAAATTACCGCCGCCGAAATTATCAATACCTATTCAGAGCAGAAACTCGCCGATCTTTTTTGGCGCTTTGGCGAAGAACGAGGCGCGCGCCGTATCGCAAAAGCAATCGTGAATGCGCGAAAAGTTTCCAGAATAATCACGACGAGTGACTTGGTGCGCGTGATATCTGTAAGACCAACAAAAGTTTTTCAAGCATTGCGCATTGCCGTCAACGACGAACTGAATAACGTGACCGAAGGTCTCCGCGTCGCCATGGGGCTCGTGCGAGAGGAAGGACGTGTTGTCGCCATCTCGTTTCATTCACTGGAAGATAGAATTGTAAAACAACTTTTTGCGGTTTCAGGACGCGTGCTGACAAAAAAAGTGGTTACATCTTCTCGATCAGAGATTCTTGATAATCCGCGCGCGCGCTCGGCGCGCCTTCGCGCATGGGAGAACGTATGATCAATACTCGGCTTATTGCAATTACTTCTCTCGCATTTATCCTTGGCGGCTCTATCGCGACGCTTGTTTTTATCGGAAATGGCGCTGTTATAAATGTTGCGCTTGCACGCGAACGCTCCAATCTTTCAATTTTAGATAATAGATACGATGAAATGCATGCGCAATATCTTGACGTGGTGCTAGATCGGCTTAGCTCCGAAACAGAACGCGAAGGATTTGTTGCTCTTGAGCGCGTACGATATATTGAACCGCAAGCCGTGGTTGGTTTCGTCTCCCGCGGCCTTTCGGAGTAAATGCAACAAGCGTTTATAAAACGTATAAGACTGGTTTCTTTCATGGTTGCCCTTGTGTTTTGCGCTGTAACCGCGCGTTTGTTTTGGCTTCAAATTATTGAGTACCGCTCATACGAGGAACGCGCGGCGCGCCAGCAGAAAGCACCCACGGTACGTGGAATTGCGCGAGGAGAAATTTTTATGCACAAGCAAGGAGAGCTTGTACCGGGGGCTATCACGCAAGAGGGATGGCTTCTTGCTATAAATCCCAGTAAAATCAGTGATCCCGAGGCGTTGTATGGCGCGCTTTCTGCGATTCAGTCGCTCACCCTTTCCAAAGAAGAATTTATCCGCCGCGCTTCCAAAAAAGACGACCCTCACGAGGTGATCGAGCATCGTGTGACAACAACGATTCGCCGCGAAATAGAATCAGCAAGCACTACTACTGGGGTTGAATTTCTTCAGGAGCGTTGGCGCGCGTATCCGGCCGGAGATTTTGCCTCTCACGTCATCGGATTTGTCGGCGGTGACGATACTGGCCAATACGGCATTGAGCAGCAATATAATCGCGATCTTTCAGGTGAAGAGACGGGATATGGCGCAACGATTGTACTTACTCTTGATGCCGGTGTGCAGGCACGGGTGGAAAAAGCCATTCTCGAAGTACAAAAATTGTATCATGCGCGTAGTGCCGGTGCGCTTATTATGCGCCCGCGCACCGGAGCGATCATAGCAATGGCGGCAACGCCGTCATACGATCCCAACGCGTACAGAAAAGTAGAAAATATTTCTGTTTTTACAAATCCCTTGGTCGAAAGTCTTTTTGAGATGGGATCGGTGGTGAAGCCGCTTACGATGGCAGCCGCTATTGATGCAGGAGTTGTGACTCTGGAATCTACCTACGTCGACCCCGGCACGCGCACGATTGACAATGCAACAATCGGAAACTTTGACGGAAAAGCTCGCGGTAAAATACCGATACAGGAAATTCTTTCGCAGTCGCTCAACATGGGCGCCGTATTTCTTATGGAGTCACTCGGCAAAGACCGGTTTCGCACATATATGCGCTCGTTCGGACTTGGCGATAAAACACGCATCGATTTACCAAATGAAGCAACGGGAAAACTTTCAAATCTTGAGAGCCCACGGCTTTTGGAATACGCAACCGCGTCTTTTGGCCAAGGAATTTCGATGTCCGCTATTGAGCTGGTACGCGCGTTGGCAAGTATTGCCAACGGCGGGTTTTTGGTAGATCCTTATCTTGTGGAAGAAAAACAATCACCTCGCAAGGAGCGCGTGCTGAAAGAAGAAACCGCAAAAACAGTAACTCGTATGCTTGTAGAAGTTGTAGATAAAAAATTGGCCAATGGCAAGGGCAAAATTCCCGGATACGCGGTTGCCGCAAAAACCGGCACCGCGCAAATTGCGCGCACGGACGGCCGAGGATATTCTGATGATTTTATGCACACGTTTTTTGGATATGGCCCCGCGTTTGATCCAGAATTTTTAATTTTTATATATCTTGAGCGTCCGCAGGGAATTCGATACGCATCGGAATCGCTTACAGGATCGTTTCGGTCTCTTATGCAGTTTCTTTTCTCTTACTTCGAAATTGTTCCTGACCGACCGCAGGAGCTTGCGCCTGCTCAATCATGAACCGTATCGCGCGCGCGATTATTCTTGCGATATTGAAATGCGAGGCATGGCTCATACTTTTGCGCCACAAGCCATACATTATTGGCATTTCCGGCAGTGTGGGCAAGACATCCGCAAAAGAAGCGATAGCGACACTTTTGGGCGAGCATTTTTTTATAAGAAAAAGTCCGAAGAGTTTCAACAGCGATATCGGTGTGCCGCTTGCGATTTTGGGTTTGGAAAATGCATGGCGTTCACCGCAAATGTGGATACGTAATCTTGTCCAAGGATTGGGATGCGTATTTTCCCGCTCTTTATATCCGGAAGTGCTTGTGCTTGAAATGGGCGTTGACAGGCCGGGGGATCTCGATCGCTTGCTTTCTTGGGTGCGGCCGGACGCGGCAGTTGTGACTGCCATTGGCAAAACTCCCGTGCACGTGGAATTTTTTACCGGGCCCGAAGAAGTTGCCGCCGAGAAAAGCAAACTGGTCAGCGCCGTTTCCAAAGACGGCGTGGTGGTATTAAATGCAGACGATAGGGCGGTGTTGAATATGCGAAATCTTACAAGTGCGCGTGTAATTACTTATGGATTTTCAAAAGATGCGGACGTGCGCGCATCTCAATATCGGATGCTTACAAGCGGTGGCAAGCCGCACGGAATTTCATTTAAAATTGACGCTTCGGGCAAAACAATGCCCATGAAGATTGAAGGGGTCTTGGGTGAGCAGGCTGTTTTTGCGTTTTTGGCTGCAGCTGCAATTGGCATTGCGCGCGGACTCAACTTGATTGAGATCTCGGAGGGGCTCGCAAAGTACAAAGCGCCACCAGGGCGC
>ORJL011263891.1_pt1 | contig 17896 bp, 26 predicted proteins | sample 1779941 | NCBI WGS metagenome assembly ORJL01 (sample SAMEA104232317, study PRJEB22302) | groundwater metagenome | biome: forest; feature: aquifer; material: groundwater | place: USA | collected 2011-08-07 | depth 5.8 m | reverse complement strand
AAGAGAAACTATTGAATAAATTAAACAACCAATTACAATTTATTTCTTAATGAATAAAAAGCAATCACAGAGCCTATAAAAATCATCACCCAATGCAAGAAAAGAAATAAAACAACAAAGTCCAAAGCATAGCCCTCAAAGAAATACTTTATTTGAAGCAAAACAGCAGTCACTGTTGCTATGCCTGAAGATTTTATAAGAATAGACTTATTTCTTAATAAAAAATAACTAACAGCTATGAATAATGTTCCATAAATTATCTTGTTTCTAAAATATCTGTCAGGAACACTATATTCATCACTTAAGCTATGTGAGTAAAAATCAAGAGCATAAAAAAAAGCCATTATAAAAGCAATCGCTATAATAGAATACAAAACCTTGCTATAATTGTATTTCTTGTAAATTTTCTTTGGCATTTTATTCAACAATAATTTTTCCCTTCATTCCAGGATGTGGCTTGCAATGATAAGAATATGTTCCAGCTTTCTCAAAAACATGTGAATATGTCTGCCCTTTAGATAATAAGCTAGAATCTAGCTCGCTCCCAGAATCAGATGTAACTGTATGCCCTACAGAATCTTCATTTGTCCAAGTAACTTTTGTTCCAGCTTTTACAGTTATAGTAGAAGGAGAAAATGAATATCCTTTAATTAAAACAGATTCAGTCATCTCTGTTTGCGCAGTCTCTCCAGAATTTGGCGTAGAATCTTCTTGAGTGTCTTCTGCTACATTTACATCTGAAGGCTTAGCATCGTTTGGTGAAGAATCCTCAATACTAGTCTGCTGATTGCTTGAATTATAATACCAAATCCCTCCTGCAATAGCTATCAAAACAATTATTATAAATACAACACTCTTTTTCATAAATATTTATATTTTTCATAACTTATAAATTTATTGAAATCCGATAGTTTTTTATATCTCTCTCTTTTATAAAAAGAATGGCAGACAATAAAATAAGCATGCCAGGCTCATTCGGCGGCTTAATGAGGTATGATAGTGAATACAAAAGCAAATTCATGTTAACGCCGGGCCAAGTAGTTGGATTTATTGTCCTAGTTATAATTTTTGTTATTGCATTAAAATTTCTCTTCTAACTACTTTGTCAAAAAACCCTCTTTCTTCAGGAATAAAGAGCGAACAAACCAATACATAGAATAAAGCTCAAAAGCAAAAGGAAAATATCCTAAATATCCCAAGACAGGCATTTCAAATATCTTGAAAAAACCTACAAATGGAATATTATAAGTCCATTTCGGAATTGCCCAATAATTCCAAAATTCCCAGAAAAACCCCATTACTATTCCAGCAAAAAGCAGAGAAAAAGGAATAGCAAGCTTTCTATCTTTAAAATGCCCAATTATGCTTGGCTGTTTATTTAAATAATTTATAGGGTCTAAGAAAAAGAAAAAAGAAAGCCATATCAAAGGAAAAGCAAATGCAGGAAATGTAAAAGGCAAGGCAAAAAACACAACTCCGAAAAACATCATCCAATAAATAAAGCCCTTGCTTATCTTATGCTGTTTCTTAAATTTAACTTTCTCAAACAATCCTACGCTTCTAATTAATTCAGTAGTTTCAAAAAGAGCAGGAAGCACAGTTGCAAATGAAATAGTCCCAAATAAATTTCTCATCAATGTGCTTGAAAGTCCAACACCTGTATAGCTCCAGTTATTTAATTTCAAATTAGTAAATTCAAATAACCACCAAAAAAGAGAAGATATAATTAAAATTCCAAAAAATCCCTTTGCTCTATTTGATATTAAAGAGCTTCCTTTCAGCTTGTAAACCAAAGAATCAATAGTCAGAATATAGCCTAGCCATATTAAAGGAAAATACCAGCTCGCAAAAGGCTCTATTTTTAAAAAGAAATTTATCTCCATAAGCACAATTAAAATTATTCCCACCAAGCCATATATCTTAAATCCTCTTTTTCCCATGAAAACAAATATCCTTAATATAATATAAACCTTAGTGTGAAAGATATTTTTCAACTGATAAAGGAATAATAATAAGAATAATCCATCCAAAAATAACAGCAATATTAATATTAAATATTTCAAATGTAAAATAAGGGATAGTATAAACCCATTCCCAAACAAAAGTATTTGGAATTTCATGAAGAAATACGCTAATAATGAATGTCAAAAAGAAGCTTATTGAAGAAGAAAAAGAACTCTTTAACAAAATATATAATTCATAAATAGAAAAGAACGCAAAAGGATAAGCTAATATAAAGACTTCAAAAATTTGTATGGCTGGAGTAAGTTTTTCATGCGCAAACCAAAAGTTAAAATAAAATCTGCCTATTATTTCTATAAGCAAACCAAGAAAGAAATAAGCGAAATAAATCTTAATAATATCTTTCTTATTTCTTTCCCAATAAGTAAAAAGAGACTTTCTATTCTTTGAATAATTAATAAATCCCAAAAACAGAGTAAGCCCAAAAACAAAAGTTCCATACCAAAATACATTTGAGAAAAGAGCAATAGAAATAAAAGAAAATAAAACTAAAATTAACCCTATAAATCCTGCTAGCAAGCCTCTTTTCATAAAATAAAATACAAACTCTTCAATATAAATCTTTACCAAAACATATAAATAACTCTCTTTTCTAGAAAAAACATGCTACCTGGAATGGACCCTAAAAAAATGCAAGCAATGATGAAACAGCTTGGCATCAAGCAAGAAGAGATAGAAGCAGAAAGAGTCATAATAGAAAAAGCAGATGGAAATAATATAATAATAGAATCTCCAAGCATTGTAAAAGTAAAGATGCAAGGCCAAGAAAGCTGGCAAATTACAGGCGACGCCAGAGAAGAATCATCCGGAATAAAAGAAGAAGACATAAAACTAGTAATGGAAAAAACAGGAAGCTCAAAAGAAGAAGCGTTTAAATTATTAGAAGAATCTGAAGGAGATATAGCAGAAGCAATTCTGAAAGCTAGTTCTTAATATATAATTTCATGCAGAAAGATATTTAAAGCGGATTTGCTTTAATGCTAATACCTTCTCTAACTAGAAGCGGTCTCTTCAATGGAGCAAATAATCAAAGAAAAAATTAGTGCCGACCATCTTTTATATGTTAGTTTGAAATATACAAAGACTTGTGATGTTATAATAAATCTAATTATAAGATGGAGCAATATGATTGGATATGCTTTAGAACACTTAATAGAAAAAGCTAAAAAAAAGAAAAAATGGAAGCCTGTTCCAGACGCTCCTTTAGCAAGACTAGTGCAATTAAAGAAAATTTACGCTTCAGACCCTCTAATAAGCCAAGTTCTTGAAATGTATGAGCTATTTAGAGATATAGAAAAGTTAGAAAAAGTTAGAGAAAACGAATTTAGAAAAGGAGTAAATTTAAGAGTATTCTATAAAGGCGAAGCAATAAACATTAATCTAGATAAGCTCAAAGAATATGCTGATGTGTTAGAAAGATTTATAAGTACTCTTAAATAATTTGTTCTACTTGAGAGTTAAAATGAGATGGCAAAAGTAATAACTATAACCTCTGGCAAGGGGGGCGTTGGAAAGACAACTAGCGCAATTAACATTGGTGCAGCAATTCATGAATTTGGAAAAGACGTAATAGTAGTGGATGCTAATTTAGCTACTCCAAACATAGGCCTTCATCTGGGCGCTCCAATAGTTCCAGTAAGCTTAAATCATGTTCTTTCAGGAAAAGCAACTATTGCAGATGCTATTTACGAGCACGAATCAGGAACTAAAATAATCCCAAGCTCTCTTTCAATAAGAGAACTAAGGCAGCTAAATTATAATAAGTTAAAAGAAATGAGCAAGAAACTAAAAAGAATGGCTGACTTTATTATCTTGGATTCTGCAGCAGGTCTAGGCGAGGAAGCAGTAGCAGCCATAGAGTCAGCAGATGAAATAATAATTGTAACTAATCCAGAAATACCTGCAGTCACAGATGCCTTAAAAACAAGCAAATTAGCAGAACAATTAGGAAAAGAAGTTAAGGGTGTTGTCGTAACAAGATATACAGGCAATAAATATCAAATGCCTCTTTCAAATATTCGTGATATGCTTGAATTGCCAATCATAGGTGTTATTCCAGAAGACAAAAATGTTCCAAAAGCAGTTGTAATGAAAGATGCCCTTATAAGAACGCATCCAAAAAGCAAAGCCTCCAGAGCATATAGAAAGCTTGCAGCAAGAATAATCGGAAAAGAAGACTATAAAGACAAAGCTTCTTTGTGGCAGATGATTTTCGGGTAAACTACTTTATCTTCGCCCCTTGCTCAATATCTTTTTCAGGCGAAAGAAAAACAACTTTTTCATCAATACCAGCAGCTAATATCATGCCATTAGATTCAATCCCTCTGATTACAGCTGGCTTTAAATTAGCTATAAAAATGCCTTTTTTCCCTTTCAATTCCTCTTTAGAATAGTAAGGCCGAAGCCCTGCAACAATTGTCCTGACTTCCTCTCCCAAATCAACTTTCAAAACATACAATTTAGAAGCATTAGGATGCTCCTCAACTTCAATTATTTTTCCAACTCTTATATCAAGCTTCTGGAATTCTTCAATGGGAATTTTTTCTGTCATATTAACCTTCTAAGAAAGCTTATTTAAATTATCTATTTTTTCAGGAATTCCAATCTCTTCAATATGTAACTTTATTACTTCTTTCATATTTTCTATTACTTCTTCCTTTGTTTCCCCTTGAGATATACAACCTGGAAGCGAAGGAACATATACTGTATAGCCCCCTTCCTCTTGTGGCTCTAAAATAAAATCTATTTCCATAATATCAACAATTTTTTTATATTTATAAAATTACCTATAATCTGGGTGGTATCAAATCTGTGTGTCCTACACACATCTAGGCTGTTAAGTTAGCGTCAAATAAAAATGGTGTTTAGGACATTTCGCACAAAGAACAAACAAGAAATGTTTTTATAGTATTACCTTCTAACTTAAACATAAATATGAAACCAAAATATTACATTCTAGTCGCAATTTTAGTTATTATATTTATAGGGATATATTTTTACATTCAACAACAAACAAGTACAGAATTTTACATTCAACAACCAACAAGTACAGAAACCCAGAGGAATTACCCGGTAGATTCAAATTTTGATTTATATTCAATTCACGAAATAAAACAAAACAATTTTACATCTGGAAATTTCAACGTGGAAGGCTATGTTGTAAAAATTTATACGTGCCCACCGTGCCCACCGTACGCAAAATGTAAGCTTTGCATGAGAGATAATATTGTAATTTCAGAAAATAATAATCTACTTGATACATACGCCTTAACTGAAAATGAACTAATTATATTCTCTAACAATCCTAAACAATTTGAATTTGGAGAAAAATACAGATTTTCGATAAAAATATTAGGTTACAAATCGACTGGAGAATCTATAAACGATATTGAACTGGTTGGTTATGATTTAATAGGATAGTTGCATATGTTATTGAAGGCCTGCTTCTTGGCAAGGTGTTGATAACCTAATTAAATCCATTCATCTATTATCTCCTAACTTTAAATTAACCCTTGCTCTTTCAAAAGGAACTTCGTCTATAGTTGAATGATTTTCCATAAAGTTGTGTTGCAAAACTATAGTAATTATAAGTCATATCTTCCTAAACAATACTTCTGCTTTTTTAATTTTGCCTTTCTTTAAAGGGCTATTGAAAGATTTAAGAGAAAGCTCAAAATCAAAGCTTTTAGCTATTTTTTCGCATGTCTCTGGAATGAAAGGAGAAAGCAAGATAGTTGCATCCTTAATTCCGTTAGCCAATTGATAAAGAACTTTCTTATCTTTAGTCTCCCAAGGCTTTTTCCCCTGAACATATTCATTAAGCCTGTCAATAAATGAAAAAATTTCATTCAAAGCTTTATCAATCTCAAAATGCTCAAAATGCTCTGAAACTTTAGAAAAAACCTCTTTAGAATCTAAAACTTCTGTCTCTTCAAGCCCGTATTTCTCTACAAGTGTAGAAACTCTCAAGACTAAATTCCCTAATTTATTAGCTAGCTCATTATTATGCCTCTCAACCAAAGCTTTCTCATCAAAATCTCCATCTTCTCCAAATGGAAAATGCCTAAATAAAAAGTATCTTAAAGAATCAACACTATATTTTTCAATTAAATAGTTTAAATCTAATGCGTTCCCAGAGGATTTTCCTATCTTTGTGTCCTTATTCAATAGCCAACCATGTGCAAATACTTTTTTTGGCTGTTCAATATTTATTGCAAAAAGTATAGCAGGCCAGATTACAGTATGAAACCATAAAATATCTTTTCCCACAAGGTGAACATCTGCTGGCCAAAATTTATTAAATAATTTTTTATTTTCTTGAATTCCTATTCCTGAAACATAATTTGTAAGTGCATCAAACCATACGAAAGCAACATGTGATTTATCAAATGGAAGAGGTATGCCCCAGCGTTCATTTTTACGGGATATGGACAAGTCTCTTAGTCCCTCTTTCACTCTGTTAATAATTTCATTTTTTCTGTGTTTAGGAGAAATAAATTGAGGATTATCTTTATAAAAATCAAGAAGCGTCTCTTGATATTTTGAAAGTTTGAAAAAATATGTTTCTTCTTTAAAATTATCTAGTGGCTTTTTATGAATTGGGCAATATAAATCAGGTGCATCTTTTTCAGTATAATAAGCTTCGCAATCATAACAATAAAGCCCGTCATAAAATCCCTTGTAAATTTCACCTTTTTTATAGACTTTATCCAATACGTATTCTACATAATTTTTATGATCTAAATCAGAAGTCCTAATAAACCTATTATAATTTATATTTAATTTCTTCCATGTTTCTTGAAAAACAGAAGCTATTTTATCAGTATATTCCTTTGGAGATTTACCCTCTTTTTCAGCTGCTTTAACAACTTTCTTAGTATGTTCATCAGTCCCAGTCAAAAAAAATACTTCTTTGCCTAATAATTTATTCCATCTAGATAATATATCTGCCGCTATAGTTGTATATGCAGACCCAATATGCGGCTTTCCTGAAGGATAATATATAGGTGTTGTAACGTAAAATGTTTTCTTTGCCATAAGAAAACTAAAAAAAGATTATATAAAAACCTATTCTTTCATCACAACTTTAACCAAGCCGCTTTCTTCCCTTTTTCTCTGGAATTCTGGCCTTATAATTCTATAATAAAGCAATTTAGCGTTATCTTCAGGAATGCCCAATGACTTACTCAAAAAAGCAACATAATACCTGGGAGAAAGATTTTTCTCATTCTTTAGGCCATACTGCAGTTCAGGAACTTGCCCAGCATATTTCTCATTTAATAATTCTAAAAGAGGTTGAGCCTCTTTAGGATAACTTCTAGCAAATTTCTTGATAGCTTTTAAAGGCGAATATTTTTTTACATCTTTCTTTTCTCTAGTAAAAGAAGCGATTACTGGCAAATCAGAAGAATAAGTTTTTCCAGCCTGCAACAAAGCATAAACAAGACATCTGTTCACTTTCTCTCTATTAGTCAAAGTGGAAGCATAACTTGCAAGAATTCTTCCAACAATACTGCCGGCGACAGCTTCCTTCAAGACTTCATCAAAATCAATTTCATCTAAATTAAATTTCTTAATTGCCATCTTTTTAACTATAATAATATATATTTAAGCATTATTGAGCTCAAGAGCAAAACTTTAAAAACCGCTCTAATTAAGTTTCTAAATGGTAAAAGGAATGTATCATTATATCAAAGAAGCTTGGAAAGCTCCAGGCCGTGCTCTCTTGCATGAAAAGCTAATAAAATGGCGTGCTGGAAATTCAATAGAAAAAGTGGAAAAGCCATTAAGGCTAGACAAAGCAAGAGCTCTTGGCTACAAAGCTAAAAAAGGAATAATAGTATTAAGAGTAAGATTAATAAGAGGCGGAAGAAGAAGGTCAAGAGTAGGAGTTAAAGGAAGAAAAACCAGAAAGCAAAGCGTAAGAAAAACACTAAAGATGAATTACAGATGGGTTGCAGAAATAAGAGCTGCCAGAAAATATACTAATTTAGAAGTCTTAAATTCATATTGGGTAGGAAAAGACGGCAAATACTATTTCTACGAAATAATAATGGTTGACCCTTCACGCCCTGAAATAAAAAACGACCCAGTATTAAAGTGGATAACAAGCAAGAAAAACATGAGAAGAGCTGAAAGAGGATTGACATCAGCAGCAAGGAAATCTCGTGGATTAAGAAACAAGAGCCCAGAGCTAAAAGTCAGGCCAAGCTTGAGAGCATGGCATAGAAGAGGAAAATAATCTTTTATCTAATCCTATCGCTAAAATAAGCAACTATTCCAAAAAGCCCTACAATTATATGAAGAATACTGTCTGTTCTATTAAAAGTAGCCAATCCTCCAAAATTAGGAAAAGAAAAGCCAAACAAGCCAACATACAAAAAGAAAGCTCCATTAACAATGCAAAATGGCTTCCAGAAATTCTTGTTATTCCATCCAAATTTAACTATACTCAATCCTAAAATAACATGAAAAGCTTTATGCCAAGTCTCTGCAGAATATCCAGCCCTATATAAATCGTAAAATAGGGACAAGCTAACTAATACGAAAAATATCGCGATTATTCGTGCATAATATTTCTGAAAGTTATTAGGCATAAAAATAAGAACAATTTAATCTTTAAATACTATTCTCTCTATTCTATATAATGCAAAAAAGAAACTCAATAATAAAAATATTATTTATAATTGCTTTATTTGCCTTTCTCTTCAATCTTGCATGGGAAGTAATGCATTCTCCTCTATACAAGACAGTAACAGACATGTCTGTTCAAGAGTACATTCCAAGAATTCTGCGCGCTTCTTTAGGCGATATTGTAATGATTTTAATTATTTTCATTTTCATATCAATAATAAACAAATCAATTACATGGAAATTAAATAAAAATAATGTAACTCTATCAATAATATCAGGCATAATTATAGCAATAGCTTTTGAGCTCTTCGCCCAATATACAAATCGCTTTGCTTATAATTCAGCAATGCCAATAATTCCAATAATAAAAGTAGGCTTGACTCCTGTCTTACAAATGATAATTACTCCTCTCTTAACTTTCTTCTTCTCTCGCAAAATAATTCTCTAAAGATAAAATAATATTAAAATAAAAAAATAAAATAAATTTTCTTTATGCAGTTATCTTTTCAGCTACAGTTCCTGTTGAGGTTAAATCAATAGTGCTTCCACCAAGTTTTCTATAAACTATTGTTATATCGCCCTTGAATGTATCTCCTGCTACTAAGTTTCCTGTGCATGTAACAATTATAGGAGCTGTTTGTCCGCTCGTTATTGGCGTTACAGTAGGATTACTTCCGCATCCAGCAATATTTACGCTCTGTATGTTATAATCCTCGCCTCCATTATTCTTCAATTCAAGGTTTATAATTCCAGGAGTGCCTGCCTTGACATTCCATGCGTTCATGTAGAATGGTGGATTAACAACAGCGCTTCCAGTAATATATTTTCCTGGACTGAATACTCCAAAATAAGCAAGAACTCCAATAGCGATTATGGCTGCTAAAATAGCCCAACCATAGGTCATCAAGAATTCAATAGCTGCTTGTCCTTTCTTTGACATCTTTACCTCCTTTTACTTATAATTAATAATTAACAATAGAATTTTCAGTATATAAATATTGTTATTCCGTATATCAATTGAAAATATTTATTAATAGCAATAAACTCATTATTTCATGAGTAAATATGTTTGGCTATTTTCAGCAATAGGTTTAATTGCAATAATAATAGGTGTTTTAATTTATTCTTTAACTGATGATGCATTAAATCAAACACCTAATTCATTGCCAAAAACAAATGAAAATGAAGAAGAAAATAAAAATATAAACAATAATAATATTCCAACAGGCAATATAATTCAAGAAACTCCAGGTTCAATAACAGGCGGCATTTCTAGCGGAGGCGGTGGCGGCGGAGGTGGAAGCAGTGGAGGAGGCTCCAGCTCTCCTGGAAATCCAGCAGGACAACAAAATCAAACACAAGAGCCAATAGCTGCCCCATCATGCAACATAGTAAGGCCAGGAAATATACCAAATGTCGGTTGCACTGTCAATCATATAAAACAAAATGAAATTTCCATTAAATTAGATAATGGCAGTGGAGAAGATATTAATGTAAAAATTTCCTTGGAAAACTGCGTATTGCAAGAAGGCATAGTGCAAAATAACAATGAAAGAGATTTCATATTTCCATGCAGTATCCAAGGCAGCTATTATGAAGGAGACATTACAATAAATTATTTAGTCCCAGGTGACTCTATATCAACAGGTGGAATTGTCTCTGGCATTGTAAGCTAAGAACAGCTCACTTGATAAACAGCTAAGTGAGAATCATCTAATTTAAACCAAGAAGGCATTCCGTTAGGAAGAACATTACAAGAACCAGGGTTTGAGCTAGAAAAATAAATATAATCAACAACTGGCTTGTTTAGCAAAGGTATTCCTTGAGCAGATAATTCATTCAAATTAACAATAGACTCTATCCCATTTGTATTAGCAGATGTCTTGCCTTCAAATCTATCTAAAAAGCTAGGTGCTGAAGAAGAAGCAATATAATAAGAGTTTTGAGTATGATTAAATAAATTGCTAACATCAGGCCCGCTAACAAAAAAACTAAAGGGGCTCCTGATAAATTTATTCGTTATAAGCCCATTAGTATTTAAAAGATAAATAGGGTCTTCAAACCCATCTATTTTTATCATAGTTTCTATAATTTTAACTCTTTCCCATCTTGCAAGCTCTGTCTTGTCCCTTATAGAGAAATTAGCTTCCATTCTGATTTTTATGCTCCAAGGATCATCTTGAACAAGCTCAACACTTAAAATAGAATAATTAATATCTAAATTAAGCTTATTTCCTAAAGCTTCTACTTTTGGCTTCCAATCTTCTAAAGTATAGCCTTCCATCAAGCCCATAGAAGTAGAATTTACAGATCCATTTAAAAGTGCTTCTTTGAGCGACTCTTCAGTATTAATAATAAAACCTCCCCTGTCTGTAATATAACTCTGAAGCGAAACCACGCCCCTATAACCTGATATAAATAACTGCCTAGACATGTCTTTCTCTATAGAATCAATAAGATTATTCAAAGTCGTAATTCTAGTTTGTATGGGCTTTCTTTCTTTCACAAATGAATAAAAACTAACAGAAACTAAAAAAAGAGTTAATACTACAATTACAAAAAGAGTAAAAAACATTCCTTTTTTGTCTGTCATTAATACCATACTCTTATCTGCACCTCTGTTGACCATAAATAAGGAACTCCTGAAATGTCTAAAGTATCTATTTCAAAATTATCTTGGTCAAGAATAATATCAATCAATCCATCAGCATCAGCATCAAGTTGAGATAGCAATCTTGTAACAGAATCATCCACAGCATCAATGCTAGGATCCCAGGAGTCTTGGGAATCTCCAACAATAAATTGTCTCTGTGAGCCATCTTCAAACTGCAAGGTAAGCTCTCCTCCTTTAGCTTTTTCAAAAGTATTTCCATAATTAACAAAACTTCTTATAAAATAACTAACTGCTCCATATGAAGATTCATTAGACACGCCGTAATTAGTATCAAAATCAAGTGTAAAATTATTGCTTCCATTCAAAAACAAACCAGTTGTTTTTGAAGGAGTGTATCCAAACCTGCTAAAGGACGGTAAATAAGAATTAGGTGGATATTGGTAAAGCACAATACCATTCGCACTTGCTTTTTGCCCAGATTGAGATCCTCCAGCTAGCCATCCTAATTGCCAATCAGCAATAATTGGAATAGCATTCTTAGGCAGATCGAACTTCCAAACAAGATGGCGATAAAAAGTATTAGTCCAATGATCTGATACTTCATCAATCCTTATTTTTTGTGTAAGGTCTATCGAGCCAAATGGAACATTTATTTTATCTGTTACAACACGAATATAAGAATTAGTGCCTAATTCAACATCTTTATTCGGATTAACTATTCCGACCTTTAAAATAAAGAAAAAATATTCATTATTTATTTCACTATAGCTTATATTATTTACACTAAAAGCAGCCGCTATTTCTGCATTTGTAAAGTTTATCATATCATTCACAGGATTCTTTGCACCTACAACAAATGTTTGTGCGCCTCTTCTAATAGAGAGTTCTGTCTTGCTAGTGCTATTAATAAATACATCTATCGAATAAACTGGATTAACCAAAAAAATAGACTTATCATGATAAAGAGTAGATTTGGCTTTTACATTATTAAACTGAAAAGTCTCTTCGAATTGATAAGTTTGAAGGTCAGGAGTAAAGTATTCTATAACTATATGTGATGCTCCATCATCCCCTCCTATATCTCCCATTAGAGTTGCAATATTATTACCAACATGAAGATTACTAGTTATATTAATAGTTTCAAAATAATTTATAACTCCATCAAAAATAGTTACGCCATTAACAGACAATTTTGTGCTCTGCCCAACCCAAGAAGGTTCTGCCAACCAAAAAGCATTGACAATACTAGCATTTTCAGGGATTTTAAAATTATAATCTACAGTGGTTGGTGTAACCCCACAATAATCTCCCCAACCATATGTAGTCCATCTGCCACAAATTAAATCCCCTTTTATTATAAGAGATGTTTTTTTATTTGCTATCTTTCTAAGCCAAGCCTTTGATACAAATCCTGTAGGCGGGCCTTCCTCCCCTATGCCGCTTATTATTTGCCTAGCAGTGTCAACATTTGTAGCGCCTTCATAAGGCGTCTTATTTGAAGAAAATATCAGGCTATTATCGTACCATATTCCAAGATTATAAGTTAAATTTAGCTCATTTAATAAACGCGAAGTAACTTCTCTCGCCAAAGAAATATTAGTAACATAAAATTCTCCTATCTGCTCAAGCAAGGATTTATTCAAATCATTTATTTTCCCGTCTAGAATCAATCCTTGAACATAACTATTATTCACTTCCCCTATTTTTAAAGTAGAAAGAGTTTCTATTAAATCTCTATGAACCTCTGTTGAATGATTAGTGTATTTAGATGTAGGAATAACTAAAAGTATTACCAATAATATTACAATTAAAGCAATCATCGCATCTATGCTAAAGAACACTCCTCTTTTGTATTTCATTTCCATATATCCACATTTAAAATAACCGGCTTATTTTTATATATTGTCAGGCGCGTAATTCTCAAAAGATTTTTAGGGCTTAAAGCCCGAGACCCAATTCCTTCAATCTCTAAAGAGTTAATGCTCATATTTACTTCAAGGGAAATATAATAATTATACTTTGTATTAAAAAGAGACCTCGTCTTTTGATAATCATCTATAGATAACTGATAAAAATTGCTAAGCTTTTCGTCATTAATCTTGCCAGAATCCAAAAGCCCTATTCTTTCAACATTGCTAGCGTTCCATGCAGAAGGTATGCCCTCTGATAAAAGAGACTCTGCTATAGCGCTTCCTTCGTAATTCATTCCTGCAATTAAATCTTCTGTCTCGTCAGATAAATTAATGGAATAAGTATAAAACAGCAATATGCCTCCTATAAAAATAAATGATGCTGCTATTAAGTCAAATCCCCACGCCTGCCCCTTTTTTTCCATTTAAAAAAGAATAATTCTAAATATAAAACCCTTGTGCTTTACTTAAGAGAGAGCATTATCGTTTCTTGTAAATATTATCATGATGCTCAAAATCTACAAATAAGATAAAATCATTAATTTTATCAAACTTAAAGATTAAAACAAAATGCCCTATATGTGCTCTTTTATAATCTTTTAAATCATACTTTAAATTTTTATAATGTTCTACATCAGAACTATTCCTGATTTCTTCCATTTTGTTAAGAAGATTTTCATAAAGTTGCTTGTCTTTTCTATAAAGTTTAGCTAGAACTCTATCAAACTCTTTACTTGTCTTATATGACCTTAGCATTTTTACCTCTTTTCTATTTTTCTTCTTAATTGCTCAACAGAATTAAGAGTTTCGCCATAACCTTCTTTTTCAATCTTCTGCAATTTTTCTAAATATTCAGGTCTTAGTTCAGGTTCCAGAATATTCCCCCCACATTCGATAACTATTTTTGCTATTGCTTCGCTTTTAGTTTTCAGATTATATCTAGCTTTAACAATATTCAAGATTTGGTTCGCTTCATCAGGTATATCAATCATTGCTTGTACCATTTTTCCTAATGCATTTATTTAGTATATATATCATATATACATAGAATATATAAATCTTTCTATTCAAGAAAGAATAATTCTAAATATAAAACCCTTGTGTTTAACTAAAATCATCATGAAACTTCTTTCTTCTATCCTAACTCTCTACTAAAAATACTAAAAAGTCATGCTTCTCCATTCCCTAGATACAGTATCATAACATTAGTCATGATACCGTTATGTTCCCAGACTGCGTCCAAATTGAAATCTGTCCTCGCTGTCGCTCGGATAAATCACCAATCTTTTTGTTCTTCGCTAAACATAATCGTAACAAAAACCACTTACGAAACTTCGCTCCGTCTAACAATGATTATATTTAATTGCTGAATAAAACTTTTTACAGAATAATAAAATTGTCCTTTGCCGTCCCCCAGCCACCCACCCTTAAAAACGGAGAGGGCGCGTTTTCCTGACGAAAAACAGATAGTCGGCTTACGCCAAATTATTCTAATTTTTCTCTAAAACTATCTAAAATCTTTTGCTGTCTTTCTACATAATCTTTTGAATCCTTCAAACACTCTTCAATTGGAAATCTTTCATCCCAATTTTTATTTGCTTTTTTTTGAATAGCCTCATCTAAATTAATTCCTTGAGCATTTGCGATTTTTACGAGAAAGATTATAGCATCAGCAAGTTCTTTTCCAAATTCTTCATCATTAACTTCTCTTGATAAATCTCCTGTTTTATATCCGTCTCTAAATAATATATGCCTTCCAATTTCTCCCATTTCTTCAATCAGATGTGTAAATGTTTGAGATAGAAAAGAAATATCCCAACCTCTATCTTTATCTGCTTTTCTTATTTTTTCTTGAAGTTCTTTTATATCCATTTTATCTATGTGCTATCCCATAAACATCCAGTTTTCTCAGGAGTTTTATTTCTTCAGTTGTGAAATCTTCTAATCTTTTCACATCGCCTCTTATATCTAAATTAAAACCTGCATTGCTTTTAACCTTTTCGGGTTCTGCATCACTTGCTAAAATCAATGCTTCTACACCGCTTTCTCCAATTTTAAAAACGCCATAATTAGTAATGAGATTAATTTCTTTATCTGGGCGAGTTTGCAGACCAGGAGATGTAATATAATCTACTTTTTCTACCAATCTTCTTGGTTCATGAAACATAAAAATATATTCTTTTCTGCTTAGAGAAGCAAAATCACAAGCACCTCCACTTCCAGGTAATCTTTTTATTTTTCCTTCAATATTTATTAAGGTAGAATTTATATTTCCCCCAGTATCAACTTGTGCTCCACTTAATCCAACTACATCAACTTTTCCCATTTCGAGCATTGCAAACGCTTCTGGCAAGTCTAATGGAAATTGCGAACTTGAGTAATTAATAATATCTGAAACTGAATGGGGTAATCTCTCTGGATTTGAATAAATCGCTCCTGATTCAAAACAGATTTTTAGATTAGGATTATATAATCTTTTTGCAAGAATAGCAGACAAAACAGGAAATCCATACCCTGCAAAAAAATATTCTTCTTCTGCTAGTTGTCTTGCACCTATTATGCTAATCTTTTCTCCTTCTTTCAATTGCATTTCTTATTACCTCCTTGCAATATTTTAAATCTCTTTCTTTTGAAGCCTGCCCATATAATTCCATAGCGATTGCATCGACATCGTGTTGAGGATATAATGATGTTGGCGCAGAGCCTCCAGGTAAATATATTATGCCTGCAGTATATAATCCTGAAATGGTAGGATTCTCAATTTTATCTATAATTCTTTCTACACTAACAAATGTTTTTTTAGAAGCCCTTGCAAGATATTCGTCAACTTTCGTTGCTGGCGGACTTGCGATTCTGATGTTGCCTTCTTCATCCGCTTCTAGAGCATGTATCAAAGCTATATCTGGATTATATGATCTGATAGCTGAAAGTTTCTCGCCAGTAAATTCAGATTCGATTATCTTAACAAGAGGATTATTTTTAGCCATATCTGAATGAAGCATCGTTTTGGAAGGTAAATATTCTATCCCTAATGCTCCTGCTTGCAATGAGAGAATTGTCGCATAGGTACTCATCTCGATTGGTTCTACTTTTCTTTCTTCTACGCCTTCTCTAAAAAAATAACATTGCCCAAAATTTTCTAGCCCCGTATAAGAGCTAATAATTCTTTTAGCTTTACCAGAACCAATTAAAATGTCTGCTTCTAAAGCCAAGGAAATTCCAAATAATTCTAAATTTCTTAATTGCGCATTTTCAGATAGGTCCAACACCAAAGCTAATGGTTTCCTGTGCAAATCAAAGCCCCCAATTCCTACTTTTGTGCCTTCTTTTACTTGCCTTGAAAATTCATCAAGAGAAATTATTTTATTCATTTTAAAAATTTTGAAGCAACTATCTCATCTACTCCTGGAGAGTATGGCTCTCTTATTCTTGCTTCTGGCAGGTATCCATGCTTAGTAAAAAATAATTGAGATATTATTGAGCAAGAAGGAAAATGATGATATAATCTCCTAATGTTCAGCTCTTTTGCATGACTTTCAATATCTTCTATTAAAGCGCTTCCAACACCACTTGATTGAAATTGTGGAGCAACTAAAAAAGGGCTTAGTTTAGCTGAACCTCCTCTTTTTGGAGCAAACAATCCGACTCCTGCAACCTGCCCCTCAACTTTCGCGACATGCATTATCCTCGGTTTTGCTGAATATTCAATCCCTTGCTTAACATATCTCTGATGAGCTAAATTCATTCTATTCACAAAGTCCCCATCTATATCACCATAAAAATCTGGCATCATATTCAGGACTATCTCTCTAATACATAGTAGATCTTGTTCTTGAAATTCTGAAACTTTGACATCTAACCCTTCACTTTTTGGCTTTCTAGTAGGAGCGATAGTTTGAGCAGGTATTCCTCTTTGGAACATTCTTCCGATTATGATCTCAGGGACCCCTTCTTTATATGGCTCTCTTAATGAGCCCTCAATTTCAAAACCTCCCTTAAGCAAATCATACTTTATAGTCGGATAATCAATAAATGCATCTGTTCCATAAACTTTTCTAGCACCACCCGCTCCAAGTTGATCCATAGCAAATTTATAAAGTTGAGATCCTGTTCCCAAGCCCCTAGCAGAAGGATTAACAATTAATGCTTTAATTTTACTTGAGCCCCCTCTTTTTTTAACTAATGATACAAAACCTTGCATTTGGCTATCTTTTTCTCCAACCCACAGCTCAAAATTCTTGCTGTAAAGCCCATATGGCTCTCCGAATTTATTTGCTTCAATCATCCCACTTCCAAAGGAATTATCTATTTGGCCATAGTTAATACCAATAGAGGCATTGCACATCTCTATAAATTCTCTTGATGAATGCCTATTTTCATCAAATCTTTGCATTTCCATAGAATTCATTATCTGAGGGAGTTTATATGTTTTTTGGTTGTTGTAATTTTTAAGTTACATTAATTATCTTAGAAATTAATTGGCTTGGAGCTTTGCAATAACTCATCGGTGGTCTGAAAAAAGAAATTTCGCTAAGAGAAATTGCGCGGAGATATTTTTTTGGCTTAGTAACTTTAAATGCTATTGGGAAATCTCCCGATTCTAAATAAGGGATAACTTCATCCCTTTGGTAGCAGACTTCTTCTTTAGTTTTTTCCCACACTTTGCTAGGATTTCCAGTAGCAATCTCCCCAACTACAAACTCTCCAATAATTTCTT
>ORJL011034953.1_pt1 | contig 17900 bp, 17 predicted proteins | sample 1779941 | NCBI WGS metagenome assembly ORJL01 (sample SAMEA104232317, study PRJEB22302) | groundwater metagenome | biome: forest; feature: aquifer; material: groundwater | place: USA | collected 2011-08-07 | depth 5.8 m | reverse complement strand
CGCGGGTATCGCCGCGGAAGTGAGGCAACAGCTTGGCCTCGACCATGAGGCACTGGTCTCGCCCGACTCGGTGCAGTTCTATGCCGTGGACAAGGACGGCAAGGCGCTGGATGAACCTCTGCGCGGCAAGGCAATCGAGGCTGCCCTTGCGGCGTTCGGGCGCCGGCCGGAAATCGAGCAGGCGTTCAGCCTGGCCGAATTGCTCGACCACAAAATCACGGCAAGCGCCGTTTCGGACTACTCGCTGAAGGACAGGTTCTCGCAAAGCGCGATGGCGGGTCGCACAGGCGACATCGTCGTCGCCTACAAGTCCGGCATCTCGGTGGCGCCCATTCGGCCGACGCGATTTATCATGGGGCATACCGGCCCCTACCACCATGACACTGCCGTACCGATCATCTTCTGGTGGCGAGGCGCGAAGCCGCAGACGCGCGTGTTGCCGGTCGCAACGACGTCGATTGCGCCGACCTTAGCAAACGCAATCGGGGTCAATGCTCCCAGCGACCTGGACGGTTCTTGCCTCGATCTCGGCTACCCGGCCGCACCGGCATGCAAAAGATAGATCCATCGCGGCTCGCTTGAAGGGCTCGCTCGATCCAACCCGCGAGCACCGCGTTCAATTGAACACCTTCAACCGGCGCCGACGATGCCGAATGCGACGCTGTCGTTCTTCATGCCTGTGACACAGGCCCTCTTGCCGTTGGTTGTAGGCGGCAAGACCAAAGTCAGGCCACTCGGATGTTCCATGTTATGCTTCCCAACCTGCAACGGAAGGTCGACGCACACGTGCGGCAGCGACGGGAAAGAGGACCAGTGAACCGCGGCAGCCTGCACAGACTGATGCGGCGCAGACCGACCGTCGCCTTCCTGATGACCCTGCCGCTGCTGACGTTGATCGCCGTGCTCGTGGCCTATCCCGCGGGTTACGCGGTCTATCTCTCGATGCTCGACAGGAAAATGACCAAGTTCGTCGGGCTCGCCAACTTCGCCCGTCTGGCCGGCGGCAACAGGTTCTGGATGCTCGTCATCCAGACCTGCCTCTATGCCCTCATCGCCGTCGCCCTCAGTGCGATCCTGGGCTTTGTGATCGCCCATCTTGTGCACAACATCCCGGCAAAGGGCCAGCGCAAGTGGCGCGGCATGCTTCTGTTGCCGTGGGTGATTCCACTGGCCATGAGTGTGCCCGCTTGGCGGTTGCTGTTCGATCCTTCCTTCAGCGCCTTCAACTGGATCCTCGAGCATCTGGGCATGGACCGCATCTTCTGGATTGGGGAGCCCGGCTGGGCGCGGTTCTCCGTCATCCTGGTGACCGTATGGTCGGGCGCGCCGTTCTTCATGGTCATGTACCTGGCGTCGCTGAAGTCTGTGCCCGAGGAACTTTACGAGGCGGCGTCGATCGACGGCGCCACCTGGTGGCAGCGCATGCGGCACATCACCTTGCCGATGATGCGCAACATCATTGCCGTCACCATGATCTTCTTTCTGATCGGCTGCTTTGCCGGCTTCACGATCGTGAATGTGCTGACCAATGGCGGTCCGCTTGGGGCCACCCAACTGTTGGGCACGGCGGCGTTTGGCATCGGCATCATGGGTGGCAATCTCCCGTTGGGCGCCAGCGTGGCGCTGAGCATGGTGCCGATCCTGGCGGTGGCCGCGACCTTCATCCTGCGCAGCATCGCCAAACGGGAGAGTGAAGCCTGACCTTGTGCCCGCCCTACAAAGCTGACCGCCTGGTTACTGCAGGCTCTTCTGGGCAAGCCGCTCGTTGAACGACTGAAGATCAATCACGATGCGCTGGTGGCTTCCTCTGCCGATCTCCCCCTCATTGTCGCGCGCCGACACCTTGAAGTCGATCCGCCTTCCGTCGACGCCGACGATCTCGGCCGTCGCGCGTACATCGTGACCCAACGGCGTGGCGGCCAAATGCTTCACATCCACGGCAATACCGACGGCACTTTCGCCTGCCTCCAGAAACGGGCTGATGGCATTGAGCGCGGCGTTCTCCATGACCAGGATCATCACCGTCGTCGCAAACACTTGCGGCAACATGGCGTCCTTGAAGCGATGGGCGAGGTGTTCGGGCTGCACGCGCAATGTCGCAGTTCCTGTGGTTCCCAGCGGAATCTGCTTCATCTGTTCGATCCTCGGTTTGCGGCGGGCATACCAGCCCGGCACTTCAGCGCCAGGCGCGCTGCCCTTTGCGCTGCGAGCGCGACAGCATGGCGGCCGGGATCAGTGCCAGGAGCGCCACGATCGCGATCACGATGAAGGTGTCGGAGAAGGCCAGCATCTGGGCCTGGGTATTCACCATCGTGCCCAGGAATTCCTGCGCTGCCGCCTTCTGCTGCTGGAACGGCAGGCCGGAGCGCTGCATGAGCTGCTCGATCAGGAACAGCAGGCGCTCGGTGGTGCGGTTGCCCCAGTCCTGGGTGGCGGTAAGCGCATCGGCGTGAAAGCGCGTACGGACCTCGAAGAAGGCCACGAGCAGATTGATGCCGAAGGCGCCGCCGAGCTGGCGCATGAAGTTGGCGACGCCGGCGCCCTGGCGCACCTTTTCGGGCGGCAGCGCCTTCAGGGACGTGGCGTTGAGGCTGGGGTTGATGAAGCCGAGGCCGAGCCGCGAGACCATCACCATGCCGACCAGCGTCCAGAAGGTGGTGTCGGCGTCGGCCGCTACCATCAAGGCGAAGCCCGCCGCGAACAGCACCAGGCCGCCGATGATCATGGTCGAGGCCGGCATCGCGTCCGAGAGGCGCCCGGCCAACGGAAAGATGAAGGCCAGCATCAGCCCGGCCGGCATCATCATCAGGCCGGCGAGCAGCGGCGTGAAGCCCACCATGGTCTGCACGAACACCGGGATGATGTAGGTCGAGCCCATCATGCCGGCGCCGAAGATGAAGGCGATGACGGCCGCGGAGGCAAACTCCAGGTTGGCGAAGATGCGCATGTCGAGCAGCGCACGCGGCGTATGGAGTTCCCACAGCACGAAGCCCACGGCCGCCGCCGCGCCGAGGACGAGGCGGAACACGATGACGTCGGAGTTCCAGCCCTCGCGCTGACCGTCGGCGATGCCGGTCATCAGACCCCACAGGCCGACGCAGAGCAGCGCGAAGCCCAGCCAGTCGAAGGGCTGGATCTCGCGCGCCAGCGGTCGCGTCGGCATGAAGAACGCCCCCATCAGTGCGGCGAGGCCGCAGAACGGCAGCGAGATGTAGAACACGTAGCGCCACGAGAAATACTCGATCATCAGGCCGCCCAGCGTCGGGCCGATCGCCGGCGCGAACACCACGCCAAGGCCAAAGATGCCCATCGCCGAGCCGCGCCTCTCGGCCGGGAAGACCGTGAAGATGGTGGCCATCACCAGCGGCTGGGCGATGCCGGCGCTGAAACCCTGGAGGATGCGGGCGAAGATCAGCACGTCCTCGTTGGGCGCCATGCCGCCGCCCAGCGCGCCCAAGGAGAAGAAGAACAGAGCGCCGATGAAGGTGCGCCGCTCGCCCAGCACGCCCGACACCCAGGCGTTCAGCAGCATGCCGGCGGTCATGGTCGCCATATAGGCCGACGACATCCATTGCGCCTTGTCCTGACCGATGCCGAAGGCGCCCATGACGTCGGGGACGGCCACATTGACGGTGGTCATCGCCAGCACCATCGACACCACGCCCATCATGCCGGTGATGGTCACCAGCCAGCGGTACGCAGGCCCGTAGCGCTCGGCGAGGAAGGCGGCGTTCTGGACGGGCCCGCCAGGAGGTGGCCCGCCCTGGAGCGGTTCGCCCCTCAGCGATTCATTAGCGGACGTCAATGTCGACTTCGACCATCATGCCCGGCGTCAGCGGCTTGGGCATGTCGACCATGTCGATCTTCACCGCCACGCGCTGGGTGATCTTGGTGAAGTTGCCCGAGGGATTGGGCGTCGGGATCAGCGCGAAGCGGGCCATCGTGGCGCTGCCGATGCGGGCCACGCGGCCGACGAACTTGTCGTCGGGGTAGGCATCGACGGAGACGTGCACGGGCTGGCCGAGCTTGAGCCGGCTCACCTGCGTCTCCTTGATATTGGCCTCGACCCAGACTTCCTTCGGATTGTGCAGCAGGAGGATGCGCTGGCCGGCGGCGAGATACTCGCCCGGCAGCACGAAGGTGCGGTCGATCACGGCCGGAATCGGACTCTTGATGGTGCGGTCCTCGACATCGACGAGCTGCTGGTGGAGCTGGGCCGCGAGATTGGCGACCTGGTGGGTGAGTGCTTCGATCTGGGCGTCGATCACGCCCAGCCTGTCGTGCCCGACCCGCGCCTCGTCGAGGCTGCCCTCGGCCTGCTCATGTTCGGCCTGAAGCTGCAGGATCTGGATCTCGAGCTTGGTCACCGCCGCCTGTGCCATCTGGAGCTGACGCTCGTTGATGACGCGGGTCGCAAACAGCGTGCGGCTGCGATCGAGCTCCAGCTTGGCGAAATCCAGGTCGGCGCGCAGGGCCGCCAGTGCCTTCTCGCGCACCGTCACGTTCGAGGTGCGCGTCCGCATTGCCGCGTCCGCCTGGTTGCGGTCGAGCTTGCGCTCGGCGCGCAGGCGAGTCCGCTCGACCCGCACCCCTTCGATCTGGGCTCGCAGCGCATCGGCCCGCAGCTTGGCGATGCGATCGTCGATACGCACCAGCACCTGGCCCGCCTCGACCTGCATGCCCTCGCGCACCGGCATCTCGACCAGCCAGCCGTCGGCGCGGCTGGAGATCGTCACGATGTCGGCGGGCCCGCGGGCGTCGGACTCATAGACGTGGGGGAACCGCATGTAGAGTTCGCGGCCGCCGTAGGCCAGCGCCATCAGCAGGACCGCGGCGATGACGAAACTGCGCGGGCGCAGCAGCGCCCGCCCGCGATTGGCTGACCACTGCCGCTGGCGCGGCAGCGCACTCACCTGCGGAGTCGCAGCGGGCGAGACCGTAGGCGCCGAGGCAGGCGCCGGCATGACCGGGGCGCGGGCGGTGGTGGACGGCGGGATGGATTGATCCACGGCGTTACTCTTCGAACTACTCGGCCGCGATCAGCCGCGGTGCCGCGCGGTCGTCGTCAACTGCGAGCGGACCGGCGAGCGGCTGCAAGCGAGACTTCACTCGCCCGAGCAGGCGGTTGCAGGCGCGTATCTCGGCCTCGCTGCTGTCGCGCAGCAATTCGCGCCGCAGACTGCGACCCACGGCGGCGATCGAGGTCAGCGCCGGCCGTGCCTTGGGCGTCAGGAACACGCGTTTGACCCGTCGGTCGCCGGGTTGCGCGCGCCGCACCACCCAGCCGTCGGCTTCGAGCTGGTCGAGCTGGCGGACCAGAGTCGAACCCTTGATGCCGACCCTGAGCGCCAGCGCATTCTGGGTCATGCCCTCGGGATGGGCCGACAGGTTGACCAGCGCCACCCAACGCGCCGTCGACAGGCCCAGTGGCTTGAGACGAGCGTCGAGCACATGCCGCCACAGCCGGGAAACCTCGGCCAGGGCGAGCCCCAGGCGGTAGGATGGATCGTCGGCAGTTGTCATGAAAAAATCATAGGACTGAAATCGTTAGCACACCAACGATCCATACCCGCGTCCGCCGTTGGGCTGCAACGCATCCGTTGCATGACGGGGCACGACGGCGCATCGCGGGGCATTTCAGGCCGCCCGGACGACCCGACGGCCGATCAGCAGGACCAGCGGCACCGCCAGCGCCGAGCACAATGTGTAGAAGCCGAAGGCGTTGATGTAGCCCAGCATCGCCGCCTGGCGGTTGATCTCTTTCGACAGGCGGGCGAGTCCCTGGACCGTGTCGAAGTCCCAGCCGCCTGTCACCCACGGCAGCGCCAGCACCTTGTTGTAGGGGTTCACCAGCTCGACCATGCGGCCGTAGTTGGCACCCGTGGCGCGGACGATCTCGGCCACGCAGATCGAGATGAAGAAGCTCGAGCCGATGTTGCGCAGCAAGTGGTAGACCGCCGTCCCCTCGGCCAGGTTGGCGGCGCCGATGGTCGAGAAGGTGACCAGGGTGAGCGGCACCCAGATGACGCCGATGGCGATACCTTGGACGAAGCTGTTGGCCATCAGCGTGCCGGTGCCCACGTTGAGGTCGAGCCCCATCAGCCAGAAGCCGGAGATCGCCTGCAGCGAGAAGCCGCCGATCAGGCCGATGCGCGGATCCATGCGGCCGACGAAGATGGCAAGGAAGAAGCCCAGCGTGGCGCCGCCGCCGCGCGCGGCCACGATTTCGCCGATCAGCAGGTCGGGGAAGCCGGCATGCTGCTGCAGGAGCGGCGGCAGCAGCACCATTGGGGTAAAATTCAGCATGCCGTAGATCAACACCAGCACCAACCCAAGCGCATAGTTGCGATCGAGCAGCAGGCGCAGGTTGAGGAACGGCCGCCGGGCCGTGAGGCTGTGCGCCAGGAAGATCCAGAACGCCAGCACCGCGATGAAGGTCTCGGCGACAATCTCACCCGAGTCGTACCAGTCGAGCCGCTGGCCGCGCGACAGCACGAGCTGGATGCAGGCGATGGTGACGGAGAGCGACAGGAAGCCGGTCCAGTCGAGCGCCGTGCGGCCCGTCGGCTTGTCGTGCGGCAGGGTGAAGCGGAGGCCCACGAACGACGCCAAGCCCACCGGGACGATCATGTAGAAGGCCCAGCGCCAGCTATAAAGTTCCGACAGCATGCCGCCCAGGGTGGGGCCGATCACCGGCCCGATCACCACCGCCATGCCGAAGATCGAGGTGACGAGCCCCTGCTGACGCTTGGGAAAACTGTCGAGCAGGATCGTCTGCGACAGCGGGATCACCGGGGCGCCGAGCGCCCCCTGCAGGATCCGCCAGAACACCAGCGCCTCCAAGGAATCGGACGCGCCGCACATGAGGGTGGTGAGGGTGAACAGGAAGACCGACCAGGTCATGGTCTCGCGCCGGCCGAATCGAGCCGCCAGCCAGCCCGTCATGGGCGTCGCCACGGCGGTAGCCAGGATGTTGAAGGTCATGGCCCAGGCGATCTCGTCCTGGGTCGCCGACATGGTGCCCTGCATCTGCGGCAGGAGCGTCGAGGCGATTAGCAACGTCGTTGCATAGAGCGTCGAGCCCAGCACCACCGTGACCAGGATCAGCACGCGCCGACCGAGCGAATAGGATTCGCCCGGGCTCGACGGCGGGACCGTAGAGACGGAGGCCGGGGTGGCGGCTGCGGCGTTGGTGCTTGAACTCATGGCCAAGGCTATTGTAGCCTAGACAACAATATTCAACCAACCGCCTTCGATGCGGTTGCCCGGGAGGGCCCGATTGAGTCCCGATGACGACGGCTATATCGGCTACGTGCTGTCCGACGTGGCACGTCTGATCCGCATGGTGTTCGACCGGCGCGTGCGTGGCATCGGCCTGACGCGCGCCCAGTGGCTGGTGCTCACCCGGCTCTACAGGCGGCCCGGCGCCAGCCAGACCGAACTTGCCGACATGCTAGAGATCGACCGGGCCAGCGCCGGCCGCATGATCGACCGCATGGAAAAGGGCCACTGGGTCGAGCGCCGTGCCGACACCGTCGACCGGCGGATCAATCGCCTTTTCCTCACGCCCGAAGCGCGACGCATCCATGCCCGCATGTGGGCGATCGCCGAGGCGACCGTCGATGATGCCCTGTCACCCCTGTCACCGCTGGAGCGCGCCCGCTTCACCGGCCTGGCGGCACGCGTGAAGGAGCGGCTGCAGTCGATGGCCGGCGGCGACGCGGCCGAGACGGCCGAATCGCCGCCGCCCCGCGCGCGCCGGGCCGTGGCATCATGAGCCGCGACCGCCAAGCCCTGCCGCGCCTCGTGCTGCTGGTAGCCGTGCCACTGCTGGCCATTGTCGGCGCAGGATACTGGTGGCTGTCGGGCGGACGCTACGTGGCGACCGAGAACGCCTATGTGAAGGCGCACATCGTGCAGATTGCCCCGGAAGTGGCCGGCACCGTCCGCCGCGTGCCGGTGCTCGACCATGCCTCCGTCACGGCAGGCGAGACCCTGCTGACCCTGGAAACCCGGCCATTCCGGCTGGCGCTGGACAGCGCCGAGGCCGAGCTGGACACGGCGCGGGCCCATGTCGAGTCCCTGCGCGGTACCTGGCGCGAGGTGGTGAGCGAACTGGCCGACGCCGAATCGCGCGCCGCCTACGCCCAGCGCCAGTGGCAGCGGCAGGAGGAGCTGGCGACCAAGGGCATTCTCTCCGCCAGCAAGCGCGACGAATCGCAGAACGACGCGCGCACCGCGGCCGATCGGGTCGCGGCGGTGCGCGAGAAGCTGCGCCGCGTGCTGACGGCGCTGCACGGCGACCCCGAACTGCCGGCCGACGACCATCCACTGGTGCGCGAGAAAAGCGCCGCCCGCGAACGCGCCGCGCTCGACCTCGCGCGCACGACGATCCATGCACCGGTCGACGGCGTGGTCGTGAACCTTCGCCTACAACGCGGCGAGCAGGTCAAGGCAGCGACACCGCTGTTCGCCCTGGTGGCGCTGAGCCGGCCATGGATCGAGGCGAACTTCAAGGAGACCGAACTGACGCACGTCCGTGTGGGGCAGAAGGCGCGCGTCATGCTCGACACTTATCCCGACTCGGCCTGGGAGGCCGTCGTCGAGAGCGTGAGCCCCGCGACCGGCGCGGAATTCGCGATCCTGCCGCCGCAGAATGCCAGCGGCAACTGGGTCAAGGTCGTGCAGCGCCTGCCGGTCAAGCTGCGCCTGCTGCCGCATGTCGGCGAGCCGCCGTTGCGCGCCGGCATGACCGCGACGGTGAGCATCGACACCGGCCGCCAACGCAGCGTCAGCGACGTCACCCAGATCTTCGGCGGCCGCCAGGCACAGGCCGGCGAGCCGGCCGTGCAAAAGCCCTAAGATGAGAATCCCTAGGGCCGCTTCGTGAGGTCCTTCTGCTGCATCCGCCACTTGAGTTGGTCAAAGCGGTCCTGGCCGAAGAAAGGCTCACCGTTGAAGACCATCAGCGGCACGCCGTAGTGGCCGCCCTCGCGCTGGGCCTCCTGGCTGGCCCCGATGACGGTGTCTAGCCGCTCGGCTTCAGCGGCGACCGCGGCGTCCATCTCCGCGAGATCGAGCCCGGCGCGTTCGGCGGCGCGCTCGAGGTGGTCGCCCTCGTGCCAGTTCTTGACATTGCCGCCCCAGATCACGCGGCTCACCTCATTCAGGAAGGCGAGCCCCTTGCCACGCTCGGTCGCCGCCTGGCCGAGCCGCGTCAGGCGATGAATATAGGGCTGCTCCTTGGGATATGTGCGCGTCTTGGGATCCATCAGCACCGGATCGGGCGAGGGCCAGGCGATTGGCAGGCCGACGTACTCTGCGCTGCGGAACACGTCGCGCAGGAAGTAGGTAAACCACAGCGGATCGCTGTTGGAGAAGAAGCCGGGCTGACGGACCGCGATCGGATAGACCACTCGGACGTTGGCCGCGACGTCGTATTCCTTTTCCAGCGCCACCAGGCGCGGCGTCACCAGATACGAGTAGGGCGAGCGGAAAGACCAGTAGAGATCGTAGTGGAATGTCATGGGCGATACGTCATGGCACGTACAGACCCTTCGAGGCGGCCAGGCTGACGCAGATCGATTCGATCGCATCGAGCGTCGGCGTATCGAGGCCGGCGCTGCGCGCGAAGGCCAACGGCGCCCGCACGATCGACTCGACTTCCATCGGCCGGCCGAGTTCGTAGTCCTGCAGGATCGACGGGCGGTGATCGGGATAGACGCGGGTCGGGCCGTAGCGCTGCTCCGGACTGTCGTCGAGAACGATGCCATGAGCGGCCGCCACCGCCAGCGCCTCGGCATGGGCGCGGCGGCAGAGACGATTGATCTCTTGTGTCGCCTGGATCGTGTTGGGCTGTCCCAGGATGAGGCAGACCGTCGATCCGGTGAGATTGGCCATCAGCTTGTGCCAGATGTCGTAGCGGATATCGCGGGTCGCGGGCGAAGCGATGCCAGCCGCCACCAGCGTCGCGCGGAGCGCGTCGATGCGCGGGCTCGGGCGATCGTCGGTCTCAGCGACCCACAAAACGTTGCGCTCGGGCGAGATGTTGCGCACGACGCCGGGCTCGATGACATGGTTGGACGAGGTGACGACGGCGCCGATGGCGCGCTCGAGGCCCACCGCCTTGGCCAACGCACCGCCTGGATCGAGCCGCGACAGAACAGGCGCCGGCGGACGCGCCGGACCAAGACCGTGACCGTACCACCAGGGGATTCCGTTCTGGACGAAGGCCACCGGCGTGTCGGCCCGCAGCAGGGGGCCGACATTCTCCGCGAGCACGGCGAGGCCCGACGATTTCATGGTCACGAGGACGGCATCCTGCTGCCCGAGGTCGGCGGGTCGGTCGCTCGCCCGCACCGGTGCCACGATGCGTTGATCGCCGACCAGCATGGTGAGGCCGCGGGCGCGGATGGCGTCGAGATGCGCGCCGCGCGCCACGACCGAGACCTCGTTGCCGGCCGCGGCCAGTCGGGTGGCGAAATTGCCGCCGATCGCTCCCGCGCCGAAGACACAAATACGCATCGTTCCGTCCTATCGATCGCTGCGGCTCAACCAGGCGCCCTACTCAACCAGGTAATCGTGAGGTCGCTGCGCGGCCGTGCTCGACAGGCAAGCGTCTGCCCCGCCTTGATCTGCTGCGCGCTGAGCGAGGCATCGCCGCGCGGCAGCAGCGTAACCTTGCCCATCACGAGGCGGCTGGTGCAGGTGCCGCAATTCCCCGTGGCGCAGGCATAGGGATAGTCGATCCCGGCCGCGATCGCCGCTTCCAGGATCGTCTGACCGGTGGTGCAGTCGATAACCTGCTTCGTGTTGACGATCGTCACGCGATGGGACTTCGGGGCACGTGCCACTACAGCGCTCCTCCGGCCATCGCCGCGTGGCGGCGCGACGGCGTCGCGCGGACCGAGTTGAATTGTGGGACGTACCAGGCCACCGACGGAAAGCGCACCAGCGCGTAGCCGTAGAGCGCGAGGCCAATCGCCGGCTCGTCCCCCACCACCACGGTGCTGTGAATATCGTGATCGGCCATCGCCATGCCGCTGCCCGGTTCGACCATCACCTCGCCCACCTGCTCCACCGTGGCGTAGCCGGGCTTGGCGAGATTGTCGGTGCGGCGGAAGAACTTGTGGCGCTCGCGGCCGGAGACGGCGGCATTGATGCACCAGATACCGTGATCGTGCGGGGCTGCTTCCTTGCCCGGCAGGCTGATCGTCAGGTAGAGACCGAGGCCGTCGTTATCCTCGACCAGCAGCGGATGGGTGCGGCCCTCCGCCACCGGCATGGCGAAGTCGGCGAGCGGAAACAGCTCCTTCTTCGCCGCCAGCGCCACCAGTTTCAGCTTCAACGCATGCAGCGCCGAGGGCGTGATGCCTTCCTTGGCGGTGATGGCATGAACGTCGGCCAGCAACTTCTTGCAGGCCAGGCTTCGCTTGTGCGTGGCGATCATGACGGGAACTCCCCTATTGTCGACAGGGTACGGGCACGGCCTGCTCGGCGGCAAGGGTCACCTGCCGCGCAACGCGGAATTGGGCGCGGCGTTGCTTGCCTCAACCGGACCTGCGCGGGCAAGGTTCGCCGCCTCGCAGAAGGATCGTCCATGTCGAGTGAGAGCCGCCAAGATCGTAGCCAGGGACATGACGTCGTCGTGCTATTCAGCCGCTGCAGCCGCGATGCCTATGCCGCCGAGGCCGCGGCGCGGGGCGAGACCTACACTTTCACCGACGCCTGGGGGATGCCGCGCACCTGGCTCAAAGGCGAATATGCCTATCTGGCGCCCAACGCCGCCGGCGTGCTGCTCAGCCGTTGCAACATCAAGCATCACCTGGTCGAGGAAGCCGATCTCAGCGAGGCGCGTCTAGCGGGATGCCGCGCCCTGCTCGTCCCCAACGCCGCCCATCTCGCGCCGGAGACGATCGCCCGCATCGGTCGCTGGCTGGGCGGCGCCGACCGCCGCCTGATCGTGACCGGCAAAACCAACCTGCCGCCTGCCCTGCTCGGCCTGAAGTCCTGCGCGCCCCTGCCGGTGAATGGCTACACCGGCTGGCGCTGGCTGCCGGAATCGCCCTTCGCTGGAGACGCCTGGGAAAAGCTCTACGTCAGCGGCTACAAGGGCCATCCGGCGCAGAGGATCGAGCCGGCGCCCGGCAGCCGCGTGTTCGCCAACCTGGTCGAACTGACGGGCGATCTCAGCGATGCGACGACCGCCACCGTGGCCGACCTCGGGCCCGGCATCGTGCTCACCGACAAGACGGTCTATGTCGCCAACCAGGTGCTCGAACTGATCGGCGGCATGCTGCAGGCCCATCTCAACGTCGAAGCCGTGCGCCACTGGGCCAACGCCACCCACTGGGGCGACACGCTGCTGTTTTTCCTGCGGCGACTGATGCTGGACGCGGGCCTCGGCCCGCTGTGGCATACGCGCCTGCGTGCCTTCGGCACCTACGACGGCGTGCTGTCCTTCCGCCACGATGTCCACGGCATGCGCGACTTCACCTTTCTCGACTATCAGATCCAGAACCTGATCCCGGCGAGCTACGACATCGAGGACCCGGCGTTCTCGACCAACATCGACGAGGCGATGGCCAAGGACTGGGTCGAGCGCACCACCCAGCACGGCTTCATCGAACCAGCGCTGCACAACGACAGCTCGATCGGCGATCCGCCGACCGCGATCTTCGGCAAGGGGCTGTTCGAGCATGTATCCAACGCCGGCAAGAACCTCGGCATCCGCGTCTGCACCTGCGGCCGCCACGCCGGCGGCCACATGCATCCCGAGACCATCGACGCGATGGATTACCTCTATGCGCAGGACCAGTACATCCTCGGCATGTGCACCTTCTGCTACTACCACATGATCGAGTATGGCGTGCGCGACCCCAACGTCATGGTGGGCGGCACGATCGGTGGCAAGCCGCTCACCTACGTGACCGACGTGCGACGCACGATCGCCACCTCGGGCATCTGGAGCTGCTTCCAGCCCGTCGTCACGACCGACAAGGAATGGCGCAAGCTCCGCGGCTGGGACCGCACGCACGAATACGATGCGGCCTACGAGTTGGTCGAAACCATCTTTGCCGGCCACAATTCCAAGCACCGCGGTGGGGACGACCGGCTGGAAAACGGCGTCTACAGTTTCCAGTACCATCCCGAACTGGCGCGCGATCCCTCGGTGAACCACGGCAAGGGCACGCTCGACTACGTGCGCTATTGCATCAATCTAGCCGAGCGCTCCAACTACTGGATCGCGACGCAGGCCGAGCTCTACCAGCGCATGGCCGACTACGACGGCCTTGCCTTCGAAGTGCGCGACGGCGGTCGCGAGGTGATGGTGTCGAACCCGACCGACCGGCGCATCACGGCCATGATGATCGAGCAGCGGCTGCCGTTCGAAAGCGTCTGGGAGGGCGACAAGGAACTGGTCCACATCGCGCACAACGCCTTCGTGACGGTCCCGCCGCTCGCGCCCGGCAAGTCAGTAACGCTCCGCTTCGAGCCCGACGTGGTGGAAGCGCTGCTGGTCCGCCAGCCCAGCAACAAGGGGCTGGTGATCATCGATGCCCGCCACGACCCGAAGACGGGCGAGGTCATCCTAAAAGTCAGCGTCTGCCGCAAGCAGCCGATGAGCATCGAGGGCGTCGATCCCGAGGGCGCCTACAGCGTGCAGATCGACAATGAACCGCCACAGAATGTCGGCGTCCGCACCGTGCGCACCATCCAGGCGCTGCTCAGCAAGAAATCCGACAGCGCCACCGGCAACAGCCGCCGGGCCCAGACGCCCGGCACGACGCACTTCCTCGATCTCGAGATCGAGGGCGACGAGAACAATTTCGTCGAGCGCACCATTCGGATCAAACAGCTGCCCGCCGAGGAAGGCAAAGCAGTCCGGGCGGCCCTGATCGCGGCCATTCCCGAGAAGCGCGGCCGCGTGACCTGAGCCGGGCCAACGCCCTGCCCATGTCGGCCATGCGAATTCAAAAGCGCCTGCCTTAACCCGACGGCGGTAGTCCGCTAGACTTGGCCTCGTGAGACGCGCAAGCGTCCGGGACCGACGGAGGAACCCGACATGGAAAGCACGCTCAGCATCGAACCGCTTGCCGACACCACCTTCGGTGCCGTGGTGACCGACCTGAACCTGTCCGCGCTCGACGATAGCCAGTGGCACGATCTGCACGATGCCTGGCTGAAACACGCGCTGCTCATCTTTCCCGGCCAGCATCTCGGGCGCGAGGCGCAGATCGCTTTCGCCAAGCGTTTTGGCGCGCTCGAATTCGAGATGGCGGCGATCAGCAACGTGAAAGCCGACGGCACGCTCCGGATCGAAAAAGACAATGACGACATGATGAAAATCCTGAAGGGCAACATGGGCTGGCACGCCGACAGCACCTACATGCCGGTTCAGGCCAAAGGCGCAGTGTTCAGCGCCGAGGTGGTGCCGAGCGTAGGTGGCCAGACCGGCTGGGCCGATATGCGGGCCGCCTACGACGCACTCGACGACGACCGGCGCGCGAAAGTCGAGCGTCTCGCCGCCTATCATTCCCTCCACTACAGCCAGTCGAAATTCGGGCACCAGACCGTCAAGCAGGACGGCGAATATAGTGGCTACGGCCTGCACGACGGGCCGGTGCCGCTGCGCCAGCTGGTGAAGGTGCATCCGGAGACGGGCCGCAAGTCGCTGCTGATCGGGCGGCATGCCCACAATATTCCCGGCATGGATCGGGCCGAGTCGGAGCGATTTCTGGAAGGCCTGACCGACTTCGCTTGTAGGCCGCCGCGCACCTACCATCATACCTGGGCGCCGGGCGACGCGGTGGTGTGGGACAACCGCTGCCTGCTCCATCAGGCGACACCGTGGGACATGACCCAGCCCCGCGTGATGTGGCACAGCCGCATCGCCGGCAATCCGGCGAGCGAATCGGCACTCGCCTCCTAGTGCGGCGGCATCGGAATGAAGACTGGCGGCGTGCCGGACATTCTCGACCGCACCTTGATGTCGTCGTCGTTCGCGCCGTGCGGTTTCAGATAGACATAGAACGGCGTCCGCCGCTCGACGACATCGTCGCCCGGCTGCGCCCTCTGGCTTACCAGCAGGTCGTCCTGAATGCGAACATGCATATAACCCGGGATGAGCTCGGCCCAGCTCACCACGTCGGGCGTGAAGGCGACGTCATAAGAATAGTCTTTGACCAGGGTGACGACGCCCGCGCCGCTTGCGTCGACCGGCTTTGACGGCACCTGCTGCCAGGTCATGCCGGATTGCACATAGACCATCACCGGATTGAGCATGACGTAGAGCGGGCCGTCGGGGCTGGTGTTCTGCAGCGACAACGTCATGCGGAACGACTTGCCGTCGGGCTCAGGGACGATGCGCTTCAATTCGACATAGAGCGATCTCATCGCCGCATTCTCGAGCAGCAGCCGCGCCAGGCGCTGCTGCTTGATGAGATTGGCCTGATAGCGGCCGACCCCGGCATCGACGGCAAAAGCCAGCATCACGGCCACGACGACGCACAGCACCACGGGCGACCGCCACACGCGGAGATGCCGCCCGAACGTCAGGGACGTCGCCGTCGGCGCCGTTGCAGTCTTGCCCGGTGCCCCGCGCAACTCGTTGAGCAGCTCGCGCGTCGGTTCAGGCGCCGCCTGTTGCATGGCGGAAAGCTGCCGGCGCAGATCGCGAATCAGCGCGTCCTTCTGCTCGGACGACAGGGCGGCAGGATCGGGAGGTTCGCCGCTCATGCCACGAGCGCGCCGTTGGCGATGTGGACGATCTGCTGGGCTTGCTCGGCCAGAGCAAGGTTGTGCGTGACCAGCACCAGGGTGGTACCGACCTCGCGATTGACCGCCAGCAACACCTCCATGATCTCGATCTCGGTCTGCTCGTCGAGATCGGAGGTGGGCTCATCGGCCAGCAGGAGCGCGGGATCGTTGATCAGCGCGCGCGCGATCGCGGCACGGCGCTGCTCGCCGGCGGAAATCTCGGAGGGATAGGCGTCGAGATAGGCGCCCAGGCCCATCCGCTCGAGCAGGCCGGCGGCCCGGGCATATGTCCCGGAAACCACGTGCCGGCGGCCGAGCATCGCCGGGAGGGCGACGTTGTCGATCAGGCGCAAGGTCGGCAGCAGGCTCGCGAACTGGAAGACGTAGCCCACCTTTTCGTTGCGGAAGGCCGCCAGTGCGTTCTCCGACAGGTCCCACACATCGGTGCCGTCGACGCTGACCGATCCGGCCGAGGGACGGCTGAGCCCGCCGATCATCGCCATCAAGGTCGACTTGCCCGAGCCCGAACGACCGATGATCGCCGCGAACCGTCCCGCCGCCACATCGAGATCGATACCGGCGACGGCGGTCACGAGACCACGCTCGGTCTTATAGCTCTTGCTGACCTGGCGACACGCGAGCATCGCTCAGCCCTCGCCACGCACGAGGTCGTAGGCGTCGCGGCGGCTCGCCCGCCACGCCGGATAGAGCGCCCCGAACGCGCCGATCGCCGAGGCGAGCACGATCGCCGCCGCAGCGAACGCCACCGTCTGCGGCAGATCGAGCCAGACGAACGGCACACCGATATTCTCCAGGTAATAGACCAGCGAGCGCTCGTAGAAGCGCATCACCAGGACGCCCAGGGTGACGCCCAGGACACCGCCGACGCCGGTGGCGATCACCGCTTCGACCACCATCATGCCGACGATCTGCGACGCTCGCGCCCCGATCGCCTTCAGCATGCCGAGTTCGCCGCGCCGTTCGGTAACGATCGCCGAGAAGAGCACGCTCACCATGACCGCCATGCTGGCGAACATCAGCACCATCAGGGCGAGAATGCCTTTCAGCAGCGCCGCCAATCCCTGGCGGATACCCGACAGTGAGGATTCCCCGGTCACGACCTTGGCGCCCTTGACCGCGGACAGAACGGCGAAGCGGGCTTGCAGCACCGTGGCCCCCGGCGCCAGCTCGACCAGGAAGCCGGTGACCTTGCCCGGCGCAAGCACCGCCGGCCGTTGCGGCATGCTGCGGGCCAATGCGTCCAGCGTTGCAAACGACATGAAGATGCCGCGCTCGTGGGTGCCGACACCGGTGCGGCCGAGCTTGCCGTAGACGATATGCGGTTTGCCGAAGATCAGTATCTGGGAACCCAGCGGCGCGTCGCGGCCGGCGCCCAGGATCACGTCGCCGGCGCGGAGATCTCGGTTGAGCTTTTCCTTGAGCCAGGGCTGGACCGTGAAATCGCGCGCCGGATCGATGCCGATCAGGTCGACCAGGTCGTGATGGCTGCCGATACCCGAATGCTCGGCGCGCACGATCTTCTGTGCCGCCGCCCGCCCGACGCTGGCGAGCTGCGCCTTGTCGAGCGCATCGGCGTCGAGCACCAGGTCGGTGGGCTCGACCGTGAGCAGGGCCGCAGTGATATTGGTGAGCGCGCCCTCGGGCACCACCATCATGTCGGCACCGAGGCGCGTAAAGCCCACCGCCATGCTGTCGTCGATGCTGCGCATCAGGGTGGCGCCGGTGAAGACGACGCCGCTGCCGATCGCCACGGCGGCGATCAGCAGGAAACTGCGCGCCCTGCGGCGTCCGAGATTCTGCAGGGCGAGGCTGGCGAGCAGCCTCAAAGCGTGCAGGAGCGCGTGTGCTTCATGTGCTCCAGCTTGGTCGGGATGATCACGCAGTCATGATGCCCGCCGTTGCTCGGCAGGATGCCGACCAGCGTGTCGGTCGAGGTGTCGACAATGGCAATGCCGCTCGACTGGCGCTGGAAGCCGCTGAACGGCGTCAGTACATACTTGCCGTCGTAGGTGATCGCCGGCGTCTGCAGGTCGGGGCCGATGCCCTGGATCTCCTTCAGGATCGTCCAGGTCTTGGTGTCGACCACCATGAGACCACTGTAGGCCGGTGAAGGATGCAGG
>ORJL010194818.1_pt1 | contig 17903 bp, 15 predicted proteins | sample 1779941 | NCBI WGS metagenome assembly ORJL01 (sample SAMEA104232317, study PRJEB22302) | groundwater metagenome | biome: forest; feature: aquifer; material: groundwater | place: USA | collected 2011-08-07 | depth 5.8 m | reverse complement strand
TGCTGCAACTGTTCGGCTTTCCGGCGTTCATTTCGCTGTTTGCCTATTCGCAAGTGGCCACCGGGATGGCCGGCGCCCGCCGCATTCTGTCGCTCATCGTCACCCAAACCGAGCTGGACGAAAACACAGGCGGCCACGCCGCGCCCATGCGGGGGGCCATCGAGTTCCGCGACGTGTCCTTTGGCTACGCGGCCGAGGCGCCGGTGGTGAGCGGCATTTCGTTTTCGGTGCAGCCGGGGCAAACGGTGGCCATTGTCGGCCAGACCGGATCGGGCAAAAGCACGCTGGTCAAATTGATCAACCGCATTTACGACGCCACCGGCGGCGGCGTGCTGGTGGACGGGGTGAACGTGCGCGACTGGCAGCTTGAGTCGCTGCGGCAGCAGATTTCGATCATCGAGCAGGACATCTTTTTGTTTTCGCGCACGGCGGGGGAAAACATTGCCTTTGGCGCGCCGGGGGCCACACAGGCCGACATCGAGCGCGTCGCCCGCGACGCGCAGGCGCACGACTTCATTACAGGTTTCAACGCCGGCTATCAGACGGTGATCGGCGACCGGGGCGTGACGCTTTCCGGCGGGCAGCGGCAGCGGCTGGCGCTGGCGCGGGCCTTCCTCACCAACCCGCGCATCCTCATCCTCGACGATTCGACCAGCGCGATTGATTCGGCCACCGAGGATCAAATTCAGCGGGCCATCGAACGCGCCGCCGAAGGCCGCACCACCATTTTGATCACGCACCGGCTGTCGCAAATCCGCTGGGCCGACCAGATTGTGGTGCTGCGGCAGGGCGCCGTGGCCGCCGTGGGCGACCACCAGACGCTGATGCGCGAGTGCGAACCGTACCGGCGCATCTTCACCCGGTACGAAACTTTGGAAAGCAAATCGTAGGGCCGGGCTGACTCATGGCATCCATTTTTGCCGCGCTGGACACCGAGGCTTACGACCGGCAATACACCGATTCGCAACTGCTGCGCCGCATCGCCTCGTACATGTCGCCGCAGCGCCGGCGGATCATCGGTGTGGCGCTGTTCACCACCGGGGTGGCGCTCATCGACGTGGTGCAGCCGTTTGTGATGGCCCGCGCCGTGAACGCGCTGGCTCAGCGCCTCACGCTGGCGTTTATCTTCGGCGTCGTCGCCATCATCCTCTTCAGCCGTGTGTTCTCGTGGCTGCTCAATTATTTCCGCCGCCGCCTCTCCGCCCGCGCCATCGGCGATCTGGTGATGGGCCTGCGGCTCGACGCCTTCCGCGCCGCCGCCGGGCACGACCTGTCGTTTTACGACGAATTCAAAACGGGGCGCATCCTCAGCCGCATCACCTCCGACACGCAGGATTTCGCGCAGACCATCACCCTCATCACCGATTTGTTCAGCCAGATTCTTGTCATCGTGATCCTGTCGGTGGCGCTGTTCGCCATTGAATGGCGGCTCACACTGATGCTGCTGGGGTTCACGCCGTTGGTGGTGCTGCTGGCCCTCAGCTTCCGGCGGTTGGCCCGCTTCGTCACCCGGCAGGGCACGCGGGCCATGGCCAACGTCAACGCCGCCATCCGCGAAACCATCGCCGGCATCGTCATCGCCAAAAACTTCCGGCAAGAGCGCACCGTGTACGACGAATTCACCGCGGTCAACGCCCAGTCGTATGCCATCAACCTGCGGCGCGGCTTTGTGCTCTCCAACGTGTTCCCGGCGCTCAACGCGCTGGCCGGCGTGGGCACGGCCACCATCGTCTACTTTGGCGGATTGAGCGCGGCGCAGGCCGTCGTGTCGGTGGGCAGTTGGTATCTGTTCATCGCCAGCCTCGACCGCTTCTGGTTCCCGCTCACCAACCTCGCGGCCTTTTGGAGCCAGTTCCAGGCCGGGTTGAGCGCCGCCGAGCGCGTGTTTGCCCTCATCGACGCCGAGGCGCGCGTGGCGCAAACCGACCCGCAGCCGGCGCCGGCGCTGCGCGGCGACATCAACTTTGTGAACATGGGCTTCACCTATGCGGCCACACGGCAAGAGACGGTGCTGGCCGATTTTTCGCTGCACATCCGCGCCGGAGAAAGCGTGGCGCTGGTGGGCCACACCGGCGCGGGCAAATCGTCGATCGCCAAGCTCATTGCCCGCTTTTACGAATTCCAGCACGGGCAACTGCTCATTGACGGGCGCGACATCCGCGCCTTTGACCTCGCCTCCTACCGCCGCCAGTTGGGCATTGTGTCGCAGGCTCCCTTTCTCTTCGAAGGCACCGTGGCCGACAACATCCGCTATGCCCGCCCGGCCACCACCGACGCCGACATTGAAACGCTGGCCCGCAAAGTGGGCCACGGCGAATGGCTCGAAGCCCTGCCCGACGGCCTGAACACGCAGGTGGGCGAGCGCGGCGCGCATCTTTCCATGGGCCAGCGGCAGTTGGTGTCGCTCATGCGCGTGCTGGCGCAGAAGCCGGCCATTTTCATTTTGGACGAGGCCACCGCCAGCGTGGACCCCTTCACCGAATCGCAAATACAGGAAGCGCTCGATCTCATCCTCGCCAACAGCACCTCCATCCTCATCGCCCACCGCCTCAGCACCGTGCGCGCCGCCGACCGCATCATCGTGCTCAAGCAGGGAGCCATCATCGAAGAGGGCAACCACACCGGCCTGATGGCGCAGGGCGGTCACTACGCCGAGCTATACAACACGTACTTCCGCCACCAATCGCTCGAAGCCATCAACGCCTACGGCAAGCTGCGGGCGCGGGGTGCGTGACGCGCTGTGAGCAATCGGCGGGGCGTGTCTATTTGTTTTCGGTGGCAGGTGAAGAGTCGGACGCGGCTTCAAGGTTGCCGCGCGCCATGAGGGTTCTCGGGTGATCGTTGCCCAACAGGCTTTGGAATATTTGCAAGGCGCGGGCGAAGAGGCCGCGGGCTTCGGCGAAGCCACCAGCGGCCTCGATAACCGCATCTAGGCGATTGTCAGCCAAAGCCTTAAGTCCCTGCAGGCCACGCGCATCGTCATCGTCCATCGCCTCAGCCCCATCCTCCACGCCGATCGTATTTACGTGCTAGCCGGCGGCCGTGTGGTGCAACACGGCACTTACGCCGAACTGGCTGGTGTCGAGGGCATGTTCCAGAATCTCATTCAGCGGCAGATCATTTAGGCCCCAGCTCTTCCAATATCCTTTCGGCAACCAGTCGAGCGGATACAAGGGCCGTGGGCACCCCGGTGCCGGGGTGAGTGCTGGCGCCGACGAAATACAAGTGGCCGTAGCGCGGATGCCGGTTGCGAGGCCGGAAGTACCCCAGTTGAGTCAGGTTGTGGCTCAGCCCGTGCGTCGAACCCTTCATCAGGTTATAGCGTTTGCGCCAGGATAACGGCGTGTAATTCACCTCGAACTTCAGGTGCGCTTCCAGATCGGCGATCCCCAGAGTCGCCAGGCGGCGGAACACTTCCTGCCGCGCCCGATCGCGGATCGTTTTCCAATCCTGCTCGCCATTCTCGCTGAGGTGTCCCACGGGCACGATGGCGATCAAAGTGTCCTCACCCGGTGGCGCCATGGACGGGTCGAGGCGCGCCGGCGCATGGATATACAGGCAGGGATTCTGTGGCAGCGTGAGGCGCTGGATGATACTCTCGAAGTTCTCCCGGTAATCATCCGTCAGAAACAGGGTATGGGGGGGCAGGGTGTCGTACTGCTTGTCCACCCCCCAGAAGAAGCTGACGACTGAGCAAGAGAAACGCTTGTGAGCCAGTTGCTCGGATAGATCGTCCGGCGGCAGCAACTCGCGGTATACGTAAGGCAAATCGGCGTTGGCCAGGATCGCGTCCGCCGCCAGCCGGCGACCGCCTGCAAGCGTCACGCCACGGGCGCTGGCCCCGTTCAGCTCGATCCGCTCCACTGCCGCATTGAACTCAAACTCCACCCCTGCCTGCCGGGCCATCTCCATGAGGGCCTCCACGATGGAGTACATGCCGCCCTTGGGATACCACACGCCGTGCGCCAACTCGGTGTACGGCATCATCGAGAAGGTGGCTGGAGCCTCGAACGGACTCAATCCCATATACACGTCCTGAAAAGTAAACGCCGCTTTCAGGCGCACATCGTCAAAGTAGTTCGACATGTTGCGATAGTGCTGCGCCAGCGGTTTCAGGCGGAACAGCAGGGGCAGGTTGCCCAGGTTGAAGAACTCCGGCGCGGTGCGGAAGTCCCGGCTGACCAACCGTTCCATAGCCAGATGATAGTGACGACGGCCTTCTTCGAGGTAACGCAGGAATCCGTCATAACTGCCCGGCTCGAAGGACTCCAGTTGCGCGCGCATGGCGGCCGGGTCGGAGGTCAGGGCCAGCCGGTTGCCATCGTCGAACATCAAATGATAGGTCGGGTCAACCCGCTGCAAGTCCAGCATTTCGCGCAAGGAGGCCCCCAATGCCGCGAATTCCGCCTCGTAGAGCAGCGGCATCACCAGCAGAGTCGGGCCGGTGTCGAAGTGGTGCCCCTGGCGGCTGAAGCGATCGCAGCGGCCGCCCGGGCGGGTGTTCTTTTCCAACACCGTCACATGCATCCCGCGCCGGGCTAGGTGCGTCGCGGCGGCAATCCCGCCGATGCCGGCGCCGATGACAATCGCTGAAGGCGTATTCATGGCTCCCTTTTCATCATGACCGGCAGAGCGGGGGAGTTGTGCCGCAGGCGAGGGTTGAAGGCCAGCAGGAGCGCCGACCCGCCCATGCTCACCCCGGCGCCGAGACTCTTGCACTCCGGGTATTCGGGCCGCAACCGGTAACCGTCACGCTCGATGGCGTCCAGCACTCCCTCGAAACGGGCAAAGTACGCATAGCCGGCCATGCGGCAGCGGAAGGACGTCACCCGGGCGACATAGTCCATACCGGCCTTGAAGCAGGCGCGCGCCAGTTGCACCCGGCTCTGGACCCATGCCCGATACGGTTCACTCCCTACGTCCTGCGGATCGATCTGATGCGACTGGATGAACTCAAGCGGAATGTTGAAGTAGCCGGCGGCGGCATCGTCATGCGTATCGCGCAACATGTGAGTGATATGCGCGGCGGTGACCGCCAGATAGCGCGCCTCGCCGTGCGGCGTGGCGCGATGGTGGCCGATGAAATAGTGCATGGCTTCCGTGACCGCGGTCGCCAGCCAGCGGGTGTATTCAGTCAGTTCCCGGCGCGAAATCAACCGCCCTTTGCGCCCGGCGTCGAAGGCCATCACCGCCATCATGTTGCGGATGTACAACTGCAAGCCGCTGTTCTCCCCCTGGTCGCCGCGGATCAGATTCGCCAGCATATGCTCTTCCTTGTCCAGCGGGCGCGGCCGGTTGCTGCAGTAGCAGTGATCGATGAGCGACTGTTGGCGCGCTACGAAAGCGAGCCGCTCACACCGTTCCGATAATTCCTGGTCGAGCCGATCATCAACCCAGCGGAAGTAAGCATAAGCCCGGTAGGCATCGACGATCAGGTCGCGATCGACGAGAAAACGAATGGTGTAATAAGTCTGTTTGCTGGCTGCTCGCGTGATCGAGGCGGCCAGAGTGTAATCGGGTTGTCCACGATCCAGATTGAGAGACTCGGAAACCACAGAGCAAGTTGACATTGTTTCCCCACAAGATCAAAATCGAAAACTTGGCGCCCGGTAAAGGTGGCGCGATGCCCGGCTGACTATAGGCATTGTGCGCTGCGGGCGAAAGTGAGCAAAATAACCCTCCCCCTCGATCAATGTCCTCACCGGCAGCAGAAATGCCCTTTCTGCCTTCCCGCTGCGAATCGCAACGGCGCTGATTCAATGCGCGGCTACCTCCATTTTCAACCGCGCAACCCCTGTTGACTCTCGAGGATGCCTGGGCCGCCGCCCGCCTAGCCGGGCTGGAGGCCGACCTCAAACTCATGCCCATAGGCATGCACATCATCATTAGCGAAGGAGCGACCACATTCTCCGAAGGCCAGCGTCAACGGCTCCTCATTGTCCGGGCCATCGCCAACCGCCCGCGCATCCTGCTCTTCGACGAAGCCACCAGCGCCCTCGATAACCGCACCCAGGCAATTGTCAGCCAAAGCCTTGAGTCCCTGCAGGCCACGCGCATCGTCATCGCCCATCGCCTCAGCCCCATCCTCCACGCCGATCATATTTACGTGCTGGCCGGCGGCCGTGTGGTGCAACACGGCGCTTACGCCGAACTGGCTGGTGTCGAGGGCATGTTCCAGAATCTCATTCAGCGGCAGATCATTTAGAGGCTGTTTGTCAAATCGCTGGCGGACTACTACACACGCGGCGCAAAATGTGCTTGTTTTGCCGTCTAATCCGCCCACGCCCGCCGCCTGTTCCCAACCTTTCTTTGCTAGATGAGCACAGGCAGAAAAAAGTTCGGGATCAAGAATCCGCTTCCGGGCGGATTAGATTGCCAAGCATTATTTCAAAGGCGTGAGCAGTTTGACAATGTCACATTCGAAACGGAATGTTATGGTATGACTGGACGAATGAGTCTGAAATTACCTTGCCCGATTATTACCGCCCCGCGCGTTGGGGACTGTCTCCTAAAGCGATCGCCGGTTTGGGTAGGCGTTTGGTGCGGGTATGGAAATGCTACAGCACCTGCTTTGTGACCAAAACCCGCGACGCGAATGAGCATGCGTACACCTACTTGCGAGGCCAGTTGACGATGGATGCCAAGCGGAACTTTGCCAACGTTGAACGCCGGGTAACCGGCGGGGACGGGCAAGCCCTGCAGCATTTCATGTCGAATTCGCCGCGGTCGGGGCAGGCTGTCTTCGCACAAATACAAGCAGATATTCGCGCCACGCCGGAACTGGCTCGGGGTGGTTGGTTGATCTTGGATGAAAGTGCGGATGAGAAGACCGGTCTGCATAGCGCTGGGACTGGGCGACAACACAACGGTCGCTTGGGGAAGATTGGAGTGTGTCAGGTAGCCACCTGTCTGACCTATGCCCATCCAACGGTTGGGGTCTGGACGTTGATTGACGGGGAGTTGTTTGTGCCCGAAGTTTGGTTCAGCACCGAGTACGCCGAAATGCGGGCGCAGGTTGAATTGCCCGCCGAGCGCGAGTTTGCCACCAAGCCAGCGCTGGGCTGGCGCATGCTCCAATGCGTGAAAGCGGCGGGGCGCCGTTTGAACGAGTGGCCTGCGATGAATTGTATGGGCGGAATCAGGCTTTTCGAGCAGCGATGGAGGCGGAAAACATCGGGTATGCGGCGCAGGTGCCGGCGAACACGCTGGTCTATGAAGAAGAACCCCGGGTCGGCGTTCCGCGTCGACATAGCCGGCACGGCCAACGACCCAAGCGACTGAAGGTGCTGAGCCGAAAGGCCCCGCGTGAAGCACGCGCGCTGGCCCGTAGCAGCCAAACGGTGTGGCGCCGGGTACGCGTGCGTGCCATAGAGCGCGGTTGGCTGGAAGCGGAATTTGCCATCCAGCGCACTTGGACCGTTGCGGCGGGGAAACCCGCCCGCGCCGAATGGCTGGTCATGCAACGCGAAGCCGATGGCGACGTGGCCTACACGTTGTTGAATGCGCCGCCCGACACCGCCGAACAACCACTGATGGAGTGGAGTTGCCAAGGCTACCTGACCGAACGCGCCTTTCAAGACGCCAAGGATGATTTGGGTTGGGATGAATTCCAAGCCTTGAAGTATCGCGCCTGGGAACATCACATGGCGCTCACGGCTTTGGCGCTCTGGTTTGTAGCCGAGACCCAATTGGAGTGGCGCATCGCCTATGAGCGCGACCCGGAGTTGGCCAGGCAATTGGAAGTCGAAGTCCTGCCGGCTTTGTCGACTGCCAACGCGCGGGAATTGCTCAAAGCGGCCATGCCCTTGCCGCAGTTGACGTCCGAACAGGCAACCGCACTGGTTGTTCACCATTTGGTCAACCGCGCGCGTTCGATCAGCAGCCGCCTCAAGTCGCAGAATCATCATGATTTCCTGTAATGTGACATTGTCAAAGTACCCACACCTTCAGAGGTTGATGATGACTTTCAAAGATCGTCTCCGTCAGATCATCAAACTACCGCTGGCAGGTCTGGCACTCATACCGCTGGCGTTCTGTCTGGTGCGTATGGAACCCCCGCTTGGTGACCTCGGCCGAGCCGCAGGCGGGACACCGCACGCCTTCCGGCCAGCGCAACTGGCGAACCACTTCATATGCACTTGGCATCATCCACCAAATTCTGGATATGGATTAACATAACACACCTCCCAATCTGCCTTTGCGACTATCTTGCCTCAACCTCCTTGAAACCAATTAAGAGCCAAATACAAAATAAGGGTTTTTCATGTGACGGAGGGCTCTGCATTGCAATGCAGAAACCCGAGAGTCTCGGGCAAAACAGCCGTTCCTAATCCAAATGAAATTGCCCCACCCAACCATTGACTCTGAGAACGAATAGGTGTAATAATATAGCTGTTATGACAGGTATTACATGTTCTATCCGGTCATAATAAGTCGGCTCAATCCATAAAGCGACTGTGTCCGTGTGTTTCTCCGCCCTATTCTTGGCCCCATTCCTGTTTCACGCCGCCCATTTGGGCCAGTGAGGAGCAAACAATGTGCGCCCAACGGTTTGACTATCTGGCTGTAGCCAGGCAAGTTCTCCAAGATGAAACGACGAGCCTGTTGGCTCTGATAGACGCCTTTGACGAGACTTTCACGGAAGCGTGTGAGCTCATTCGAAACAGCCAGGGAAGGATTGTTTTCTGTGGCGTGGGCCAGTCCTGGCATGTCGCTCGCAAGACGGCCTGTAGCATGGCTAGCCTTGGCAAACCTGCTTTTTACCTGCATGCGACCGAGGCGATCCACGGCGATATGGGGCTGATCACCGACGCCGATGTTGTTATTCTCATCTCTCACAGTGGGGAGACGAAAGAAACCTTGGGCGTCTTGGGCCCGGTCAAGAGGATTGGCGCCAGGACAATTGCGATTGTCGGCAATCCGCAGTCAACATTGGCTCGAGAATGTGACATCGCCTTGACGACAGGGGTTAAGCAGGAGGGTGGCCCCATCAAATTTGCCCCGTCGACCAGTGCTTTGGTGACCACCGGTCTGGGGGATGCGCTGGTGATGGCGATCGCCGTATCGCTGGGCTTCACCCAGCAGGATTATTCCCGATACCACCCCGGCGGTGCGATCGGGCAGAAGCTCCTCGGGAAAGACGCCTTGTAGCGACTCAAGCCCGTTGGCAGACCAGGGCTGCCCCCGAATCTGAGGTCGCCCTACCGGCGCCAGACATAGGTCTCATGCTTTGCCAGAAGACGGCCGCTGCTAGGCGCGTTAGCCGCTGTCTACGATCAGGATGACACATGGTGACTGTAACGAACAGGATTGCTCCCCTTTACATCCAGGTCAAAGAGTTTCTTGAAGAGCTGATCGACCGAGGTGAGCTTAAACCCGGGGATCGGTTGCCGTCGGAAAAAGAACTGGAAGTCAAATTCGGCGTCAGCCGGATCACGGTAAGACACGCCCTGCAGGCTCTGGCCAGCGACGAGAAGATCCTGCGCATTCCTGGCAAAGGCAGCTTCCTGCGCGAGCCGAAGGTAGAACCCCTTACCGCCTTGACCAGCTTCAGCGAGAATATGCGGGCCAGTGGCCGCGTGCCCTCCTACACCCAGACCCGCGTCTCGATTTTGGAGCCGCCTCCCAATGTGACGGTAGCCCTGGAGCTCAACGCCGATCGGCGTGTGCTGTACATCCACCGCCTGATGCTGGCGGACGGGCAGCCCATGGCGATACAGGATGCCTACCTGCCCTATCATGTCTACGAGCGCAATCCACTTCTGTTCAAACCGGAAGTGCTCGACAACGTTTCCATGTACAAAGTCATGGAGATTGAGCTCGGCGTCAAGCTGTTCCGCGCAGAGGAGCAGGTCGACGCTGCACCCGCCTACCCGAGTGAGGCCAGAGATCTTGCCATCGCCGAAGGTGAAGTGGTGCTGATCACCAAACGGACAACCTATGACATCGAGGGGAAGCCGGTTGAGTACGTCAAACTGGTCTTCCCGGCCAGGCGGTATCGCTACAAGGTTGAGCTTTTCCGGCCCTCCAGGTCCGAAAGCCGATAGACGGGAAAGGAGGCTGCGGACACCAAACTCGATCAGGCAGAGTCTTTTCCAGCGTATTGGTCAAATTATCCGAATCGAAAGTGGAGGAAAATGAGATGTCCCTCAAACGTTTTGAACAAGATCGACGCGAGTTCGATCATTTATCTGAGCAGCTCTTGAAGAACCAGGTGACCCGGCGTGAATTCCTCAAGAGGGCCGGCCTGCTGGGAACGGCCGTGGCCTTCTCCGGGCCAGTCAGCGCGCTCCTGGCCGCCTGCACAACCAGCCCAACGGCCGCGCCAACGGCCGCACCAACGGCCGTTGCCACCGTCGCGAACAAGACGTGGCCGATCACGAACATGACGACCGCGCAGCTAGCCGATGTGTACAAGAACGTCCTGCCGTTTACCGATGTGCTTTCCCTGCCCGAAGGCCCGATCGGCGAGAAACCCATCGTGCTCGGGTTCTCCCAGACGGGCTTCAACCACCCCTGGCGCGTGGAGATGATCAAGAGCGCACAGGCCGAGGTTGCACGTCACCCGAACGTTTCGCTGGTCATCACGGATGGCAACGTCGACATTGCCAAGCAGAACAACGACGTCGATGACCTCCTGGCACAGAATGTCGATGCTGTTGTGATGAGCCCCGTCGAATCAGCCGGGCTTGTCCCCGCCGGCACCAAAGTCATGAACGCCAATAAGCCGCTGGTCTTGCTTGATCGTGATATTCCGTCGAGCAAAACCCTCTTCATCGGACAGAGCAATATCACCATGGCCAAGGCGGTGGGTGATGTCATGGTCAAGAAGCTGGGGGGCAAGGGAAACATCCTTGAGATCACTGGGTTGATTGGCTCGTCCCCCGCCATCGACCGTCAGAAGGGTATGATGCAGGCGATTGAGGGGACCGAGATCAAGATTCTGGCAACTGGCGACGGCGAGTGGATCCGTGAACCTTCTGTCACGCTGATGGAAGACTGGCTGGTGGCCTTTGACGACATCAACGCCGTCTTCAGCCACGCCGAAGAGTCCTCCTGGGGCGCACAGTTCGCAATCGCACGCGCAAACCGGTGTGGCTCTGGGATCATGCACTTCACACACGACGCCTCCAACGCAGGATTCCAGTCTGTTAAAGACGGCCTGTTCCAGGCGGATGGCAACTACAGCCCGTTCATCGGCGATATCGGCGTCCGCGCGGCGCTAATGGCGCTGAGGGGCCAGGAGATCCCGAATAAGCAGAAGTATGAGTTCGAGGGTTGGCTCTATCGGCTACCCGACCTGCCAGCCGTGACTCCGGACAACGCAGGCGAATGGCTCGGGCGCGGCTGGGGTGACTTTGCGCCCCCCGAAGATCCTTGCAAGGCGTAACAGCCATTAGGATGGCTTTACCAGGCTAACTGGCACACTGCGGGAGAGCGCCTTCAGGTTTCTAAAAGGCGCTCTCCCTCCAAGGGAGGTTGTGCCTGACGAGGCGAATGAAGAAGGACGTGCCTCAACCTACGGAGACATAGAGTCACAGAGAAGCGGGGGAAGGCGCGGATAGTGGCGGCGATGCAACTGATGTGGCCCTACCAGTCCGCCAAACACTCCACTGCAGTCCGGAGAGCACCCCAGAGTTTTGAGGCAGGGCGCGAGCGCTGAACCACGCGAGTCGGACGAGTGCGGAGTTCGGCGATAGCGGCTCGACCAGATCGGTAGACGCTGCCGTGGTCACTCAGTGAAAGCGCCGATGGCAGTGGAGGCCCTGTTAAGTTCAGAATTGATCGGGGCTATACTGAACAGTGTCCGGTTCACGGACTGCGGGGCGGCCTGCGCACGTTCCCGCGTCACCTCCAGCTCGTGAGGCGTATCTCGTATCGACCGAGTGGTGACGCCCCGGGGAGTCTCACGCCAGGGTGGCGGCCGATGGCGCCAAAGCCCTTGCCGCGCAGACGTGACCGCAGCCTCCAGGCACGAACTTCAGTGCGGTCGCCATCAGGCAACGAACCGGGTGTGGCGTTGCGACTACAGACTTTACAAGTGCATCGATGTGCTCCGCTTGAATTGCGCCAGCCTCTACGAGTCCACTTGCGCCGCAGTGTTGTCCCATGTCCCTATCCTCCCTCAGTTCCCATCTAACCACGCCAATGACAACAGACGTGCCGCTCCTTGAAATGAAGGCTATCACTAAGCGCTTCCCGGGTGTGTTGGCACTGGATCAAGTTGACTTTTCCGTGCTTCCTGGGGAAGTCCATGCCCTGGTCGGCGAAAACGGCGCAGGTAAGTCAACGCTCATGAAGATCCTGGGAGGTGCGTACAGAGCCGACAGCGGGGAGATCTACCTGAACGGAGAGAAGGTCGAGATCCATAACCCTCGTGATGGGATCCGGGCTGGCCTGAATGTTGTTTATCAGGAACTGGTGTTAGCACCCCATTTGACGGTCGCGGAAAATATTTTGATGGGCCAGCAACCCATGAGAAATGCCGCCCTCGTCGATTTGAAAAAAACAAGAGATCGTGCCAAGGAAGTTCTCGAACAGCTTGGTGTCGATCTGGACATCGGCAGAACCGTCCGCAATCTGACAGTCGCCCAACAGCAGTTGGTTGAGATTGCCCGTGCATTGCAACGACAATCACGCATTCTGGTACTGGACGAACCTTCCGCAGTACTTGGGAAGCATGATATCGAGTTGCTGTACCAGGTCATACGACGGTTGACTTCAAGAGGTATCGCCGTTGTCTACATTTCCCATCGTCTCGAAGAGATCTTCCTCATTGCAGACCGGGTGACAGTACTCAAAGACGGCAAGGTGGTCGGCACGCGGCCGACCTCCCAATTGGATGAACACACTCTAGTCCAGATGATGATCGGACGGGACCTTGGCAACGTCTTTATCCGGAATAGCCGTGAGATGGGGGAAGAAGTGCTTCGCGTTGAAGGGTTGGGCCGCGATCGTGTTTTTGAGGATATTAGCTTCTCACTGCGAGCGGGTGAGATTCTTGGCATTGCCGGACTGGTTGGATCAGGTCGAACCGAAGTAGTTAGGGTGATTGCCGGTGCCGATCAGCCGAGCCGGGGACAGATTCTTGTCAACGGGAAGCGCGTACGGTTCCACTCACCGGGTGAGGCGCTGTCTTACGGCATTGGCCTGCTGCCTGAAGATAGAAATCTTGAAGGACTCTTCCTCAAGCGGCCTCTGTTCGAGAATATGACGATCTCAAGCCTGGACCAATTCCAGAGACTATATGTTCTCGACCTCCAGAGAGAGCGTGAGAAGGCCCAGTCCCTGGTGAATGATCTGGGTATCCGCACCACCGGCATCAACCAGCTGGCTGCGAACCTGAGTGGTGGGAATAAACAGAAGGTGGTGCTGGCGCGCTGGCTTGGAGCACACAGCCGCGTCTTGATTTTCGACGAGCCAACGCGAGGGGTCGACGTGGGCGCCAAAGTAGAGATTTATCGCCTTATGAACGAGCTGGCGTCGCAGCGCGTTGCAGTCATTATGGTCTCCTCTGAGGTGCCTGAGATTCTCGGTATGTCCGACACTATCATGGTCTTGTGGCGAGGGAAGGTCGCCGGCACATTTACACGAGAAGAGGCTACACGAGATAAGATCCTGCAGGTCGCGCTGCTGGGAAGGAACCACAATGGACAATAAGACGACACACCAGGATTCGCAGGTCAGGTCGAATGGCCGTATGTCGGGGGTTCGTAACATCGACATTAGATTGATTCTTGGAAGATACGGCGTCCTGATTGGCTATATCATCTTCGTCATTGTCTCTTCCATTTTGTCGCCGCATTTTTTGAAGCCGGTCAATATTCTAAATATCATCCGCCAAGTTTCGATCTTTGGCATACTCAGCCTTGGCCAGACATTCGTGATCCTCATCGGCGGCATTGATCTGTCCGTCGGAGCGGTTTTGGCTCTGGTCGTCGTCCTCAGTGGTGGCCTACTACCCCAGTTAGGCATCGTGCCGACGATCCTGTTTGCGATGCTGGTGGGTACCGTGCTTGGCGTCGTCAATGGTCTGGGTGTGACCAAGGGTAACGTTCAGCCCTTCGTCATGACGCTGGGCATGCAGGGCATTGCGCGCGGAATGGCTTACATCTACACGGGTGGGATGCCGATACCGATACTGGATCAGCAATTCCTGTTCCTGGGGAATGGGTATATCTTCAACACCATCCCCCTCCCGGCTGTGCTGTTTACCTCATTGGTAGTCATCTGCGCGCTGATCCTGAGATACACGGCGTTCGGTCGATACACCTATGCCATTGGCAGCAACGCTGAAGCAGCGCGCCTCAGTGGTATCAACGTCGAACTGAACAAGATCGCCGTCTATGGGTTGTGCGGTTTCATGTCTGCCGTGGCAGGGGTTCTGTATGCGTCTCAGCTCGCTGTCGCCCCTCCCATCGCAGGTGAGGGTTACGAGCTAGACTCCATTGCAGCGGTCGTCGTCGGGGGTGCGGACATGTTTGGGGGAGAGGGTGGCATCTTTGGCACCTTCCTGGGGGCTGTCATCATCGGCAGCCTCTCCAACATACTGAACCTGACCGGTGTGAGTTCTTTCGTCCAGAAGCTGGCTAAAGGGGCATTGATCATTGCAGCCGTCATCATAAAGGCCCGAGGGCGGAAGCAGTAAATTTCTCCGGGAGGATTGAGAGCATGACAAACTTGGTTATTGCGCCCTTGCGCGACCTGGATTCACGTCTATTTGAGCGGCTACATGCTGAAATCACCGAAGAAACCCTCTATCGCATCCTGAAGCCCCTGGCGGACACTCATGCACCTTCACAGACTGTGTCGTTCACGCGTGCACGTGTTCTGGAGGATCTACTTGGCCAAGACGGATTCCTGGCTCACCCGAATGTTCGTTTTGAGCGTAACTTCGAGAGCACCGGCAACGCCGTCCTCCTGCTGGGCCAGAATGCCCGCGCCAAGGAGGTCTGGCTTCTCGCTCACTTAGATAATATCAGCTACTTCATTGAACCTGGCAGAGATGGCCGATATCCCCTCACACCTAACTGCTATCACCTGATGGAGCCAGGCAGCCGCGCTGCTGTTGCGGTGGGCTACAACCTCCAGGGGCGACATTACGAAATCGTTGCGCGTGGGGAAATCATCGCTGAAGAGAATGAGGAGACCCCCTTTTTTGTCCCCAACGGCTCTGTTTCACTGCGGCCCGGTATGCGTGTGTGTTTTGACAGCGAATTGGAGTGGCATCGGGAAACCGGGGCAATACGGGGAAGTCTGGACGATGCGGGTGGTGCTGCCGCCCTCATCCTGGCTGCCCGTTTTCTCGCCAACTATGACATTGAGGTGATGCTGGGCCTGACCGATGAGGAAGAGGGCCAGGCCGGCATGGGCAGCCAGTCCATTTGCCGGGGCGGAGCGCGCCTGCTCAGGTATTTCGACCAGCCTCAGCTGGCCATCGCCAGCGATATCCACGAGGCGGCCGACATGTATGGCGGCACAGGCCCCGACAACTTCAGGCCAGGCGGTGGAGCAAGCTTCGGCGAAAAATCGGCTCGCGGCGTGGGCGAGATCACGCCTCCCCACCTCTATGAACTGCAGCACCAGATGGCGCAAGAGCTTGACAGTGTAGGCATCCGGTTGCGCGAGAATGTCGGAGGGTACCTGAGCCGGACGGAAGGCATCAACGCTATGTACCGCACCCCCAACATCTCCTTGATTGGTTTCCTGGGCGTCAACCGGCATTTCCAGAGAGATGTGGAAGTAGCAAATATCAAGGACTTGGTCAATCTCGCCAAAGTTGTCGTCTGCACTGCACTGCTCGTAAAAACGTCGCTCTGGAAGGAAATGGGATTTGCAGCATGACCATCGAATATGTCACCATCGGCGAAGTCACAGTAGATGACACGGTCTTGGAGACGGGCGAGGTGATGCGGGCCCAGACCGGCGGGGGGAGTGTCTATTCCGCACTTGGAATAAGACTCTGGGGTCATCCGGTAGGCATCAACGCGGTGGTTGGCCATGATTACCCCGACGGAAATCTTGAAACTCTGGAAACACACGGCATCTCGACCGAGGGCATCCGGCGGATCAGCGGCTGGAGCTTGCGGCTCTGGCTTTTGCACGAAGAGAACAATAAGAAGCAGCAGTTCCCCAAATTGCAATCCTCCACTTTTCATCAGCTGGACCAAGTGCGCCTCGATCCCCCGGCCTCATATTGGAGTGCAAAAGGTTATCATCTTGCCCCGGCGACGCCAGAAGGACAGATGCGCTCGCGCAATGTGCTGCGTGACAAGCGTCGCGATGCGCTCGTCTCCCTAGATATTCTGACAGAGCCGTTTATTAGTTTCGATTCCTATCGGGATGGGTCAGCGTTTGCAGGCGTGGATATTTTCTCACCTAGTGCTGTAGAAGTAGAGACGCTGTGGCCCGGCAGGACCGTTGACGACGCAATTCAGCTCATTTCCGATTTCGGTGCGCGGTGGATAGCGATCAAAATGGATACGCGTGGTTCCGTTGTCCACGATGCTCAGCGGAACCAAACGTATCGCATCCCGATCTACCCTGCCAATACGGTCGACGCGACCGGTGCAGGCGATGCTTTTTCAGGCGGGTTTCTGGAAGGTGTTGCCGAAACCGGCGATGTGTTCGAGGCCGGTCTGCGAGGGACCATCTCGGCCTCTTTCGCGGTCGAAGGCTGGGGCGCGTTCGGGATGCTGCAAGTGTCGAAGGAGCAAGCCGAAGAACGCCTGACCTGGTTGAGAGACAAGGTAAAGAATACCGATGCCGCTTGAGTTGGCGTCGCATTCAGAAGGATAGTCCGATGAACACGTGGCTGAAAGCAGTCTTTGGCACCAATAAGCCAATCATCGCAATGGTCCATTTGTTGCCGTTGCCTGGAGATCCGGATTACGACCGTGCGAGGGGCATGAAGCAGACGGTGGCACATGCTCGCGCAGATCTAGTCGCTTTACAAGAAGGCGGCGTGGATGGCGTCATGTTTTCCAATGAGGCCAGCCTGCCCTACGTGACAACGGTTGATCAAGTTACGGTGGCTGCTATGGCTCGCGTTGTTGGTGAACTGCTTGATGACATAGGAGTTCCCTTTGGTGTGAATATCCTGTGGGATCCAATCGCATCCATCGATCTGGCCGCGGCGGTCGGCGCGGCGTTCATCCGTGAGATCTTCACCGGCGTGTATGCCAGCGACTTCGGCCTCTGGAACACGAACTGTGGTGCCGTCGTTCGCCATCAGCACGCGATTGGCGCGAAGGGCGTGCGCCTGCTGTTCAATATTGTTCCGGAGGCGGCCGCCTATCTTGCGCCCAGGGCAGTCGCCGAGATTGCCCGATCGACGGTGTTCAATGCCCGTCCCGATGCGCTGTGTATCTCCGGACTGACCGCAGGTGTTGAGACCTCCGCGCAAGTCTTGCGCCAGGTCAAAGAGGCCGTCCCCGAAACTATCGTATTTGCTAACACAGGCGTGCGTTTGTCCAATGTGTCGGAACAGCTTGCAGTTGCAGATGGGGCAATCGTGGGGACGACCTTCAAGCGCGATGGCTACATATGGAATGCCGTCGATCCGCGCCGCGTCAGAGAATTCATGAACACGGTGCGACAATTGCCCGGGCGCTAGCGGGCCTAGTGGTCAATCAAACCTGAGCACGATCCTTTCCGCTTCGGGATAATAGACTCTATCCAAAATAAGCGTTTGTGCTTTTGTGCCGATATCGTCTTCTCGCACGGCGAAAGTTGTGCAGGCCAGTCGCAACACTCATGGCCAAGTCAGACGAGTCCTCGGCCAGATTTCGGAACACGTCTTTTGTGATGCGACAGATTTTGATCCCCGCAATGGCATGCTCGGCGCGAACACGGACTCGGGCCAGCTTGCGGTTCCGGCGCTTCTCATCCGGTCGCAACTCCTT
>ORJL010803016.1_pt1 | contig 17904 bp, 15 predicted proteins | sample 1779941 | NCBI WGS metagenome assembly ORJL01 (sample SAMEA104232317, study PRJEB22302) | groundwater metagenome | biome: forest; feature: aquifer; material: groundwater | place: USA | collected 2011-08-07 | depth 5.8 m | reverse complement strand
GGGATGGTCATTGCTCCCTGCAGCATGAAAACTCTCTCAGGCATTGCCCACGGCTATGCCGACAACCTAATTGGCCGGGCTGCCGATGTTATGCTCAAAGAGCGGCGCCGTTTAATCATGGCTCCCCGGGAGACTCCCCTCAACGAGATTCACTTGGAGAATATGTTGAAACTCACGCGCGCCGGTGCCGTGATGGTGCCACCCATGCCGGCTTTCTATAACCACCCGGCCAGTCTGGAGGATATCATTAACCATCACACATCCAGGATACTAGATTTGTTAGGGATTGATAACTCCTTAACTCGCCGGTGGGGGACAGCTTTTGTTACTGAGATTGATCAGCAAGAGGTACCTGGCTAATACCAATCTCAAAAGGTGTTGGTACTTTTATTTTTCCCGGATAGTGCATGCTAGAGTTGAAAGAATCTTAGGAATAGTGAAAATAGATCGAGTGAGATGGCACCTGAAGCTAAAACTGCCAAGCAAACGGCTACGAACCAAACATCTACGAACCAAACATCTACTAGCCCAGAAATCATCAAGCAATTCCAGCAGCGAATTAAGGAACTAGAGAACTTGAACCGCGACTACCTGGGGATGATTCAAAATTCCTATGACGGAATGTTGATTGCAGACGGCGAAAGTACGAGCTTACATATTAATCCTTCGATTGAGCGGATCATGGGGCTTAAGTATAGAAAGGATGCCCATTGAGGTGTTTTTGATCGTCCAGAAATACACCCCTGAAGATGGATTAAAAACTTAAAAACTTTTAAATAAGTTATTGACATTAAGCATGTATATGACATAGGATATATACAACTAAATTTTCTCTAATAACTATGATAAGGAAAAGTAGGCTTAGGTAATTTTCACAGCGAGCCGGGGAGGGTGTAAGCCTGGTATAAAGATTTAAGTTGAAGTTCTCCTTGGAGTTGCTAGCTGAATTCCTTTATGGGATAGTAGGTGAGGCCGGAGTTCGACCGTTAAAGCGAAGAGGGTATCGGAGATAATGCATAATGCACAATGCACAATGCACAATGCACAATGCACAATGCACAATGCATAATGCACAATGCACAATGCTTAATGCTTAATGCTTAATGCTTAATGCTTAATGCTTAATGCTTAATGCTTAATTATGAATTATGAATTATGAATTATGCATTAAGCATTTCCCGTACTCTGCTGTTTAAGTGGGTTTTAAATAACCAACTAGGGTGGTACCGCGAGAGAGTAACCTCGTCCCTACACAGGGCTGGGGTTTTTTTATTTGCTCAGATTTATGTCTGTGCTCATCTGGTGAACAAAAAAAGGGGGGTATGGTTAATGAAAACTGCTGTAGAACTGATTCGAGAGGAAATCCTAAGTTTAACCCCGTATATACCGGGGAGACACATTAAAGCCGTAGAAGCGGAGTTGGGGATTACTGATATTATCAAAATGGCTTCGAATGAAAATCCTCTAGGCCCGTCCCCTAAAGCTGTTGAAGCTGCTGTTGAGGCAATGCGGGAAAGTAACTTTTACCCTGATCCCCATTGCACCTATTTAAGGGAAGCCTTAGTAGACCATCTCAAAGTCGGTCCGCAAAATATTGTGTTTGGTAATGGGGCTCACGAAATGATCTTTTTGCTGACAGCTACCTTTTTAAAACCTGGGGAAGAGGCGGTTATCCCTATGCCTTCTTTTGGTGAATATATTACGGCAACCAGGTTGGCTGGTGGGATTGTGAAAACAATTGCCCTGAAGGATTTCACCATTGACTTAGAGGCCTGTTTAGAGTCTATAACTGATGATACTAAACTAGTGTTTATTTGTAATCCAAATAACCCTACAGGTACTTTGTTGGATGCAGATAAGTTGAAGAGTTTTATGGAAAGGGTACCGGGTCATGTGTTGGTTATCTATGATGAGGCTTATGGAGAATATATCGATGATCCAGCATATCCGGATGGGATAGATTGGGTAAAGCAAGGCAAAAATGTTATAGTGTTAAGAACTTTTTCCAAGGCTTATTCGTTAGCAGGACTAAGAGTAGGGTATGCTGTTGCTAAGGATGATCTAGCCGATTATTTGGGTAGGGTACGCCAGGTCTTTAATGTGGATAGTATTGCCCAAGTGGCTGCTGTGGCTGCCCTAGGTGATAAAGACTATATCCAGCTGTCCTTAGAAAATAACCGTCAAGGTAGAGATTATCTCTATCGGACACTTTCAGAATTGGGTATTGGATATGTCCCAACACAAGCTAACTTCCTTTTGGTTGATATTAAAGGAGATTCTAACCAGGTCTTTCAGGAGTTAATGAAACTGGGGGTAATTATTAGGCCGGCCAGTATTTTTGGGTTAAATAATTATTTGAGGGTTACTATTGGTACAAGGGAACAAAATGAAAAGTTTATTCTGGCTTTGTGTACGGTTATGGGGATATAGTACGGAATTCCCACTCCCACAGAAGTAAGAGTCTTAGAAGTGGATGAAATCACTTCGCTTAAGTGCTTTAGTCGACTTTAGTCAACCTGGTAGAGCGACGATAATTTTCCGATTAGTTTTATTCCATCTGTCCGGATTAACCCTGTCTTACCAACATGGCTAGCTTGGATTACACTCATAGATAGAGCTGCGACGTTCATCTCTTTGCATTGTTCTACGGAGAAAAAACCTAAATCGCTGACTTCTGTTGGTTCTGCTTGGAGGGATCCCCCAAGGTCATGCATTAAAAAAACGATGTAGGCATCATGTTTATCTCCTGGCAAGTCCCGTAGGGCTATAAGTGCTTGAGGCTCAGACCTTAGCCCAGTTTCCTCTTGAATTTCACGGATAATAGCTTCGCCAATTTGTTCGCCTTGATCGACATATCCTCCTGGTATAGTCCAAACGCCTTTGCCGGGATTGTAGGCTCGTTGGACTAGTAAAACCTTATTTTCGCGCCAAAGAACGCCCCCCACTCCTAGCGAAAACTCTCCCCAATGGACAAACGAGCAGTTAAGGCAGTTTTCGCGAAGTTGGCCACCAATCTCAGTTTTACTGAGGGGTGTTCCACATTGGGGACAGAAAAGAAATTCTGCAGGTTTCATAGACATTTAGTTATTCCTTTCTTATTTACGAACTTGAGTACAATAATACAATAGACAAAAGAGTTACATTAATATACCATTAAATTAAAATAGATTCTTAGGCATTAAGTAAGGAGGTGTATTAGAATGTTTAAAAAGATTTTAGTTCCTACCGATGCTTCGGAGTTTTCACGGAGGGCTTTGACGACTGCCTTGGCCTTAGCACGTTTATTCAAGGCGGAAGTAGAGCTTTTGCATGTTACCTATACTCCCCAGGCTTATTGGGGCTATACAGTATCCTATGGGCTTGCCATTACTCAAGAGGAACTTGATCGTAACGGAGAACTTGCTTTGGAAGCAGCATTAGCAGGAGTCGATACGAGTGATGTGCAATTTAAAAAATGTGTAGAATCTGGGCATCCGGTAAGCTTAATCCTCGATGAGATAAAAAAAGAAAGTATTGATTTAGTTGTGATGGGCAGCCATGGTTATGGACCTATTACTGGTTCAGTATTGGGTAGTGTCAGTCAGAGAGTCTTACAGCGGGCAGGATGCCCAGTCATGATTGTTAAGTAAAAAGTAAGTTTACTAAACTTCATCTAAGGCTTCAGGCTGAGTCAAAACGGGATTGATTCCGGGTGGAATCTGAGCGGAGTGAACTCTGTCATAAAATCTCTGTACTTACGCAGAGATTTTTTCTATTCTCAGTAAGTTTTCGGCTTCTGTAGCAGGATCATTGTATCATTTCCAGTAGCAGTCTAACTAGGGGTTTCGCAGGCTATGACTAAGATGGCTTGTTCTGATTAGTCACTGCCAGCTAAAACAAGGATGTTTTGAACAGAGTAGATCGGCAGTAACGGAGGAAGCGCGATGGAAAAGCATCAGGATCTGGGTAAGGAAATCTGGCTTCGTTCGGAAGAATTAGAACGTATGATCCAAGGTTCGTTACAATGGACGGATGTTGCAGCACGCTTAGATCATCAGCCGGAGAAAAACAGGATTGAATCGAATAAAACCACTTTGAAAAAACTTGAAGGTTTAAAAGTAGTTTTCTTTTTAGTGGGAGTAGCTATATTAACAATGGTAACATGGGTTTATTTTGTTTTCTATCGTTAGTTTTGCTTGTTCTGCGTAAAATATCAACTTAATCAGCTAGAGTTCGACGGTGTGCTTATAAATGACGTCTTTTCATACCTCGGAATAGGTTTTTACATAACCAACAGTGGCTTCAGAAAGATCTACTAGATCAAGCATTTGCTTTTTTCGGGTAGATCTTTCTTTTTTGGGGACTTTATAAACCGAGCAATTAAATTCAAACCCCAAAAAAATCTTCAAAGATAGTTTGCAAATTAGCCAAAAAAGGTTATCATAAAGAAGGAAGGTCAGGAAAGGTCACAAGGTCAGGGAAGGTCACTAGTTTCTCAAATCTCCTTCTAAATTAGTATCATAATAAAGAAAATCAGGGAGTGCAATAGTATGGGGAATCTAGCGGATCGCATTGAAGAATACTTAAAACATATTTTAGAACAGACCAAGGAAGGGTTTATTATTCTCCAACGCGGTGTCTTGGCCGAAGAATTTTCCTGTGCCCCATCGCAAATCAATTATGTTTTGCACACTAGATTCACGGTGGAACGTGGATATATGGTAGAGAGTCGTCGAGGTGGCGGTGGGTATCTGCGAATCGTGCGTTTGGTCGTTAGTCCGCTAGGCCAGTTTCAGCAGGCCATGCGTCAACTTATAGGGGAGCAACTCTCCCAGGAGCGGGCCTTTGGGTTAGTAGCTAGGCTTGTAGATGAGGAAATTCTTACGTTTCGAGAAGCGACAATTATTAAAGCAGTACTTTCACGGACGAGTCTCGGGGACATGCCCGAACAGGATAGTTTAAGGGCACGTTTGATGAAACATATTTTAGCAACGCTTTGTCGAGAGGATTTGGAATAAGGGGGTAGAGTTCAATGCTTTGTCAACATTGTCAACAACGTGAAGCCAAAGTACGTTTAACAAAAACATTCAATGGGCAGACTCAAGAGTTGAATTTATGTGAACAGTGTTCTCAAAAAACTCAGGAGGTGAACATTATTATTCATCCTGGGATCATTGTTCCGGATTTTCTGCAGGCCTTGTTTGGTTTTAATACTCAGCCTGAGACGTCAGGGTTGCCTCAAGAAGAGGCTTGTCCAAGGTGTGGGATAACTTTTACTCAAATTACCAGGGCAGGTAAACTTGGCTGTAGTGCTTGCTACGATAAGTTTGAGCCCCAATTAGAGTCTTTGTTGCGTCGGATTCATGGGGGTGGGCAACATGTGGGCAAGATTCCCTTGCGTCGAGGGGCAGCTATCAAGGATAAGTTGGAATTGCGAAAGTTAAAGGAGAAATTAGCAACCTTAATTCAACAAGAAAACTTTGAAGAGGCAGCGCTTATTCGGGATCAGATTAGACAATTGGATCAAAATGTAGGGGGGTGAGTAGAATGGAACGTAAGGATATCTTGCTTAAGCATAGTCTTTGGATGGCACAACAGGGAAATTCCCCTGTTGTGCTTAGCAATAGAGTTCGCTTAGCCCGTAATTTAGATAGTTTACCTTTTCCACATGTTTTACCGCTGGAAGAAGCTAAAAAGGCCGAAAAGATCATGTCTGAGGTCTTAAAAAATCTGGAGGTTGAAACGAAGAAATTATTCTACTTGTCTTTGGACGAGCTTAGCACAATTGAGCAACAAGTTCTCATCGAAAAACATTTAATTAGTCCTGGACTTGTCAATGTTGTAGGTTCACGAGGGGTAGCGTTAGCGCAAGATCATCGTTGTGCGGTAATGGTCAATGAGGAGGATCACTTGCGTTTACAGGTTCTTATGCCGGGTGACAAACTTTCGGAGACTTATCGTTTGGCTAATGTTTTGGATGATGCCCTGGAAAAGCACCTTGACTTTGCTTATAGAGAGGCTCAAGGATATCTAACGGCTTGTCCAACCAATGTGGGAACGGGCATGCGGGCCTCAGTTATGGTTCATTTGCCAGCGCTGGCACTTTCCAATCAAGTTCAACAGGTTTTGGGGGCATTAACTCATCTTGGTTTAGCAGTACGTGGGATTTTCGGTGAGGGCTCTCAGGCCTATGGACATATCTTCCAGGTTTCCAATCAGATAACCTTAGGGAAAAGCGAAGAGGATATTGTCGTTCATTTAGAAGCAGTCACCGGTCAAATTGTGGAACATGAACTTCAGGCTAGGGAAGTTTTGCGTAAACAAGCTAGTTTATCTTTAGAAGATAAAGTTTGGAGAGCTCGTGGGACGTTACAAAATGCTCGATTGCTCACTTCTGAAGATGCAATACATCTGTTGTCCATCGATAAAATGGGAACGGATATGGGTATTTTATCAAAAATTAAACCAACGTTTGCTGCTTTGCTGGTTGATTCTCACCCCGGATCCTTGCAGTATAATCTTAATCAAGAATTGAATCCTAGTCAGCGAGATGAACAGCGAGCTCGTTTATTTAGAGAGGCTATGAATCAACGGGTAGAGAAAGATACAGGAGACATGATAATTTAATGAACGTGGCTGGAAAAGGAGAGGGTCATTATGAACGGACGTTTTACGGAAAAGGCTCAAAAAGTTTTAGTTTTAGCCCGGGAAGAGGCTAAACGTATGGGGCACAAAGTTGTAGGGACCGAGCACATTCTGTTGGGTTTAATTCAGGAAGGTGAGGGGCTTGCTGCTAAATCATTGATGGGTGTTGGCTTAGAGATGGAGAAAATCCGAGCTCAGATTGAAGAGCTCGTGGGGATAAATGAGCCCTTTCCTGGTGATGTAGGTTTTACTCCACGGGTAAAACGCGTTTTAGAGTTAGCCAATGAAGAGGCGCGTCGTCAAGGTGTTACGTATATTGGGACTGAACATTTACTGCTGGGTTTGATTATGGAAGGGGAAGGTATTGCCGCCAGAGTTTTAGCCAATCTTAATGTAAATCCGGAGAAGATTTGGAAACAGGTTGTGAAGTTATTAGGAGGAGAAACTGAGGAGATTATGATGCCTTCGACCAATTCGGGGCCAACGGGCAAAGGTTCCTCACAGACCAATACCCCGGCTCTTAATGAATTTGGACGTGACCTTACGGAAATGGCTTCTGCCGGCAAATTAGATCCTGTTGTTGGGCGAGAAAACGAGATTGAACGAGTTATACAGGTTTTGAGTAGACGTACTAAGAATAATCCTGTGCTCATCGGTGAGCCTGGGGTAGGCAAGACTGCTATAGCTGAAGGGCTAGCTCAACGTATTATTTCCAACAAAGTTCCGGAAACGTTGGATAATAAAAGGGTAGTAACGTTAGATCTTTCTGCAATGGTTGCCGGAAGTAAATACCGCGGGGAATTTGAAGAACGTCTAAAAAAAGTGATGGAAGAAATCCGTACTGACGGAAATGTGATTGTCTTTATAGACGAGTTGCATACCCTAATTGGAGCGGGGGCTGCAGAGGGCGCAATTGATGCAGCAAATATCTTAAAACCGGCCTTAGCACGCGGTGAACTTCAGTGTATTGGGGCAACTACCCTAGAAGAATACCGAAAGTATATTGAAAAAGACCCTGCTTTAGAACGGCGTTTTCAGCCGATTAAAGTTGGTGAACCTACGGTTTTAGAGGCCATTGCAATTTTGCACGGATTAAGAGATGGTTACGAAGCCCATCACCGAGTACAAATTACAGACGCCTCTATTGAAGCAGCGGTCCGTTTGTCTGATCGTTATATTGCCGATCGTTTCTTGCCTGATAAGGCTATCGACTTAGTTGATGAAGCGGCTTCAAGGGTACGCTTGGTTAGCTATACTGCTCCACCGGATTTAAAAACTTTAGAAGAAAAAGTTGAGCGTTTAAAAAAGGAAAAAGAAGAGGCTGTGCTTAGTCAGGAGTTCGAAAAAGCAGCTCAGGTTAGAGATCAAGAACACAAATTACGTGAAGAATTAGCTGAACTAAGAAATAGCTGGCAGAGTAAAAGGGATGTCGTAAAATCCGTAGTAACGCCAGAGGATATTGCCCAGATTGTAGCTAGTTGGACGGGAATTCCAGTGAAAAAATTGGCTCAAGAGGAAAGCGAACGACTCTTGCACTTAGAAGATATTCTTCACCAACGGGTCGTTGGACAGGATGAGGCTGTAAAAGCGGTTGCCCGTGCTGTACGTCGAGCGAGGGCAGGTTTAAAAGATCCTAAACGACCTATTGGTTCCTTTATCTTCCTAGGACCCACTGGCGTAGGAAAGACTGAACTTGGTCGAGCTTTGGCCGAAGCTTTATTTGGCGATGAGGATGCTTCCATTCGAATTGATATGTCTGAATATATGGAGAAACATTCGGTTTCCCGTTTAGTGGGAGCCCCTCCGGGTTATATCGGACATGATGAAGGTGGACAGCTGACTGAAGCTGTTCGGCGTAAACCCTATAGTGTTATTTTGCTGGATGAGATAGAAAAAGCCCATCCTGAGGTATTTAATATTTTACTTCAAGTTTTGGAGGATGGACGCTTAACTGATGCTTCTGGACGAACTGTAAATTTTCGTAATACCGTCATTATTATGACGTCAAACGTAGGTGCAGCTTTTTTGCATAAAGAAGCCTTGGGCTTTACGTCTCGTCGTGATAAGGAAACAGAATACAAAAACATGCGAACTAATGTGATGGAAGAGTTAAAACGTACGTTCCGCCCGGAATTTCTAAATCGGGTTGACGAACTTGTAGTATTTCATTCTTTGGATACGGAGGCCTTATTGAAAGTAACGGAGATTATGCTTAAAGAGGTAACTAAACGCCTTCAGGAACATGGGTTTGTGTTGCAGTTCGAACAAAGTGCTCTAGAGTTAATTGCTAAAGAAGGAAATGATCCAACCTTTGGAGCCCGTCCCTTACGTAGGGCCATCCAACGCTTGGTTGAAGACGAATTGTCTGAAAAAATCTTGGAAGGTATATTTGCAATTGGAGATGAAATAAAGGTAACTGCTGAGGAGAAAAAACTAACCTTTACTAAGCTCACTAAGTCTAAAAAACGGGCAAAAAGTGTCAAACAGTGAAAAGGTAGCCTGTGTTATGCGCTTTCATCCCCGGAATCAAATGCCGAGGATGAAAGCGCTCGTCCTATCAATGGCCTCAAGTGTTATCCATTTCCAAGACTCCCGCTTCTTGTAAGTGAGAGTTCGTGCTCTGCTTCGGTGGGGGTAGACAGTCCTATTAGCGTTTGAAGAAATAACTTAGCGTAATGGGTTTTGAACAAATACGTCAATATATTTGACTAAAAAGGGAGTATTATTATAAAGAATAAGATTGCCTATTTCTGCTCAAATTGTGGACAAGAGAGCCCGAAATGGACTGGAAAATGTTCAGGATGTGATACGTGGAATACATTGGAAGAAGCAATTGTAGAGACTAAAAAAAGTTCCACAACATTCAGGAAAAATGTCCCTGCTAAAAGATTGTTAGAGGTTGTATCGGGTAATAGCGATAGGATTGTAACCAGCATGAGTGAGTTTAATAGGGTGCTTGGTGGAGGGATAGTAAAGGATTCAGTGGCAATCTTATCTGCAAAACCCGGAGCGGGGAAATCTACTCTACTTTTACAGGTAGCTGACGATGTTGCTTCTCAAGGATACAAAGTTTTATATGCTACGGCAGAGGAAAGTGAGAGCCAAATAAAAAGTAGGGCAGATAGAATATTGTGCAAAATAGACAGAGGTATTTGGATAATCTCTGATACAAGTATGGATAACGTATTGGCATCAATTAATCAGATTAACCCCGATTTGATAATTGTTGATAGCATTCAGACTTTTACTCTTGAGGCCTATAGTTCGCGTCCAGGTTCACCCATTCAAACTATGGAATGTGCTAATGAACTATTAAAAATTGCCAAAGATTCTAGTAGACCAAGAGCCGTAATAATAGTCGGGATAAATGATAACATTATGATAAAACTATTAAATATTATTAGGAAAGAGTTAAATGCATTGATATGACAGGGATAGAGCTAAATATCAGTTTTATCCTTTTTTTATTTATATTGATAAAACTAATAAAAACTATGTTATAATAGATAAAGATTAAAGAGGTGGTAGTAGTGGAAAACGTGACTGAAGATAAGCTTGATAATGTTATCAACCTAAGTGAAGAAAAGGTTATATATAGATTTAAACAGGAACATTGTAAAAGAGAAAAAGTCCTCTCAAATGGAAAAAAGCTTGTCAAAGAGAATGTGCTAATTATGGTTGAACGCACTAAAGGAGAAAGTATAAGAAAGAGTGTACATCCCGTCTCTGAGTTTTTATTAGAGCCGAAGGAAGGTGGAGGGTTACCTAGGGTAGGTTCACTAAAGACAAAAGCCTCATATATTGTAAAATTTTTAAACTATGTACTCATTGATAGCAATGATCAATATAAAGCTGATGATGTATGTGATTTAAGGTTTGAACATGGAACCGAATTCCTTAATTATTATGGAAATAGCGTAAAATTAGGGACTGTTAAAAATTGTGAAATAGCCTTGAAAGGATTTTATTATTTCTTGTGTAAAAAAGGAGTTTTGAAATATGTATCATTAGATGACTTTGAGTATGGGACAAATAATAATGGAGATTTATATTATCCGAGCAAATATATAATATCACCTTTCCATGGTGTTGATTACCCTTCAACAGTTGAGAGCAATATACTTCATCACTTACCCCAGGAGTTAATTATTATATTCATTGATACAGCAATAACATACACACCTGAAATTGCGTTAGGAGTATACTTCCAGTTTTTCGGTGGATTAAGAGTAGGAGAGGTAGTTAATATTTCGAAATCTATAATAACTTTAAAAGGTCCATTTGGAAGATATGGCGTTGTCGTAAACCTTTATGACCAAAAGTTCAGGGATGATTTGAAACACTATAATGCTGGGGGAGCTGTAAAGAAGTACAGGAAACAAGCGATCTTTCCTTATAAAGGTGGATTACTTGAAAAATTATATAAAGCTCATATAAGTAGATATATTGCAACAGACGGAAGTAAAGCTCTTTTTGTAAACAAGGATGGAAATGCTATGGCTGATTTTAGCTATAGATATTATTTTAGTAAACTTAGAAATAAGTTTTTGGAAAGATTAATGAATTCGAATAAAAGCGACTTAAAAAACTATAGTCTTGATTTGCAAGCCTTAAAGTGGTCAACGCATTTGGGGCGAGGAGTTTTCTCTAACATGATAGCAGAAGTAGCTAACAATATTGCACAAATAAGACAGGCAAGGGGAGATAGTTCATTTGATGCTTCATTTTCTTATTTATCGGATTCAGCAAAAATGGGAAAAGAACTGTACAACAATCAGATTGATATGTGGGAAATGCTGTTAGAGGAAGTTGAGAAAGGCCCTTCAACAAATAAAAACTAACAAAGGAGAGCTTATGTATGGCAATAGGCTTGGAAAAAGAATGGTATACAACAGAGGAAGCTGAGAACATAACAGGATATGATAGCAGAAACTTTACGAGGCAAATTAGAGAGGGTAAGATTACTAACTATAAAAAAGAAGAAAAACATTATTTAATTCACAAGGATGTAATTCGAGAATATGTAAATGAAAAAGAACTTATAGAAAATTGCTATATTAGCTATAACGATACCGCTATTATATTGGGAAAAAAAGTTAAAACTATTCAAGACTTATCAAGTCTTGGAGTATTTAAAGATACAAAGAGGTTTGGAGTTAACTCGTATATATCTAAAATAGAAGTTGAAAAATATTTAAAAAGGGTATCAGAAACACTGTCGACTACTGAAGCAAGTGAAATAACAGGTTTATCTTGGAATGATATTAGGGTATTAATAGAAAAGGATATTTTAGAAGCTGAACAGGTTGATAATTATTTGTGGTATATCAGCAAGGATTCCTTTGATTGTTTCATAAAGGAAATTAAGCAGGGGTACACTGTTGAGGATATTTGCAGTGATTTAAGCACTGGGCGAGATGAGATAAATAGGTTTATTGCAATTGATTGGTTAAAAGTGTATGACATTAAAGGGATTGGTTTGAGGGCAAGAAAAAAGGACTATGAGGACTTCAGGAAAAAGAAAGAAGAACTGTATACGGTACAGGATATATGTGAAGAATTCGATATAAAACCAGGCGTTGTTCGGCAGAGTATAATTTTAAAAGGTTTAGTACGTGGGTATTTAGAGGGTGGGCATGGGCAGATCTATGTTGTTCCTAAAGAGGAAATCAAAAGATTTTCATCTACACTAGAGGGAATAAGACTTATTTACTTTGGGAAAGAAGATTACAATAGGTACTATAATGAGTTTATGAATGCTTTGCAGAAGTTGACAGAACATAAAGATACTGTTGAGTTCTTCAATATATGGGCTAAAGAGAAAATTAACAAATCTAAAACAACGAACAAAAAGTATCTTGTTAATTATATGCTGATAACAATAGAAAAGCTTAATAAAGCTTTGTCAAAAGAGATATACCACCATAACGACAAAGAAATCAGAAATCTGCTGAGCGATGAAAAGGCTGAATTTTTGGTAAAGGACATAGAAATTATCAGTGGGTTTTTAAATTACTGTAAAAGAAAAAGAAAGTGTATGTTCACTGAGGGCTATAGCGTTCACAACATTATTGATAAGGAAAAGAGCATAGAGAAGATAGTCTATTCCAAAGCAGATTGGGTAGCATATTGTACTCATTTGACAGACATAGAGAAGCATAAGGAGAAAGCTATTGCAAATAGAAGATATTCTGAGACGTGGTTGTTTATGCTGTTGCATTTATCATTATCATGGAGAAGCTCAGATATAATAAAAATGCCAAATGTGTCTTTAGAATTAGTTGGCATCAATGACTTCAAATGGCTTGAAGACAATGATTTTACTCTTAGAATTGCACAAGATATTATTAATAATGTTAGAAAAAGGAGTATAGGTATAACAACAAATAAAACGGGAGCTAAAACACATTTTGTGATCGGATTGACTGTCCCTACTGCACTCGCATTTGCTTTATGTGAACTGCATCGAAGAAATTCATTTACAGAGAGTGAGAATTTGTTGTCTCTAAAAAGATACCGTACAGGAGACTTCAAATTGGTTCTGGGAGATGTACTGCCATCATTTTCAAGTCTTAAATGCAATCGTACCTTAATGACCTATCTTTTTGAAACAGCAGTTAACATAGAGGGAAAAGCACACATTGCCTATCAATTATGCTCTTATGCAAGGTCTCATAAGCAATATTTAGATAAGCTTAATGATATAACAAGTGTTTATCTCATAACGACAAATACAGATGCAAGTGTTGAAAATATGGCAGGACATCTTTTTGAAAGAGGGTTCTTTGGATGGCAAATAGGGTTAATGCTAAACCTGATATATGATACAGACAGATGGAATATTCAAGATAAAACAGATATGATTAAAAGTTTTGATAATACACTATCTCCTATTGTAGTTGAGAGTATAGCAGAATATGTAAATACAAGACATAAAGAAGCAGAATCACTTCTTAAGGAATTGATGCTATTACCGATTGAGAAGATAAAAGAAAAACTGGAGGAAATCGCTCAATTTAAGTCACCAGCTCTTATTGAGTATTCTCAGTGTATAAAAGGTGCGAAAAATTGCCCTTACAACAAAACTATTCCATGCTTGGGGTGTAAATATTTGATCCCTACTAATTATATCCTAGAGATAGTTAACGTTGATTTAGTGGACTTGCTTGAAAGATTGGACAAGACACCGATGTCGGATGAAACTAAGCGGATAAAGTATAGCCGTATGATAGATAGATTAATGTACATTTTGGTTGATTTTAGGAAGGCATATAAAAGTTTTGATAATGATTATTTAAAAAGTTTTATGGACTTAGATACAATTAAGGAAAAGTATCAGAAATTAGAATTCTCCAAATTTCTAAGTATTCAAGGAGGGGAACTATGAGAACTCTAAGAGTCGCAAAGAGAATCGGTAATAAAGATCAAGGGATACTCATTAGGGACATTCTTAAAACGAATAAGACAACTGTTGTCTCAAGGAAAAGATTTATTCAGTTTGATAAAAAGGATATGGATACATATAAGCGTAAATTCAATGAACTTGTAAATGATCAAATACTAAATGTAAACTGTAAGTACGAAGATAATGTATGGTACGGATTGGATACGACATGGAATCAGTATTTTAAGTTTACCCATTTTGAATATAATTCTAAAATCTACAACGCCTTGAAATGTTATGTAATAACTGAGCTGTATGATCGAAGGATCTCTATTAGGACAGTAAGTTTGAGATTAAGCGAAGTTAAAAAAACTATAAAAATGACCAAAGGTTATAATCTTAACTACATGGAATCTTTTATAAATTATATTGAAAGTAAAAGTGATAAATCATTAAGTGATTTCAAATTTGGGAATACTTCATTTTTATATTTTTACCCAATAAATGATTATGATCCATACCTAATGGAGCTTTCTTGGATTAAGTCAACTCATCGATTGGGCGAAAATGTAAGAAAACTCCCCCCCTATAAGAGTGTAGTATGGTTTGATTATATAATTTGTGACTTTATGAACACGGCCACGACCGTGGCCGTGGATGAAATGAAAAAGAGATACTTTCCATTATTTCTATGGTGGAAGATAACTACTGTAATACCAATGAGACCTAATGAATTCTTGAGATTTAAAATAAATTGCTGTTATCTTAATGAAAAGGACGATGGATACTATCTAAAAGTACCAAGGAGCAAACAACCACCTAACCCACTTTCTAAGCGAAGAGTTATCCCGATAGTTGATGAATTGAAAACCAATGGAGAGATATATAGGATTATAAATCATTATATTAGATTACTGGGAATAGAAAATGAAAAATATCTTTTACCTTTAAAGTCTTTTATTAAGTGCTTTTCCAAGAGTAAGTATGATTATGTATATGAAAGGCATTTAACAAAAGATAGAATCACATACCGAGATTTTATTAATTTATTAGAATCTTTCTACCAAGAAATAGTAATCAAAAATTATGATTTTAATGTTGTTACCAATAGGGAAGAGATAAATGATGAAAATGAGCATAATACGCTGGTGAAATTTAAACTGGGCGATACAAGGCACTTGGCATTTTGCTCTATGATGTTGCAGGGATTTAATCCATTAACAATTGCACAAATGGGTGGACACGAGTCTTTATATGCCCAAAATCATTACTTGGGACATCTCGATGAATTTATTGATGCCCATTCAATGATGTTGACAAAACATATCAAATCGAATATCAATAAAGAAAGAGAGGACATAAATGACATACTTACATCCGATGAAAGAAGAAAATTAACTTTTAAACAGTTTGATTATGATGTCCAACCAAGAAATATAGATTCAGGTCTATGCTATAGTAAATACTTTCCAAATGAGTGTATTGATAAGAATTGCATATTTTGTGATCACTTCAAGATAGAGTTTGATAATCTGAATAATTCCGATTACGATGAATTAAGTGAGAACTTATCAATTATTAAGACTGAGATAAAAGTAAAACTTGGATTTCTCAAAAGATGCTATAGGGATATTAGTAAAGATGGAAGCGTTGATTTAATTAACTTAAAATGTAGTGATAAAGCTCAGGGGGAATTAAGTAAGCAAAGCAAAGAGCTAAGTATTCTTGTTAATCGAGAAGCGACTTTGACTGCATATATGGAAAAAATAAGAGAAGCAGGAGATATTAAAGATGCTTTACGATAACTGTTAAGTGGAAATTAAAAGTGAACCATATAGAACCACTTTTTTGAAGATTGACAAATAACTCGGCAACGAATTTGAGGTTTTAAAAGCAAGAGAAAATAAGTCAGTTAGAGTGGAGCTTAAGATTAACTTATTAGACTGTGTGGAGGAATTATAAAACTTAGAGCGAAGGAGAGGTGTTTCTAGATAAAGAGTAAAGTGGTATATAAGTGCAAGACCTGCGGGTTTGAAATCATTAAATGGGCGGGGTTATGCACCAGTTGTAATGAGTGGAATACTTTTGAAGAAACTGTTGTTGAAACAAAAAAGAAAATAGGATTAAACGCTAATAATTCCAAAGTTAATAAAAAATCTCTACAAAGATTAAGAGAAGTTCAAACCAGTAAGAACGATAGAATTGTAACTAACATCGGAGAGTTTAATCGAGTTATGGGTGGAGGAATTGTAAAAGATTCAATCACTATTATTTCTGCAAGACCAGGTGCAGGTAAATCAACACTATTGCTACAAGTAGCTGAAGATGTTGCCCAAAAAGGGCTTAAAGTGCTTTATGCGTCAGGAGAGGAAAGCGAAAGCCAGATAAAAAATAGGGCCGCAAGGATTTTGGGAAACCTGAGCAATGATATATGGGTCATATCAGATACTAGTATGGACAACGTATTGTCGGCAATACTAGAAGTGGATGCAGACTTAGTAATTGTTGATAGTATTCAATCGTTTACTTTGGACGAGCAACTTCCATCTAGGGCAGGTTCACCGACTCAAACAATGGAGTGTGCGAACGAACTACTCAGAATTGCTAAGGATAGCACAAGACCAAGGGCAATTTTGTTGGTCGGCCAGATGAATAAAAATGAAGAAATCGCAGGTTTGAGAGCATTGGAACATCTTGTAGATACTGTATTAATTATTGATGGGGAGAATGGAGAAGAGCTAAGAGGAATAACCGCAAGCAAAAACCGATTCGGTAGCACAGGAGAAGCCTCATTCTTCGCTATGACAGAGGATGGAATGAAACCCATAGAAAACCCTTCTGAATTTTTTATGACGAAGAGAGAGGGCAATCTGGAGGTATCAGGGTGTGCCTTGACGGTAGTCCGTGAGGGGACGAGACCTATTATCGCAGAAGTAGAAAGTTTAGTAGCGAAATCCTTCACTCCATTTCCTTCGAGAATTAGTGAGAATATGAAGAGAGAACAATTGAATACGCTAATTTCTATTTTAGAACAACGTGGCAAGATAGATTTCTTTAACAAGAACGTTGTTGTCAAAGTAACAGGAGGGTTGAAACTTCGTGAGCAATCGGCAAACCTTGCTATAATAATGAGTATCGTTTCTTCGGCTAAGGATAAGGCAATTGCTAACGATACTCTATTCATTGCTGATATAGGATTAACTGGGGAATTAAAGAAAGTGCCTTCTATTGAATCAAGGTTAAGAGAAGCTGATAGGATGGGGTTCAGAAAAGCTTATGTAGCAAAAAATACAGTACAAAAACAAATGAACTTGAATAAATTAGAGATTATTAGGCTTAATACTTTGATTGACGTTATTATTGACGTTTTCGGTGAAAAAGCTTAAAAACATTAAGGCTAGTGAACTAAACGATGAGGTTTAGTCCACTAGCCTTTTATTGAGGAATTAACTTGACTTTATAAATAATCAAATTTATAATCAACTAAATAGTGACTTATAATCTACATTTAATCAAAGAATTCCCTTAACCGAATATTTAGTCCTTTTGCGATTTTCTCTAGGTTGACAATCGATATATTTCTCTTTCCATTTTCAACGCTGTTTATGTATGTTCTGTCGAGTTGAGAAATATATGCTAATTGTTCCTGAGTCAAATTCCGTATTATTCTCAATTCTTTAATTTTCCGACCTACTAAAATTTTTATATCCATTTTCCATCACTCCGTCAGACCTTAGTCTAATGGAAATGATGACTTTAAATCAACGGACTATAAGTCACATTGAGGTTTTTGGGGGGCCGATATGGGTAAAAACTTTCGACATCAGATTACGTTAAGATTAAAAAAAGATTTTGGATTAACCTACGACAAGCGTCAGATGATATTAGCTTACTCC
>ORJL010452267.1_pt1 | contig 17906 bp, 18 predicted proteins | sample 1779941 | NCBI WGS metagenome assembly ORJL01 (sample SAMEA104232317, study PRJEB22302) | groundwater metagenome | biome: forest; feature: aquifer; material: groundwater | place: USA | collected 2011-08-07 | depth 5.8 m | reverse complement strand
GAGACGGCGGTGGGCGGTGGCGCCCAGGCGCTCGCCGACGATGCGCTGGGCCGCCGCCACGGCCAGCACCGCGAACTGGCGTCGCACGGCCTCCATGGCCTCGTCGCGCTCCCGAGCGATCTCGTCCCGGGCGCGGGCGATGATGACATCGGCCTCGCGGCGGGCCTGGTCCCTGGCTTCCTGCTGGACTTGGGCCGCAGCCTGGCTGGCCTGGGCCGCGATCGCCTGGGCGTCTTTACGGGCCGCCGCCAGTTGTGCGGCCACTTGCTCCTCCGCCCGCGCCGAGTCCTGCTTCGCCCGCTCCGCCGCCTCCAGGCTCTCTCGTATGCGCTGGGAGCGGCGGTCTAGCATCCCCAGCACCGGCTTGTAAGCGAAGCGCCAGAGCAGGAACAGCAGCAGCAGGAAATTGAAGAGCTGGGCGATGAGGCTGGGGATGTTGATCCCCAGGGCGCCGAAACCCTCCATAACTCTTCTCCTAACTCAAACCCTGCTCAACTAAAGAACGAAGGCGATGATCACGGCCACGATCAGGGCATAGATGGCGATGGCCTCGGTGAAGGCGATGCCCAGGATCATGTTGGTGCGGATGGGGCCTTCGGCCTCGGGGTTGCGACCGAGGGCCTCCAAGGCCTTGGACACTAAGAGACCGATGCCGATGCCGGGGCCGAGGGCGCCCAGGCCGATGGCTAACCCAGCCCCCATGGGCTTCAGGTCGGCCGGCTGCACACTGACTTGCTGGACCGCCGAGACCACCTCCGCCAAGGTCCTTACCTGTTCTAGCATCTGCGCCTCCTTTGCGCGAAGGCCCGGCAAGTCTGCCCAGGCCCTCTACCTACCCTCGGAACCGCTAGCCTCGTGGCCCGCTGCCCCTTCCTCTCCGCCCTCGTGTTTCTGAACAGCGATGGCGGCGAACACCAGGGTCAGCATGGCGAACACCAGGGCCTGGATGAAGCCGACGAAGAGCTCCAGCCCGTATGGTATGACGCCGCCCAGGAAGGGCAGCAGGAAGGTCGCCACCAGCACCAGCACCAGGCCCGCGAAGATGTTGCCGAAGAGACGGAAGGTGAAGCTTATCAGGCGCGCGAACTCGCTGATCGTCTCCAGGCCGCCCACCATGAAGTCGATGACCTTGCCCTGGAGCAGCGCCTTGAGGTTGAAGAAGCGGCTGCCGTAGCCCAGGAGCCCATGCGCCCTGATCCCCCAGACCTCTACCATCACCATGGCCACCAGGGCGATGGCCAGGGTGCTGTTGAGATCGGTGTTGGTGCTGCGGATGTAGGGCACCAGGAGCCCCGCCACCTTCCCCTCCGGGAAGGAGCCCTCCTTCAGCTGCTGCGCGTAGCGCGCGGCCGTGGTCTCCTTCTCCATGTTGCCCACGGGCACCAGCGTCACGGGCCCTGCCTTATCTAGGAGGAAGAGCTTGACCTTGTCCAGGTTCACACCGGCTTTGCCGGCCTCCTCCTGGACCGCCGCGGCGAAGAGGGCGGGCTGGTGTTGTTCCTCCGCCTCGTGCAACACCCTCTCCAGGCGCGCGTGACTTTCCTCGTGGCCCTTGAAGGCGCGGAGGATCACCTCGCTGGCAGGCTCCACCTTACCCAGGTTCTCCCAAAGGGGGATCAGTCCGAAGTAATTGGTCATGAGGACGAAGATGAAGATGGTGGCGACGACGGGGAAGAAGCGGCGGCCCCAGGTCTTGCCGGCGACGCTCTCCACCAGGCTCAGGGCGGCCTCGATGACCCCCTCGAAGAGGTTCTGCCAACCTCTGGGGACCATCTCCTGCTTGCGGGTGGCGAGCCACACCACCAGCAGAATTACGCCCATGCTGGCCCAGGTGGCGATGATGGTGTTGCGCAGGTCCCAGCGGCCGAAGAGCTGGTGCACGACCGTCTCGCCGCCCATGGTCAAAGGCGGCAGGGGGGCGTTGAAGAACAGACGCCCTATCAAGACCACGGCAGCTACCAGGAGCAGGATCGCCAGGGTACGGGGCTTTAGCACGCTATCCCCTCTTCTTGGCCCCGGGGTGGTTCCGCTGCAGATAGGGCTTCAGCATCACATACATACCGTAAAATCCTAAGATAGAGCCCGCCAGCAGCCCCGCCAGGAGCAGCCACGGCTTGGTGTGCAGCCTGCCGTCCAGCCAGACCCCCGCTCCCGTGCCTATCAGGATACAGGTCCCGAAATAAAAGCCGAATCCGGTGAGGCGCAGGACATCCTCCAACCGGAAGAGCTTCGGCGGGGGCCTTCCTGGACCCGGCTCGTGCATTCTTTCACACACCCCCTGCCCTGTCAAGCCAGCTTGCCGGGCGACCGCTGGCCAGCTTACCCGGCGCCCGCCGGGGTGGATTGTATGTCATACGGGGCGCGGAGCCAAGGGCCTTTCTGGCCATAGCAGAGGGCTTGCCCCTGCGCCCAAGAAGAAAGCCCCTCGCTGGGGAGGGGCCTGCACCGGGCGCTCTGGAGGTGCTAGGACTTGCGCTTGTCGAAGTCCTCCAGGTCGAGGTTATCAATGAAGTCCCGAAAGGCGGACATCCTCTTGATCTCGGCCTCATCGACCTTCTTCGCTTCAGGTGTCTCCCCGGCGCCTTTCTCGGCCTGGACCGGCTTGCCCTCCTTGTCCAGGTGTATGCCGGCCTTATCCAGCACCGCCTCCTCGGCGAAGATGGGGACCTTTACCCGCACCGCTAGGGCGATGGCATCGCTGGGGCGGGAATCGATCTCCAGGGAGCGCCCGTTAGCGTCCAGCACGATCTTGGCGTAGAAGGTGTCGTTGTTGAGGTCGTTGACCACAATGCGATTCACCACGCCGCCCAGGGACTCGATCATCAACCGCAGGAGGTCATGGGTGAGGGGCCGCGGGACGGAGACGTCCTGAAGCTGGATGGCGATGGCGTCGGCCTCGGAGGGCCCGATCCAGATAGGGAGATAGCGGTCTGACTGCTTCTCCTTCAGGATCACCACCCGCTGATAGTTCATCAGGCTGACCCTGATGCTCTCGATTGTCATCTCGACCATGCCCACCCAGCCACTCCTTGCCAAGAGGTACTCCTGCATTGTAGGCAGGGGCCAGGGGAGTGTCAACGCTGCTGTGGAGGGTCGGCGGGACGCGCGGCAGGCCTCGCCACTTCGGGCGGCCTTCCCTTGGGCCACACCGCCCAGACCAGCTCCCGCCCGGTCAGCTTGAGCAGGGTGAGAGTCTCGGAGCGCTGGCGCAGCATCAGAAGGAAAGCGATGGTCAGGTAGCCGGCTCCATACCCCAACCGCACCCTGGGGTCGGGGATGAAGAGCTGGGTGATGAAGAGCGCGAACATCAAAGCGGCGCCTTTGAAGGTCAGGCGCAGGTTTATGAGCACGGCCAGGGCGAAGGCCGACTGGGCTGACGTCAGCAGCATCTCCTCCAGTTGTCTGCTGTCCAGGGGGATAGCGCCCGGTCGGCCGAGGGCGATGCTGAAGACCACGGGCAGGGTCCCGATCAGCAATGTCCACTGGTTGATCTTGGAGGATACCAGGGTGCCCAGGGCCGTAGTGGCGAACCCGCGGACCGCGAAGACCGTGGCCACGAAGATCTCCGGCGCCTCGGAGGCCAGGGGCGCCAGCCACTGGACCAGCAGGAACTCATCGATCCCCAGCTGCTCTCCCGCGCTCACCAGTCCTTCCGCAAAGGGCTCCGCCGAGAGCACGATGGCGAACGCGGCCCAAAGGAAGAACAGGGCCACCGTCAGGCGGCGCGCCCAGGGGACAAGCTGGCCCAGGGTGCGGGCTGGTCCCATCAGCGTGGGCTCGGTCACGCTCACCCGGGAGGCCCGCAGCATGTAGAGGGCGAACAGGGCCACCAGGACGAAGCTGTCCACCAGGTCCAGCCCTTTGATGAGGACAAAGAAGGAGTAGAAGGTCGCCACGGCTAGGTAAGAGAGCTCCACGTAGTGCACCGGTTCCAAGTGGAGCACCGGCCCCTGGCGGTGGCGCTGCTTCAGCCAGAAGAGGAAGAAGACCAGGGGCCAGCCGAACCCGATCAGCAGGCGATTGGAGCCGGTCATGTTGGCGGTGACATAGGATGCGTATTGGCTGCCCTCCTCGGTACCCGCGAGCTGGCCCGCTTCCCAGGCGAAATACGCGCTCACCGCGTATTCGGGGAGCACTGCTATAAAGGCGAGGGCTGCTATCGCCAGGGCCTGGGAGACATCCATCTGAGCCACTTCAGCGCCCCAGGAGAGGAGGAAGGCAGCGCCCAGGATCGCCAGGCCGAACAGACTCGCCAGGGCGAGCGGGCTTTCCACATGCACGGCAAACCGCAGCGCCACGGCGGGGACAGTCATCAGGAAGGCCGCCGCGATGAACAGCAAGTTAACCATCAGATTGTCACCTCGTCACGAGCATATCGTGGCGCGCCGCTCACGCGGAGACCGTCATGAGGACCCCCGCGAGGCTGGTAGCCGCCAGCAGAGCGGCGGCGTTGACCGCCAGCGCGTGGGGAAGGAGCTGGTTGCTGGGGTCAGCCCGCCGTCCCTGGGCGTCGGCGGCCTGGGCCAGCAGGGGCAGGGCCGCCAGAGCCGCCCCGCCTATCAGAGGGTTCACCTTTTCCTGCAGGAACAGGTTCATCGCCTTGGCCACCAATACCCCGACGATAGCGCCCAGCAGGGCCGCCCCTGCCGCCAGGCCCAGGACGGCGACGGTGCCGAGATCAAAGAGGCGCTCCGCCGAGAGCTGGGAGCCAATGGTCAGCGCCAGCACTATAGTCCCTAGGCTCAGCAGCTCGTTGGCGGCAACCGTCGCCACCCTGGGGACCACGCCGCTCTCCCGCAGCAGGTTGCCCACGAGGAACATCCCCACCAGGGGGACGGCAGTGGGCGCCAGCAGCCCGATCAAGACCAGGGCGGCCGCCGCGAAGAGGAGCCTCTCCGGTCGCGAGACCTCTCGGGGCCGGCGCATGACGATGGTACGTTCGCGACGGCTCGTCAGCCAGCGGGCCAGGACGCGCTGGGACCTGGCCGCCACCAGGCCGCCAAGATAGGCGCTGGCCCCGATGAGGCCGATGAGCTCAGGCCGGTCCTGGGCCAAACGAGCGGCCCCAAACACCGCCAGGGGACCATTCGCGGGCCCAGCCAACCCTACCGCCGCCGCCTGGGGAATGCTATAAAGCCCCGTGACCTGAGCGCCCCAGAACGCAGCCAGCACCACCAGTATTCCGCTGGTCCCCAGAAGCAGCAGCCGGGGGTTCGCAATAAGGGGAGAGAGATCGGTGGCGGCGCCCAGCCCCAGAAAGAGCAGGGGAGGCAATACGCTCCAGAACGAGACGCCGAACCAGAAAAAGACCCCGAGCAACCCTGAGGCCTGGGCCTGCTCGGGGCCGGCTCCGGGCAGAAAAGCCGTCAGACCCGTCCCCGGCAGGTTCGCTAGCACCACCCCCAGGCTCAGGGGCAGCAGCTCCAGTGGCTGCCAGCCGCGCCAGGCGGCGAGAGCCAGGACGCTGAGGCCCACCGTAAGGAGCACAAGATGCCCCCAGGTGAGGTTCAGCAGCCCCAGGCTCTCCAGATAGCGGTCCCACGGAGCCATGAGTGTTCTCTGCCGCCTACCCGGGCTCCAGCTCCACGAGCACCTGTCCTAGGGTCACGTTCTGACCGGGGGCGACCTTCACCTCCCGGACCTTGCCGGGGCCGCCGGCGCGAATGACCTGCTCCATCTTCATCGCCTCGAGGGTCAGCAGCTCCTGGCCAGCGACGACCTGGTCGTCGGCCTTGACGTACACGGTAAGGACCTTCCCAGGCATGGGAGCAGCGATGGCGCCGGGGGCGGTCGGCCCTGCCGCCACCGCCCGTGGGCTAGGGGCGGCGGGACTTGAAGACGGTGCCAGCGCCGGTGGCGCCGCGCCCGCCTTGGGCCGCAGGCGCTCCAGGTCCACGGCTATAGTACGGCCGTCCACCACGACGGCTATGGGGGAGGCGTTGAGATCGCCTACCTCCACGGTGTAGGTCTTGCCTTTGATGGTGAGCTTGAAGGTCCTGGCCATCAGCGACCGTAGCGCGCAGGTTGATTGTTCATTAGTCTCTCGCGCCCCGAAAGCGCCCAAGCAGCTCTGGGAGCGGAGCCGCCAGCGCTCCTGGTGGCATGGCCAGCGCCTTCCTCCTCTGCCACCGCCAGCGCCACGGCGATAGCGGCGGCCAAGGCGGCATCGTCCGGCTGGGGCGCAGGCCCCGGCCGTGCCTGGGAGCGCGCCCAACGCCGGGCCACCGCCCGCGCGCGGGCCACAAAGAGCCAGCCCATCGTCCCTGCGATAAGTGATAGCCCAGCCAGGATTGCGACCGTCACGGCAACCCCAACCCAGATCAGGGCCGAGCCCTGGGGAAGACCGGCGCCTTCAACCAGCGCAACCATTTTCTAACCGCCCTACAAGAAAAGGTGGGGAGCTTCCCACCTTGCGACTCTTGGGTCAGCGGCAGATGATAGCACAGCTACGCAGCGGGGTAAAGCTCAGCGCGGGCTCCGCCCTGGGGACACGCCATAGCTCTGGCGGAGGGGATGGGATTCGAACCCATGAGGCTTGCGCCTAGCGGTTTTCAAGACCGCCGCCTTCAGCCGCTCGGCCACCCCTCCAGCAAGGCCACCGAAAACAGGGCTCGTGAGCGCAACGCTGAACATGGCCTCGACAGCCGGCTTGGTGGCAAGCGATGAGCGATGAGGTGGTAGCCGGCTGCCCTACTCTGTTAGCGGGATGCCCTTCACCAGCGATAGCAGGGTCTTGATCAGGGCCTCGCGCTTGCCGCGGCTCTTCTCGACCCGCCCTATGACCGCATGGCCCCTTTTGGCGATGTCGGAGCCGACGCTGCCGGTGTAATGGAAGAGGCCGATCTCTTTGTCCGTCTCCGCGAAATAGAAGCCGGCCTCGTCGGCCACCGGGCCCAGATAGCCGGTGAACTTCTGCCAGCCACCCTCCAGAGGGGGGTCGTACGTAGGGTCTGCCATCTTACCTTCTCCTGCCGCTTATTCCTTTGCCCCTCGCTCCGCTGGGCCCCCCAACGGCTGCAAAGCGCCAGCGCTCACGACATAGCCCCACGCGGTGTGCAAATACTAGAGCAACCGTGGCCGCTCTGTCCAGACCGTCCCGCCGCCTGCGCCCCCTGTTTCTGGGCAACACCACAGGCATGTCACGCTAGTCTGGCGCTATAATCTGACCGTGACCAGCTCTCGCAGCGCTCGTTTCGCCCTCTCGGTGTTGGGCCGCGACAGGCCCGGCATCGTCGCCGCCGTCTCCCGCGTCCTAACAGGTACGGGCTGCAACATCGAAGACTCCTCCATGACCAGGCTGCGAGGGGTCTTCGCCATGCTCCTCATCATCGCTGTCCCCCAAGGCGCCGAGGCCCGGCTGCGGGCCGGACTGGCAGGTATTCTGGGCGCAGAGGGCCTGGTGGTCCATCTCGATTCCTACCCTGAAGGGGAACCGCAGGTGGTGGAGGGAGACGGCTATTTCCTGGGCGTTCACGGGGCTGACCACCCTGGCATCGTCGCCGCCGTGGCTGGTCTGCTCGCCGACCTGGGGATCAACATCGTCGACCTGAGCACCCACGTCATCCCAGGCCAGGTGCCGGTCTATGTCATGACGATGGAGATAGTGGCCCCCCAGCACCTGGGGCGGCGAGCCCTGGAGGCCCGGCTCGACGCCGTCAGCAAGGAGATCAGCTGCGCCATCACCCTCCATCCGGTCGAGACGGCGCCGGGGCTCTAGAGCGCGCTGTGGCTGTCCGCGACATCCTGCGCTACCCACATCCTCTCTTGGGCCAGGCCAGCGCAGCGGTCACGGAGCTGGGCGCGTCCGCCTTGGAGACCCTGCTGAGTGACCTGGTGGATACCCTGGACTCCTCGCCGGGTGTGGCTCTAGCGGCGCCCCAGATAGGCTATTCTCTGCGGGCGATCATCGTGGACGTTTCGCGGGAGCGCCGGCCGGAGCGGCGCATGGGCCACGGGCGAGTTATCCTGCTCAACCCGCGAGTCCTGGAGAGCTCGGAGCAGCAGGTGGTCCGGGAGGGCTGCCTCAGCGTCCCCGATTTTACGGGCGATGTCCCCCGCTTCCAGCGCGTCTTAGTGGAGGGGACCGAGCCGGGAGGCCGCGCCGTAGTTCTGGAGAGCCAGGGCTATGAGGCCATCGCCTTCCAGCACGAGATCGACCATCTGGACGGGCTGCTCTTCCTGGACAGGCTGGTCTCCCGCAGACGGGACCTCTTCCCCCGGCGTACGAGCGGACGCTCCTGAACCAACGCGGGGGGCCGCCAACGACCAGTCAGAATGCCGCCAGGATTAGTGGGCGTGGCCGGGACCGGGGGCGGGCTGGCCCGCCAGGGCGGCCTCGATCTCCTCCCGCCACTGGGGCAGCTTCTGTGAGCAGGCCCGCACCAGACCGTAGCACCCGGCCAGCATCATGTCACCGAAGGGCGCCGCTGGGTGGGCTCGCAGCCGCGAACCCTGTAGACGGGCGCGCAAGGGTCCCGTCACCCCCACGAAGGGCAACCGCCGCCGGCTTTCCAGCACCAACGCCCCGTGGCCACCCTGGACAAAGACCTCCTGGGTAGAGAGCTGGCCCGCCACCAACCGGCGGATCGAGCTCTCCATCTCGCCCGGCTTGAGCTGATGGGAGTGGTGCTCCCACAGCCCCAGGATGCGCTCGCCGGCAAGGTGGAATGCCAGCACGTGCTCGTTGCCGACATTCACCAGCACCTTGCGCCGGTGCCGCGTCACCTCGGGATCGCTCAAGGCCCCCCAGACCCCGGCCTGGGCGCTGTCCAGGAGCACCACGGGACCGTGAAAGCCGCCCTCCCTCACGCGGACGCTCTCGGCGACAGCCAGCATCCGGGTGAGGGAAGGCGGCAGCTCCTCGGCCAGCATGGCGAAGCTGCTCAGCCGCCGGTCCCGCTGCACGCGCTGGCGCAGATATTCGAAGCGGAAGACGCGGTCGCTGACGTCGGGCGGTGCGTTGCCGTGGTCGAAGACGGCGACGGCCAGGGCATCGTAAGCGGGCTCGACCCCGAAAGCGGCCAGGGCGCGGTCGATGGCCGCCAGGTCCACGTCCTGGAGCGTGATACGCTCGACGTCCCCCAGGCCCCGCGCCTCTTCCTCCGAGACCAGGGTGATACCCAGGCGCCGCACCTTCGCCAGGTCATCGTCAAAGGTCACGGCCGCCTGGGGCGTTGCGTACACGGGCAGGCCGGCGCGCACGTGGGCCACGGCGGCCCCGGTGCTGGGGCCACCGCCCATGTTCACACCGGTGAGGACGACGGGGCGGCGCGCCGCCGTGGCGGCCTGGATGCGCTGGGCGACGATGACCGTCGGGGCCGGCATCACCAGCTGGACGCAGTTCTCCATCGGCTGGCGGCTGTCGAACAGGAGGATGTCCTGGGTGCCGGTGCCGACATCGATGGCCAGGATGCGCATGGGCGTCCCCCGGCGGCCCTCAGCCCTGGAAGCCGGGCCCGATGGCGGTGAGGGGCCTGCCGGCGCGGGCCGTGTAGGGCTGAAGTGACTCCGGTATGGTCACGCTGCCGTCGGCCCGCTGGTAGTGCTCCAGCAGCAGCGCCAGGGTGCGGCCGATGGCCAGGCCGGAGCCGTTCAGCGTGTGGACGTGCTCCGCCCGGGCACCCGGAGCAGGGCGGTACTTGATGTTGGCCCGCCGCGCCTGGAACGCCTCGCAGTTGGAGCAGGAGGAGACCTCGATATAGCGTTGCTGGGCCGCGGACCAGACCTCTAGGTCGTAGGTCTTGGCGGCCGCGAACCCCAGGTCGCCCGTGCACAGGAGGACCACCCGGTAGGGCAGCCCCAGCCGCTGCAGCACCGCCTCGGCGTCTCCGACCAGGGACTCCAGCTCGTCGTAGGAGGCGGTCGGCGTCGCCAGCTTCACCAGCTCCACCTTATCGAACTGGTGGACCCGCAGGATGCCCTTGGTATCGCGACCCGCCGCCCCCGCCTCGCGCCGGAAACAAGGAGTCAGGGCGACGTACTTCATGGGAAGCTGGGCAGCGTCCAGGATCTCGTCACGGTGGAAGCTGGTCAGCGGCACCTCCGCGGTGGGTACCAGGAAGAGGTCGTCGCTCTCTATTTTGTAGGCGTCGTCCTCGAACTTTGGCAGGTGCCCGGTGCCCTCCATGATCTCTCGCCGCACCAGGTTGGGGGTCCAGAGCTCGGTGTAGCCGCGCTCCCCGGCGTGCAGTTCCAGCATGAAGTCGGCCAGGGCCCGCTCCAGGCGCGGCGCGGCGCCCCGCATGGCGTAGAAGCGCGCGCCCGCCAGCTTGGCCCCGCGCTCGAAGTCGAAGATGCCCAGGCGCTCTCCCAGCTCCCAGTGGGGCAGCGGCGCGAAATCGAACTGGGGTAGCTGGCCCCACTCCCTGACCACTACGTTGTGGGAGGCATCGGGGCCCCTGGGCACGCTGGCGTGGGGCAGGTTCGGCAGGCGCAGCAGCTGGCCGTGGAGATCCTGTGCCAGTTGGCGCTCCTCCTGCTCCTGGACACGCATATTCTCGCCTCGTAGACGCATCTCCCCGTCCACGGCGTTGATCACAGCCGCCAACGACGTCCCGGCCCCGGTCGTGCTGCGCCCGGCTAGAGCGAGGAGCGGGTGCAACTTCTCAGGCAGCAGGCCATCGGGGTTCCTGGCGAGAAGGCCGTGGGCCTGACCCAGCAGTTTGCTCAAGGTGTTGCGCTCGGCGCGGGCCTGCTCTATCGCCGCGAGCAGGTCGCGGTGGCGCTGGTCCAGGGCCAGGATGGGGTCTAAAGCGGTGGAGTCATGTCGCTCCGCCAGAGCCTGGCGCACCAGGTCTGGGGAGCGGCGCAGGAGAGCGGGATCGAGCATCGTGACCTCGCGTAAAGCTGGGGGCATTATACCGTGGGCCGCCGTTCCGAAAAGCACGTCCCGCCCTTTACTTGATTCCTGGCGTCTGCTATCGTCCCATCAGAAGGGTGCTATGCCTGCTCTCTCCCGACGGTTCATCTGCCAGGCCTGCGGCGCCCTAAGCGCCAAGTGGGCGGGGCAGTGCCCGCGCTGCGGCCAGTGGAACAGTCTGGCAGAAGAGCAGGCCTCACAGCAGGGCAGCCTGACTCCCCTCGACAGCATACCCATGACAACCCACGCCCGCCGGCCCACCTCCTTCGCGGAGGTGGACCGTGTGCTCGGGGGAGGTTTGGTGCCCGGCTCCGTGGTGCTCCTTGGGGGCGAACCCGGCATTGGCAAGTCAACCCTGCTGCTGCAACTGGCCGCTGCCCTGGCCACGGCCGACGGGCCAGCCTGCTACATCTCAGGCGAGGAGTCGGCCCAGCAGATCAAGCTGCGGGCAGAGCGGCTGCACCTGCGCGGCCAGCACGTGCTGGTGGCCGCGGAGACGGACTTGTCGGCTGCCCTCGCCATCCTGGAGCGCAGCCACCCGGGCCTGGCGATTGTGGACTCGGTCCAGGCGCTGCGCGACCCCAAGGTGGAGGGCGGGCCAGGCACCCTGGCCCAGGTCCGCCAGTGCGCCCTGGCCCTGGCGCATTGGGCTAAGGGCCACGACACCCCGGTGGTGCTGGCCGGCCACGTGACCAAAGACGGCGCTCTGGCGGGCCCCAAGGCCCTGGAGCACCTGGTGGATGTGGTCCTCTACCTGGAAGGCGACACCCAGGGCCCCTATCGTCTCCTGCGCGGGGCCAAGAACCGCTTTGGGTCCACCAACGAGGTGGGCGTATTCGAGATGGGCGACCAAGGGCTGCGGGGCGTCCCCGATGCCTCCAAGCATTTCCTTAGCGAGCGCTCGGTGGGGGCCGCGGGCTCCGCCGTCGTGCCGGTGATGGAGGGGACACGGCCCCTGCTGGTAGAGGTGCAGGCCCTCACCACGCCTACGGCCTTCGGCACCCCGCGGCGCGCCGCCAACGGCCTGGACTACAACCGGCTGTTGCTCATAGCGGCTGTGCTCACCAGGCGCGCCGGACTGCCCCTCGCGGCCCAGGATATAATGGTGAGCGCCGTCGGTGGGCTGCGGGTGGAGGAGCCTGCCGCCGACCTGGCCCTGGCGCTGGCCATCGCCTCCAGCTATCACAACCGGCCCCTCGATCCCGGCCTGGTGGCTATAGGCGAAGTGGGTCTTACAGGAGAGATTCGGGCGGTCGGCCAGGTAGAACGGCGGCTGGCCGAAGCGGCGGCCCTGGGCTTCGCCACGGCGCTAGTGCCCGCCTCCCTGGCAGGCACCATCGCCACCGGCAAAGCGCTCCGGCCACTCTTCGCTCGCACCGTGATCGAGGCCCTGCGCCTGGCGAACCTGTCAGGACGCGCTGCCCAGGCGGCCTCCGCCGAAGCCGTGGCCCGGACCCCTTTGGAGGCGGATATTTAGTACATGGAAGCGCTGCAAGAGAAACACGACCGCCTCGTTTCCCTCCTCGCTGAGATGGGCTCGGCCGTGGTCGCCTATTCTGGCGGCGTGGACAGCGCCTTCCTGGCGGCCAGGGCCCACAGCGTCCTGGCCGAGCGGGCGCTGATGGTGACCGCCAACTCGCCCGCCCTCGCGCCCTCAGAGCTGGCGGAGGCCTGCGCCCTGGCCCAGCTCAACGGCTGGCGACACCGGATCATCAACACCTCCGAGATGGAGCGCCCAGAATATGTGGCCAACGGTCCCCGGCGCTGTTTCTTCTGCAAGACCGAGCTCTACAGCCACCTGGAACGGCTCGCGGAGGCCGAGGGCTATAGCTGGGTGGCCAACGGCACCAACTGCGACGACCTGGGCGACTATCGCCCCGGCCTGGACGCGGCCCGCGAGCACCATGTGCGCAGCCCCCTGGTGGAAGCGGGGCTCAGCAAGTCCGAGATCCGCGCGCTGTCCCAGGAGCTGGGGCTGCCCACCTGGGACAAGCCCGCCCAGCCTTGCCTGTCGTCCCGCATCCCCTACGGCACGCCTGTCACGGTGGAGGCGCTGAACAAGATCGCTCAGGCCGAAGCTTACCTCCACAGCCTGGGCGTCCGCCAGCTACGGGTGCGCCATTTTGGCGGCAAGGCCCGCATCGAAGCCGACCCGCCCGACCTGGCGCGGCTCAGCGCGCCCGCTGCCCTGGCCGAGATCAGGCGCGTCCTGGGTGCCCTGGGGTACACCGAGGTCGCCTTAGAGCGTTTTCGCTCCGGGCGCCTGAACGACGCCATCCTGCCGCCGCGCCGCTTGAACGAGGGCTCGCCCTCGGCAGCGGCGGCGCGCCCCACCGAGCTGTGAGGGCGATCTACTTCGACGTCTTCGCCGGCATCGCTGGGGATATGACCCTGGCGGCGCTCCTGGACGCCGGCCTGTCCCTGGAGGACCTGCGCCGCGAGCTGGCCAAGCTGCCCATCGGGGGCTTCACGCTGGACACGGAGCGGGTGATGCGCGGCCCCTTCGCCGCCACCCACCTCAGCGTTCATGTAGACCATGCCCGCGAGGCTCCCGAGGGGCGTCTCCTGGACGAGGTGCTGGCCATCATCCACGGCAGCACCCTTGCGCAGCGGGTGCAGAGCAAGGGCGCGGAGGTCTTCCGGCGACTGGCACAGGCCGAGGCCAGGGTCCACGGCGTGGATATCGGCCGGGTGCGGCTCCACCACGTCGGCGAGATCGACACTATCGTGGACGTCATGGGCGTCGTCGCTGGGCTCGATATCCTGGGCATCGAGAGCGCTTACGCCTCGCCCCTACCCCTCGGGGGGCCGGGGCTCGGCGGACACCATCCCGCCGAGGCGGGACGGCAGTACCGCATCCCTATACCAGGCCCGGCGACACTGGAGCTGGCGGCGATGGCCCAGGCGCCGCTACAGCCCAGCCACCAGGACGGGCCAGCCTGGGAGCTGGTCACCCCGACGGGGGCCGCCTTGGTTACCACCCTCGCCACCTTCCAGCGCCCCGCCATGACGCTGGAGCGCGTGGGCTACGGCGCCGGCAGCAGCGACTTCCCCGAGGTTCCCAACGTCCTGCGGGTCTGGATCGGGGAGGTGCAGGCCGCGGCCCAAGAGCTGGTCCTGCTGGAGACCAACATCGACGACCAGAGTCCCCAAGTCCTCGGCTACGCCATGGAGCGCCTGCTGGAGGAAGGGGCACGCGACGTCTGGTTCACGCCCATCCAGATGAAGAAGAACCGGCCGGCCACCATGGTGAGCGTCCTGGCGCCCGCGTCCCTGGTCCCGAATCTCACTAGCTTCCTGCTCAAGGAGACCTCGACCCTGGGCGTCCGCGCGACGCCGGTGCAGCGCCACGAGGCCGACCGCGAGCTCGTCGAGTTCGCCTCCAGCCTGGGGCCGGTGCACGTCAAGCTGAAGCGGTTCGGAGGACGAGCGGTCGCCGCCGCTCCCGAATACGAGGACTGCAAGCGCCTCGCCCGGGAGCGCGGCCTGCCCCTCCAGGACGTGCTCCGCCAGGTGGCGGCGGAGGCGACCCAGGCCCTGGTGCGCCAGCCTTAGCCCACGACCACCTGCACCAAAAGCCGCAGCCCTACCAGCGCCAGGGCCACCGCCATGAGACGCAGCACCAGCACCGTTCGCAACCGGTACGAGAGCCGTGCCCCAACCTGGGCGCCAGCGACCACCGCCGCTGCCAGCAGCAAGACGCGCCCATAGTTGGCCCCATACTCGCCGGCGGCCAGATGGACCAGCGATCCCGCCAAGGAGGTCACCACCAGGATCGCCTGGGACGTGGCGGTCGCCACGTAGAGAGGAAAATGCAGGCGCATGAGCATCGGGACCTGCACGATGCCGCCGCCGATGCCCAGCAGGTTGGCGAAGAAGCCGATGAGGAAGTTCCAGGCCATGCCCGCGCGGGCGCTGAAGGAGTACATGTAGGTTTGGCCCCGGTGGTCCTCCAGCTTGCGGACGGCCCAGCCCTCTTTCCACCCCCCGGTGCCACTCCCCAGCCGCGGCTGGAGCACAAGATACGCCGCGGCCAGCAGCAGCGCCACCCCGAAGATGGCGGCGAAGGCGGGCCCCGGCAGGACCCGCGTTGCCAGGGCGCCCAGGGTCGCGCCCGGCAACGCCACCAGCGAGAACAGCAGCGCCGACCGGTAGTCTATGCGTCCCTGGCGGGCGAAGGCCAGGGAACCTGAAAGACCATTGAAAAAGACGACCGCCAGGGAGACACTCGCCAGGGCGGCGGGCGATTCCTGGGGGAACAGGAATAGCAGCGCGGGCACCAGCAGAAAGCCGCCTCCGGCGCCGATGACGGTGCCCAGGATGCTCGCCCCCACACCGATGGCTGCCAGCAGCAGCCCCAGCTCAAAGCTCATCGGTGCCTCTCAGAACACGGTCGGGCACAATAGCACGCCGCTCGTGGTTCCCTTCGGCTTCGCTCAGGGTAAACTCTGGGCTCACCACGAAAGGGAACTACCAGCACCGCTCACCACGAGCCTTTCGAAGTGAGCGGAGCAGGGGGCGCACCTCGTTGTTAGTCAATACTCGATCCCCGGCTGGGCGAGGATACCCTGGTCTCGGTAGGGGTGCTTCACCTCGCGCATCTCGGTCACCAGGTCGGCGGCGTCGATGACGGCCGAGGGCGCGTCACGCCCCGTGATGATCACATGCACATTCTTCGGACGCTGCCGCAGCACCCCGATGACCTCCTGGGTGTCGATCCAGCCGAACCGCATGGGGTAGGTGACCTCATCCAGGACCACCACGTCGTACTCGCCGGAGTTGATTTTCTCCTGGCAGCGCTCCCACATCTCCCGCGCCAGGGCCGCCGAGCGCTCCAGGTCCTTGGAGAGCCAGGTGAAGCCATCCCCCAGGACTATGTTCTCCACGCCCATCTTGCGCAGCGCCCGCGTCTCGCCGTAGTTGGAGGTGGCGTGCTTGATGAACTGGAGCACCACCACCCGCATGTCGCGGCCCCAGGCGCGCAGCGCGATACCCAGGGCAGCCGTGGTCTTACCCTTGCCGGAGCCGGTGTTGACGATGATCAGGCCGTGGCGACCGGCGCGCTTGCCCGCCTTGTGATCGCCGGGCCGCCCCTGGCCCTCGCTCGTCTTCCCTTGCTCGCCCGTTTCCATCTCCCACAACCTGGCCTACTCGATCAAGCCGGCCACGTCCCGCACCAGGCTGGTCAGGGTCGTGGCCTGGGCCCGCTGACGCAGCGGCCCGTACAGCTCGGCTGCCCGGCCCCCAGTGAAGTCCCGCTGCCGGAAGGGCGTCTCCTCGATGAGCAGCAGCCGCCGCGCCCCCGCGCACGCCTCCAGGTTGCGGACGTTCCCCGGCCCCACCTTGATATCGCACAGCAGGACAGCCTCCGCACCCTGGACAAGCGTCTGGTGTCTACGGTGGCTGGCGTCGTCTATGGGGCTGAAGGCCGAGACGGCGATCGCCTCTATCCCCAGCATCCGGGCCACGCTCAGGTCGGTGTCGCCCTCATTGAGGGGCGCCGCCGTCACCCGGAAGCCCGCCTCGTGGAGCAGGTAGAGGGCTCGGGCACCCTGGCCTCCCCCGCCGACCACGTGCACGCGGCGTCCGCCCCCGGGCGCGTGGCCGCCCTCCACCTGGTGACTCAGGACGGTGACCGCCAGGCGGTCCGTCAGCGGGTCGGTGAAGACCAGCGCCTTCACCCCGAAGGCCTCTCGCAGGTTGGCGGGTGTCAGCACCTCCCAGGGGCGTCCCTGGGCGAGGAGCCGCCCGCCCTTCAGCAGGTACAGCCGGTCGCAGTAGCGGGCCGCCAGGCCCAGGTCGTGTATGGCGGCGATGGCCGTCAGGCCCTCCTCCACCAGGACTCGCACCAGGTCCAGCACCCGGAGCTGGTGGTGCAGGTCCAGGTTCGCCGTGGGCTCGTCCAGGAGCAGCAGGCGCGGCTCCTGGGCCAGGGCCCGGGCGATGAGCACCCGCTGGCGCTCGCCACCCGAAAGGGTATGCAGACTGCGCCCGGCGAAGGCCTCCGTCTCAGTGAAGGCCATCGCCGCGCGGGCGACCTCCATGTCCCGAGGCCCTTCCAGACGCAGGGGGCCCAGGTGAGGGTGGCGCCCCATGAGCACCACCTCCAGGCTGGTGAAGCCGAAGTCCATCACCGTGGACTGTGGCACCTGGGCGATGACCTGGGCGATCGCCCGCGGCGACAGACCGCGCAGCTCCCGCCCCTCCAGGCGCACCGACCCTTCGCAACGCAGCAGCCCCGACAGCGCCTTCAGGAGTGTAGACTTGCCCGCCCCGTTGGGGCCGATAACCCCCAGGAACTCCCCCGGGCCGGCCCGCAGCGCGATCTGCTCCAGGATGTGGGCAGCTTCGATGGCGACGCCGACCCCCTCCGCCTCCAGGCGTGGCGCGATGGAGGGGGCCGACGGTTCGTGGGGGTTCATAGAGGAGCGGGGGGCGGCAAGCCCCCGCGAACGGCTTGGGCAGCGTTGGGCAGCGCCGTGACCCTCTGGACCAGCGTTGGCGCGGCCCACGCGCCACAGCGCTCGGGGTGGAAGGCGCTGGCCAGCGCCTCCACCACCTCCACCACCCGCGCCCCGTGGCGGCTGGTGACGGTGCCATCCAGGGCGTAGAAGCGCCCGTGTTGCAGCGCGGGAAGCCTGCGCATCTCCGTCCGCAGTGCCAGCGCGGAGGCCTCCTGCACGCTGCGCTCGATCCCGTAAGAGCAGGGCATCAAGGCTACTACCTCAGCCCCGGACGCGGCCACCTCGTCCCAGGAGAGCCGGCGCGACCGCTGGCCGGGTTGGGCGAAGACATCCTCGCCGCCAGCGGCGCGCGCCACATCGGCCATCCAGTGGCCGGCGCACCAGGGCGGGTCGGGCCACTCCAACATCAGTACTCGTGGGTGGGGGGCGTCGCCGACGCGCTCGGCGATGCGACCCAGCCGCCCCCGCATGGCGGCCACCAGGCGCCGGGCCCGGCGCTCTACCCCCGCGGCGGCGCCCACCTGGAGAATCTCCGCCAGGACGCCCTCCAGGGTGGGCGCCCGCAGCGAGATGATCTGGGGCTG
>ORJL010791612.1_pt1 | contig 17918 bp, 10 predicted proteins | sample 1779941 | NCBI WGS metagenome assembly ORJL01 (sample SAMEA104232317, study PRJEB22302) | groundwater metagenome | biome: forest; feature: aquifer; material: groundwater | place: USA | collected 2011-08-07 | depth 5.8 m | reverse complement strand
CTGATACTTTATATGCAGCCAAAATATGGGGATCTGGTAGCGATGAAGGAAGTGCAAATACTTATTTTTGGCTTGCATTGGACTCTGGTACGCAATCAGTAGCAGATGAAAGTACCGCCCCTAGTGCTCCCTCTCTTAGTTTTAGTCTTTATACTAATGAAGCCGGTTCTCTTTCGTTGGGGGATATGGCTGCTGGAGTACAAAAACGTATTTGGTTGAGAAGAATTTGCTCGCCAGGTGCTGCCGCACTTAGTAATGATCTAACAACTTTCACGGTTAAAGGACAGACAACTTAATGAGTTTCTTCGTAATTGATGGTGCTTTTGATATTGAAGAAAGGTCTGTAATCAAGTGGAATATTTTAGATTTTGTAGCTACTAATAGTACGCTTGTATTACAATGGAGTATTTTCAATAATATTGAAAAGGGATTGATATTAAAATGGGATATTCCAGAAATACCTACAGTTAATAATTCGGTTATATTGAAATGGCATGTTCTTAATTTTATAAGTAATGCAGACTTGGAATTGCTATGGGATATAATAAATTATGATATACCCGAATACCAATTCACAACTGAAAAAAGAACGAAATCATTTATATAGGAGATTGTAAATGCCAATATTTAATGGCATAGAAGTACGTTCAAAAGCGGATGTTGATATAGTTGTAACCAATAGGATTAATTCATTATTTGGCAGTCCAGCCGAAGAAATGAAATTTCACAGGCTTGCATTGACAGGATTCTATTTGCAATTGAATCCAATGGTTCAAGGTGGTAGCAGACGAGTCGAGATTCAGCCTATTATAGAAAAAGTATTACCGAGATTTATTGAAATAGAAAATATTATCCGGGAAGGGCGTGAATTCAATAAAGAACGGGGGTGGTTTTGAGCTATACCATATTTGCATTAGCTGTTAGTGGTTTTGGATATGAAGTTGATAGATTTGGAATAAAAATCAGACAAGAAAAAACGCCAGCCATTTCTGGTAATACTATAATGTCTCAATCTCAAGCCAATAAACTTGGGGATTTAGTAGACAAGAAAATTCAATTCCATCTAAACCCCGCCGTAACGGTACAGCAAGTTAATGATTTATTGAATAATATAAAAACGGCAACACAAATTGTTAATGAAGAATTGGGAATTTGAAATATGGCATGGACGCAATTAACAGATTTATTAGGAATGGCCAGGTCGTCAGCAATAGGATTTGGCATTGGCACTACAGGATATGTAGGACTTGGTACATTAAGCAATGGTGCAAAGAGTAATGATTTTTGGGCGTATAATAGCACAAACAATACTTGGTCGCAAAAAGCTAATTTCCCAGGGGTGGGGAGATATGGTTCGGTTGGATTTACTATCGGTACAAAAGGATATGTAGGTTTAGGAGCAGACCAAACCACATTATTTAAAGATATTTATGAATATGACCCATCTACTAACGCTTGGACGAGAAAAGCTGATTTTCCGTTACCAGGAAGAAGAGTGTCGGTTGGATTCGGAATTGGAACGAAGGGATATATAGGACTTGGTGATTCAAACGGACTACAATCTGATTTTTTAGAATTCGATCCCACTGGGTCTGGAAGTTGGTCGCCAATCGCTACTTTTACTGCTGGTGTTGGAAGATATGCTTCGGTATGTTTTGTTATTGGCACAAAGGGATATGTTGGACTTGGTGAATTAGGTTCAAGCAGAACTTCTTCTTTTTACGAATATAATCCAGCAACAAATATATGGGCGGCTAAGGATAATTTTTCTGGTGGAGCAAGAAGTTTTTCGGTAGCATTTTCTACAACAGATAATAAAGGATATGTTGGATTAGGTTATGGAGATGCTTCGCCGGCTGGATATAAAGCAGACCTATGGAGTTTCGACCCGACATTAGGCTCTGGTTCTCAATGGGTAAAAGTATACGATTTTATAGGTTCTGCCAGATATGCAAGTATTGGTTTTGGTATAGGAGCTAATGGTTATGTCGGAACTGGTAGTACAGGTAGTATATTATTAAAAGATTTTTATAAATTCGACCCGTCAACACTAGCTTCTATTACGCAGATATTGGGTATAAAATGGCATATATTGCAATCACCTTCTCCGAAAAGCATAGTATTAAAATGGGATATTCTAGACAAATCTCCAGTATCTAAAAATTTAGTTCTGAAATGGGATATTGCAAATTATGTCTATGTCCCAGATGTAAATTGCATTCTGAAATGGGATATTTTAAAGGAAACGCAACGAAGTATTGTATTGAATTGGAATATCAATGATACATTATCAGTCTCGTTAAGCAGAATTTTAAAATGGGATATAAGAAATTACACACAAGATAAAACGTTAATTTGTAAGTGGGACATAGAAGATAAAATACCAGTATCAAATGATTGTGTTTTAAAATGGGATATTTATGGTTCAGTACAAAAATCTGTTAATCTCCAGTGGGATGTATATGGTTTACAAGAAATACAAGATAAAACGTTAATTTGTAAATGGGATATAGGAGAATACGTACAAAAAACCTTAATCTCCGTATGGAATATTGGAGATTTCTCAGATGTTTATCCTATATTAATTTTAAAATGGGACATTATAGCGATTACAGATGTTACTAAAACGGTACAATTAAAATGGGACATTGGGGAATATGCAACTAAGAATTTAATTTGTAAATGGGATATATTTGATATTGCTGGTGCAATTGGATATATTTCTGATGAATTAGTCTTGAAGTGGAATGTTAATGGACGTTCTGATGTTACAAAGCAAATTGTATTGAAATGGAACATCACAACTACGACAATAGCAAAAGATGTTATTTTGAAATGGGATATAGAAAGTGGAATTAAGAAGAAAATTGTATTAAAATGGAATATAGAATCAGAAGGCAAGGCCAAATATGAATTTGAATCAGAAGAAAGAAGCAAGACTTTCAAAAGGGAAATTATTCGTAGAAAACAATTAATTACGACTAACTGATGAATATAATAAATAGACATCCTTATGAGAAATTCCCTATCTATGCTGATTTTTATATTAATCTCGATAGCAATGAAACATTAACTTCTTATAGTGTTGGCTGTGTAAATTTACAGACAGGGGCAAACAGTAAAACTACTATTGTTGATTCTGATAGTATTGATGGCACGAAAGTAAAGATTATATTAAAGGCAGATGCGCCAGAAGGCGATCATAAAATTACAGCAAAGGTAACAACAAGTAATGATAATGATTATGAAATTGATATTATTGTAAGAATAAAAAATACAACAGGGAAAATAGATAGATTTGCAAAGCAAGTCTCTGAAGAATTTGTAGTAGTTACTGATTTTTCTAATGATTTGGGTTCAAGCGAAACCATATCAAGTATTGAAGTAATCGCCATTAGGCTATCCGATGGAAGTGATTTAACAAGTAGTGTTATTGAATTTAGCCAAAAGAGTTCAAAGAAAGTGCTCGTTGGCGTAATGAATGGTACTGGTGGGGAATTGTATCGTATCACAATAAAGATACAAACTTCACTTGGATATAAATTCCAGAAAAATATAACCATGAAGGTGCAGGAACGCTAATGCCTTATACACAACCATTCAGGCAATCAACGAACAACCCTGGCATAGTGACCAATGCACCAACAACGGATGTTGTATGGTCTACTGGCAGGAATGTTAGATTCAAGCCTGGATGCGTCTATAAGACGTTAGGCAAGACTTTGCTTACTACCGTGCCTAATAGTTTGCCAATCAGGGCAATGTTTACATTCAGGGCTTACGATAACGTGTTTAGGACTATAGTTTGTTGTGACACGAAAGTATATTCCTATTCGGAAGAATTTGGAACATATTCGGATATTACACCAAGCCCGGCTCCCGATTCAGAATCGACAGATATATGGCAATTTGCTTTAGTTGGTGGTTTGCCAATGCTTACCAATGGTGTTGATGGGATTTGGAAATGGGCAAGTCTTGGTTCTGCATTGCAAAAGATGAGTATTCCGAAAGCTAAATATATGATAAACTCTATGCACAGGCTTTTATTAGGTTCTGTAACTGAAAATGGATATAATTATCCAGCAAGGGCGAGGTGGTCAAAATCGACAAAGCCTGAAATATTTACTATTGGGAAAGAGGGCAAGGGTGGCAGGGCTGATTTTATTAAAATGACTGGCGATGGTATAGAGGCATTGGAAAGAATTGTAGGATTTAGTAACTATAAAAATAAAGTATTAGTACATACAGAACAAAATATTTATGCAATGGATTATTATCAATCACCTTATGATTATCAGTCCACTATATTTGCAGAAGGTGTTGGGCTTGTTGGTGCAAGGGCAGTAACGAAAGACAAATATGGCATTAATTACCTAACCGGTCAGGAAGATTTTTATATGATTACCGATATAGCATCACCTATAGGTTTTCCAATACGAAATTCAGTGTTCCCGAATTTGAATAAAGATGCTATTAGGACGGCATTTTCCTTTTACAAACCAGACACAAAAGAAATATTCAATTGTGTTCCTGTTAATTCTGGTTCGCCTAATAAGGCATATATTTATAATACTGAATTAAAGAATTGGTCAATATGTGATGTTGATTATACATGCCATACCTATAATTTTAAACAAGATATATCTTCATGGGACAATCTAACATTCGGTAGTTGGGATGAAATAACAGATAGCCAATGGGATAAATTAAGCGAAAATGGGGTATTGCCTTATAGCGTTGTAGGGGATAGTTCTGGTAATATTTTCAAGTTGGATGATAGTGCAAATAATAATGGTGAAGCAATAGAAGCCTATATAGAAACTGGTGATATGTTATTTGATAATCCGGTATTTAGTAAAAATATTACGGAAATATTCCCAAGTGTAAAACCGCAAAGTGCTGATACACAATTATTAATACAGGTCGGAACAAGGGAATCTTTACATCAACAAATCGAATGGTCTAATCCTATGGCTTATACAATAGGTGTTGACGAAAAGGCGGATTTTTTGTCAAATGGTAAATATGTTAGATTAAGATTTTATACGAATCAGCTAGATGCTGAATGGATACTTGACGGATATTATTTAAACTATACATTGGGAGGGTTAAGGTAATGGAATTGGTAAAAGAGGTTACAATGCCTATGGAGATAAAGACGGAAGAGTTGTTAAAAACCATAACACCACAATTAATTATGGGTTTAATTCCATGCTTGAATGAACGGTTCTTGAATATTGCATGGAATGTAATAAAATCATACGTGGAAGAATTAGCAAACAGAACTAATGGTGAATATGGTATTTATGATATATGGCAAAATTTATGGAATGGTAAATGTAATTTGCACATGGCTTATATGAATAATTCAGGCAAGGCTACCCCTGAGAATACAGGTGATTTGTTTGTAGAACACTTAGTAAATCCAAAAAAGGATTTTGTTGGTTATGTAATAACAAGACTCGATGCCCAATCTGTCCATGTATGGCAAGTGGTTATTATGCCTGAATATCAAAATACAAATGCGTTTAAATTGGGGTATCAATATCTTGAAAACTATTTGAAAAACATAGGAACGCCATATATTACTTTTAGTACACAGCGAGAGGGATGGCACAAAACGTGTATTGATTTAGGATTTATAGAAACCTATACGGTATATAGAAAACAATTAAAGGTGTAATTTATGAATAGTGGTAGTGGCGCAAATACTATTACTGAAAAATTATTACCTGATTTCGCAGAAGGATCGGTAAAAATTTATGTTCAGCGTGCCTGGAATATGGCTAATCCAGACGAGGATAATTATAATATTGATGCTTTGGATGCCTTAGATACTTATGCCGAATGGAATTCTAATGAGCAAGATGGTATTACGGCATTAGCAACAAGGGCAGACGGAGGTTCTTCTATTGTCCAGAAAGGTAAAGATTTATTAGAAGATATATTTGATGGATCAAAATTAAATGTAAATACGAAACTAGATGATGCTTATACTAAAAAAGCAGATATTTTAAAACAACAATTCTCGGAAGAAGTATTGCCAGAACTGGAATCCGAGGCTTTGTCTATTGGCATGGTAGGCAGTAGTGGACATAATATAAAACAAGCAAAAGCAGCAGAAAAATTATTGGAATTATTGGTTGGTTCAAGTAAGGACATTTATTTCGATGATTACGAAACCGCAAGGGATATTCAAGAAAATTCTCTTGGACATGGCATTGTATATAGTGGGGAAAGTACAAGGGATGCTGAATTATTAAGACAGGCAGGTCTATACATAAGGGAATATAATCAGGGTAGTCTTGAGGATTCTTACCGGAAATGGACTGCAAATCAGATACATGCAATTACTAAACTTGAAATTCTTGGTAATGCCATTCGAGCAACTATTGGTTCTGGTGTAACTAAAACAGAACCATTCTTTACTCCTAAACCAATAGCACAAATTGCAGGACTTGCTATGGCTGGGGCAAGTTTGTTTGCGTCTTTTTATAAAGGAACAAGTCCGGGTAACCAATATTCAGCAACAGGTATGTATGCCCCTTATGTTCCTGGTGGAGATGTTAAAGGTATTGGTACTTTTAATCCTAGTGCGACAGACTTGGGTATTGGCAATATGCCAGGGGTAGGATAATGAATAGCTCTAAAGGAAGTGCAACTACAGTCGTAGACAAATTACCGGCATACGTAAAAGAATTTGTTTTTAGCGGTTTTGAAAGTTCGGGAAATGCAGATTATGGGACGAAAGGATATTTGCCTTGGGCTAAGAAATTATTACAAGATAAAGATTATGATGATTTGTGGTATTATACAGATAGTACCTATGCAAGTCAGGATAGTTATGAAACAAGTGGTATTAGTAAACTTGCCAGTCGAGGTAAAAATGGCGATGCTCTTATTCAAGACTATGCTATACCATATATCGAAGGCATTCTTGATGGTGATTATCTTCCCGGCACAAAAAGTGAATTTAATACAATGCTTGATAATGTTACTGACAAGCCAAAAGAAACTATTGAGGATGTTTTAGATGAAATTGGTAGTTCTCTATATGTTGTTGGCGATCTGTCAAGTAGCAACTTGGCGAAAGAAAGCGTTGACGAAACAAAATATTATGACAGAATGGCAGCGTTTATAAAGTCACAAAATTATAAATCGGAACGCAGACGGCAAGAACATGCACTCAGTTATGGTATTGAATATGGTAAGCAAGCAGTAGTTGATGCCGAAATATTGAGAATGTCAGGATTGTATCAAAGAGAATATGAACAAGGGAAATTGACAGATACTTATAAAAAAGAATATAATAAATTGGTTACCAAAGTAAGGCGACTTGAAATACTTGGTAATGCAGTAAGGTCACTCGTTGGTAGCCAAGAAGCAGAAACCAGACCTTATTATAGACCAAGCCCGATTATTGGTATCTTGGGTGGGGCAATGTCTGGCGCTGCTGCCGGTATGATGATTGGCGGCCCTATAGGCGCTGGAATAGGTGCTGCTGCTGGCGCTCTTTTGGGTGGTTTATCATCTGGCTAATTAGTAAATTATACAATTAGAGGAGTTAATTATGGCATACGGATTGGATTTAACGGATTTTGAAGATAAGAAATATGATGGATTTGGAAATCCTATTAGCGTAAGGACTGATATACCAGCATACAAATATCCCGCCTTTTCATTTACAGGGCTAAACACAACCCCTACACCATCATTATCTACAACAACAGGGGATTCGGTAATTCCTTCTACTTCTGAGTTTGTCCAAAAAGTTGCAACGCCAAATAAACCACCACGTTTTGTTGATTGGTGGAAGAATATGGAACCAGATAAAAAGGCAGCATTAACCAGAGGATTACTTTCTACAGGCTTAAATATGATGGCTTTAGGTGGTAGAACTTACGATAGGCCTGTAAGTGCATTGGGTATCATTGGGCAGGCTGGGCAAGCCGGATTGAAGCAATATGAAGACACTTATGATAGGGAACAAGCACATGGACTTAGAAAAGAATATTTAGACTTGGCGAAAGAAAGAAATAAAACACAACGGGAAGTTTATGGTTTAAAATTGGATGCTGCGAAAAATGCAGCAATAAACAAATTAGACGATAAAAAGATGAAGGCATTAAAAAGAATTGCGCAAATAGATGAAAAAATAGCGAAATACGCAAAGAATAATGCTGTGGTTGATTCAGAAGCAGCTAAACTACTTCAGCTTTATGGTAAAAATGTATCAATGGGTTCTACTATGGATGAAGAATCAAGGCAGCATATTATAAATTCTTATAATAAAGAACGGCAGGCATTATTGCCATTAACAAGAACTATGGAAGAAAAAATTGCCGGTAATACTCCATTATCAAATGAAGAAAAAAGGAATATTTATAGAGAAACTTATGGTATAATGAAATCTGGCGCAGATAAGGCGATGGGATTAAATACCGAACCAGAGGAAAAGCTCAAAAAAGAATGGGAACTTTACGAATAAGGACATAGCAAATGAGTTGGGAAACTATCGTAGCCGATCCTGAATTTCAAGCATTAGAATCTGACCGGAAACAAAAGATAGCAAATAATTACTTTGCTAAAAATTTTGAATCTGATGAAGACTTTATATCTCTCCCGGAAGCGAAACGGTTTAAAATACGAAGTAATTTTGAATCTACTTTAAATCTTGAAAGACCGTCATTAATTCCTCAACCAATTCCAGTACCCACACCTACGCCCACGTCAACAGGACTTCAATTAGACGATGAGACCTCTACAACTGGATTGGAAGAATCAAAACCATCAGAAATTACTAAAGCCTTGAAGCGCGGCGTAGTTAATGTCGGCAGACAGACAGGATTGGGTTTAGAGTATCTTGCAGAGGAACTTAAACAGAATAAAAGTACATTCCCTTTTGAAGAAGAATTAGAAAAACAATTCCCTGCCCCTCGTTTTATGCCTGAAAATATACCTGAAAAGCTAGAATCGCTTGGTAAGAAAATGGCTAAGTCTTCTGAGGAATATCTTAAAAGTCGTCCTGATTTGGCGATTGACCCCGAACTAGAGAAAAAGCCTTGGTATGAACCTAAAAGACTTGCAGTAAAAAGTGTAGAAGCAGCACCGCTTACGGTAGCAGGGATGGTAGCAGGAACGGTGGCGGGATTAGTTACAAAGAATCCGTTTATTGCCGCAGGAATAAGCAGCACAATGTTTGGATTGACAAGCGCGGGAGAGATATTCAAAGAAGCAAAAGAGGCTGGCATGGAACCAGAGAAAGCCCTAACACCTGCAAGACTTGGAGGGTTAGGTGAGGGTGTACTTGAATTTGTTCCTGGTTATATGTTTATGCGATTGTTAAAAATAGGCAAGCCACTTAGTAAAACAGTATTAACAGAGGGAGTTAAGGAACTTAGTAGAATTTCACAAATTGCAAAAGGAATGGGACAAATAGGTCTTGCCGAAGGCATAGAAGAAGGACTGCAAACTACAAAGGATAATTTGATTGCAGGAAATTATTATGAGCCAGAACGCCCACTACTTAAAGATGTTCCTGAGAGCGTAGCATTGGGGGGTATTATGGGCGTTGGATTGGGCGGGGCTGGCTCGGTGGCTGGACAAGTTATTGAACGCACACCAACTATAGGTTTGAAGATTGAAGAACCTGACAAGAGAGAAGTATCAAAATTTGAGCCTGAACCTGAAATAAGAACTAAAGGGCAGGGATTGAAATTTGAAGAACCAACAATTGTTTCTATCGAGAAACCACTAATTAAACCACAGGAAGAAACTATACTCGTAAAAGGCGAAAAGCCGATAATTCCAGAACAACCAATATCTAAGCCAATCGTCGAGCCAACTATCAAAGAGGAAATACCAACTACGTTAACCTCAAAGGTTAAGCCTAGAGGGATTATACCAACAAAAGAAATATGGGACAAAACACCATCCGATGTTCAAAATGAATGGTCAGATGTTATTGATTATTTAGAGGAATCAAGGCATGAATTAGAAAAGCAAATTAAGCCTTTGAAGGCTGAATTAGCATCTCTGAAAGGCCGGGGGAATAAAGAACGCAAAGAAGAACTCAGGAATCAAATAGATGAATTAACAGAGATTTACAAAGAGGCAGAAGGTGAATACGAACAAAAATCTTATGATACCTCTACGGAATTAAGAAATGAAGCTATTGGAAAAGCAAAGCAATCAGGATTAGTCGATGAAGATACTCTTGAAGCATTTGCAGATGATTTCCTCTTGGAATCTTCATCGGAAAGACCTTATATAGAAGTCAATTACCAAAAGACTACACAACAAATATTTGATGAAGTGTTAGATAGATATTTAGCGACTCAACAACCAAAGGAGGTGATCGCAAGTGAAGAAACCGAAGGGCAAGAAACCCAAGAATCCTTGCCATTAGAAGGACAAGGAACTTCGCCAGATATACAGGAGTTACCTACTGGTGAGGTAGCTCCTGGTATATCTAAAATTTTAAAGGAGACAGAAGATGCGGGACGAATTCCAGAAGGAAGGGATGTCGAAGAAGTCGGCACAGGAAAAAGTAAGCAGGATTTGGAACTCAAAGCACAAAGGGAAGGAGTCAGTGGGAAGGGGACGATAGAACAAGTAAAGCCCATATCAAATGCGATAATAAACAAAAGATTAAAACTTATTGATAGCGAATTAATAAATAGGGCAAAGGCAAAAGCACAATCAGAAAATAATGATTATATGAATACTATTATAAATGGTATTCAAGTTGGCAAAAAAGGAATAACTACTGCTGAACGCACATTATTGAATGATTATCTTGGATATGGCGAAGATACCACTGCAACAGTAAGTAAAGGTGGAAAAGTAGAGATACAGCCATCAGGGGAAGCACCTACTGCCCCCGCTCAAATTCAGCCGACAACTGTAAAATCTCCAATTGGAGCAACAATAAAATTTATTAGATACGGTAAACCCATTGATAATAGTACAGATTATATTACCAATACTATGCTTAAGGGAATGTCTGTTTACGAAATAAATGAAACTGGAGCATCAAAAGGAACAATACGTAGTGAATTTGCAGACAGAAAAGATGTTTATATTGGTACTGGAAAAATTGTTGGATACGGTAGCGATGGAGAACCGTTAGTTTCAGATTATAAAATTAGGAAAGCAAACAAAATCGAGGATGAAAAAGCTGTTTATGGGGGTATAAGCAGAGGACAATGGTTAAAAGAACATGGGTATAATGAAAAAGGTGAAAAAATACAAGCTAAAATTCAGCCGACAGAGGTTATCGAAAAGACTTCCCCTGTAATTAAGCAAGCAGAATCATTTACTTCTGACGAAGCCATGATTAATAGTTATGGCGAAAAGGAATTAAAAGTAATTGTTGCGGGAGATTACAGGACACGCCTAAAGGAATTAGCACAATTACGATTGGATAAAATAACTGAAGAAACAAAACCTATTGCTAAATCCAATATTGGGACATTAGATAAGATTGATACAATTGCACTTTCCGATGTCTTTAAATCTGAAATAGATAAAAATACACCATTAAATAAAATCACAGTAAAAAAGATTGTTGCTGGAAAATTAGGTTTATCAGTTGGCGGTCTAATTCCAGAGAAGGGCTATAAGCATAAAGCTATTGAAGAAGCATACGAATATGCTATTGTTAAAAAGGGGAGAGAGATTGCACAATCTGATATATCCTTAGACAAGAAGTTTGAAGCGACAAAAGAAATATACAGCAAACAGTTGAATCTTTCAGAGAGGACTTCTACTTCTATCGAGAAGCAACAATATTCAACCCCATTGCCGCTTGCTATGGCTATCAATCAATATCTTGGTATAGACAAGAACACATCTGTTTATGAGCCAACCGCCGGGAATGGGATGTTATTGATAGGTGCAAATCCAAAGAAAACGGTTGCGAATGAACTTGCCACTGATTATAGGCAAGCACATCTAAAAGACACTGGATTCAGTGCCATACAAGGCGATGCCATGAAGTTCATAAAGGATACAGGTATGGAAAAATCCTTCGACACCGTTGTTATGAATCCACCATTTGGCAATGCAGAAATAAAGTTATTTGACAATTATCGAATAAGGAAACTGGAACATCAAATTGCGCTGGAATCATTAAAAGCTATGAAAGACAATGGTAATGCTGCCATTATCATTGGAGGGCATAACTTTGAACAGGGGAAAATGATAGAGTCTGACAGAATATTCCTTAATTATCTCTATAGCCATTTCAACGTAACGCATAATATTGATATTAATGGTGACGTTTATCGTAGAATGGGAACATCTTTCCCTATTCGCTTACTTACTATTGAGGGCAGAAAAGCAACACCAGATACCAGCTTTGCGCCTACAGAACAATCTCAGGTTGAATCTGCAAACACATTTGACGATGTAAATAATATACTTCAAAAACCTATACAGAAAAGAATGGAGGTAAAACATGAAGACATTGGAAAAGAGTCAATTGCTGATAGACTTTCTGGAAAAGAAAGTACAAGAGTGGAGGGACTTGGTGAAGGTAGACAAAAAGGCAATGAGCCTACCGGAAGTGTGCGGGATATTGTCCCCGGAACTGGAATATCTGATACAGGAGTCGTGGAGCAACCAGGACGTAGCGAGAGTATTACAGGAGGTATTGTCGGAAAGAAGGGAGAGCAGCAAGGCTCAAGAGCTACTACTGAGGTCGCCGGAAGCGAAGGAGTACGACCTGAAGAGCTTCCTGGACGAGTTCCACCAAAGCAGCCTCGATTAGCAAGCGGAAACATACAAGACCCTTACATACCACAATCAAAAGGAAATAGCGGAAAGAATCTTATACCGAAGAATCTTGTTGAACCAATTGCTAAAGTATTACAGAAAATAGAAAATACCTATGGCGATGTGGATACTTTTGTTCAACAAGAACTTGGGTACAAAACAAAAGAAGAACTTTTTAAATCACTTTCGGCAGAACAGATAGATGCAGTCTCAGTCATAATATCAAATATCAAAGACGGTAAATCTATAATACTTGGCGACCAAACAGGTGTTGGTAAAGGACGAGTAGTGGCCGCCACTATACGCTATGCAAATAATCAAGGGATTAAACCTATATTTTTTACTGAGAAACCTAATTTGTTTTCAGATATACACAGAGACTTGGTAGATATAAACCACAAAGTGAATCCTTTTATTTTGCATTCAGATATAAGTGCTGCTGTTTTAGACAAAGAAGGCAAGAAGGTATTTAGTCAGTCTTTCGTTGGTGAATCAAAGAATAAGATGATTCAGAACCCAACAAAAACAATAGAAGATTATGATATGTTAATGACAACTTATTCTCAGGTTAATAAAGAAAACAAACAGCGTAACATTCTAAAAGAATTAGCACAAAACAATATAATAATCCTTGACGAGTCTCATAATGCAGCAGGTGCTTCAAATACAGGGCAATTCCTAAGTAAATTATTAGAAGGTGCAAAGTCTGTCGTTTATTCTTCGGCTACTTATGCGAAAAGACCCGACAATATGGCAGTTTATCATAAGACCGACATTGGAAAGACCGGAATGTCTGTTGATGAATTAACATCATCAATTAAAATGGGCGGTATTCCACTACAGCAATGGGTAGCATCTGGATTGGCAGAGGGCGGGCAATATACCAGAACAGAACTTGATTATAGTGGTACAAACCTTGATATTGTAGTGGATGTTAAAAATGAATCATTACATACAAAACAATCCGATGATATTACGTCTATACTGAGGGATATAGTAGCATTCGATAAAGAGAAACTAGCCATTATAAAAGCAATGGATAAAGAAGCAGTCAAAGAGGGGAAGCGTGCGACTGGCGAGGCATCCACTGCTGCGGGTGTCACTTCTTCCAACTTTTCATCAGTAATTCATAATATTGTTAGCCAGTTGTTGTTGTCTTTTAGGGCTGACATTGCCGTAGAGAATGCAATTGTAGCCGCTAAAGAAGGACGTAAGCCAGTAATAACATTAATGAATACTATGGAATCGTTTCTCGTAAACACTGTTGCGGAAGGCGGTATTAATATTGGCGACCCGATTGGGTTTACTTTTAAAGATATATTAAAGAAATCGTTAAAAGGCACATTGCGTTATACAGAAATATCCCCCGGTGGAGAAAGATTCCATAAAGTTTTCAAGCTTAACGAGCTACCTGAAACAGCACAAAATATCTACAGAAGCATAGAGAATAAAATAGATTTATTGAAAACAGCATTACCCTCATCTCCAATTGATTATATTAAAGCAAAACTCGAAAAGGCTGGATATACCGTAGGAGAGATTACTAACAGAAAACTATATGTTGATTACTCAAAACCAACTCCGACATTGGAGGAAAGAACAGAAAAAGAAAGACGCGATAGAAATGCAATAATTAATGATTTTAATTCCGGTAAAACAAAAATACTTATCTTTAATGCTGCGGGAGCCACGGGTATATCGCTTCATTCATCAGAAAAGTTTGCCACAGCTAAAGAACAAAGAGAATTGTTGATTGTTCAACCACAACTCAATATAGACACATTTAAACAAGCAATGGGTAGAGTGTTCAGAAAGGGTCAGGTATCTAAGCCAAGATTCACTATAATACAAACAGCCTTACCAGCCGAGATACGTCCTACCGTTATTCTGCAAAAGAAATTGGCATCCCTTAATGCAAATACTACTGCAAATAAGGAATCGTCTGCGGGATTAAAAGATGTACCTGACATGATGAATTCTTATGGAGATTCTGTGGTAGTAAACTATTTAAAGCAAAATCCAGAGATTAATTCCATGCTTGGTGATCCTTTGGAATTAGAATCAGATAAAGATAAAACGACCGATGCAATGCAGAAAGTAACAGGTAAGGTTGCGCTATTGCCAGTACAAATACAAAGACAGTTCTACGATGATATTGAAATGGCATACAAAGAACTTATTGAACATCTCGATCAAACAGGAGAAAATAATTTACACACAAAAGATTATAATTTTCAATCCAAGACATTGGAAAAACAAATAACTAATCAAGGCAGCGATGAATCTAATCCTTTCGCATCCAGCACTTACCTTGAGAAAATATCCGTAAAGGTATTGAAGAAGCCATTTACAAAAGCAAAAATTGAAGAACTGGTAAAGGATAGCCTGAAAGGTAAAACAGCAGAAGCCTTTAACGATGACATGCTTGCTAAAATAAAAGAAGTAACAAAGCAATACGAGGATACGCTAGAAGGCGAACTAATAGAAAAAAGGAAAGAGGAAATACAATACGATGTAAATCTAATTGATTATGCATTTGGTAAATTCAAAATAGGGCATTCATATAGCATTCCTATTATAGAGGATGTTTATACACCAGCAGTTCTTGTAGATATAAAACATTCAAAGACAAGCGGGAACCCGGCAGCGCCGTCAAAGGTACATCTTGTCTTTGCTGCTGCTCCTCCATACCAAATATATAAAACATCTCTTTCGAGAAAGGAATTTATAAGCCATGCAGATTCAACAGGCGAAGGAATACCGGAAGAATGGGATGATCTTATACCAAAAGAAATAAGAGAGAATAGATATGTTATTACTGGCAATCTATTGCAGGGCTTCCAAAGATTAGGGTCAAAGGCTGAGACTATTAATTATACAACCGAAAGCGGAGAAACTAAGTCAGGTATTTTGTTACCAAGAAGTACCAATATTAATGACCTTAAAGAAGGCGGGACTACTGTTGGTGCAAAAGAAGCTTTTGAATACTTAAAAACCCATTCTTATATAGAATCTTCTAATAAGGAAGTTACGATAAGGGTAAGTAATGTACTTGCGAATATTTCCGTTCCAAAAAGTAAGGCAGATGGTGCAAAGTATTATTTAAACAAACCTATCCTTTCGGTATTAGAAGTAGAATTCAGTTCTTTCGGGAATAGCATGAGGAGTCATGTTTCGATAGATCAACTCTTACCACTACTAGAAACACTTGAACAAGAAACAAGTACGCGGTTCTCGATACCAGCAAAAGAAGTTAAAGAAACAGAATCACAGGGACAAGAGTCATTAATTGAAACACCAAAAGAATTTAAACCAGAAGAAGGGTTTAGAAGAACTGTAATAGAGAAAATCAAATATAAACAGGAAATGATCAAAAGGAGTGATATTGCTAAATTCATACAGGAAAAATTTGATATACCAATTAGGAAGGGACGATTCGGGGGCGGTGCATTAGGCATATTTAAACCTAAAGTAGAAGTAATCAGAACTAAATTTGCCCATGACATTGAAACAATATCACATGAAATTGGACACGCTCTTCATAAATTTTTATGGGGAAGTTTATCGCCAAGACCTTTTAAAGCATACGAGGATGAATTATTATCAATTGCTACACAGCCTAGAGGTGGACAGCCTAAAACACCCGAAGGGTTTGCAGAATTTATACGGTTGTATGCAACAAATAATGAAAAAGCACTCAAGGTAGCGCCAAGATTCTATGAATATTTCGATGCGTTATTAAAAGAAAAATCGCCAGAAGCTAGGGAAATATTAATAGAAACAAGAGACCGTTTTGAAAAATATCTTACTCAGACACCAGAGCAAAGAAAGCTAAGCCAAATTTCGATTAATAAAAAAGGTGAGAAAAAGAACATATCGTTACAGGATATTTTGACGAAATTCCATGACGAATTAACACCACTTAAAAATGTAGTTAAGGAAATTACACAGGGGGAGGAAATCCCTGTTATCCAAGACCCTTATAAACTTGCCAGATTAATGCCGGGTGTTTATGGAAAGATAGATGCCTTTCTTGAATACAAACCATTCGATTTCAATACCTATAAATTTTCAGGTAAATCGTTAAAAGAGATACTCAGTCAAATTCCAAAAGATAAAATAGACCTATATCGGGCATATCAAATATCTAAAAGCGAATATGAATCATACCAGAATAGCTTGAAGGAAGGCGGGAAGCCATTTATAGCAGATCCGATAAGCATACAAGATGCAAAGTATATGATTGATAAATATGATACAGAATTCGGTAAAATATTCCAAGAGAATGTTGATTACCGCGATGCTTTATTACGCTATTTTAGAGATGCCAATATGCTTAGTGATGTTACATATAATAAATTCAAAAAACTTTATAAGAATTACGTTCCCTTATATAGAGTCATGGATATAGAGAAGGGTGCTGGCGTAGGAAAAGGATTAGAAGTGTATCAGCCAATACGGACAAGACGGGGTTCATGGCGAGATTTTGTAGACCCGATAGAATCAGATATTAAAAACACTTATCTGCTTATTTCAATAGCTGAAAAGAATGCCGTTGTTAATGCTTTGGTAGATTTATCCAATAGCAAGCAAGGCATGGGTAAATATGTAGAAAAAATACCATTTCCCACAAAAAAGATAATTATTAAAACAGAAGAAATATTAAGTCAATTATCTGATGATCCAATGTTTTCTGAAATCATAAAAGAATTTCCTGATATATCAGAAGTCGTTTCTATCTTTAGGAAATCTGCTTTTACACCCAAAGAGAACGTTATTTCTGTCTGGAGAAAAGGCGAACAAAATTTATATCAGGTACACCCCGATATTGCCAGAACTATTCAAGCGTTGGATAAAGAAGAAATGAATACTGTCCTCAAATTGTTTAGTTATCCGGCCAGATGGTTAAGGGCAGGTGCTATTCTTACCCCTGAATATTTTGCAAGGAATCCAACCAGAGATCAATTCCCGGCATTTATCTATTCTGAATATGGATTTGTGCCAGGTGTAGATTTAATTAAAGGGATATATGCAATAGCAAATAAAAATGCTGATTATTGGAAGTTTAAAATATCTGGTGCAGAACATTCAATGTTGGTATCTTTAGACAGAACTACACTACAAAAAACAGTAAATAGTCT
>ORJL011474722.1_pt1 | contig 17920 bp, 18 predicted proteins | sample 1779941 | NCBI WGS metagenome assembly ORJL01 (sample SAMEA104232317, study PRJEB22302) | groundwater metagenome | biome: forest; feature: aquifer; material: groundwater | place: USA | collected 2011-08-07 | depth 5.8 m | reverse complement strand
GGAGGGTGAAGGGGGGAGGGTGCAGGGGACGGGGAAAGGAATAAGGCAAAATGAAGAAGGCAAAAGAAGAGGGTGAGCGCGCAGGGTGAAGGGTGCAGGTGAGGGGTGCGGGAAGCAGGGGCGGACGGCGATCGGTTCTCGCGAGGGGTGATGGGGCTGGTGGTTGCCCTGAGCTTCCTGACTGTCCTGTCCTTGCCAGGCGGCAAGCAGGGGTCACCGCTGGATGTGGGGCGCTCTCAGGTCTTCTTCCCGGTGGCCGGTCTCCTGGTGGGACTGGCTATGGGCGGGCTCTGGTTCCTGCTCAGTCTTGTCTTCGCCGCCCCGGTCGTCGCGGCCGCCGTCGTCCTGGCCTGGGTCGCCGTGACAGGTGCGCTGCATTTCGATGGGCTCGCGGACTCGGCCGATGCGCTCTTCCTCTCCGGTGACGCGCAGCGCCGGCTGGCCGTGCTGAAGGACCCCCACGTGGGAGCCTTTGGACTAGCGGCCGGCGCCGGGATCCTGCTGCTGAAGTTCGCCGCAGTCCTCGCTCTCCCACCGGGATCGGCCGTACCTGCGTTGGCGGTGGCAGGCGCCCTCGGCGCGTGGGCGATGTGTTTGGCTATCTACAGTTTCCCCTACGTGATGGGTCGGGGAGGGCTGGGCGATGCCTTTCGTGCCGCGAGAAGGCCCTGGATGATCATCACCGCGTCGGCTGTGACTCTCGCGACGTCTTTGCTGCTCCTGGGAGTGGTGGCCGGCGCGGTGATGGCCCTTCTCGGCCTGCTGGTAACCCTGATGGTTGGCCGCTATGCGACGGCTCGCTTGACGGGTCTCACGGGCGACGTCTACGGGGCCATTGGCGAGCTGAGCCAGGTGGCCGTGCTGGTCGCGGCGGGGCCTCTGCTAGGGTGAAGGGTGGAGGGTGAAGGGTGGAGGGGACGTATCTTGGATTGGCGGAGGATGCCTGGGGCTGCGCGGGAGAGACGTCAGGAGTGGCGAGCGGAGCCTGGGCGATTCGGTGGCGCTGATCCTCGTGCTCGCGCTCGTGTGGGATCTGGCTCTGGGGGAGCCGCCATCCCCGGTTCATCCTGTGGTGTGGCTGGGGATGTTCATTCGGCGCTTGGATCGGCTGGCCTCGGGATGGAGGCCAGGGCCGCAACTGGCCGTGGGTGCTCTGATGGCCGTGGCGTTCCCCCTGGCGGCGGCGGCCCTGGCGCAGGCGGTACTCACCGCTCTGCGGGGGTTGCCGTGGTTCGCCGTGATCGTCTCGGCGTATCTTCTGAAAGCGGCCTTCTCTTTCCGAGCGCTGCTGGCCGCCGGGCGCCGGGTCGAGCGTGGCCTTGTGGCGGGACGGGTCGAGGCAGCACGGCGGGCCCTGCCGGCGCTGGTGAGCCGTGACGTGAGGTCCCTGTCCCCCACCCTCATGGCCTCGGCGGCGATCGAGTCGCTGGCGGAGAACCTTTCGGATAGCATCATTGCGCCGTTGCTTTACTTCATGCTCCTGGGCGTGGCCGGAGCGATGGCCTACCGGGCCATCAACACCCTCGACGCTATGGTGGGTTACCGGGGGGAATACGAGTTCCGTGGTAAGGTGCCGGCGCGGTTGGACGACGTCGCCAACTGGATTCCAGCGCGCATCGCGGCCGGTATTCTGGTCGGTGCCGGCGCTCTGCTAGGCCGGGATGGTGGGCGAGCCGCCGGGCTGGCCCGGTCGCAACACGGCCGCACGTCCAGCCCCAACGCCGGCTGGCCCATGGCAGCCGTCGCCGGGCTGCTGGGACGCCGTCTGGAGAAGCCCGGCCATTACGTCCTGGGTGAGGGGTTCCCGGCGCCTGGGCCGCGGGACGTAGGGGCGGCCGTGCGACTGGTGGGCCTCGCCGGCGCCGTCTGGTGTCTCCTGGTCCTTCTGGGCGTGGGGCTGCGCGATGGTATTGCCCCGTCCTGAGCTGGCTGCTCTGCAGCCGGCGACCCATGGCGGAGTGGTGCCGCACGATTGGAAGTCCGAGGGACCCGGTCGCTGGTCCGACTTCAGCGTCAACACCAATCCGCTGGGCGCTCCGCCCGGCCTGACCCGACTCCTGACGCGGTCGCTGCTCGAGCGCTATCCCGAGCCCGACGGTTGGTTTGCTAGGGAGGCGTTGGCGGCGCACCTGGGCATCCTGCCCCAGCAGATCGTCCTGGGCAACGGCGCGGTGGAGCTTATCCGTCTGGCTGCCCAGGCGTTCCTGGCACCGGGAGACGCAGCAGTTATTCCCGTGCCGGCTTTTGGCGAGTATGTCCCGGCCTGCCAGATCGCCGGCGCCCGGGTTGTTCCGGTCACGCTAGAGGAGCAGGAAGGGTTCCGGATCGAGCCTGATCGCCTCGTGAGCGCTGCCCGGCGCTCGGATGCTCGGGTGCTGTTCCTCTGCAATCCGAACAACCCCACGGGCCAACTGCTGCCGCGCGCGACCGTGGCGTCGCTTCTGAGCAGCTTGCCGGAAACCGTAATCGTCGTCGACGAGGCCTACATGAGATTCGCTCCGGGCGGTTGGCGGTCGGAGGATCTGCTCGCCGCCGGCAACGTCGTCATCTTACGGTCTCTCACCAAGGACTGGGGGCTCCCGGGGCTGCGCCTCGGGTATGCTCTGGCTCCGGCTCCGCTGGCCGATGTTCTCAACCGGATTCGACCGCCGTGGAACGTCAACAGTCTGGCCCAAGCGGCGGTCCCCTATCTGCTGAGGCAACAGGGACACGTCGACAGGGGCGTGGAGCTGGCGCTGGCGGCGAGGGAATATCTCATGACAGGTTTCTCCGCCCTGGGGTATGGTGTGCTGCCCACCGATGCCCACTTCTTCTTGATGAACGTGGGATCGGCGGCGGAGTTCACCCGGCGCCTCTGGCGGAAGGGGTTCCTGGTGCGCGACTGCACTTCATTCGGCCTGCCCCACTATGTGCGCATTGCTCCGCAACGATTCAGTGCGTGTCGGGCCCTGCTGCGAGCGGCGAAGGAAGTTGACCTCCCCTAACCCCTCCCTTCGGCAGGCTCAGGGCAGGCTCTTGGCAAGGAGGGGGATGGCTTGCTCCCCTTGCCTTCCCTTGGCAGGGGGGGGGACCTGGCTGCTGCTTCGGCACGGTCGCACGCCCGAGGCTAGACCGGGCCGCTACCGGGGGCAGACGGGGGAGTCGCTGGCGCCCCGAGGCCGATGGGAGGCGCAGCAAGTGGCGAAGCGTCTGCAGAGAGTGGGCGTGAAGCGCATAGTGAGCAGTGATCTGCCGCGCGCTGCTCAGACAGCGGCCATCGTCGGCGCGGCCCTGGGCGTCGACGTAGCCTTCTCCCCCTGCCTGAGGGAGATCTCCTTCGGCAGGTTCGAAGAGCAGAGCTACGATGACGTGCGCCGGCGCTGCGGCGCGGACCTGGACTTCTGGTGGGAGGACCCGGTGCGGCGAGGGCCCCCCGGTGGCGAATCGCTGATGGCGGTGATGGCTCGTGTTGGCGCCTGGATCAAGGAGACGGAGGAGCCGGCGGCCGGGGAGTCCGTGCTGGTCGTGGGACACGAGGCGTCGCTCAAGGCGCTCCTCTGGCAGGTGCTTGGCCTGGACACGGCGGCTTTCTGGCGAGTGAGCCTGGGCCATGCTGCTCTTACGGGGCTGGAGCGAGACGGCGATAGCTTTCGCCTCCTCTTCTTGAACGAGGCGTGCCATCTCGCTGGGTACACGGGATCGCAGATGGCAGATGGCAGATCTCAGGCGACAGATCGCGGCTCGCAGATGGCAGATGGCAGAGCGGGTCTCAGAGCATAGATAGCAGATCGCCGAGGGCTGGAACGGTGACTGCCCGGACCGTCATGGTGCAGGGAACCGCCTCTTCGGTAGGGAAGAGCGTTCTCGTGGCCGCCCTGTGTCGCATCTTCCGGGATGCAGGCTGGCGAGTCGCACCCTTCAAGGCTCAGAATATGTCCCTGAACTCCTACGTGACCCGCGAGGGTGGCGAGATGGGGCGAGCGCAGGTGGTCCAGGCGCTGGCCGCCGGCGTGGAGCCGCACGTGGACATGAACCCGATTCTTCTCAAGCCGGAGGCGGATGCGCGCTCCCAGGTCGTCGTGCTGGGAAGCCCAGTGGCCAGGACGAGCGCTCGGGAATACTATGCCCGGAAGGCCGAATGGTGGCCTGTCGTCGTGGCGGCGCTGGAGCGGCTGCGCTCGCGCCACGAGCTGGTCATCATCGAGGGCGCGGGCAGCCCGGCCGAGATCAACCTGGTCCGTGAGGACATCGCCAACATGCGCGTGGCGCGCGCCGCCGAGTCCCCGGTGCTGCTGGTGGCCGACATCGATCGCGGCGGCGTTTTTGCCGCGCTCTACGGAACGGTGGCGCTGCTGCCTGAGGAGGAGCGCTCTTTGGTTCGGGGTATGATCGTCAACAAGTTTCGCGGCGATCCCACCATACTGGAGCCGGGGCTTCGCGAGCTGGAGCGCATCACCAGCGTGCCCGTCCTGGGCGTGGTGCCGTACCTGAGCCATCTGGCCATTCCCGAGGAGGACTCGGTGTTTCTCGAGGGACGACCGGCGGCGGCTCGGACCGATGGACTCGACGTCTCGGTGATCCGCGTGGAGCGCCTGGCGAACAGCAACGACTTCGAGGCGCTGGAGCGGGAGCCGGGCGTATCAGTGCGGTACGTCAGACGCGTTGAGGATCTGGGGTCTCCCGACCTGGTTGTCTTGCCTGGGAGCAAGAGCACTGTCGCCGACCTGCGGGTGCTGCGCGAGAGCGGTCTGGCGGATGGCGTTGTGCGGCTCGCGCTGGCCGGTACGCCGGTGATCGGCATCTGCGGAGGATATCAGATGCTGGGTCGCTCGATTCGTGACCCGGGCCGGGTCGAGTCGGAAGAAGAGGAAGTTGAAGGCCTGGGATTGCTGGATGTGGTCACCGAATTCTCCCCCGAGAAGTCGACTCACCTGGTAAGGGGACGAGTCCTGGATGGCGAGGGTATCCTGGGGGATGCGGCCGGGAAGGTGGTGGAGGGATACGAGATTCACATGGGGCGCACTCGCCGCCTGGGGGCACGGCCCCTCATCGAGATCGCTGAGCGGGGGGGGCGTTCGGTCAAGGATCTGGATGGGGCGGCCCAGGCCGATGGACACATCGCCGGAACCTATCTCCATGGCCTATTCGACAACTCGAGCGCGCGAGGCGCGATCCTGGCCTACCTGGCGCGCCGCCGCGGGCTCGTCTGGCCGGCGGCAGGCCAGGCGGGCGAAGGGCTGGAGGAGGCCTTTGGACGCCTGGCGGCGGCCGTTAGGGGTGCCCTGGACATGACGAGGCTGCGGGAGCGGTGCGGGCTTTGACCGAGGGGATGCCTTGTTGACCCCCCCCTACCGCTCGCGGGAAACGGCCGGGAACCAGGCTCGGCGGATTCTGGTTCTGGGGGGAGCGCGCAGTGGCAAGAGCGACTTCGCCGCCGCCCTGGCGGCTCAGCTCGGGCGCCAGGTCCTTTTTGTGGCCACGGCGTGGCCATCCGACGACGCGATGGCGGCGCGCATCGCCGCCCACAGGGCCTCCCGACCCGCCCACTGGCGGACGGTGGAGGCGCAAGGCTCAGTGGCGGCGGTGTTGCGGGCCGAAGGGACGGGGACTGACGTTTGCCTGGTGGACTGCCTGACGTTGCTGGTGGCGGGCCTGCTCACCGGAGACGGGCCTGGGGCCGGCCACCAGGAACAGGTACGCCGGGAGATCGAGGGTCTTGCGGACTGCATGGGCCATGCGCCGTGTGACATGATCGTGGTGTCGAATGAGGTTGGCATGGGCGTTGTCCCGCCGACCGCCGTGGGACAGGAGTTCGCCGACCTCCTGGGGTGGGCGAACCGGCGGGTGGCCGAGGCCGCGTCAGAAGTCTATCTGATGGTGGCGGGGATTCCCGTCAGCATCAAGTCTGTGAGTTCAGCGAGGAGTGAGATGGATCTGGCCCAGATGATTCGCGACGTGCCCGATTTCCCGCAACCGGGGATCGTGTTCAAGGATATTACCCCGCTGCTGGCGGATCCGCAGGCCCTGCAGCAGGTGGTGGAGGAGCTGGCGGCGCGCTACAAAGGGCTGAAGCCCGACCTGGTGGCAGCGGTGGAATCGCGGGGGTTCATCTTCGGAGCACCGCTGGCCTACCGGCTGGGGGTGGGGTTTGTGCCGGTGCGCAAGGGGGGCAAGCTGCCCTGGCAGAGCATTGGCGCTGAATACAGCCTCGAGTACGGCACGGCGCGGCTCGAGGTGCACATCGACGCGATCGCGCCGGGCCAGCGGGTGCTGGTGGTGGATGACCTGCTGGCCACGGGTGGTACGGCTCGCGCCACGGCTCAACTCGTTGAGCAGTTGGGGGGGAAGGTGCTTGGCTTCGCCTTCCTGGTGGAGCTGGGGTTCCTCAATGGCCGGGAGAAGCTCGCGGACTACGAGGTGACCTCGTTGATCAGGTTCTAGTCTGACGGGCTCGGTGCGGGGTCAGCAACGGCTGGGTCGGGAGCAAGCCGGGGCACGGGACGAACGAAGTTGGCCACTCGTGGACGGAGAGGAGGGGTGGCGATGGACGTCGTGGGGACTGAGGCTCGCGCTAACGGAACGGGCGAGGGCGCAGGGGAAGCCGCGGAGCAGAGCCGCATCAGGAAAGCACTCAGCACCCAGAAATAGAGATTGACCGGCGTCGAGAAGAGTCCCGTTCCGGCGATTCCGGCAATGAACATGGCGAGAAGCATGCCCGTGAGGCCGGTTGCGAGGGCACGCGACGTACCAGCGAGGTGGCCGAGGAGGGCTGTCGCACGGACGAGCATGCTGACGATGGTGCCGAGGAGGAGGAGCATCCCCGGGACGCCGACCTCAATGAGGAGCGCCCCAACGAGGTTGTCGGGTGGTGGGAGCCAGAAGCCCCGGTCCACCGCGACGAGCTTCTCGATGCCGCCCAAGCCGGGTGCCGCCTTACCCATGCCGACCCCCAGAGGCGTGTTCTCCACCATCCACATGTTGTTGTACCACCAACCAAAGGCCCGATCCTGCTCAAAGGTCTCAACGGGCGTCGTCATAGTCTGGGCACGCCGAAACAGGTCCCGGCCCAGGTAGGTGTCACCGGCGAACAAGAAGCCAGCGACGACCGCGATGGCCAGAAGGGGCACGAGGTTCAGCGAGCGTCCCCGGCTCAGCCAGGCGACGTAGACCACGCCGATGAAGAGACCTGTCCAGGCAATGCGGACAGCGCTGATGACCACGGCCGCGGCGGCCAGGAACGCCAGTGGCAGGGCGATGAGAGACCAGCGGTTCCCCGTGTCCTTGTGCCCCGCCAGAGTGCCCATGATGGCGACGGCGAGGAAAAAGCTGATGAGGTTGAAGTGGGCGGCTGTACCCGCATCCTGGAGGGTGGAGAAGGGGCGGAAGACGAGGTCTCCAGTTCCTGCGTCGAGCTGAATGGTGCCCTGGAAGCGGGCGGCCAGCTCACCGGGCGACATGAGGACCCGCAGCTCGGCGAGGCCGCTGCTGAGCTGAACAAACGTATAGGCGGCGACGAAGAAGGCCGGAATGCTCAGGGCCAGCAGGGCGTGGCGCACCTGGTCGGGAGTGACGAAGACCTGGTAGGCGAGGAAGTAGACCACGATGGGGATGACGTAGGCTTTGACGCCACCCAGGGCGAGGATGGGATGGGTGAGGGGCGAAAACATCAGGATGAGGCACAAGACCATGAAGGCCGTCAGTGGCGCCGCGAAGGGCACTCCTCGCAGGAGGCTGCGTCGCTCGGGCAGGGCCGAGGCGAGCCAGCGCAAGATCACGGTGGCCAGGAGGACGTCGATGGCGATGTAGATGAGCGGATTCCACTGGCTGGCCAGCTTGGCCCAGCCGGAGAACGCGCCGTAGCCCAGGATGAGTAGGAGTGCGACCCGGGTTGGAATGAAAAGGAACGCGGAGACGATCATGACAAGGGGGAGCAGGTAGGGGCCTTCGAAGGGCAACGGAATGCCCGAGAAAAGGAGGGCGATGATCGCCAGAGGGATGCCGATCATGACTGCCTTACTCATAGTCGGCGGGTCCTCGACGCGACGGGCATGGCGCGGGGCAAGTATAGCAGGGGGAGGGCGGAGTCCCACCGTCAGGCACGGTGTGGGCCTGGGGTGGGCCGTCGCGCGTCTTGTCCCTGGCCTGGCCGAGGGACTACCATGAGCCCACCATGCCTGCGCTGACGGTCAACGGGGTCGCCATCTACTACGAGCGGCATGAAGCTGACTTCGGGGCCCCTGAGGGGCAGCCGGAGCTGGTACTACTGCACGCCTCCTCGGACAACTGCCAGGTGTGGGAGGGACAGCTTGCGCGCTTTACGCAACGCTACCGGGTGCTGGCGGTAGATCTGAGGGGTTTCGGCCGATCCGAGGCCCCCGAGGGGCTCTACTCCACAGAGATCTACGCTCGGGACGTCGTCGCACTCCTGGTGGCCCTGGGCATCGAGCGGGCCTACTTGCTCGGCCATTCCATGGGCGGATCGGTGGCCCGCTGGGCAGCGTCGCTCTGGTCAGGCCGAGTCGAGGCCCTGGTGCTGGCCAATGCCGCCAACAACCGCACCAGCCAGCCGAGGTGGCACCAGGCCATGACTGCCCTGGCTGCTGAGGTGGAACGGGAGGGGATGTCCGCGATCACCGGCCGGCGGATGCTCCGTCTCTTCGCGCCGGGCTTTGCCCACCGTGATCCCGAGGCGGTCGCTCGCTACGCGGCCATGCGCATGATCAATGAGCCCCAGGGCTACGCTCGTACCCTGCGCAACGGACGGGGCCAGAGCCCGGCACCCCCGCTGGCCAGTATCGCCTGCCCTGTTCTGCTGATCACCGGTGATCGGGACCCACTCTCCAGCCTCGAGGAGGCGCACCAGATGGCCGCGCAGCTCCGGGACGGCCGCCTGGTCGTGCTGGAGAACTGCGGCCACGTCTGCCCGGTGGAGCGGCCCCAGGAGTTCAGCCGCGCTGTCCTCGATTTCCTGGCCGAGGTCGGGGCGCAAGCAGCGGGTTCCTAGCTTCGGGTTCCTCACACCACAAGCTCAGGGCCGGGGTATACTGGCATTGAAGGCGCCGGAAGGAGGCAGGGAGGCATGTCCACTGAGCTGCGGTTCACCATCCACGACCTGGAGCTACTGCCGGAGAACGGCAGCCGCTATGAGGTGATCGACGGAGAGCTGTACGTGACGACGCAACCCCACTGGCGGCACCAGTATGCGTGTTCCCGGCTTGTGAGCGACCTATTCGCTTGGACCACGCAGAGCGGCGCTGGTCTGGCCCTCGCCGCGCCAGGGGTGATCTTTGCCGAGGACGAGGCTGTGGCGCCCGACATCGTCTGGATCAGCCACGAGCGGGTCGAACATGTGCTAGGGGACGATGGAAAGCTCCACGCGGCGCCCGACCTCGTCGTAGAGGTGCTCTCGCCTGGGCCGAGGAACGAGGAGCGGGATCGCGATATCAAGCTCAAGCTCTACTCGCGCCGGGGCGTGCGGGAGTACTGGCTCGTCGACTGGCGCGACGTGAGCGTCCAAGTGTACCGCCGGCAGCAGGCCGAGCTCCATCTCGTCGGCACTCTTGCAGCCGAGGACGACGTAACGTCGCCCCTCCTTCCCGGCTTCGCATGGCCCGTCGGCAACATGCGCCTTCCGCGCGAGTTCCAGATTTCCGGGAGCTAGAAGCCAGGGTCCTCAAGTAGCTCGTCGTTGAGGACGTGGGTCGTGACGAAGGTATCGATGTCCTCGACGTCGCCATCGCGCTGGGCGGCATCCAGTTCGGTGCAACACTCGCTACAGAGGTGCCACTGGCCCCGGAGCTGGAACTCCTCCAGGGGATGGCGCGAGTAGCAGGCGTCGCACGTCACGACGTCGCCGGGGAGGCCCGCTGGGTCATCGGCCCCCAGGTCAGCGGCTTCGTAGCTCACTTCACGCGCTGGCGGGACCTCCCACCACGGCTGTTCGGTTCCCTCGTTCATGGGGTCTCAGTATACTGAAATGATTCCCTGGGAGGTTCGACCATTTGATCTCGCGCCTTTGGCCGGCTGGGAGGGCGCTCTTCACCACCTACGGCCCACGTGGAGGCCCGCTGCCCCTCGTCGTGCGGCGTCGGGACGTGCGTCTACGGGCCTTGGATCCGGGCCTGGCGGGCCTCTCGATCCTGCACGTCTCGGACCTTCACTTCCGCGGCCCGGAGCCCTGGAAGCAGGAGGCGTTGGGCTGCCTCGAATCCCTCGACCCGGACCTGGTCGTGATCACGGGCGATTTCATCGACGGGCGCGAGGGTGTCGGCCCAGTCGCAGACGTGTGTCGTCGCCTGCGCGGCAGGCTGGGAACGTATGCTGTCCTGGGGAACCACGACTACCAGAGCTACGGCGTCCTGCACTTCCTCCGGGACGTGCGGGCCAAGACGATGCGGGGCGAGCGACGCACCTACACCGCGGAGCTCGTGCAGGCGCTCGAGGACGCTGGTGTGACGGTCCTGGGCAACGCCAGCCGCCGTCTCAAGGCGAACGGTACGCCTATCTGGGTCATTGGGGTGGATGATATCTACAGTGGCCACATGGACTTCGCTGCTGCATTCGGAGATGTCGAGGGCGCCGGTTTGCGCTTGCTCCTGGCACATTCGCCCGATGCGCTGGAAGGTGACCACCCGGATGGCCTGGACCTGGTCCTGGCCGGCCACACGCACGGGGGCCAAATCTGCCTGCCGGGCGGTGGCGCCATCACCACGCGCACGAGGATGCGACTGCCACGGGGAGCGGGCGTGATGGTGCTGACTGGGACCGTCCTTCATGTCAGCGCTGGCGTGGGTGCCACCGGCGTGCCGGTGAGGCTCTTCTGTCCCCCCGAGGTCAGCCTCCTGACGCTGTGTTAGTATCTCGCCGCGGAGGATCGCCATGGCCTTGAGCAAGGAGGACGTTGAGCACGTGGCCCATCTGGCCCGTCTCGGCCTGGGTCCGGCCGAGGTGGAGCAGATGCGCGAGGAGATCTCGGAGATCCTCGACCATTTTCGCATTCTGCAGGATCTCGACACGGCCGAGGTGCCACCCACCACCCAGGCCGTGACGCTCCTGAGCGTCGACCGAGACGACGAGCCGGGAGAGTCGCTGCCGGCCAGCGCCGTCCTGTTCAACGCGCCCGAGGAAGAGGATGGCTTCTTCCGCGTGCGAGCGGTGCTCGGATGAGCCCTCACCCTAGCCCTCTCCCAGGGGGAGAGGGGACAGGCGGCTTGGGGTAGATTGAGTCGTCCATGACTAGCCGTGGCCTGTGGGACCTGACGATTCACGAGGCCCACGCGCTGCTCGCGAGCCGGCAGGTCAGCTCGATGGAGCTGACCGAAGCGGTGCTGAGGCGGATCGAGGCGGTCGAGCCCGCCGTCGGAGCCTTCGTCACCCTCACTCCCGATCTGGCGCGGGAGCAGGCCCTCGCGGCCGACCGCCGGCTGGCGGCGGGCGAGGCATCGCCGCTGACGGGGGTGCCGGGGCTCATCAAGGACGTCATTTGCACGCGGGGGGTGCGGACGACCTGCTCCTCGCGCATGCTCGAGGAATTCGTGCCCCCCTACGACGCGACGGTGGTGGAGCGCCTGCGAGAGGCCGGCTTGGTGATGCTGGGCAAGGCAAACATGGATGAGTTCGCCATGGGCTCTTCGACGGAGAACTCAGCCTTCCATCCCACGCGCAATCCCTGGGACACCCAGCGGGTACCCGGGGGGAGCAGCGGCGGCTCCGCGGCGGGCGTCGCGGCGGGCGAGGCGATCTGGGCTCTGGGGTCGGACACCGGCGGCAGCATTCGCCAGCCCGCGGCCTTTTGCGGCATCGTGGGGCTCAAGCCGACCTACGGTCTGGTGAGCCGCTATGGATTGGTCGCCTTCGCCTCCTCTCTCGACCAGATTGGTCCCATGACGCGGGACGTCGAAGACTGTGCCCTGGTTCTGGACGCCATCGCCGGCTATGACCCCCGGGACTCCACCTCCATCCCCCTCCCCCGTCGCGGCTACGCTCAAGACCTGGAGGGTGGGGTGAAGGGGCTGCGGATCGGAGTGCCGCGCGAGTACCTGGTGGAGGGCATCGACCCGGAGGTCCAGCGCGTGGTCGAAGCGGCGGCCGGCGTCTGCGCAGAGATGGGCGCCATTCTGGACTGGGATGTCTCTCTGCCCACGACCAGTTATGCCCTGGCCGTCTACTACATCCTGGCCCCGTCGGAGGCCTCGGCCAACCTGGCTCGCTACGATGGGGTCAAGTATGGCTACTCGGCCACGGAGCCGGGAGGCATGTGGGAGGCGATGATGGCCACGCGGCAGGAGGGCTTCGGGCCGGAGGTGAAGCGGCGCATCATGCTGGGCACGTATGCCCTCTCCGCCGGCTACTACGATGCCTACTACCTGAAGGCGCAGAAGGTGCGGACCCTCATTCGCCGGGACTTCGAGCAGGCCTTTGCCACGTACGACCTGCTTCTCACTCCCACGACGCCCACGGTGCCCTTCCGGCTGGGGGAGAAGATGGCCGATCCCTTCCAGATGTACCTGAGCGACGTCTGTACCATCCCGGTGAATATCGCCGGCTTGCCTGCCTTGGCACTCCCTGCCGGACTGGTGGAGGGGCTCCCGGTGGGTGTGCAGCTCATCGGCAAGCCGCTTTCAGAGGGTCTGCTGCTGAGAGCGGGACACGCTTTCCAGCAGGCTACGGCGTGGCACACGCTGCGTCCTGGGGGCGACGTTGGGCGCAGCGGGTGAGCCCGGCCGTATTCCCCCGCGGTCACCGACGCACTAAAGAAGAGGGAGCCTCTCGCACATTGTCAGAAGGTTGTGTCGTCGCGCTGGTCCGCGACCTGATGGATCGGCTGAACATCGCCGACACGGCCCAGCGTCTCGGCATCCAGGTCCACTTCCTGGCGGATGGCGATGCGCCGGAGGAGAGCCTGCGGCGCCACGAGCCGAGCCTCGTCATCGTGGACATCTCCACCGAGCCGGAGCGCTGGCTGGGACTCGTGGCGGCGGCCAAGGCCGGCGAGAACCCATTGCGGGTCCTCGCCTTCGGCCGGCACACGGACCGCGAAGGGCGCCGCTTGGCCCGTGGCGCGGGCTGCGACCGCGTGCTGGCCAACTCCCGTTTCTTCACCGAGATGGCGCCGCTCCTGCGGCGCTGGACCCGGCCGGGGTAGCAGCCTTCTCGGTGGCGCGGGCAGGGACGCCCGCGCCACCACCGTGTTGCGCGCCGCGCCGGTGTCAGCCTCCGCGCCTTGGGCCGGGCCGGGTCGCTTCGGCTTCGTAGCCACCGCCAGCGGTGGCGATCTCCGAGGCGTGGAGCAGCACTCGAGAGCGCAGCGCAAGGCACTGGTCATGGCAGACGGCGCGGTCGGCGTCCGCCTCGCTCTCCCAGACCGTCATGCGCACCAGCTCACCGGGGCGGGCCTGGGAGCGCAGGTTCCAGCCCACGATGAACCCGGGCTGCTGGCTGAGCCAGCGGTGCAGCTCGTCCACCGTCTCCTCCATCGTCGAGGCCGCCTCGGGATGGGCCTTCAGAACGAATAGCCGGGCAATAGGCATGGCTCTCTCCTCTCGTCGCTAGCCGTCAGCTATCAGCCTTCAGGTGGAATGGGCGACCAGCCGCTGACGGCAGGTGACTGGCCGCCCGGCGTCCTCGCTAGTAACCCAGCCGGGCCACCACCTGCTGCATCCTCTCCAGGTCGGGCTTCAGCTCTTGCTTGGCGGAGAGCTCGGCGAAGGCCTCGTGCACCAGGGAGAGGTAGGTTACCTTCTCGAGGTCGGGGACCTCGTCCAGCACTCCCACCTCGACGGCCTCCTGGTAGTATTCCCCCAGGCCCGTGGGCACGCCGTTGTAGGGGAAGGGCAGGTTCTCGGTGTGCTTGGGCGAGTAGCAGGCCAGCATGCGGCGGGGCTCGTCCTGGTCGTTACTCTGCATGCGCAGCCGCCGCTCCACCTCGACGCACTGGTTGAAGGTCTCGGGCTGCTTGCGCATGTACCAGTAGGATCGAATCATGCCCTTGATGCAGGCCTTGACCTGGTCGGGCTTCTCCTCGCAGGCCCGGCCGGTGGCCATGATGATGCGGTCGGGGTGGCCGTTGGGGTAGTGGGCCGCGAAGTCGAACAGCATATTGAACCCCTCGGCCTGCATGACCCTGCTGTCCTCTTTATCCTGCCAGCAAACGTCGATCTTGCCAGCCCGGAGGGCATCTCGGGCCTCGTGGGGCGGGTTACCACGCAGCCAGATGACGTCGTGGTAGGGGTCCATGCCGGCCCGTTTGAGCCAGGGTCGGAGCTGGGTGACGAGGATATCGTCGAGGTCGATCACCCCGATGCGCCTCCCGCGCAGGTCCTCCAAGCGCTTGATGTCCGGCTGGCTAATGAGGTGGTTGTCGGCCTGGTTGCGCCAGCCGGCGACGATACGGAGGTCGTGGCCCTGCGCTTGCAGGTAGGAGACGGTGGATGGCTTCACGTCCATGGCGATGTCGATGGACTGCTCCTTCATGCGCTGGGCGAGGGTCTCCTTCTCGAACATGAAGGGCGCCAGCCCACCGGGAACGATCTCGTAGTTGGGAAGTCCATCCTCGTCCCGCAGTCCCTCGTCGTAGAAGAAGTTCATGTCGTGGGCGACCTGGATGGGGATCATATGGAGGACGTGGTAGCAGGCCGGTCCGAAGCGGAACTTTCTGGCCATAGATTACTCCTCGTCTAGTATTGGAATCTTTAGTAGCCGAGCCGGGCCACGAGCTGCTGGGCGCGCTCCAGCTCGGGCTTCAGCTCCGGCTTCGCTGAGAGCTCGGCGTAGGCCTCCTGCACGAGCGAAAGGTAAGTGATCTTCTCGACATCGGCCGGTTCGTTCAACACGCCCACCTCATAGGCCTCTTGCAGGTAGACGCCCAGTCCCGTGGGGACGCCGTTGAAGGGGAAGGGCAGGTGTTCCACATGTTTGGGTGACGTGCACGTGAGCAAGCGGCGGGGCTCGTCCTGGTCGTTGCTCTGCATGCGCAGGCGCCGCTCCACCTGCACGCATTGGTTGAAGGTGTCGGGCTGCTTGCGCATGTACCAATAGGCTCGGATCATCCCCTTGATGCAGGCCTTGACCTGATCGGGCTTCTCCTCGCAGGCCCGGCCCGTGGCCATGATGATGCGGTCGGGGTGGCCGTTGGGGTAATGGGACTGGGCGTCGAAGACCAGGCTGAAGCCCTCGGCCTGGAGCACGGCGCTGTCCTCCACGTCCTGGAAGCAGGCGTCGATAACACCTTGCCGCAGCCGGTTGGTGGCCTCGCGCGGGGGGTTGCCGCGGGCCCAGATCACGTCGTTGTAGGGATCCAGTCCGGCGCGCTTCAGCCAGGGACGCAGCACGGTGACCAGGATGTCGTCCAGGTCGATCACGCCGATGCGCTTGCCCTTGAGATCCTCCAGGCGTTTGATGCTGGGGTGGGCAAGTACGTGAGAGACGGCCTGATTGCGCCAGCCGGCGACGATGCGGAGATCGTGGCCCTGCTTCTGCAGGTAGGCCACCGTGGAAGGCTTCACGTCCATGGCGATGTCCATGGACTGCTCCTTCATGCGCTGGGCCAGGGTCTCCTGCTCGAACATGAAAGGTGCCAGGCCGCCGGGAACGATCTCGTAGTTGGGGAGTCCATCCTCGTCCCGCAGTCCCTCGTCGTAGAAGAAATTCATGTCGTGGGCGACCTGGATGGGGATCATGTGCAGGACGTGGTAGCAGGCGGGGCCGAAGCGAAACTTCCTTGCCATGATGGCTGGTGATTACTCCTTTGGTCTGTTTGGGACTCGGGACCTGGGGTCTAGGGGTTCAGGGGCGGGACTGGCCCGGGCCAGGGTGCCGGGCTGTTCCAGGCGGCTGCAGAAGCTCTTCAACAAGGGCGCCGCGGCCGCCACGCAGCTCCGGCTGGAGAGATCAGCGGGGCCGCCATGCCGATCGGTGACGAGGCCGCCGGCCTCGCGGACCAACAGCATGCCGGCGGCCGTGTCCCAGGGATACAGGCGCAGGTGGAAGTAGAGGTCCAGGCGGCCGGCGGCCACATAGGCCAATCCCAGAGCGGCCGAGCCCATGATGCGGAAGCTCTGGGGCCCGGGCCACAGGCGGGATGCCCAACCCAGGGCCTCGCCGGCCACGGCATCGTCGTAGCCGATGTCGAAGCCGATGAGGGCCGCGTTCAGTGTGATTGCCGGGTCCAGTGCCAGGCGGCGCTTGCCCAGCCACGCGCCCTTGCGGTATCTCGCCGAGAACAGCTCATGGCGCAGAGGATCGTACACGATCCCCAGCAGGATCTGGCCCTCCCTCTCGAGGGCCAGGGAGACACAACAGTGAGGTATGCCGCGTACGTAGTTGCGGGTGCCATCCAAGGGGTCGATCAGCCAGCGATAGAGTCCAGGACGGTCATCGCTCACCTGCTCCTCAGCCAGCACACCATGGTCCGGGAACTCGGCGAGCAGCCGGTCAACCAACAGCCGCTCGGCGGCGAGGTCCACCTCGGTGACCGGGTTGCGGGGGCCTTTGAGGGTGGTCGAGAAGCCGGTCCTGCGGCCCTGACGTATGATGTCGCCTGCCGCCAGCGCGGCCTCGCGGGCGACCACGTGGGCCAACCGGCCGGAGCGCGAGCGGGGCTCGACGAGGGAATTCACCGCCGAGCGCGCGGAGAGCGCAGAGGGGTGGGTGGTGGCGCTGCCCTGGCGCGAGGATGATGATACCGCAGCGGGTCTCAGTCCCGGCTCAGCGTTCTCCGCGTTATCGGCGCTGAAGCCATTCATACGGGTACATGCCGGATAGTGCTGGTCTCGGTGTTGTGGGCCCCGAGGAGGCGGATCTCCATGGGAGATGGGGCCATGATACCATAGCCCCTTCTCCACTCATCCCCCAGGGGGAAGGGTGAACGGGAAGGGCGCGGGCGTCGTCAGGGCTCTGGGCGATAGAGGGCTCGAACCTCTGGCCTTCTGTGTGTAAAACAGACGCTCTAGCCGACTGAGCTAATCGCCCCCGTTACGGCATGCTACCCCGCCTCGGAAACCGGCGTCAAACCGGCGGGGCGGTCGTTGGGATCAGGAGGTCACCGTCACACGCTTGCGCCGGCAGAGCTGGTCGTTGCTGACGAAGAGACGATACTCATGGGCGTTGGTGGTGGTGACCAGCGAGGTCCAGGTCCACTCCCAGATATCGCCCCGCAGCACGACGCTCTGGAAGGCGGGCTGGGTGGGATGCTCGGTCGCCTCCAGCCGCACATTGTTGTGGCTCCTCGCTGACCGGGCAATGATCGTGATGGTTGTGGAGAGTCGGACGACGTCTGTGGTGACGACCGGCGCCAGAATGATCTCCTCGTCCAGGTAGCAGCTTGTCGGGGTCGCCGTGGCCGTGGGGGTATTGGTTGGGGTCAAGGTGGGGGTCGGCGTGTTGGTCGGCGTGCCGGTCGGCGTCGCTGTGGCCGTGGCGGCGGGTGTCGCGGTAGCGGTGGCGATCGCGGTTGGGGTTGCGGCGACGGCTGCCGCCGGTGTGGGGGTCTCCGTGCCGGGGGATTGAGCTGGGGGGATGCCGGCCGGAGTCAGGTTCGCCGTGGCGGTGCCGAGGGTGGGCGAAGCACCGAGGGGGGGCAGGCCGGGGCCGGCCGGCGCGGCCGGAGGTCTGGGGGCCGCCGCGACGGGCGCGCTGGCGCTGAGGGAGCGGCTCGCCCCCCACCCGGCGGTCCCGGCGTCATCCACGCCCCGCAGCCAGTTCAGACCGTCCGGCCCGTCCCGGCCGCACATGGCGCGGAGGCGCTGGCCCTCGGGCCAGGCTCCGGCATCGGTCAGGCTGCCCGGACGGACCAGGCGAAAGGCACCGGAGCCGCCGCCGCCGCTGACGTAAACGACGTCGACCGGCGCCCGGGCGTCTCCGCTGCGGCTGGCGTCGACGGCGCCCGTCGCGCCGCCAACGGTGCCCGTGACTGGCGCGGTGACGTCAGTCGCTATTGGAGCCG
>ORJL010196653.1_pt1 | contig 17920 bp, 12 predicted proteins | sample 1779941 | NCBI WGS metagenome assembly ORJL01 (sample SAMEA104232317, study PRJEB22302) | groundwater metagenome | biome: forest; feature: aquifer; material: groundwater | place: USA | collected 2011-08-07 | depth 5.8 m | reverse complement strand
TCACCTTGCGGAGATTCAAGGATCGTGAGATCGACTATGCGGCCCGGCATCTGTGCGAAGATCTCAACGGCATGTCGCCGGTGACGCTGGATAAGTTCCATTTTCCGATCCATTACCAGATCCAGTAGCCTACCCACCAGAAATTTTCTTAAATCGCGTCAAAAGGTGGTCGTTTGCTAAGACCTCTAATTTTCTGCGAGATAAGCCGGTTGCCCGCTTGAGCGGACCGTCAGTCGCCAATGAGGGGGGGTAACGGGGGTCTAAAGCAGCGAATCCAGAGGCTGGGTGCGGCGCTACAAACACCACCGATGGCCACGTGCGGGTTTACCACGGGAAACATACGCTGCCCAAGATCCATGTGGCCCGCATGCGCATCTCGCTGCCGGCCACTTCGGATTACTGGGTCAACGATATGGCCGGTGATCCATTGTTTGTCATCACCGCCGATGACAACGCCGGCCTGGTGAAGATGCTGCCCGGCATCCTCGAGGAGGCGCGCGCCCTGGTGCGCAAGCGACGCGTCACGGTGGTCTTCGATCGCGGGGGCTACAGTCCCAAACTCTTCCGACAAATCCTCGCCTCCGACTTTGACCTGCTCACTTACCGCAAAGATCCCTACCCGCGTATTCCCCCCCAGCGCTTCCAAGAACGCCGAACACGTCGGCAGCTTGAAGGGGCAGGCACGACCTCAGCCCTTGAGCAGGCGATCGTTGAGCGCAAGAACAGACTCCACCCCCTTACCCTCGCTTGGATGGGGCCATGGAGCGCACCCTGCCGCCCTGTAGGTCGGCATGCCTTCTCCCGGTTGGTTCCGTCAAGACCAGTCGTTTCACCCGCCGCAATCACCCCCCTGACGCCTAGCCGACTGCTGCGCGCCTCCCGGACGGATGCAAAGAACCGTGACAATGCGCAAAGGTGGGCTATCCTGCCGTCATCAACAAAGCGGCGCCTTCACTGATTCTCGAGGGCCGCGCTGGTTTCGAGCCGATGTCCGCTTTCAGAGCGGCGGCTTGGGATCTCCTAAAAAGAAACGTCATGAGCACATTCAACCGGCGCCAGTTTATTGGTGTGTCACTCAAGACCGCTGCCACCGTTTCAGTGGCCGCCGCTCTTACGGGCCAGTCCCAACCCGTGGAAACCAAACCCGAGCGCAAGATCAAGCTCGGCGTCATTGGCTGTGGCGGGCGTGGACGCTGGATCACTCGACTATTCCACAAACACGGCGGTTACGAAATTCACGCTGTAGCCGACTACTTCCAATCCGTTGCCGACGCCAGCGGCGACGAATTCGGCGTGGACAAGAGCCGGCGCTTTTCGACGCTCTCCGGCTACAAGCGGGTCATCGAAAGCGGCATCGAGGCCATCGCGCTCGAGGTTCCGCCCTATTTCTTCCCGGAGCAGGCCAGGGCGGCCGTTGATGCCGGCCTGCATGTCTATATGGCCAAACCCGTCGCTGTGGATGTGCCCGGTTGCCTGGCGGTGGAAGCCGCCGCCGCCAAGGCCACAGGAAGCAAGAAGGTTTTCCTGGTTGACTATCAACTACCCACCGACCCCGCCAATATTGAGGTCGTGAAGCGGGTTCAGAATGGCGAGGTGGGCGGCATCGCCACGCTCAACAGCCAATACCATACCGGCCAGTTTCCCGACCCACCATTCACGGAGAATTACGAAAGCCGCCTGCAAAGCCTGATTTGGGTGAATGATACCGCCATGGGCGGCAGCCACCATGTCAACGCGTGCATCCACGCCATGGACGCCGCGCTCTGGTTCGCCGGCGCCCGGCCCGTCAGAGCGGTCGGCTACTCCCAACGTTCCCGGCCGAATCCGCATGGCGACAGTCACGATGTGTTCTCGCTCATCTTCGAATACCCGAACGGCTTGTTTCATCACCATCGCGGCAAACACCTGAATAACCAGCACAACTTCGATGTGTTCTGCCAGATCCAGGGCATCACGGGCTTTGCCCAAATCGGTTACGGGGGCAAGGCGTTCTGCCGCTCCGCCACCGACGCCTTCGAGGGGGATGTTCCCAACCTCTACGAAATGGGCGCCTCGCGCAACATCGCCAAGTTCCACACGAGCATTGTCAGCGGTGATTGTGCCAATGACACCGTGCGCCGTTCCATCGATGGAGCGCTGGCCACCATCCTCGGCCGCGAAGCTGGGCGCCGCCGCACCGCCCTGACGATGGCCGAGCTGATCCAGCAGAACCAGCGACTGGAACCGAGCCTAAGGGGATTGAAAGGGTGAATCCCGACCGTACCCTCAATCGCCCGGGCGCGACGGCCCGCCTGTCGGCGTGGTGATCAGGTCGAACACGAAAGCTGCGGCGGTTTCCATGGGAGTACTCTGCCAGGGGACGAGCTCGAGGAAAGATCCCGGCTGGGAAGCCTGGATTATCGTCTCGACTGACGCGTCGAGCCGCGCTACTCGCGGCCAGCGGTTGCCGACGGGCAACCGCAGGTTGCCGTCAGGCCCGACTTGGGCGATCAGGACCGGGCGGGGTTGGTCCGCCCGCGCGAGCAGCAGATGAGGGCCGACGAACAGCGTTACACCCGCGTGCCGTGCTGTGGCCCGGGAATTCAGCGTGAGCGGCAGCATCCGGCGGCTTTCGACGCGCAGACGCCCGGTGAAGGTGACCGTCTGCTGGCCTTCAGCGCCAGGGCGGAGCGAGAGACGCAAGTACCCGTCCGCCTCTTCGGCTCGCAAGGTTCGGCCCTTGCCGCTTGTGACGCTCACTCGTGCGGCCCAGGCCGGGCGCCGGACAAATACCTCCGGCGGCTTGGTCGCGTCGTCCAGCCCGTCGAGTCGAACCCGGCATCGCACTTCGCCGAGGGTGGCTTCGGCTGCTGCGACCGTCACTTTCCATCGACCGCGGCCAGTCCGCACCGGGGCGGTGGCCGTCAGCGGGAAGTTGACGAAGACGCCTTGGGGAGAGCCGGCGATGATGTGGCTCTTCAGCGTATGCAGGCCCAGCAAGCCGTGGAACGTGCAGCACCAGACCGCCTCGGTGAATTGCGGCTGCATCAGCAAGGGACCGTCGGCGTCGCACACGAACGTGTGATGCCCATAGCCGCCGTTGGCGGTGCGGTTCATGGCGTAATGATTCCACATCAGCCGCTCGGCCATCTCGAGGAAGCGAGCTTCACGAGTGAGCTCCCATAAGCGGAGGTTCAGGCGCAACCAATCGGCTTCGCTGCAACCCTCGTCCGTCGCGCAACTCACGCGAAATCTCTCGCCGACACCGCCCGAGGGCCAAACGAAACCGCCCTCGACCGCCTTCCGCCACTGGGCCAGCGGACGGTCCAGGTATTCCCGTCTGCCTGTGGCCTCGTAGAGCAGCAGCAACCCATGGTGGGTGACAAGATTGCCGTGGCTGTGATCGATGGGCAGCGTGTCGAACCGTTTGAAGAACTCAGCCATCCGTTCCGCCTGGCGCAGGTAGCGTTCGTCGTGGGTGGCTTGGTAGAGGCGCGCCAACCCCTCGATGCCGGGGAAGTAATCGGTAGGGTAACCGGCGGCGTAGGTGCCGGTCATGCGATACTCCGGTTCGCGCGCGGGATCGAGGAACCGGTCGGCTGTGGCGAGATAGAAGTCCCCGATGCGTTTGGCCGCAGTGAGGCAGTCCTCCCGCCCGAACGCGTGCCAGGCCTCGATCAGGCCCACCAACAGCCGGGAATTACCCCAGAAGATGGGCAGCAGGACGGCATTGGAGTTTTCCGGTTCGAGCGGTTGGCTCCAATCCACGTCACGCCCAAAGTGCCCATCGGCCTTTTGGTAGCGGACGAAGTCCCGGAGCACCTCGGCCAGCGCGGGGGGAGTCATCGTTCCCGGAGGAGAAATGAGGCTGGCGATCTGGATGAACCGGCCCGAGATGTCGCCGCTGTAGTTGACGAAAACGCGGTTGGTTTCGAAGGAGAAATCCGAACGCAGAAAGACGGGCGCATCGTAGGGCGGCAGGCTCAGGCGCTTGACGCCGCTCGAATAGGCATCGCCCATCGGTCCACCCAGTTCAACATCGCGTGCCTCGGGTAGATTCCAAATGGGGCTGGAGCCATTGACAGCGGCAGCAGGCCGAAGGGTGGCTGTCAGCGACAAGACCCAGGCTAGGGTTTGTAGAGAAAGAAGAAAACATTTCACGCGGGTGCTCCAGTGGATTATTGCCTCTCGGCCAGGTGATATGCGTTGTTCGATCGGGCGGTTTACTCGACCACGACAATACTGTGGATTTCCAGCCGGGGCACCGTCAGCCGGGCCACGCCGTCTCGGTACTCGAAGGCTAGCGATTCTCCTTCGGGCTGCAACGTAATCTTTGCGGGCTTTGTCGCGGCGCGGATTGCGAGCTCCAGCGGACCGACGGGTGCGATGGAATCGACCAACGGTTTCTTGGTATCCCAGTGCGCGCCGGAAGTGTTGACCAAGTTGACCGCCAGGTTGCCGCGGAGGCGATTGACCGAGACATCGACATCCGGCGAGCCTTTGACTTCCACCATCGGCATGGGGAAGAGCTGACGGGTCAGGTCGTTCAGAAACGCCCGCATCTGGGGAGAACGTTCGTTGAGGTAACCGCGACTGAAAGAGAAGTACGTGGCTGCGATTGTGCCCTTGCCGAGCGGGGCGCTGGAGGCCGCCGGCTGCGCGGGGGAGTTGGCGTCGTTGGTGGCGTGCAGTCGGCCGAAGGCTTTTGCCCGCGTTCCCAGCTTAGGCGTCTGCGTCAGATCGCGGGTTGGAACCAATGCGTTGCCGCAAGCCAGGTAGCGCGGCTCGCGCGGAGCGGCCTCGAGAGTGACATCCAGCTCCGACGCAAACAGCGACGCCGCTTGGGGACCGACGAGCAGGAGGCTGCCACCGTTTTTCACGTAGCCAACGAGCTGCTGTTTGAAGGCCGGCTCGAGGTAATCGCATTCGGCGACCACAATGAGCGGATATTCTGCCATCCGATCCGCGAGGGTGTGTTCGCCCACAACATCCACGACCTGCTGACTTTCCACCAGGGCCTGCAACGTGCCATTGAGGCGCGATAGATCGCGGTTAAAAAGACCGTTGATCTCGCGGTAGTGAGAAGCTGTCGAGTAGAGCAGCGCGACCTGCGGCACCGGCGCAGCCCCTTGGGAGAAGGCCTGACGGGCGCGACAGAACTTCGCCACTTCGGCGATGACCGGCAGGTGGTTTTCGGGCACCGAGCCGTCGCGCCTTTGGTTGTAATAAGACTGAAAGCCGCCGCCCTGGGCCAGCACCACCGCGGCCTCGCGCTCGATCTGGACGGCTAGTTTCTGCCGAGTTCCATGCGGCTGTTCCCCCCTGGTCACAAAGCTCCATGCCATCAAATCCCACGGTCTTCCCTGGTGGGCCAGGTACCGGCCGGAAAAGCGAGCCGAGTTCACGCTGTCCTCGGGAGAAAAATCTCCCGAGATCCAGTCCACCGGAGCGCAGACCGCCTCGGGCATGTGGTCGGTGAAGGCCCAGTTGCTGCAGAGCTGCATCGCCGGATTCGTCTTCTTCACCTCCGTTATGTAACGCCGCAGGTAGCCGCGGAAAGCGTCGCGGTTAAACTGAAGGAATTCGTACCAGTGCGGTTCACCGGGTTTGCGTGGAATGTCCTGGATCCCCGTTGCCTCGCGGAATGCCTTGAGGGCGAGGCCGCCATAATCCAGCACGGACGCCCAGCATTCGCCGTCCACCCACGCCCCGTCCACACCGTAATCGCCCGCCAACTCCCGGAGTTGCGGGATCAACAAACGATCCGCGTAGGGGCTGAAGAAGGAGGTCGCGTTGGCGTTGGTGGTGCCGTCTGCATTTACGGCGGCCCAATCCGGGTGCTTACGGATGGCTTCCGAATCCCAAACACCCGAGTAGTGCATGTAGAGCGCCACGCCGCGCCGGGCGGTCACCTCGCGCCACACGCGCAACGGGTCGCCCACAAATCCCGGCGCCTGGTTGCCCGCTTTCGTGGGATAGCTCGAGAGGCCGGGATGTCCTTTGCAGTCGATCTGCAGGTAGTCAGGATGCGCCGCGTCGATGATCTTTTCGATCATCTCAGGCGTGGTGTTCTTGCCGATCTCGTTGCAGTCAGATCCGGCGTGAAAGTCGAAGTGGATGCCGAAGTAGCTGTCTGCCCGCTTGAGCCGCTTGGACATCGGCGTGCTGGCCCCTTGGCGGAGAGCTGCCCGGATGGCCTTGACCTGTTTCACTTGGGCTTCGGCCAGGCGGCCCACCGGCTCGGCGGCGGCATCGTAGTTAGGGCCCATGTCCAGGGTGAGCACGCCTTGCTTGGCGGTGACTTTTCGGGCCCATTCAGCCCATTGCTCATCGGTGAACCGCGTGTTCCGCCGTCCCCAATTATCTCCCACGTAGGTCAAGGCATGCCACTGCGAGCCTTGAAGCCAGCGCTCGGCGGGGATGACTTGCAGCGGGTCGTTGAGTTCACCGGCCGTGTAATCTTCGGCTTTCGTCCAGCGGACGACTTTCACGCCGGGGTTAAAGGTCACAATGGCTTTGGGGTTGCCGTGTTTGACGGCCGCCGCGTAGCGGGCGGCGATGGCATCGTTGAAGTGAATGTGCTCGTAGCCGCCGTCGAACCACCAGCCGGATACCTTTTCTCCATACCGGTCAGCCCATTCCTGGATGACCTCGCTCCATTTTTCGGCGAAGGCCAGGTCGATAGGCTGGTCCTGCGCGCCTTGAGCCAAGCCGAAGGCTTTCTGGGCGCGTATGTCCTGGTTCGGCGTCTGGCAGGGCAGATAGAGCATCAAACGGATGCCCTTGGGGTGCAGTGCCTCATACAGGTCCAGCGGCAAATCGCGGGTCGCGCACCGCTCGCCGGGCGCGTAGCCGGTTCGCTTTTCGTAAGCGGCATTGGGAGAGTTGAAATAGCCGGAGTTCTGGCCCAGGGTCAGGACCAAGTACGCGGCTCCCATCTCTTCCAACTGGCCGGCCAGGGCTTTGGCGTCGAATTGCCCAACCTGTTTCAGGCCCTCTTCGCCGGAAGGGAGGAAGTGGACGAAGACACCGTATTTCGCCTCGCTGAACCAGTCGGTGTTTGGATTTGATGGTTCTGCCCGCGTGCTGCAGGTCAGCGCGAGAAAAAGTACGGTCAGTGATTTCAGCAAGGATGTTGTTACTGTTTTCATGGGTTCATGGTCTTCTCAAGCACCCCTCCCTGCCACGGAGAGGATCGATGGCAGCGGTTCGAAATGCAACTTTGGTCGCGAGTCTTCCTGTACGGAAAGAATGACTAGTCATTGACTGGGATTGGGTTTCGAGGTCGTACCCAAGTGGTGAGAATGGTTGCGCCCAGAATGAGAAGCCCGCCGAGCAACGTGCGAAAGGGCGGCGCTTCTCGCAGAAAAAGCCAGGCAAGCAAGATGCCATACACCGGCTCCAACCCGGTCAGAACACTGGCAACCTGGGCGCGGACGGTGGCTAATCCTCGAACGAATAGCACGTGCGCGCAGGCCGTGCAGAGAAGTCCGAGCGCCAGCAGGAGAATCAGCTCGCGAGTGGATAGGCGCCATGCGCCCGCGCCTATGAACGGCAGCAAGAGCATGGCGGCGACCGCGTTCTGGCCCGCGCCAATGGCTAGAGGCGACAGCCCGCGCACATATTTTCGGTTCAGCAAGGCAAGCACGGCGAAAGTCAGGCCGGACAGGGTGCCCCAAGCCACACCTTGGGTCAGGCGCTGGCTCAGATCGAAGTTCGGCGCGACGAGCGTCAAACCTACAACGACCAGGAGGCAGGTAGCGAGATCAAAGGTTCGCAACCGCTCGTGAAACACCACCGGTTCCAGGAGGGTCACGAATAGCGGAAACGAGGAGAAACTCAACAAACCGACAGCGACGGTAGAGACCTGGATGGACTGAAAGAATGTCAACCAGTGGATAGCCAGGACAGCCCCGGAACCCGCAAAGAAGACGAGGTGCCGCAGCCTTGGTGTCGTGGACGGACGCCACACCCACAGCGCTGAACCTAAAACCAGCGCAGCCAGCAGGGCACGCCAAAACACGATGACGACCGGCGGTGTCGCGAGCATTTTCCCAAGCAGCCCCGACAGGCCAAAGAGAAACACCGCGACATGAATTGCCGCAAGTCCCCGCGGGGAGCTCTTCCACCTTACGAAGGAAGGACAAATGGAGGGCCTATTCACATAACCTCCAGAGTTTGCGAACCATCAGGAAGCCCGCCGGATCGTAGGCTCTCAGTTGTTCACGGTTGAACGGGTAGTTCTCCGCCGAATAAACCACGATGCTGCGCCCCATGCGTGGGTCGAGGTAGGCGTAGTGCTCGGGGGCGGCTCTTGTGAAGTACTCAAGGCCGTTGTCGCGCCCGCCGGACGTCGCCTTCTTGCCGTTGAGCAGAAAAAAGGAAAGCGGTTGGAAGTTCGTGCGGGTAACGCGCGGCAGAACATCCAGCGCCTCGGCGAGCTTACGTTCGAACCGCGACAGAGCTTGGTCGGCGAGGACCGGGTCGCGAGCGATCAGCTCTTTCTCCACCCAAACGGTCCAGCCGCGGATTGCGCGTTGGTCATAGGCTCGCGGTGGATGGGTGTAGTCTGCCGGCTCTTGTGGCGGAGGAGGGCGGGTGGCGGTTCTGTTGCCAGCCCCAGCCGGGCGGTCCGCTGGCAATGAACTGGCCGAACCAGCACCAAGGACACCCGTCAGAGGTTCCGCCGCCCCCACGTTCGGGCCCATGCCAGAGAGAAAGCCGATCACGTGGGCAAGCGCCCAGCCGGTGATGGACAGCGCCTTCATTCAGTCAGGTCACCGGTCTGTTGGGGGTTCAGGCACGGCACTCCTGCTATTGACGGGTATGCCCGGGAACCTTCCGCGCCAAAGTTCAAATTTGGCCCTTTGGGAAGGTACCCGATCAAAGGGACCGGGCAGCACCGTCGCACCATTTCGGCGTTTTCCGAAGAAGTCGTAAGTGATCTGGGGCACGGGCTCGCAAACAGGCAGCGGATTCTTGGAGGACCAAGCCAGCTCCAGGGTGTCGCGGTTAAACGTGACAAGGAGGTCTTGGGAGACGTTTCCGGAGATGATGGAGGGTTGCCCACCAAAGACATTCGACCTGGTATTCTGGCACAGGAGATTATTCCTGACCTGGTGAAGGCCATACCCGGGCATCCGGCGGTTGGTAATCCTGCCATGGAGATGCAGCCCCGCACCGGCGCTCTCTCCGATGAAGTTGTGCGCGAAGATCTGGTGACTGCAGTCGTGTTCGTAAATGCCGTGACCGTGAGTGCCCCAGATAAAATTCTGATCAATCAGGTTAGGCACATACGAGGCCTCGACAAACAACCCGCCGTGCATCGTCTGGGCGTTGACCACGATATTCTGGCAACAACGTGAGTTGCGGTTGTCAAAGTCCATCCAGATGCCTGCCCCGTGGTAGGTATCCATGACCAGGTTGCGCCGGATGAGGCAGCGGACGTTATTGTGCGTTTTGATGCCGGCCGTCTCGAACAGTCGTTCGACGTCATGAAACGCGTTGCGCAGAAGCACGTTGTCCTCGACCAGCAGGCCGAATTCACGGCCACCGCCCGGTCCCAAGCCGCAAATGCCGCAGATCCCGCAATCGGTGACTGTATTTCGGCGCACAATATGGAAGCCCGCCAACGCCGGTTGGGGCCATTGGTGCAGTTGGATTCCCACATCGATGCCGACTCCGTTCACCTGGCGCACGGTGTTGTCCTCGATAATCCAGTGATGCCCCCGCATGGTCGAGATCGCCCCGACTTGCTCCCAGGGAAACGGGCCCGCCGCCTGCTCGACGACGAACCCTTTGACCCGGATGTAACCAAGCCCGATTTGCTCCGGCGCAAACACGGTTTCCTGCGTTGTGATTTCGAGAAGGCCTTGGTCCGTCCGTGTCTGGCCGAAGAAGCTGGCGAAGAGCACTTGATTCGTGCGGTCCACCCAGTAGCAGCCCGAGTTTCCGTCCAAGTCGGAGCGCTTGCTGACCTGTTTCAGCCTGCGGCCATCTTGAAAGAGCAGCCCGCGCGGCAGGTTACACGGTGCCGTGCCCCGCAGGGGGGCGGCAAAATCCATGATGTCAAATTGCCGAGACGTGACGTTCTCAATATCGAACGGGTTGTAGCCGTTGAAATACTTGGCATCAAGCCGCGCCTGCCAAATCCGCGTCGGCGAAGCCGAATCGGACGGAGTCCAGGGTTCGCGAAAGACGCGGGAGCCCTTGAGAATCACCTTGGCCCCCGGCGCGGCCTCGTAGCTGATCATCCGGTCTGGGCCTGTTCCCCCGCGAACAGGACAGATCCGTTCCCGATAAACGCCGCCGGCCACAATGACGCGTTCGCACGGACCCAGGATGCGGGCGGCCTGGTTGATCGTAGCGAAAGGATGCCTTTTGGTGCCGGGATTGGCGTCCGAGGCCCTCGGATTTGACCCGTCCACGTAGTAGGTCCGGGTAAACTTGAGCGGCGTCTCCCAGGTCTTGAATTCTGTGCCATCGGGAAGATACACAGGCGGTTCGAGACTCTTGAGAGCCTGCCCGGAACAAGTCGCTGCTGCCAGCAGCAGAGCGAGCGCCATCGCGGCCACGGGCAGGGAAGCAAGTCGTAAATGCTGTATGTTCATGAGTTTGTTGCTGGAGAGTTGCGGGCCGTTTCGACCATGGCACTCAGGTTCTCCTCCGGCGCGGCGACCGGCACCTCGCAGCCCGAACCAAGAATGAAACCGCCATGCCGGCCCGCGTCTTCAATGGCCTGTTGCGCGGCGTGCGCCACCGCCGCAGGGGTGCCGCGCCACAACAATTCCACAGGGTCGAGATTCCCCATCAGACAAACCCGGCTCCCGACACGCTCGGAAGCCGCTTTGAGACTGACCTTGTGATCCAATTCCATGATATGCGCTCCCGTGTCGGCCATGGCTTCGAGCACGGAGGTCATGTTGCCGCAAATGTGAAGAAGCGTCACAGCCCCCCGGCGCTCGGCCAAAGGGTTGAGGGTGGCGAAAAACCGACGTTCCGCCGGCCAGGCCCATTTCCGGTAGGTGGCTGGTGAAATCATGTCGAGAGACGCCATGGAATCGCCGGCCTGAACAAGATGCGCGCCAGCCTCGAGACACGAGGCGGCGAATGCGATCAACGCATCGGTGGTCAATTCCATCAACCGTTTCAGGGATTGTTCACCAGGCCCGCCTGGATCTCGAGCCGACATGGCCAGTTCGATCAGGAAACTCTCCGCGCCCATCAGGTGGGCAGCCAATGAAAACGGCCCCGTCCCCGGGGCGCGCACCGCCACCTCACCGCGCGTCATATCGGCAAGCCGGCGGATTGCCTCCAGGTAAACCGGCATCCGGCCATCCTTCCGGGGATCGGGCACGCGCAGCCGCGCGATGTCGGCCAGCGCAGGCGCCACCGGAGTCTTCAACGTGGGAGTAGCATCATCGTAATGCTCCACCTCGACGCCGAAGCCTTCCGCGATGTAGTAGCTGTCCGACTGGGCGACCACCGCGTCCTGCCCGTAAATACGCCAGGCCCGATACTGCGCCTCGGCCATGATGCGGCCCGATCGGCAATACATGCCAATCGGCACGCGCGCGACGCGCGCGCCGTGGTTGCCCATATAGGGGGCGACGGGAACCCGATCAACCGGCCGCCGCCGAGCGGCGCAAACCATACGTTCCAAGGAAGTCATAGGAGGCCTTTTCGTTTGAGATCGAGCAAATACAGGAACATCTCGGCCGCATGCCAGGTGTGCGGGACGGAAATGCGTTTGTTGACAAAGACTTCACCCAGCGGCCGCATGCCTTTGTAATTGGCCTGACTGGCTTCCTGCTCCCAGGAGAGCGGGTAATCGCGGTTGCTGATCACGCCCTTGCGCTGACCGTAAAAATGATCACACGCCCAGCCCAGGTAGGGGTATTTGTTCGTGTCATACGCATCGTTGCCGCTCACGTGTGCCTTTCTGTAATCCATCCAAAACAGGGCAGAATAGGCGTCGGAGAGTTCTGGAACGGTATAATCATCGGGCAAGCCCAACGCGCGCAGGCCGTACTTCAACCACTTGGTTTGATAGACGGGACGGTCGGCAAAATCAGAGCGGCCCTTGATGTACTTGATCCCGTTGGTCCGAACGACGAACCGCTCCACCTCCGCCAGGATTCTTGGGACTAACGGGTGGTTCTTGTCGGAGATCAGCGAGATCAGGAAGAGGGCCTGCCCGGGGTTGTCGGCTTCAGTCTCGCCGGCGTTGTTGCGGTCGAAAACCTCGTTCAAGCCAAGCACCCAGGCTTTAATAGAATCCAAGTTCCCGGTATGCCGCAGGCACATGGCCATCATCGCGCCGTCGCGGTACCAGGGTTTGGAATAGACCAAAAAATTGGGCGCCGGCCCCGCGAACGTCACGTTCACCAGAATCTCCTGGTGCAAAACCCGCATAACACGCGGATACCTGAACTCGGAAAAGGAGGGCAATTTCACCGGGACTTTCGATCCTTCCACCCAGGTCGCCACGCCGTTCTCCTCAATGGCAATGCCGTCTTCGGTCTCGAACACGCGGACCTGCGTGTTGCTGGTCGTAGTGAGATAAACCGAGTAGTCGGGCGGGACAATCAGGCACTGCTTGGCCGCCCATTTCTTGACGGGGACGCCACCCGGCCAGGTGGAAAGGACGCCGTCCCTGTAGATGAGCTTGGGTCGCAGTCCCGTCCCGAAAAGGAAGAAAGGCACGTCGGGCATGTCACGAACGCCGCCAAACGCGCTGCGGACCGCCGCCAATTCGCCGCGATACTGATCCAGCGCCGAGGCGGCCCCCTCCATTTGACGCGCAGGCAATGCGAGGTGACCAGCCCCAGCCAGGAGCGACGCCAAGCCTACGGCCCACAGCACGACTCGGCCCCTCCGCAGGCCCAGGAGATTGAAGGAGGTGATCACTTCGGAAGCCTAAAGAGAACAGATACTCAGGATCAACACAGAACTCCACCGAGCCTCTGCGGCATTCCCCTCGGTCATCGTTGACGAAAGGAATCTTTCGTTGGTAGAGTCCTCCGAAAACCAGACCCATCTAACCATCTAACCAATGAATTCTGCCACACGTTTCTTCCTCGGAGTGTTCGCACTAGTCGCCAGCGCGGCACTGTCGGCTGCCGATGACGTCGCACCCAAAGCGTTGCCCGCGCCGCAAACGACGGGCGGCAAGCCGCTGATGCAGGCGCTCAAAGAGCGTCGCTCCATCCGCGACTTCAAGCCGGACGCCCTCACGGAACGCCAAATGTCCGACATGCTGTGGGCCGCGTTCGGCATGAATCGACCGGAAATCGACCACCACACAGCGCCTTCCGCGCAAAACTCGCAAGATGTGGATATCTACGTGGCCGGCGCGGACGGACTCTACCTCTACGAACCCAAGCCGCACGCCCTCAAGAAGGTCTCCAACGAGGATGTCCGCTCCCTGACTAGCGGCCAACCCTTTGCGAAGGTCGTGCCCGTCCAGTTGGTCTATGTGTCCGATCATGCCAGGCTGGCCAAGGCCGCGCCGGAAATGCGGGATCTCTATTCGGGGGTCGATACCGGAGCGATCGTCCAGAATGTCTATCTCTACTGCGCCTCGGAAGGTCTGGCTACGGTTGTGCACGAACTCGACCGCCCCCCTTTGGCAAAGGCGATGAACCTGCGGCCCGACCAGCATATCGTGGTGGCCCAAGCTGTGGGGTGGCCAAAGTAAGGGCACGTGAAGCGCTGAACCGTGCGGAGCGCCTCCAAGATGCACCGGGCTGTGCCATGAACATCGGGTCTCTTTTGGCTCCCGCAAAGCGCCTTGGCCTGGCAGGCGTGCTCGGAGGCTGCGTGGTTCTCGCGGGCGGTTGCGCCATGCGTGATTCGAGGCTCTCCGACAGACCCTGGAACCGCCCCACACGAGAGGAGCTTTCGGGTGGGTGGTGGCTTCGTGACGCGGTTCCGAATGCGACCATCCAGAGCGAGAGGTTCCTGGATCACTACCCGTAGAGAGCCCTACGGGTGCTGGTAAAGGTACACCGGTTTGGTCAGGGTGTACTGGAACGTGGCGCTGGTCATCACGCTCGATTGGCTGACCCCGCTGAATAGCAGCAGCCCGCTGCCAGTCCAGACCCCTGGCGGCGTGACAGAAAGCTTCGGCGCCCCGAGGGTGGTCATCGGCGCCCACGCATCCGTCGCGGGATTGTAGCGCGCCCCCACCGCCGACCCCGGCCCGCCCCAGACCAGCATTTCGTTCCCGGTCCAGACCGCGTTTACAGTGCTCTGCCCGTAGCGCGGCCCGCCTGCGGCAATGGGTTCCCACCGATCGAATGAGGGCCCATAGCGTCGGCCGACGCCGGTTGCCCCGCTGAGTGTGATCATAGCCCCGTCAGCCCACACCGCGGCCATGATGCCGTTGGGGACGGAAGCGCTGGCGCTCATGGGCGACCACGAGTTCAGGATCGGGTTGTAACGCGCGCCGGTTGCCAACCCTCCGACAGCCCCCCCGGTGGTGGGGCCGACCCCGCCCCAGACAATCATTTCGGTGCCGGTCCAGACCGCCATGTGGGATTGGCGAGGCGAAGGAGCCTGGGTGGAAGCCATGTCCGACCAGCTATCGGTCTGCGGTTGGTAGCGCGCGCCGGTACTGACCGCCAAGCGGCCTGTAGAATCGTAGGTGTTCGTGCGCCCGCCAAAGAGGAGCAATTCGCTCCCGGTCCAGACCATGGAATGTCCACTACGGGCGACAGGCGCGTTGGAGGTATCCATGGCGCGCCAGGTGTCCGTGGCCGGGTCGTAGCGGCCGCCGGTGTTCAACGTCCCTAAAATGACGGGGTTGGTTCGGCGTCCCTCTCCGCCCCAAACGATCATCTCCCGGCCTGTCCAGGCCGCTCCATGGCTGCAGCGGGGCGTGGGCGCATTCACGGACGAGATTGGATGCCACCGTCCGGTCAACGGATTAAATCGCGCGCCGGAGTTCATGCCGAGACTGTCCGTCGAGAGATTCATGCTTCCTCCCCAGATGATCAACTCGCTCCCGGTCCAGACGGTGCTGTGCTCCGTGCGTCCGGCGGGCGCGCCGGCCAATGGATGCCACGAATCGTTAGCCACGGTGTAGCGCCAACCCGCGTTACCCAACGGCTTCCGGATGAAGTCCGCAACGAACCCGCCTCCGCCCCAAATATACAGGTCATTGCCGGTCCACACCGTTACGGCGCCCGGCAACGTTGCTGGCACTCCGCGTGTGGCCATCGGCTGCCAGGCATCCGTCTTGGGCGTGTAGATGGCGCCGCCGTCAAGGTAGTCAGCCCCTTTTCGAGCTCCACTGGCAACGGCCAGATCGGTCCCGCCCCAGACCAGCATTTGTGTGCCGGTCCAAACGGCGAAATGGTGGCTCCGGGCAAGAACATTCTTGGTACTGATCCGCCTCCAGGTGTCTGTGGACGGTTTGTAGATGCCGCCGCCCGGTACAGGCTTGGCCCAAACGTCCGGCCCGTCTTGTCCACCCCAGAAGATTACCTCGGCCCCTATGCAAACGGCAGTATGGCGGGAACGGCCAGCGGGCGCGTTGACCCTCGAGACTGTCCGCCAGCTATTGGTGACGGGGTTGTAGAGCGCACCCACACCTCTGCTGGTTCCCCAGACGATCATCTCCGTGCCCGTCCAGGCGCCCGCATAGTCGCCGCTCCCGACCAGTTGGGACGTCGCCATGGATGTCCACAGGTCCCGCGCCGGGTCATAGCGTTTCCCGCCATTGACAGGATCCCAAACCAGGACTTCGGCCCCCGTCCATAGCAGGATGGCGCTCCACATGTGCACGTCTTTGGGAGCGTTGGTTGATGAGACCGGGCGCCAAGTGTCCAACGCGGGATCGTAGCGGCGATGTTGGCTCGGCAAGTCACTCAACACGAGCAGTTCCTGTCCAAACCAGACCCCTTTTGCGCCGGCGTTGGTAGGCCAGTTCGGGACTGATGCAATTGGCGTCCAGATCTCCGTGTTTGGATTATAGCGGGCGCCGTCGCCAACCCACCAATTGCGCCCGTCCTTTCCCCCCCAGACGATCAACTGGCTCCCGGTCCACGCCGCCACCGCCTCCGTGCGAGGCGACACAGAAAAGGCGTTGAAGGTTGTCCACTGATCGCTCTCGACCAACATCTTCCCGATCTTCGCGAAACCCGCTTGCACCAGGTTGGAGGCGTTGCCCTGTGCGGACAGGACCAAGCCGCCGCTGGCCTGCAGGTTCTGTGCGGCGGCGCCGGGCGCCAAGTTCGCCGCCGTCACGGCCTGAGGCCCGAGTTTGCCGGCTGTGACCGCCCCATCCGCCACGTTCGCGGCCATCATCGCATAGCCTGTCGCAGTGACGGGAACATCGGGCTCGACGCGCTGGAACACCCCGTTGTCGGCGCTGAACCAAACCCGCAGATGCACTGCGGCGTTAGTGAAGACGCTGGGCGACACAGGTCGCATGTTCGTGAGGGAAGTCTCGCCGAGGATCACCTCGTAGGCGCCGTTGTCAACGGCGAGTGGCACCGCGTGCTGCGGTTCGCCGCCCCCTGTCGCTGCGCCATCGTTGCTCCAGAAGGTGCTGGAGCCGTCTGTGCTCACCAGGGCGAACTTGAAATGGCCCACCCCATTGTAGTTGGTTCCATCGATGGCGATGCTGCTTTGATAGTTGATGAGGGAGGGCACCTGGGCGCGCAGGCATGGGAGGATGCTAACGCAGAGAAGCAAAGGAAGAAATCGGAGTTTCATAAACGGTTCATCTCTTGGTCTCATTTGACCGAACACCTACAGTGTTTTGTACGCATAATTCATGCCCGGCGTCGGCTGCTACAAGACGGTCAGTTCCCCATGCCCAGCAAGCCCGGTCCCATGACCGGACGCGCCTTTCGACCATGCTCGCAGGAGATACCCAGTCCTACGGGTGCTGGTAAAGGTACACCGGTTTGGTCAAAGTGTACTGGAACGTGGCGCTGGTCATCACGCTCGATTGGGTAACCCCGCCGAACAAGAGCAACGCGCTCCCGGTCCAGACCCCTGGCGGCGTGACAGAAAGCTTCGGCGCCCCGAGCGCGGTCATCGGCGCCCACGCATCCGTCGTGGGATTGTAACGCGCCCCCACCGCCGACCCCGGCCCGCCCCAGACCAGCATTTCGTTCCCGGTCCAAACCGCATTCGCGAGGTCTTCCAGATAGCTGCTCTGCGCGTAGCGCGGTCCGCCTGCGGCGATAGGTTCCCACCGATCCGAAGAAGGCTCATACCGTCCACCGACGCCGGTCATCCTGTTGTAGGCGATCAAAGTCCGGTCCGCCCACACCCCAGCCACGATCCCGGTGGAGCCGGAAGCGATGCCGCTCATCGGCAACCACGAGTTCAGAATCGGATTGTAACGCGCCCCGGACGCAAGATCTCCGAACCCCTCCCCGCCGATGAGGCCGATTCCACCCCAGACAATCATCTCGGCACCGGTCCAGACCGCGAGGTGCGATTGGCGGCGTGAGGGGGCTTGGCTCGAAGTCATGCTCGCCCAGCTATCGGTCTGCGGGTAGTATCGCGCGCCGCTATTGACCGCCGAGCGGCCTGAAGAATCGTAGTCATTGGTGTGCCCGCCGAAAATCAGTAATTCGCTCCCGGTCCAGACCATGGAATGTCCACTCCGGGGGACAGGAGCGATAGCGGCATCCATGGTGCGCCAGGTATCGGTGGCCGGGTCATAGCGTCCACCGGTGTTCAACGTCCCGGTTTGGTAGCCAACAGGTAGGTCGCCTTCTCCGCCCCAGACGATCATCTCCCGGCCAGTCCAGACGGCTCCATAGCCGATCCGGGGCGAAGGAGCATTTGGGGAGGAGATTGGGTACCAGCGTCCCGTCAGCGGATTGAAGCGCGCGCCGGAGTTCATGACGAGGCTGTCGGCCGATCCGGACATCGGCTCCCCCGCCCCCGAAAACAAAGTTCGCCCCGCCCCGACGCC
>ORJL010579000.1_pt1 | contig 17927 bp, 18 predicted proteins | sample 1779941 | NCBI WGS metagenome assembly ORJL01 (sample SAMEA104232317, study PRJEB22302) | groundwater metagenome | biome: forest; feature: aquifer; material: groundwater | place: USA | collected 2011-08-07 | depth 5.8 m | reverse complement strand
CCAGAAGATAATTTACAGTTCTTGGCAGTTTTAGCCGCAGTGTTAAGGGCGGTTTATATTCATTCTGATCTTTTACGCGCAAGTGTCGCTTTGGCCGGTAACGAACATCGTTTAGGGGCAAACGAAGCGCCGCCAGCGATTATCAGCGTATTCTTAGGCGATCAGCTAACTGGTATTCTGAACACAATTGAAAAAGGTACTAAGGCTGAAGTGTCTAAAAGCGATATTATTGATTTAGGTATAGCAAGGCTACCTAAATTTAATAAGGATTCAACCGATCGTAACCGCACATCACCTTTTGCCTTTACCGGAGCAAAATTTGAATTCCGCGCTGTAGGTTCTTCACAAAACATCTCAACGCCTATTGCTGTGATTAATACTATAATAGCCGAGAGCTTGGATTATGTGGCGGATAAGATTAAAAAAGCACAGGGTAAAGATTTTAATACTAAGGTAATGCAGGTTATCTCTCAGATTTTCAAAGAAAGTAAGGATATCCGTTTTGAAGGCAACAATTACGCCGAAGAATGGGTAACGGAAGCCAAAAAGAGGGGCTTGCCTAATGTTGCCTCGACTGCCGAGTCTTTAGAGGCATTAACTAAACCTAAAAATATCGCTTTATTTGAGAAATACAAAGTTTTCTCTAAAGAGGAATTGGTGGCGCGTTACCATATTTGGATTCACATGTACAATCTTATTTTAGAGATTGAAGCCAATACTTTGAATGAGATGGTAAATGCCAGCATTGTCCCCGCAGGTTATGAATATGAGGAATTACTGGTGAATAATTTCGCAAAGGTCGTGCGTTTAGGTAAAGATACGGATTTAAAAATAGAGACAGCTGCAGTTGAAGATCAGAAAGAGCATATTAGTGAGATAGTTTCTAAAATTTACTATGTTAGGCGCAATGCCAAAGAAATGATCAAGCTACTTGATAAAGCTAAAGGCTTAGAGCAGGAAGAGCGCGCCATGCTTTATTTTGAGGAATTAAAGCCTTTAATGGAGCATATCCGTAAGCACGTTGACGATCTCGAGTGTGTTGTTTCCGACGAGCACTGGGTTTTACCGAAATACCGGGAGATGTTGTTTATTAAATAGAGTTCTGTAGATAAAATGGTCTACCTTCGACAGAGTAGTCGAGGGTCAAAATGGAAGGTTCCCAAGGATGGAACAATCCTATTCTTTGTCGCATCAACGAAGAACGTATGATCGGTTTATAATCGAGGGTTCAGCGACCGTAGTTACAGAGAATGATTTAGAGATTCCTTCGATACTAAAGGATGTTTCGACCCGGGGGGCAGGGATAGTAAGTAATTATCCTTTAACCGTGAATAAAGAAATAGGTATTTTTATTAATCCTTGTCCTTTAGTCAAGAGCCAAACCTATCGCCGGGCGAGAGTCGCCTGGTCAGAGAAAATAAATGATAATCTGTATGGTTCGGGGCTCGATTTTGGCTTATTTAATCAGCTAAAATTTACTTAATCCAAAAGCTAATTATTCTTGACAGTTATATTTTTTTAGGATAATATAAAAATATTCACTCCTATTTTTAAAGAAGTGAATATTTTTATGCCTGCCGTTATAGTTTTATTATCTCCTAAGGATAATAATAGGTAGAATAGGGATTTTTATCATGAGCTATGAGCATATATTATTAGGGGCTATTTTTATCCCTACGCTGGGGGCGTTTATCTTGCCACTAGCCGCGAGGGTGTCTTTACGTCTGCGCAATTTATTGGCATTTGGCTTTATTTTGTCAGCATTTATCCTTTCTTTAAAACTTCTTCCGGTAGTTTTATCTGGCGAGCAAATAGTTTTTTCTCGTTTCTTAGGCTTAGGAGTAAACTTTAAGTTTGTTGCCGATGGCCTGGCTGTATTTATGGCTTTAGTTTCTTCATTTGTAAGCACAATTATTGTTTTCTATTCTTTAGGCTATATCAGCCACTACGAAAATCAGACCGAGTATTATTCTATGGTAGTTTTGTTTTTAGGCGCGATGATGGGTTTGATTTTTTCGGCTAATTTAATCTTAATGTATGTCTTTTGGGAGATTACGGCAATAACTAGCTGGCGCTTAATCGGGTTTTTCCGGGAGCGAATCTATGTTGTAAAGGCAGATAAGGCTTTTCTGGTTACGGTTTTCGGTGCGCTCTTAATGCTTTTAGGTTTTGTGAGTATTTATCAGAATACAGGTTCGTTTAATTTTATGCCTTATGTATTACCTAATATAGTAGTAGTATTAATTTTAGCCGGGATATTTTCCAAGTCAGCAACCCTGCCGTTTCATACTTGGCTGCCTGATGCAGGCGTGGCGCCATCTCCGGTTACGGCATTGCTCCACGCCGCGGTTTTAGTCAAGATTGGCGTTTATGTTTTTGCTAGGTTTTTCTTGGCTACCTATACTCTCGACCAAATTTGGCACACGGTAGTTCCCGTAATTGCCGCAGTAAGCAGTATTGTTTCCGCGGGCGCGGCATTAAGAGAAACTGATTTAAAGAGAATTATTGCTTATTCCACAGTTAGTCAAATCGGTTTTATTTTCTTCGGGTTGGCCATCGGTAATGATATGGCAGTTGCCGGCGGACTGCTTTATATTTTAATGCATGGTATAGCTAAGGGCGGCCTGTTTTTATGCGCGGGTATTATCGAGCAGAATACGCATACTAAAGATATTACCAAGCTCGGTGGTTTAATTAAAACTATGCCGGTTACGGCAATTGCCTTTTTATTTTGCGCGTTATCAGTTATGGGGATTCCTCCGTTCGGAGGATTTTTTAGTAAATATTTAGTTTTTGCCGGGGCAATTAAAAGTGGGCATTTATGGATTAGCGGTTTCTTTCTGGTTGCCGCATTCATGACAATCTTGTATTTATTTAGAGTATTTAATATGGTCTTTTTAGGCTCGATCTCGCATTATGATTCAAAAGAGAAGAGTTTTACCATGGTTTTAAGTGTTGCGATTCTAGGGTTTCTTTCTTTAGTCAGTGGTATTTTAATTATGTGGCCAGCTAATTTTGTGAGTGTGATTGTTCGACAATTACCAGGAATAATACGATGAACGATTCTGTCTTACTCTTGCCTATAATTATACCTTTAGTGGCTGGGGCTTTGTTACTTTTAATTAAGAGCCGCTTTCGTGTATTGCTAGGAGCGATTAGTTTATTAGCTTTATTGCTTAACTTGATCGTAGCGATTAAGTTTTTCAAGTCCAGCCTTACCTATATAATACCTTGGGTTGGCTGGGGGTTGGAATTTTCTTTAAGGTCGTATAGTTTTAGCAACTTTATTGTTTTAGCGCTTGCCGGGTTTGCTTTTTTAATTGCTTTATATTCAACTAGCTTTATGCGTGGCAAAAATTATGTGAATCAGTTTTTTGGTTATTTTTTATTTTCCGTTGCTTTTGCTCAAGGCGCGGTTTTGTCAGATAATTTAATACTTTTACTTTTCTTCTGGGAAGGGTTATTACTTAGTCTTTTCGGGATGATTGCCATTGGAAATAAGAATGCATTTAAAACCGCGACTAAGGCCTTTATTATCGTCGGGATCACCGATTTATGTATGATGGTAGGGATTGCCTTGACCGGGTATTTGTCTGGGACATTTGCTATTTCGCAAATTAGTTTGCCGTTAAATACTTTAGGCAGTATTGCTTTTATTTTACTGATGATTGGCGCGATTTCTAAGGGCGGGTCAATGCCTTTTCATAGCTGGATACCGAATGCCGCGACTGATGCGCCGCTTCCTTTTATGGCGCTTATTCCGGGCGCGTTTGAAAAACTTTTAGGCATATATTTCTTAACGAGAATTACTTTAGATTTATTTCAGATGCATGCGGGTTCTTGGGTAAGCGTAATGCTGATGATCATCGGCGGGGTGACCATAATCTTTGCGGTTATGATGGCCTTGGTGCAGAAAGATTATAAACGTCTACTTTCATATCACGCTATCAGCCAGGTGGGGTATATGATTCTAGGCATAGGTACAGCCGTGCCGGCTGGGATCATCGGCGGACTGTTCCATATGATTAACAATGCTTTGTATAAAAGCTGTTTATTCTTAAGCGGTGGTTCAGTAGAAAGGCAAGCTGGAACCACAGATTTAAGTAAGCTTGGCGGTATTGGGGTTAAGATGCCAATTACAGCTATTTGTTTTTTAATTACCGCGCTTTCTATCTCTGGTGTTTGGCCTTTTAATGGATTTTTCTCGAAAGAATTAATATATGATGGAGCGCTTGAGAGGGGAATGATATTTTATTTAATGGCTGTCGTGGGTTCGTTTTTTACTGCAGCATCTTTCTTAAAATTAGGGCATGCGGCATTCTTAGGTAAGATTAGTGTAGAAAATAAAAATACTAAAGAATCGCCGATCGCAATGTTAGTGCCGATGATTATTATTGCCGCGGTTTGCGTTATTTTTGGTCTATTTAGTTGGTTACCGATAAATTTACTTAAACCAATTCTGGGTGAACGTTTAGAGGCAGGGCATCAAATTGGTGCAATGAACATAAAGTTAGTAATGATCACCGCGGTTGTATTAATAGCGGCTTTATTAAATCATTTATACGGAGTAAAGAAAACCGGCTCTGGCCTTAAGGCACTGGATCATATTCATTATGCGCCGATTCTATCGTGGATTTACGAAAAGTCAGAGAAGGGCTATTTTGATCCTTATAATATAGGTTTGAAATTTGCAGATTTGGTTTCGGTTATAGCATTATTCTTCGATAAATTTGTTGATTTTATTTATGAGAAACTTTCAGTGTGGTTTGCTTTTGGTTTTAGCCGTCTAATTAGAAGTATGCATACGGGAAATTATTCTCGATATTTGTGGTGGTGTTTATTGGGATCAGCAGGGGTTATTATATATTTGATTCGTTCTATTTAGGGAGATGTATAAGTGTGCCAGGCATTGATTTTAATACCTTTATTTAGCGTTATAATTTTGAACTTGCCTTTTATATCCAAAGCAATTGCATTTTGGTTTTTAATGCTTTTATCTTTGGCTCAAGTTTGGGCAGCGATATTTGCCAGTCCCCAGGCTTGGGTCTCTAATTTAGGGCCTTTTGGAGGTTACTTAAGCCTTAATTTGGCGGTGGATAATATCAGTCGCCTGATGCTTTTGTGCATTGGCATAGTAACATTCGCTACGCTCTTTGTGGTTCGACATTCGACTACGGACGAGGATAAAAGATTTAATTATGTGAATTTAATATTCTTAAGTTTAGCCGGGATGAATGGCATTGTGATGGTGCAGGATATATTTACTTTATATGTTTTTATCGAGATTGTAGCCATTGCTTCATTTATTTTGATTTCTTTTAATAAAGATATCAATGCTTTTGAAAGTGCGTTTAAATATATTGTTCTATCGGTAGTAGCAACAGTCATGATGTTGACGGCAATTGCGTTATTTTTACTCTCGGCAAAGAACACAAATTTTTTAAGCATTTATATTGCGCTGCAAACCTCGCCGCATAATTTTATTATGATGTTTGCTGCTGGAATTTTAATCTGCGGACTTTTTATTAAGTCCGGGCTTATGCCGTTTCATGCGTGGCTGCCGTCAGCATATTCTATGTCACCAAATCCAGTCTCGGTATTTTTAGCCGGGATTGTCACTAAAATTGTCGGCCTTTACGTATTAATTAGGATTGGAGTCTCTGTTTTAGTTTTAGATGAGCATTTGAGGCTAGTGCTTTTATTGGTTGGCGCGTTCTCCGTTATTGCTGGGGCACTAGCCGCCTTGGGCCAGAGTAATTTTAAAAAGATGTTGGCCTATTCTAGTATTAGCCAGATGGGCTATGTGGTTTTGGGCTTGGGATCTGGCTTACCGATCGGGATTGCCGCAGCGCTATTTCATATGTTTAACCATTCGGTTTTTAAATCATTACTTTTTGTAAATGCTGCGGCAGTAGAATCTCAAGCCGGAACTCATGATATGGAGAAAATGTCAGGGTTTGCCCAGAAAATGCCGGTGACCGGGGTTACTTCGGTGATCGCAGGTTTATCTTTAGCTGGGGTTCCGCCTTTAGCTGGGTTTTGGAGCAAATTATTTATTATCGTCGCACTTTGGATGGCGGGATATTATCTTTATGCGGTACTGGCGATTGTCGGCAGCGTAATTACTTTAGCTTATTTTTTAACTTTACAGCGAAAAGTTTTCTTTGGCAAGTTGCCCCTAGGATTTGAAGGTTTAAAAGAAGCAGGATTCAATTTGGTTATACCTTCGATAATCTTGGCGGCGATTATCGTTTTCGTGGGGATATTTTTTCCATTGTTAACTAAGTCGATTTTGTTTCCAAAGGTTTTCTAGGAGGAGTTAGGTGGTTTTAGAAATCATTATTCTTATTTCTTTGATAGCATTTGCGCTCTGGACGATCGTTACGCGTAGTTTATTGCGTTCGGCAATTGGCCTGGCCGCGGTAAGCGCGATCTTAACGATCATCATGTTTAGTTTAAGCGCGCCGTATGCTGCGGTGTTTGAATTATCTGTTTGCGCCGGGTTAATTTCGGTTTTATTTGTTTCGACTATCAGCCTTACTCATGGGCAGACGAAGAAGGAAATATTAGACCATATGAGGGAGAGGCTAAAGAGATTTTGGTATTTGCCGTTTATTATTTTAATCTTAGGGGTAATTTTATTTTATACGAACTTGAAGTTTAATTTAGCGCTTCCGGCGCCCGAAGTCCAGACTGATGTGCGCAGCATTCTCTGGCGCTCAAGACAAATCGAGCTTATCGGTCAGATTATTATTCTTCTGACCGGGGTTTTTGGCGTCGTAGTTTTATTTAAGGAAAGGCTTAAAAAATGATTCCGAGCATCTTGCCTTTATTTTGGTATTTCTGCATCGGGGTAATTTTACTTTCCGTCATCGGGATTTATTGTATTATCGTTAGTTATAATTTGATCCGCGTGTTGATTGGTATTGAGCTTTTAATTAAGGCGGTTACGCTTTTAATTGTAGCTGTGGGTTATGTTTCCGGCCATACCGCGCTTGCCCAGAGTTTAATTATTACTTTAATTGTTGTGGAAGTAGTTTTTATTACTGTGGCCGTTGGTGTAGTTATCGGCATTCAAAGGCATCATGATTCTTTGGATGTCAGAAAAATAAGGCAATTGAAAGGTTAATATGACGGTTTGGTTAGCAAGTCCTCCGGTAACATTTATTATCATATTTTTTGCGATCTGGCTAGTTTCGCATCTTTTAAAGAAACTCGCCTTTCGTCCAAGTAAGCCGACGCAACATGGCGGGGCTGAGTCATATGCCTGCGGCGAAAGTAGCTACGATGATATGGCGCAGCCGGATTACAGCGCATTTTTCCCATTTGCATTTTTCTTTACACTCGCGCATGTGGCAACATTAATTATAACTACTGTCCCTGTTGAAAGTATCGGCGCTTTTATTATCGCAGGGATTTATATTATTGGCGCAGCAGCTGGTTTATATATATTGTTTAGGAGATAAGTCATGAGCGTTGTATCAAAAATAGTTAATTGGTCGCGTTTAAAATCACCGTGGATCCTACATTTTAATACTGGTGCATGTAACGCCTGTGATATTGAGATTATTGCGGCATTAACTCCGCGCTATGATATTGAGCGTTTCGGGGTGGTGCTAAAAGGTACGCCGCGGCATGCGGATATTTTAGTTTGTTCCGGGCCGGTTACTAAACAGATAAAAGATAGGTTAGTTAGAATTTATGAGCAGATGTCCGAGCCGAAATTTGTGGTTGCAGTAGGTACTTGTGCCTGCTCCGGAGGTGTATTTCAGGGTTGCTATAACGTTGAGAACGGGGTCAACAATGTTATTCCGGTTTCCGCTTTTATCCCGGGTTGTCCGGCCAGCCCCAAGGCGATTATGGATGGCGTAGTAAAATTATTATCCAGTTTGGAAGAGAAATAGTGATTCGGAGGTTATAAATGTCTAAGGAAGAAAATATAAAAGAAAAGTTAATAACTAAATTTTCATATTTGGACGGTAAAATTAATATTGCCCGCGAGCGGCGCATTTTTGCTACAGTCGATTATGCTAAATTTTTAGATGTTTTTGTTTATTTAAAAGGTGATTTAGGATTTGGCCATTTATGTACCATAACCGGGCTTGATGAGGGTGAGAATTTATCGGCAATTTATCATTTAGCCAATACAGAAGGGCTTATGGTTAATTTAAAAACATCCGTATTAAAAGAAAATCCTGTACTTAAAACTGTGAGCAATCAATTTCCAGGCGCACAGATTTATGAGCGGGAATTAATAGATTTATTGGGGTTTAAAGTCGAGGGTTTGCCTGAAGGTAATCGCTATCCATTAACTGATGATTGGCCAAAGGGTGAATATCCGTTACGTAAAGACTGGAAACCTAAAGGAGCGTAATATGCATGACGCAAATAAAGATTTAAATAAGTTTAAGATCCCGCTAGGGCCGCAGCACCCAGCATTAAAAGAGCCAGAAAGCTTTAGTATCGCGCTTAAAGGCGAAAAGATTTTAGGGGTAGATATTCGTTTAGGGTATAATCATCGCGGCGTAGAAAAAGCCTGCGAGGAGAGGACTTATACCCAAGGTTTATATTTAATTGAGCGTGTTTGTGGTATTTGTTCGCATTCGCACTCGACTTGTTTTATTCAGGCGGTAGAAGAGATTGCTGGGGTAGAAATATCTAAGCGCGCGCAATATATCCGCACGATTATCGCCGAGCTTGAACGCGTGCACAGCCATTTATTGTGGCTGGGTGTAGCAGGTCATGAAATAGGATTTGATACTTTACTAATGTATAGCTGGCGCGATAGAGAAGTGGTAATGGATATTTTAGCCATTATTACGGGTAATCGCGTTAACTACGGTATGAATACTATGGGCGGGGTGCGCCGCGATATTGATAAATCGCAAGGCGAGCAAATTTTAAAGGCCATAGATACATTAGAAGAAAGAACCAAGTATTATATTACTTTGGGATTAGAAGAAACGACAATTATTAAGCGCCTTTCAGGTGTGGGCGTATTAACTCACGATGAGGTTTTAAAATTAGATGCAGTTGGCCCGGTCGCTCGTGCATCGGACGTGCCGCGTGATGTGCGCCGCGATGACCCGTATGCCGCCTATGGCGAGATTCCCTTTGATGTAATTACTGATAATCATTGTGATGTTTATGGCCGCACAATCGTAAGGCTAAAAGAGTTAATGGAGGCTTATAAGATAATCCGCTGGGCAGTAAAGAATTTACCCGAAGGGCCGCTTGTAGTCAAAACCTCGCGCAAAATTCCAGCAGGTGAGGCGGTCAGTAGATATGAGGCCCCGCGTGGCGAAGATATGCATTATGTGAAAGCTAACGGCACAGATAAGCCGGAAAGAGTAAAAGTAAGAGCGCCTACTTTGGCGAATACGCAGGCAGTCAAGCATATGTTAAGAGATAGATTTTTAGCGGATATGCCGATTGTGATTGCTGCAATTGATCCATGTTTCTCCTGCACAGATAGATTAATTTCAATTAATAGTGATGAGGCTATTACTTGGCAGGGGTTACGTAATTATGGGATTGAATGGTATAAAAAGAATCAAGGAATAGATTTTACCGCGCTAAATAAGAAATTTATGGAAAGGCTGGAGCGTTAATAATGTTGGGAGATTTGTTTTATATTCTGATTTTCCCGGGGTTTTTATTTGTATCAACATTTGCATTAGTGGCACAATTTATTGATCGCAAGCTTCACGCTCGCCTGCAGAATAGAGTAGGGCCTCCATGGTTTCAGCCATTAGCAGATCTGATCAAATTATTAGCCAAAGAAGAGGTAGTCCCTTGTGATGCTAACCCGAGGATGTTTGGGGTGGCGCCGTTATTTGCTTTAACGGGTGCCGTAACTGCGTTTCTTTATATCCCGCTATGGAAAGCGCAGTCATTGTTATCTTTTAACGGTGACGTGCTGGTGGTTTTATACTTGCTTACTATTCCGACACTGGCGTTTTTTATCGGCGGATGGTATTCAACTTCTTTATATGCGCGTATTGGTTCAGTGCGCTCGATGACCCAATTATTTGCCTATGAAGTCCCGCTTTTTATGGGCATTTTAGCGGCTGCGCTTTTAGCTGATACTTGGTCGCTGGGTGAGATTTCACTTTTTTATTCCGCGCATCCGGGCTATTGGTTGTTTAATATCGTAGGTTTTGCGATTTCTATAATTGCGCTTTTAGGAAAACTCGAAAAAACCCCGTTTGATATCCCTGAAGCAGAAACTGAAGTTGTCGCTGGAAGTTTTACTGAATATAGCGGTAGGCTTTTGGCGATATTAAAAATGACTTTGGATGTCGAGCTGATTGTGGGCGCTTCTTTATTAGTTGCGGTATTCCTGCCTTTTGGTATTGTCCTTAATCCTCTAATAGCATTTGTGATTTATTTACTTAAAGTTTTGGCCTTAATTGCGCTTATTTCGTTATTACGTACTGTTGTCGCGCGCTTAAGGATTGATCAGATGATTGATTTTTGCTGGAAATATATGGTGCCTTTAGCCTTAGCGCAGTTATTATTTAATCTTATCTTAAAAGGAGTTTTGCGATGAGGCCAGGTAAAATGATCCGCGAAGTTTTAATGACTTTCTTAAAAAAGCCGGTAACCATTCTTTATCCTAAAGAGAAAATCGATATGCCGGAGCATTTCCGCGGGAAATTAAAGTTTTTTCCAGAGAAATGTATTGGTTGCAAAATGTGTATGCGCGACTGTCCCACCGGAGCGATAGTTATTGAAAAAGTCGGTGAAAAACAATTTGAAGCGCATATAGATTTAGCTAAATGTATTTACTGTGCGCAGTGTGTAGATGTCTGCCCCAAAAAGGCACTCGAGGCCACCAAAGACGTGGAGTTAGCCGCGCTTGATTTAAAGTCGCTGAAGGTAGTCTTTCATGGAGAACCTCCAAAGCCTCCTCAAGAACCAACTTCTTAACGCCAAGCGAATCGCTATTTTCGGCATTGGCTCTGAAATCAGGGCTGATGACGCGGTAGGCGTGTTGGCGGCGCAAATTCTGCAAAAAGAACTCACCCCTACTAATAATAATTATGAATTTAAAGTTTTTATCGGCGGCTCGGCCCCGGAGAATTTCACTGGAGATATAAAGAAGTTTAATCCTACGCATTTAATTATTTTAGATGCTGCGGATCTAGGTAAAAAACCGGGCGAAATAGCCATAATTAACCAAGAGCAAATTACAGGCACTTCATTTTCTACACATCGTATGCCTACAAGCATGATTGTTGAATACATTAAGCATTATATTAATTGTGAAGTTATTATTCTTGGCATCCAGCCTGAATCGCTTGAGTTTGGTAAGCCGGTTTCACCTCGAGTTAAGGCTGCTATCAAAGAAATCTGCCGGATTTTTAAATATGCGCTAGCGGATAATAAGGGAAAATGAAGATAATAGATAAAAAAATATTAAGTGATGCAGGTGCGACTAAGCTTACTCAATTGGAAATCTTATCTTGGGATATTGCCAGAGAGGCTAAGCCTGGCCAGTTTGTTGCGCTTATGGCTGTGCCAGAAGGCGAGAGGATTCCTTTAACGATTGCTGCTTCTGATAAGGCTAAAGGCGTAATAACAATTATTTTTCAGGAAGTAGGCCTTACTACTAAATTACTGGGTAAATTAAATAAAGGTGATTTCCTCTATGCCTTGGTCGGTCCTTTAGGCCACCCTACTGAAATTAAGAATTTTGGTAAGGTAATTCTGGTTGGTGGCGGTGTGGGTATTGCCGAGATTTATCCTGTAGCGCGGGCTTTTAAGGAAGCAGGTAATCATGTTGTTGCGATATTAGGCGTAAGGACAAAAGATGCGCTAATTTTAGAAAACGAATTAAAAGCAGTATCAAGTGAATTTTATGTTACAACTGATGATGGCTCTTATGGTAGGAAAGGCTTTACTACCGGCGTATTGGCAGATTTGTTAAAAAAAGAAAAATACGATTTAGTTTATGCGGTAGGGCCGATCCCGATGATGAAGAATGTGTCTGTGATTGCTAAAGATCTTGGGGTAAGGGCAATAGTTTCTTTGAATGCTTTAATGGTTGATGCGACTGGTATGTGTGGATGTTGCCGCGTGACTGTAGGGGGCGAGACTAAATTTTCTTGTGTTGACGGACCGGAATTCGCTGCAGATTTAGTGGATTGGGATGAGTTGATTAAAAGAAGTAGAATTTATGAGCCGCAAGAAAAGCATATTTGTAAGCTAAAATAGATTAATGTAAGACCGGGCCTTGAATTTAAAATATGAAAAAAGAACCAGTAAAAGTTAAAGAAGAAGCTATAGCTAAAAGAGTGGCTAATTTTGAGGAAGTAATTTTAGGCTATAGCGAAGAACAGGCCTTAGAAGAAGCTATGCGCTGCCTACAGTGTAAGAATCCTACCTGTATAGAGGGCTGTCCTGTGGGTATAGATATTAAGAAATTTATTTATTATATTACCCAAAAAGATTACGCGAGCGCATATTCTACAATAAGAGAGAAAAATAATTTTCCCTCTTTATGCGGCAGGGTTTGCCCGGCGGAATATCAATGCCAAAGAACTTGCGTCCTTACTAAAAAAGGCTTAAAGTTTGCTTCGGAAGATGCGATTAATATACATTTTCTAGAAAGATTTGTCGGTGATTACGGGATGAAAAACTGTAAGCAAGGCTCCTCCGATAAGGATAATAAATTTAAAGGTAAAAAAGTTGCGGTTGTTGGCTCGGGCCCCGCGGGCTTATCGTGTGCCGGAGAACTTGCGCGCCATGGAGTAAAGACGGTTGTTTTTGAGGCCTTACATAAAACCGGCGGAGTTTTACGTTATGGCATCCCGCCATTTCGCCTGCCGCGCAATATTTTAGATTCTGAAATAGATTATTTAAAGAATTTAGGTGTGGAGATTGTTACCAATTTTATTGTCGGCAGAATGAAGAGTATCGAGGAGCTTTTTAAAGAAGAATTTTCCGCGATATTCTTGGGCTTAGGCGCGGGGACTCCTGCGTTCTTAGGGATAGAGGGCGAAAATCTGTGCAATATTTATTCCGCTAATGAATTTTTAACCCGGATTAACTTAATGTCGGCTTATAAATTTCCTGAATTTCATACTCCGGTTAATATAGGTAAACATATTATTGTTATCGGAGGTGGCAATACTGCCATGGATGCCGCGCGCTGTGCTTTGCGCTTACAGAAAATGAATAATATCCCTTTGGATACAAGTATTGTTTATCGTAGAAGCGAACTAGAAATGCCAGCGCGTAGATTAGAGATTGAGCACGCCAAAGAAGAAGGGGTGAAATTTAAAGTTTTAGTTAAGCCTGAAAGTTTTATTGGTGATGAAAATGGCTTTGTGAAGAAATTAAAAGTACTACAGTGCGGATTAGGACTACCAGATGCTTCAGGTAGAAGAAGTCCCATGCCGATTGCGGGAAGTGATTTTGAAATGGACTGCGATTTAAGTATTATTGCGATTGGTTTAAAGCCAAATGAAATTTTAGTTAAAGTCACGCCGGAGTTAAAAACCGATAAATATGGTGATATAATCGTAAATAAGGAAACTTATGCGACTTCAATCAAAGGCGTATTTGCCGGAGGCGATATAGTAGGAGGCGAAGGAACAGTAATTGAGGCGCTGGGAATGGGAAAAATCGCCGCAAAAAGCATAATTGAATATTTGTTTAATAAATAACAATAGGGATTTAGTGAAAAGAATTACTTTTGTCGTTATCGCAATTGTCTTCCTTATTTTTTTTAGCTCAAGCCTGTTTAATTATTCCGGGATATTTTGTTACAGATTAAATAATCTTCAACAAGCCGCATCATTTTATTATCTTGCCTTAAAAATTAACCCTAATAATTTATCCGCATTACATAACCTGGCAGTTATAGAAAAAGATAAAAAAAATTTACTAGTTGCTCAATTAATACTTGAGAAGCTAATTCTAAAGCGTCCAAAATGGGCTTTGGCGCATAAAAGCTTAGGCGTATGTTTACAGCTAGAAGGGAATATTCAAGGAGCAGAAAAAGAATACCTCTTAGCGCTTAATTTAAATCCTAAATTAGCTAGCGCCTGGAATAATTTAGGCGTACTTTACGCGCATCAGGCGGATTTTGTGCAGGCGAGATGTTGTTATCTTAAGGCGTTAGATCTTGATCCTAGAAATAATATAACTCTTTCTAATTATAATAAACTAAATAGTAAAATCGCGGAGGATGTAAATGGTTAAGAAGTTATTGTTGGTTTTTGTATTTTTATTTTTATCGTTAAGGCTGGCGCAAGCGGCTTCTGAAGAGGAATTGAAGCAAAAGTTGCTCGGGGATTTAAACGGCTTCTTGCAGAGTTATTCTAAATATAAATTTAATAAGGCTATATCTCTGGGCGATTATAATATGATTCAAGAGGCAATGAGCACAGGTTTTGATATTGAAATTGATCCTAGCCTTAAATTTACTGGTAAATATTATCCAGGGCAGGCCCGGGTTTTTGGTAAGCTTGGAGTTAGAGATGATTTAATTGTTTTGAAAGACGAACCAGGCCACGGCGCGAATGTTACTTTGTACCATGAGATGCTACATCATTTAATTAATAGAAAAAAGCTTAATCCGGGCTGCCTTGATGAAGAAACCTATATGCAGCTTATTGAAGATAGAATTACCTGGCTTAAGAAATTAACTTATTTTGAGAAACAGTGTGATTTAGCTGCAAAAGAAAGTGACTCGAACGCTAAGAATGAAAAACTTAAGAAATATTGGAATGATAATATTGAAAGCGCATGGAAACAGCAAAAAGGCATAACTTACGCCCAGAATTTATCCGGCCCATACGAATTTGAGGATGCGGATGCCAGCTGTGGCGTCTCCGGAGCAAAAGGGCACATTGACCCGGATTTTGTTAAGAAAGTTGATAACGCTTTGGGTATAGATGTAGATGTAAATAAAATCCGCAATTTCTACGAGAAAGAATATAGTATAAAATTAAGCGGCGAAGAGGCTCCAGCTGGGGATGAATCTGCTACAGATAAATCTAAAGATAAATCATTAGAGAAAGAAGCAGAAGAGGCTGCAAATGCAGCAGATCAAGAGGGGTATGCGTATTTAATGGAATTGTTGCGCAAGTTAAAGGAATTATCGGATCAAGATGTCCCTAAAGATTATGAAGGCCTAAAGGCTTTTCAAAGACGAGTTTTTGATATTATGAATGCTTGTTTATCTACGCGTCCTTCAGTAGCTTATGATTTGTGGTTGAAATACGGACAGGCATTGTTAACTCGGATAAGTACGCAGGCAGGCCTAACTGCTAATTTCTCCATTGAACAAGTTAAAGGAGAGTCTAAAGAAGATAAATTAAATTCTCAAGCCGCAATAAGATGTTTACTAATTCAGGCCGAGTGTTCACGTTGGGCCAACTTTATTGGCCAGATGATGGAGCGGATACCGGAAAAAATAGTTGTGGTTTCTAATATGAGTGCCGGGAATATTCAAAAAAGAAAGGGAGTTTGGGATATTGCACCTCGAGATAAAATAAGCCAGGAAGAAGCCTTTGTTAATTATAATGGCATTTGGAAAGAGGCATCCTCTTTTATGTTAAATATTGCTAGAAAGGCAAAAGATGCTGCAGGTTTGCGTATGCTTTTAGCCTGGTTTAAGCAATATGAGAATGCAAAATTAGAGAGTAATGGAAAATCAATACTTTATTTAACCTGCTATGCTAATCCTTGTGAGCATTTTGTTTATTTTAAAATGTTACCTGATTCCGAGAAGGCTGAAATTGATAAAATTATTGAGCAGATCAAAAAAGAATTAAAGCTGATGGAAGAAAAGCCCGACAGCCAAGTGGCTAAACCCGTTGGCCCATGCAAGAAAATGGGCAATGCACCAAATATAGACGATATGATGGAAGAGCTAAGGTGTACAGACGCGGCTTTTTAGATTAATAAGAAAGGATTAATTATGAAAAAGATTATTTTTTTATTTTTAATTTTATTTAGTTTAAGTATAGCCCATGCTCAGGAAGGAATAGTTTTGCCAATGGCTAAATGTAGTGTGCGGCTTGAGCATTTAGATTTACCGTCCGCTCAAGAAGCAGATGCTTTTTTCCAACCTAAAGAAAAGATAGTGGAGCTGGTTACTTTGCATATACCATTGTTTATCGAGTCGCTGTATGTGGATGCAGGCGGCCGAATAAGTACGACTAATTATCCTTGGGATAATAATAAGTACTATCATGTAAAATCTGTCGGCAATATTAGTATGGGGATAGCGACAACAAGTAAGTTTATTGATGCGGATACTTGTTATATATTTGGCGCGGGCTGGGATACTGCTGCCGGTAGAAATAAGACCCCGCTTCCGATGCGAATAGGGATACTTTCAATTGACGGCAAAGGCCTTGAACCAAAACAAGATTATAATACTGCCCACGAATATACCCAGAATATCAAGGGAAAGGGATCTGCGGTAAAATTTAAGGTTGAGGATAAAGAGTACGAAGATAACGCCGGATATTTTTTAGTAGGTATAGATAAATTATTAGATTTTCGATTAACTGTTGTAGTTGATGCGAAAACTGAAAAGGTAATCTTTCAGGCTGTAGCTTTGGGCCGGCAGAATAAATGGACAGAAGCAGCAGATTTAATTTCTAAGGCAGCGCGCGCTACGCCTGAAGATTATACTTTGTGGAATTCGGCTGGGGTATTTTATTTAAAAAGCGCGGAATCAGAAAATCCCTTGGGAGGGGCAGTTTCCCAGACGAGCAACTTGGGGCAGGCTTTATCCGCTTTTGATATGGCTAAGCGCGCAGCGAATTTTAAGTCTGCGGCAGTTGAGAATAATTTAGCTATTGCACAGGTAGAGAGTGAAGGGCATTCGACGAGGGCGCGGGAAAGATTTCTAGAGTCACTTTCTTTGGATGATAATTTTGCTGCAGCAAAATATAATTTAGCTTTATTGGAAGAATACCTAGGCACAAAGCCTGTTACTGGAGTTAAACCACCAACTGTTTCTTCTCCAGGACAGAGTAGTACAAACAAGCCGGTAAAAACCGATAAAGGCAATCCTTACGGCAAAAAGTAATTTGACATTCTTGCGCTTAATGTTATACTTTAGGACGTGGTCAAGAGCTTGGCTTACGTAAAAACAAAGGCGTTTAGAGGCCGTATTATCGGCGCTAAACGCTTTTTTTAGAATGGAATAATATGGATGCGATATTAGCATTAGAAGACGGGGCAATTTTTAAAGGTAAATCTTTTGGCGCAAGTGGCCAAAGATACGGTGAGGTTGTTTTTAATACCAGTATGTGCGGCTATCAGGAGATAATTACTGATCCTTCTTATAAGGGCCAGATTGTGACGATGACCTATCCTTTAATGGGTAATTATGGGGTAAATAAAGAGGATGTGGAGTCGCGCAAGCCATTTCTTGAGGGGTTTGTGGTTAAGGAATATAGTAAAATTGCCAGCTCTTGGCGGCATGATTTAGAGTTGGGTGAGTATTTAAGTAAAAATAATATTTTAGGGCTAGAAGGCATTGATACGCGCGCATTGACCTTGCATATTAGAGAGGCAGGGGCAATGAAGGCGGTTTTATCGACCGAAGATTTGGATGCGAAAAGTCTGGTTAAGAAGGCTAAGGATTCCCAAGGATTAGTTGGTGTAGATTTAGTTAAAGAAGTTAGCATCGGTAAAAAATATATTTGGCAAGGCCCTAAGCCAAAATTTAAAGTTGCGGTTTTAGATTGCGGAGTAAAATATAATATTTTAAGATGCTTGATGAAGCGTGATTGCGAAGTAATTGTTTTTCCTGCGAAAACTAGCAGCCAAGATATTTTAAAAGCTAAGCCCGACGGGTTATTGCTTTCTAATGGCCCGGGAGACCCGGCAGCAGTTAATTATGTAATTAAGACTGTGCAGGAATTAATTGGCAAGCTTCCTATTTTTGGAATTTG
>ORJL011794295.1_pt1 | contig 17932 bp, 11 predicted proteins | sample 1779941 | NCBI WGS metagenome assembly ORJL01 (sample SAMEA104232317, study PRJEB22302) | groundwater metagenome | biome: forest; feature: aquifer; material: groundwater | place: USA | collected 2011-08-07 | depth 5.8 m | reverse complement strand
GGTGCCCGCCGCGGGCGCGGGCGCCGGGACGGGTTCAGAAGCCGCTCGGGCCGCGGGCTCGGGCGCACGTGCGCCAATCGGGTCCGCGACGGCGGGGGCGGCGGCCTCGGCAATCGCGGGCCGGTCGTGGCCGCGGGCGAGGGCGAGGGCCGCGACCCCGGCGGCGATCCCGAGGAACGCGGCGGCGCTCGCGGACGCGGCGGTGCCCAGGCTGCCGAGCAGGACGAAGCCGGCGGCGAGCGTGCCCACGACGGCGCCCGCGGTGTTGATGCCGTAGAGCAGGCCGGCGCGGCGTCCCGCAGCAGGGCCGCGCGGGACGACGGCGGAGGCGAGGGCGGGGAAGGTCCCGCCGAGGAGGAAGGTGGGGACGGCGAGCGCCGCGAGGGCGAAGACGAACCGGACCACGGTGAGCGTCACCACGGCGCCTTCGGCTTGCCGGTAGAGGGAAGCGTAGACGCCGGTGAGGGCGTCGACGAGGAAGGGGACCGCGAGGGCGGCGAGACCGGCGCCGATCTCGAGCTTGCCGTAGAGGGCGAGCGGGTTGCGCGAGCGATCGGCGGCGCGGCCCAGGAGCAGGCTGCCTGCGGCGAGGCCGCCCATGTAGGCGGAGAGCACCGCGGTGACGGCGTAGGACGAATGGCCGGTGAGGCGGCCGAGCATGCGGACCCAGGCGACCTCGTACACCAGGGCGGACACGCCCGAGACGAAGAAGAGCGCGAGCACGGGGACCAGCGGGGGGGGGCCGCCGCCCGCCGGGGAACCTGCCGGCGCGGGGCCGGCGACCGGGGACCCGGTGGACGCGGACCCGGCGGCGCGCGCGCCCTCGGCCGCGGGAGCGACGGGGGCGGGGTCGGTCGACGGCGGGGGCGATTCGGGCATGGCGGATCCTTCGCAGCCTCGGCGGATCGGGGGCGTATCCTAGGGGAAGACGCATAGCGGGGCAACAAGGATCGAATGGAATCGGCGAGCCGCCGTGCCCCGTGGACCGTGACCGGGGCTGTGGCGGAGTTTCGCTTCTCCTCCCGGGGTGATATTGCTAACTTGACTTGGTACCGTACATTCGAGGCGACCGTCATGATGAATCACCGTTTCGGGCTGCGCGGCCGACCTGGAGTTGCGCTGTCCGAGAACATCACCGTCGTCCTGTTGATGATCTTCGTCGGCGTGGGGCTGGTGACTGTCTTCGGGCAGAACATCGCGCGACGGTTCCAGGGCGTGACCACGGGTCTCGACGAAGGCAAGCCGATCGCCAAGACCGCACTCACGGGCCCGCAGAACCGTGCAGAAATCGGCGCACCGGGAAATGCGCCGGTCGTGAGCGGCCCGCTTCCCGCCGTGGCCGCCCCGGCGAATGCCGCGGCGGGGGCCAATCCGGGGTATGGCGGCGCGAATGCGCGCACGCCCGACCGCACCGAGGCGAATTCGGGAATCACGCTCGCCAATCCACGGGGTTGGGACCCCCGGGCCATGCTCGCGGGAATGACGCAGATCGACCAGAATCTGGTCCATACGACCAACTTCGACCCCATGCGCTGCGCCTGCGCGAGCGCACTCGCCAGCCGGATCATGTCCGGTCCGGACGCGGTCGACCGAATGTTGGCGGACCTGATGCTGAGAGCGCAGAACGGCACGCTTCCCAACTCGTCCGCCGGCCCGCCCCCGATGATCGGCGGGATGCCCCGGGACCAGTACATCGCTCAACTGGGCACCCTGAGGGACCGGCTGGCGGGCCAGGCACTGAACCACGCCGATCTCGGGCTGATGCAGGATTTGCTCTATCGGGGTCACAGCATCGTCCCGGGCGTGCAGGGCACCTACTTTTACACCGGCGGCGGGGCCCAGAACTACCAGCAGATCATGACGCTCGGGAACGGCGTGGATCCTGCAGGCGCCACGATCGGCGCCCCGAACGCCGGCAACAACCAGGCCACTACCGTGAATCAAGCCCAGTTGGCGACCAACATGACCAACCTGACGCCCGGCGAGTCCATGACTCTCGGGATCGGCGCACCCGGCCACTTCATCGTCGTGGGCCGGGACAACCAGGGGCGGCCCTACCTGTACGATCCCTGGCCCTTCGTCGGTACGGGGGGAAATCCGGCGCCTCCCCAGCTCACCTATGACCCTGCCGTTCTCGATTGGTACATGAACAACCAGATGCCCCCAGGGGGATTCATCCAGTACAGCCCCGTGAGACATTGATCCGACGGAGTATGAGAAGATGTTGCGCACCTTGGTCGTCGCTGGACTGATGCTCTACTTCAGCCGCGGAGCATTCGCTGCGGAGTCCGTCGAGCTGGTCCAATACCCGGCCCTGGGCGGACAGACGCTGTCCTACAGGATCGCGGGGGACGCCAACGCGGCCGACCCCGAGGCCCCTGGAAACGGCAACTCTTGCGCGGAGCCGGGGGAGATTCTCCGCCTGGTGGTGCTCTTGCGCAACGTCGGCAAGACCGACCTGGAAGGCGTCACTTTGACGCTCCGGGTAAAGGACTCCCAGGCGGCGACGTGGGCGCATTTCCTGCAGGCGGAGCACGATTACGGGGCGCTCGCGGCCGGTGCGGTCACGTCACTGGCCGCGCCTCATTCGCACATCTTGGAGATCGCTCCATCCGCGCCCGCGCCGGGCGTCCTCGAGCTGGAGTGCCTGGCGACTTGGAAGGGTGGCCCCGCCCAGCCCGTCCGCGCGGCCCTCTCCATTCCCGTCCGCCGCGTACCGACCGTGGACTTGCAGATCGGGCAGGCAGCGCCGTTGGCTCCGGGCGATCCGTGCGAGTTCGCAGTCTCCCTGCCCAAAGAGCGGCGGGCCGGGCTGTCCCGAGTGCGGGTGCTGCCGCTTCCCGAGGACTTCGAAGTCAGGATCAGTCCGGCATCGCTCGAGGATCTGGAGACGACGGACGGAGGCACGTTCCGGTGCGAAGCCGCGCCGATTCTGATCGCGCAAGAATCGACCGTGACGCTTGCGGTCTCCGCGACCTGCGACGGGGCCCTGTACCGCTGGCGCAAGACGGTCGCGGTCCCCCTACGTCCGAAGGAACCGCGAGCGGATCTCTACCTCTGGACGCTGGCCGATGTCTTCATCGAACAGTTCGGTCGGCCCATGACGCGACCCCATCCTCCGGCCGGGGGGCCTGCGAAGGGGGGCAAGTTCCCGGTTCCGGATCGGTCGTACAAGATCGAGGTCGTCAGTCGGCGGCCCGCGACCGTCCCGCCCCCACTCGAGATTCGCCAGGGGGAAGGCGACGCGGGCCGGATCGTCGCTCCCGGGTACGAAGTCAAGCTGGGCGATGGGCCGTTGTACTTCGGCTGGAAAACCACGACCCGGCACGGCTGGAGCATCCGGGTTTCCATCCGCGAAGACTCCTTGGTGTTCGAGCTGTCTCCGGTACCCGCCGACATGGTGTACATCCCTGAAGGCAAGTTCGAGATGGGGACCGACGAACCCGATGCGGGTAGCGCGGCGCCCCGGCACGCCCCGCTGATCGGCGAGTTCGGCATGGACGTCTACGAGGTCGCGCGTGGTCAGTACGCCGCCTTTCTCGCGGACCCGGCGGCGAAGTCCCACGCGCACTGCCACGGACTCGAGCACGCCCTCGCCCCGGATAAGGACCACACTCCGCTGGGCTGGAATCCAGCATGGAACTGCATGACGCTGAATGCCGACGAATGGTCGATCCCCGTCACGGGGGTGGACTGGTTCGATGCGTATGCCTATGCGAACTGGGCCGGAAAGAGGCTTCCGACCGAGGCGCAGTGGGAGCGCGCGGCCGCAGGACCGGGGCGGCCAAACCCCTATCCCTGGGGGGCCGAGGCCGATCTCCAGAACCTGTCCAATGTCGGCCGCATCCGTCCCGGACCGATGAAGGTGGGGCAGTGTTTCCGGGATCGAACCCCGGAGGGGATCTTCGACCTGGGTGGGAACGTCGCCGAGTGGTGCCAGGACTGGTACGGCCAGGACTACTATGCCTCGTCGCCGGCGGTGGATCCCCAGGGGCCGGACGCGGGGGTGTTGAACCGGGTGATTCGCGGCGCCTCGTGGGACATGTACGGACAACGGTGCCGATGTCATGCTCGCGATTCGGCGGACCCGCTCCTGCGGTTCCCCTTCGTCGGGTTCCGCTGCGTGGTGACCCCGGCGAAATGACCCAGCGCGGGCGATCTTGTCCAGTCCCGCCGGGATGTCGAGGCCTTTGGCCACTGCGGCCTTCGCCCGGTTCGCGATCGTGCGCCGCCAGATTTTCGCTTTCGCCAGGGCCTCGCCCTGGTCCAGCGTCAGGTCGGCCGACTCGGCCTCCACGATGTCGCGGTCGGGGGTCGCCTCCTTCAGCTTCGCGAGAGCCGCGTCCACCTCGACCAGGAACGGCTCACCGATCGGATCCACGTCTGGAGCGTTCGCCCTGGGACGCCGGGACGGGACGGGATGGTCCTTCCCGTCGGTGCGCGTGCGAGATACAATCGCAGTGGCGAATCTCTCCAGGTCGGAGCGCTCGGCGATGGCTTCTCCCTTCCCGGGGATGAACCCGTACCTCGAACGGGAGGAGGTCTGGCAGGACTTCCACCAGAGTTTCATCCCGCTCGCCCGCGAGGTCCTGAGTGCGCAGGTCCGGCCGGGCTACATCGTGAAGGTCGAAGAGCAGATCTTCATCTACGAGGTCGAGCCGGAGCAGCGACGACTGCTCGGCCGGGCGAATGTCTCCGTCTCCGGTGCGGTGGGGTGGGCGGCCCCCGAGCCAGGCGTCGCCGTGCAGGAGGCGCCCGCCTATGGCCGGCTCCCGGCGCTCCTGGACGTCGAGCGCCATGCGTACGTGGAGATCCGGGATCGACAGAAGCGGGACCTGGTCACGGTTCTCGAACTCTTGAGTCCGTCCAACAAACGGCCGGGGGCGGATCGAGAACAGTACCTTGCGAAGCGCCGCCAGCTCTTGTCGAGCCCCGTCCACCTGGTCGAGATCGATCTGCTGCGCGGAGGGCCCCGGCTCCCGGTCGACGGACTGCCAGGCTGCGATTATTGTGCGCTGGTGAGCCGCGCCCAGGACCGCCCCCGCGTGGCGCTTTGGCCTGTGCTCCTGCGCGACCGCTTGCCCGCCGTCCCCATCCCCCTCCGCTCCCCCGACGGGCCGGCCCAGTTGGACCTCCAGGGCCTGCTGGATCGGCTCTACGACTCCGCCGGGTACGAGGACTATCTGTACGACGGCCTGCCCCAACCGCCCCTGTCCGCGTTGGATGCCGCGTGGGCGGAGGGCCTGACCAGGCGAACGCCGTAGTCAAATCGGGCGGGACCCGGCTCCTCGGCCCTCCGAGGTGCGCGTCGTCCGGCCTTTCCTCCGGCGGCGAAGTCGGCAGGCTATTCGGGAAGGGCCCGAACGCAGCGGAAGCCGAGGTCCGACCGGCGCGCGCGCGGGTCTGCCGCACCGCGGGAGATGCCGATCGGCCCCGTGACTCCCCGGTCCCACGCGCCGCCCCGCACCACCCGGCGGGCGCCCTTCGCCGGTCCCTGCGGATTCGTTTCCTCCGCGGGGGACTCGGCCGCGGAGTCCGCCCAATCGCTGCACCACTCGAGCACGTTTCCCCCCAGGTCCCACGCGCCCTCGGCGCTCCGGTCCTGGAACCAGGTCCCCACCGGCGCGGGACCCGGATGCCGATCGGCGACGTTCGCTCGCCTCGCCAGGTCCCAGTCGTTGCCCCAGGGAAACGCGCGGCGGTCGAGAGCGCAAGCCGCGCGTTCCCATTCGGCCTCCGTCGGCAAGCGCTGGTCGGCCCACGCGGCGTAGGCGCGCGCGTCGAACCAGTCCACTCCGACCACGGGCAGTCCCGACTCCCCGGGTCCCGGCGGTCCCGCCCATCCGGCGGGAGCATGGTCCTTGCCCGCGGGCTCGTCCGAAGGGCAGCGTGCGTGCGTGCGGCTCTCGGGGGCGGCGAGGAACCCGGCATAGTCGGCGCGGGTGACTTCGAACGCATCGATCCCGAAGTCGTCCAGCACCACCGGGTGCGCGGTCAGACCCACACGCAGGCCGCCCGCATCCTGTCCCATGGTGAAGCGGCCGCCGGGGACGAACACCATCGCCGGGGGGACGCGGGCGATCTCGAGGGCGACTTCCTCCCTGCCGATCCGGAGCCAGGCGCTCCATCCCCGCGGCGCTTCGGCGGACCAGCGGAGCGCGAGCGGTCCCGCTCCGGGGATGACGCGCTCGCCGTCGGCCAGGCGCCGCTCCCCCTGCCGGATCTCGATCTCGGGCACGCTGCTCTCACGAGGCGCGCGAACCAGGATGTGGAGGATGCGGGGGACCGGCGAGCACGGCACCGACCACTCGCGCGGATCGCCTTCAGGGAGCGGCAGGGGGCGACCTTGAATCTCGACCCGGAGCGAGCCGCCCAGCTCGTCGCGGATGCGCCAGTCCGGCCGAGGCTCCGCAGTCGTCAAGGCGATGCGTACGGTGTGCGACCAGCGATAGAGAGCGCCGCTCCCCGCCGTCGCGACGAGCCGTGTCGTCACACACACCTCGCGGGTGGTCGGCTCGGCCGAGGCCGTGAGGGTGAACCGGTGCTCCCGATCGAGGTGGGCGTCGGCCATCGTCTCCGGTGCGATCGTCAGGTCGGGATCGGTCGCGATCACCTCCAGGCGCGAGCGCGGACACGCGGTCAGCGCGTCCGGCGGATCGATGCGGACCTGCAGGGGCGCGGACGCTCCGGCCCGCAGGGACTCGGGATGCTCCACCGCCAGGCGGACTCCCGGGACCGCGTGAATGGGGAGCTCGACCTCCACCCACTGTGGACCCACTTCCTGCTCGTTCCAGAAGAGATCGAGAACCAGGGGCAGGGACCCCGGCACCGGCGTTCCCGGGGCGAGCCGCAATTCGTGCGTCCATGGGGTCGAAAGGGGAGTCTCCGCGCCCGGGTCCAGGTGACCATAGGAGTGCTCCGCGCGGACGATTTCGGCCCAGGATGCAGCCAAAGAGTCGCGTATGCGCAATCGGGCCAGCAACCACGTGATTGCGGCATCGGTCGAGTTCCGCAGGCCGATGGCCAGCCGGACCACCTCGCCGGGTTCGGCACTGCGATTCCGGTTGCCCGGCGCCGCAGGGTCCTGGGTACTCTGGTCCCCCACGATGGTGAGGGCGGCCGCCCCTCGATGGAACCTGTCGCGGATCAGCTCGATCCCCTGAGCCAGGGCTTCAGACGCCCACATCAGGGCCGCTGCGAGCAGGATGCTCCCCGGGGTCCACTTCATCGGCGATTCCCTTTTGATCGCGCGTCAAATTCAATAGCGAGCGGGAGTGGTCATCATGAACCCTCTCGTTCCATCCGGCATCCCGGCTTGCAGGTTGTTGAGGTAATGATCGACGGTGGCGGCGTCGCGATCCTGGTAGACCATCTGCGGCACCAGCCTTCCCGTGGGATCGATGGTCGTGTGTGCCGCGGGGTCGTAGAGATACTGGCGGCCGGCGGAATCCCGCCCCACCAGGATCGCGTGCCGCGGCGGTCCTCCGCTCCCGCTGATGGCGAGCAGCATCGACTCGCCGGGCTGGAGTCTGTTCATGGCGGTCACGACGTCGGTTGCGCCGGCCTGCGTGAATACGTTGTTCCCCGTCCACGCCGTCTTCAGGGGTTTTCCCTGCGCATCCCGCGGGTTTCCCAGTTGCCTCAGCTTCAGGATCCCCACACTCTCCCCGCCCGTGTTCTTCTCTATGTCCCCATAGGCCCGATAGAGGAGATCCTGCATCTCCGCCAGGTCGCGGAAGGTGAGGGATTGATTCGCGAGCTTGTCCCTCAGGCGATCGAGCCGTCGCAGGAATTCGTCCCGCGGGATGCAATCGACGGCCGGCGGCGTGCCGGCGAGATTGCGAATGGTCCCATTCAGGGCAGACCAGGCGAGATCGGCCAACAGGCGGTCGACGGCATCTTCACCCGCCAGGACTCGGGCGGCGAGCGACGACGCGCAGAAACATCGTCCATCCTCATAGAGGGTCGTGTCCACGTCATCCTCTTGCGTCATGTCGCCGAGCAGGTTCTCGGGGCGCCAACCCGTAGGGTGATTGACGTCTTCTCCGCCGGTCGCCCGGGTGGACGGAGGGACCCTTGCGCTTCCTCCGCCGAGCGCGAAGGGATCCGCCCCCGCTGTTCCCAACGCCATCTGGGGCGTGGGCCCCACCGGGGGGCTCGGATCCGGCCCGCCGATGTCCAGGTGCGAATCCGGAGTGTCCCGGATCGGCTTGGGCTGGGGGGTGCCCGTGTCCAGGCTCTGCTTGGTTCGGATGGTCCACCGGTACAGCTCGAATCCGAAGAACCCCACCAGGCTCAGGGTGAGGAGCACGAGGATCAGCACGATCCAGAGGTACTCCGTGAGGGCCGCCCCCGGCGAGGATCGACGAGTCGTCTGCATGGTCCACCTCGGCGTTCGAACGGCGCTGCGATCGGCAGCCCGAAATGCCCGGTGCGTTCAGCCCTCGCATCATGTCGCCGAAGGATGGAATCTCTCAACTCCCAGTGTACCGGGCGCTGCCGACGGTGAACCAGGATTGGGTGGATCGCCCGGGTTGGCGATGGTTGAATGTACCCGGCCCAACCGTCCCGATGAGGATCCCGCCATGCAACTCTCCGCGGAAGACCAGGAATACGTGCTTCATGCGTTCGTTGCCCAAGGGCTCGCGCTCGGTCCTGCGGTCGAGGATTTCCGCTCGATGGCGCGGCAGGAACAGCAGCGCGGCAATTCCACGACCGCGTTGACGCTGCTGCTCGAACTCAAGCACGCCACGATGAACGACGTGCAGCGGGTCCTGCTCGAGCGCGAGGTCGCGCGCGCGGGCCCGAGCCGGAGCACGATGATCGCGTACGGGGGCGCCGCCGCCGCGGCGGTGGTGATCCTGATCGGCGCCCTGATCTACACCGGCGGGCGGAAGCGCGGCCCGCGGCCGGGGCTCGACGGCCGCACCACCTCGGAAGAGGGCGGCTCGAGCACGGAGGTCCCGGTGACTACCGCCGCCGGCGACGCGGAGCGCGAGCAGCGGTTCCGCGAGGCGGAAGCGGAAAAGAAGCGCAAGGCCGAGGCGGTCGTCGCCGCCGCGGAGGCGCGGAAGCAAGCCGCGGCGGATGCCGCCCGCCAGGCCGAAGCCGCCGCCGCGCGCGAGCGGGCCGCGCGCGACGAGCGCGCGGCCAGGGTCGCGGCCCACGGCAAGAAGCTCGATCTCCTCGAAGACTGCCTGAAGGCGTTCCGGCAGGTCGACGACCTGGTGCGCCGCGGAGACTTCCCGGCCGCACGCAAGGGATACGCCGAGGTCTCCGCCCGCCTGGATGCCCCCGACCTGGGCGCGGTCCGCGCCGATTTCTCGCGCCACGCGAAGGAGGCGCTCGCCCTCGAGGACCTCCTCCGCACACTCGTCGACCGGATCAAGGCGGGCAAGCTCGAGCACGTGAACATCACGGTCGCCGCCGGCTTGACCGGAGAGCTGGTCGAGGCCGACCTGCAGGGCTTCCGCGCGCGGGTCGAGAAGGCCATCGTGGGCAAGCCCTGGAGCGAGATCACCCCGGAGCAGATGCTCGACCTGTACGACCGCCTCGGGCTCGAGGGGCGCGACCGCTACCCGCTCGGGCTTTATGCCCTGTTGCACGGGGTCGCCCGCGAGGTCGACCGCCAGTTCGCGAAATGCGTCGAGGAGGACCCCGCGAGCGATGCCGACGTGAAATGGCGGCTCGGGTGGCAGAGCGGCTTCGCCACCCTGCGCGACCGGTGGGGGATCCCGACCGGAACCGCGGAGAGTGCGCCGACGGGCGGGACCGCCGACCCCGGCCCTGGCGGGTCGAAGCCGCCGGCCGGAGGCGGTCCCAAGACTTCCCCCGCCGGCACGGTCGCGCAGACGGGCGAGAGCGTGGCGCTGAAATTCGCCCCCGCGAAGGGAACGCGCTGGAACGTCACCCAGAGCCTCACGATCGAGCGCACGGTGAAGGACCTGAAAGGCCTGGCTGCCAAGGACGCGCCGCCGGAGGTCGGGGTCCTGCAGTACGATCTCGCCTTCGTGGACGAGGTGGTGGCGAGCGGAGAACCGACCACCGTGCGCCGGGCCTATCTGAAGGCCCACAGCACGCTGGGCACGAGGGCGGGCGACCACCCGCTCGCGGGCTCGATCCTGGTCTTCCCCGAATTGGAGCGCAAGGGCGTCATGCCGAACCTGTCCCAGGGCACGCTCGATACCAAGACGCTCGCCGATCTCGCGCGCTTCCCCGCCGATCCCCTGATCCTGCTCCTGCCGACCCGCCCAGCGAAGCCCGGGGACCAGTGGCCGATCCAGGGGGAGTGGGTCACAAAGCTGCACCGGGCGGTCGCGGTGGGCCGGGTCTCGGTGCAGGCACTGGGGGGAAACCGCATTCTGGACAAGATCACGGACGCGGAGGACGACATCTCGCGCCTCGCCAACTATGCCATGACCGCCACTCTCCAGTCCGTTGCGGGAGGAATCGCGACGGTCGAGCTCGCGGGGGGCGGCGCGAGCGGCGAACCCGGCGGCGTCTCCCTCTACCAGGCGGAGATCGCCGCCACGCTCCAGTTCGACGTCGAGCACGGCATGCCCGTCTCGCTCGTGTGGCGGGAGAAGACCACCGAGCAGGTCGCGAAGATCGTGGAGGTCGTGATCTCGTGGGATCTGCGCCGGACGTACACGCAGGGGCAATGAACGGATTCGCCGCCGCGCGATCGGCGGGAACCATCGTCGCGAAATCCCAAACCCCAACCCCGCGCGCTCCGTTTGGGGTGGAACCGCGCCATGTCCTTCCGCATCGCCTCCTACAACATCCTCGCCGACGCCTACGTGAGCCCGAAGTACTTCCCCGGGTCGCCGCCGGAGCTGCTGAAGGCCGGGGCGCGCCTTCCGGGTCTGGTTCGCCGCATCGGCGGACTGTGCGCCGACGCGGTCGGACTGCAGGAGGTCGAGCCCGCGGCGCTGGCCGAGCTCGAGCGCTCGCTGGCTCCGCGCGGCTGGCGCGCGCACTTCGCGGCCAAGGGCCGCGGGCGGCCGGACGGGTGTGCGCTGCTCGTGCGCGAACCCGGACTCGCGACGATCGTCGAGCGCCGATTCGAGTATCCCGACGGCCGGGAAGGCGGGGATCCCAGCGGCCACGTCGCCCTGCTCGCGGTGCTCGAACACGACGGCCGGCGGTTCGGGCTGGCCGTCACCCACGTCAAGTGGGACCCGCCCGATCCGCCGCCGGAACGACGCTTCGGCGCCCGTCAGATACCCCTGCTGCTCGACGAACTCGCGCGCGTCGAACCGGCCTGCGCGACCTGGGTCGTCTGCGGCGACTTCAACGCGGAGCCGGAGAGCGCGGTGATCGATCCGCTCCGGCGGCGCGGCTTCCGCGATGCGTACGGAACGCGACCGCGCGACTTCACCTGCAACGCCAATCGCCGAGCGCGCCGGATCGACTTCCTGTTCCACACCCCCGACCTCGCCGCCGGCCCGGTCCCGCTGCCCGCGATCGACGATCGCACGCCCCTGCCCTCGGAGGCGGAGCCGTCCGACCACCTGCCGATCGCGGCGTCATTCGCCTGGGACTAGTGCCGCGGCGTCCACCGCCGCCGGTCACCGCACGACGTTGTGCACGCGCACGGTCTTGTCGTCCCCGCCCGAGGCCAGGAGCTTCCCGTCCGGGCTGAAGTCCAGCGAGCGCACCGCTCCGACGTGACCCGGGTAGGTGGCAACGACCTGCCAGGACTCCATCTCCCAGAGCCGCACGAGGCCCGTCTCGTCCGCCGACGCGAGGAGATTCGACGGCGGATGGTAGGCGAGCGCGCGCACCGGCTGGTCGTGCGCCGGGACCGGAGGCCGGGGGTTCGCCGGGGGCAGGAGCCACTGGCGCAGCATCCCGTCCGCGGCGCCGGTCACCAGCATCGAACCCCGCGCGGCGAAGAGTACGCAGGTCTCGGGGTAGGGCAGATTCAGATTCGGCAGGGTCCGCTGAGGCATCTTGCCATCGCGCGACCAGATCCGCACTTCCCCGTGCTCGGTGACGGCGGCGAGCCGCCCGCCATCCGCGCTGGGGGCCCGGTCGATCACCGGCTCGGCGGCCAGGGGGAAGCTGCGCTCCGGCTTCGCCGGCCCGACGTTCCACGTCCGCACGGTGCCGTCGACGCCGGCGCTGGCCAGGATCTCCCCTCGGGCATCGGCCGCGAGCCGGAGCACCGCCCCTTTGTGCCCGGTGAGCTTGCGCCACTCCTTCCCGGTGGAGGCGTCCCACAGCCGCACGATCCCGTCCGCGCCGGCGGTGGCCAGCCGCTTGCCCTGCGACAGGTAGAGAACGGCGTTGACCGCCCCCGTGTGCCCCTTGAGCGTGCGCTCGGCTTTCTTCTCCTCCAGGTCCCACACCCGTCCCAGTTTGTCCTTGCAGGCGCTGGCCAGGCGCTTGCCGTCGGGGCTGAAGCCCACGCCGAGCACCGCGTCGGGGTGGTCGAGCACCACCACCTCCCGGAGCGCGCTCAGCCTGGCCTCGACCTCCTTGCGCGCCGCGAGCGCTGCCGCGGAACCGGGGCGGAAGCCCAGCGCGAGGTCGAGGCTGTTGCGGGCCCGGTCCCAATCGGTGTCGTCCAGGAAACCGCGCGCGGACCGCATGGTGCGCTCGTATGCGTCTTCCACCTCCCGGGCCTCCTCGCGCTCCAGGTCGGCGAGATACTTCTTCGCCACGCCGGCCATCGGGCCGGTCGGATCCGCGTCAATGAAGCCCGCCACGATGCGGCGCGCATCCGCGTAAGGGTCGGGGACCGCGGGCAGCTCCCCCTGCGGCAGCGCCGCCACCGCTTCGAGCCGCACCTTCTCCCACGCGGCCCGCAACCGGTCCTGGCGGAGGAGCTCCACGAGGTCGCGCAGTCGGGCGGTCACCGGGGCGTCGGGGTGATCGTGCGCGAGCCGCTGCAGGCCCTCCTCCACGCGCGGCAGGTCCTTGTCGCGCACTTCGAGGACGAGCAGCGCCGCCTGCGCGTGGGCCGCGATGCCGCGCTCGGAAGAGCGCGCGAGGTCCTGCAGGGTCTGCCGGGCCCGGTCCCGGTCGATGGGAAGCAGGTCGCACGCCTGGCGGTAGGCCTGGCCCGGCGCGCCCCATTCCTCCGGGAGGGCCGGCGGCAGCGCCGGGTCCGCGAGGGTCGGAGCCCAGGGCAGGTCGGGATAGGGGCGCGCCGGGGGCGTCGGGACCTCGGGTCCGTTCCCGGGGGGGTGTACGCCGGTCTGGGTCCCGGTGCCGCCGGGCGGATCGGCATCGGGGAGATTCGCGGGGACGGGATCCACGGGCCTGGGGCCGGCGGCGTTCACGGGCGCGTTGGCGGGCGGGGCGTTCTCGGGCGCGTTCGCCGGCGGCTCGACCACCGGCCGATTTTCCGGGGTCAGGTGGGTTCCGGAAGGTGCGCGTCCGAACCAGCCCAGGCCGGCGGCGGCGCCGCCGAGGACGCCGGCGAGAACGAGGACGCCCGCGAGGGCCGCGACCGACTTGGGGATCCGCGCGGCGGGCGCGACCGCCTTGATCCCCGGGAAGGAGGCAGGACGCCCGCGCAGCAGCCCCTCGATCTCGACCATCAGGGCGCGCGCGTTCGCGGGCCGTTCGTTCGGGTCTTTGGCCAGGCAGCGCCGGATCAGGTTCTCGAAGCCGGGCAGGTGGTCCGCGATGCCGATCTCGGAGAACCTGGGCGGCGGGTCGAGCAGGACCTTCTTGTAGATCTGCGTCTGGTTTTCGCCTTCGAAGGGTCGCCGGCCCGCGACCGCCTCGAAGAGGACCGCGCCCAGCGAGTAGAGGTCGGCGCGGCCGTCGATTCCCCGGCCCGCGTCTCCGCTCGCCTGCTCGGGGCTCATGTAGTGCAGGGTGCCGATCGCCACGCCGGTGCCGGTCAGGTTGGCGGTCTCGTTGCCGCCGCCTTCCTCCCCGACGACTTTGGCGACCCCGAAGTCGAGGACCTTGACGTCGGACTTGGTGCGCGCTCCGGACGCGGTGGGGGAGGCCGCGGTGATGATGAGGTTCGCGGGCTTGAGGTCGCGGTGCACCACGTTCCTGCCGTGGGCGTATTCGAGGGCGCGCAGCACGGGCAAGGCCATGGCCGCGACGGTGGTGGCGGGCAGCGTGCCGCGCTTGCGCAGCACCGCTTGCAGGGTCTCGCCCGCGCAGTAGTCCATCACCAGATAGAGCAGGCCGTCCCAATCGCCGACGTCGCGCACGGTGACGACGTTGGGATGGCAAAGGTCCATCAGGATGCGGGCTTCGCGGTGGAAGCGCGCGCGCAGGCGCGGGTCGCGGACCAGGAGCGGGTGCAGGGTCTTGAGCGCGAGGTCGCGCTCGAGGATCGCGTGGTGGACCCGGTAGACCTCGCCGAAGCCCCCGGTGCCCAGCCGCTCGCGCACTTCGTACTTGCCGTCGATCACCGTCCCGGGCGGGAACGCAGGCGCGCTCGCGGCGGGTCCGGCCGGCTGGGTGTCCTTGTTCTCCGCGAGGGTATGGAGTTGGTCCTGGTGCGATTCCGCGCTGCCGATCGGAGCGGCGCAGGCCGGGCAGAACCGGGCGCCGGGAGGCACCGGGGTGCGGCAGGCCGGGCAGGCTTGGGGGAGTTCGGACATCCGCGTTCCGGGAGCAAGGTGCCGGGGGCGCCCGAGTCCCGAGGCGCCCCAACGAGCGGAGTATAGCCGGACGCTGCTCCGGAAGGCAACTTCGAGAGGTCGGCTGGTCGGCTACTTCGTCGGCGTCCGCTTCTCTCCCGCGCCCTTCGGCGGCTCCCACGGTGCCGGCCCGGTCTGCTTGCCGGCCTTGCCGAAGTCCATCTCCGGGTCCTTCTCCTTGATGTACGCGCGGAATTCCTTGTCGAGCTCGTCGATCGACTTGCCGATCGCCTTCTCCAGGGCCTTGGAGCTGGTCACGGGCCCGTCGCGCAGGAATTGCCGGTACGCCTTGCGGTAGGCGCCGTCCTGACTGCTGAGGAAGAACCAGTGCGCCGCGGCGCCCAGGGAGTAGCCCTGGGCCGAAGTCACGCTGCGACCGTCCACCAGGTTCCGCAGGGAGATGTCGTTCTTGCCCTCGATCACCGCCGAGCGAATGAAGCTCCAGCGGAACGGATACTGGGGAAACTTGATGTCCGACTCGAAGAGCGTCGGCAGCCCCTCGTCGAACCAGACCCCTCCGCCGGTCTTCATGTAGTGCGCGATGAACTGGTGCGCGCATTCGTGCCGCCCGGTGAAGAGCGCCCCGCGCGCCTCCGTGCCGGCGTCGTAGAGCGTCGCGAGCTGCCAGGTGTGGGAGTTCGCGTACGTACCATAGGCCCCGATGCCGGCGCCCGCGTTCGCCTTGCACCAGTCGTCGTACTGCGCCTTGGTCTTGTGAATCAGCAGGTTGTGGATCTTCTTCTGGACCGGGTTCACCCCCATCACCTCGCAGTAGACCGGCCAGAAGGCGTCCATCGAGTCGACCACCTTCTTGTCGTGGTCCGCCTCGACTCCCGCACAGTCGGTGATCAGCCGGTAGCGCTTGCCGGTGGTCACCCGCCACCCGGGCCCGAAGGACTTCTTTACCGCCGCCTCCTCCTTCGGATCCGGCGCCGGCGCCGGCGTGTCTCCCCACTTCGGGTCCGCACCGGCCCCGGGCTCCGGCGTCTTGCCCGACTTCGCGCCCTCCTTCTCCTTCTGCTTCTGAAGCTTCTCCGCCTCCTTCTTCGTCACCCACTTGCCGTCGACCTGCACCCAGCCCTTCGCCTTCTTCACATCGTCGGGCGAAACCAGCTTGCCATCGACGAACTCCCAGCCCTGCGCGAGCTGCTCCCCCTCCTCCTTCGTCACCCAGCGCCCCTGGTGCTTCACGTGGCCGGTGGCGGCCATGTACTCGTCCTCGCTCAGCCACTTCCCCTCGTGCCGGCGATGCCCCAGGGCTTCGTGCGCCGCTGCGTTCTGCGGGTCCTGCTCGAGCACCGATTTCAGCGCGGTCGCGGCCTCCGCCTTCATCCCGTGAAAGACCGCCCAGCGCGCCAGCTCGATCAGCGCCTGAGGCTCCGTCGCCGCCTTGTGCTTCGCCGCGAATTCCGCCGCAGCCTTGGCCTGGTCCGCAGGCTCGATCCACTCGATCTTCTCCCGCTCTACCCGCACCTGTCCGGCGCCCGTGACCTTGAAATCGACCCCGCTGCCGTCCTCGGTGACGACCTTCCCCTGCAGGGTCGTGCCGTTCTTCAAGTGCAGCGTGTCCGCGGCCGCCGTCGCCGCCAGAGCCAGCACCACCAGGACCCACGCCAGACCGCGCCCGCAATCCATCGAAAAGGCCCTCCGCAAACAGGTGATCCAGGCATTTGGGGCCAACGGACTGCCGCACCCGACGGCCCTTCGCCCAGACGCAGATCGTTGGCAGACCGCGGGTAGTGTAACCTTTCCGGGCGCGGCGAAGCCTTTTGGGTGTATGCAATTCAGTCCCGGGAATTGTCGCGGCGCGCGAGGAAGTCCTGCCCGACGGCTTCCGCGTGCGCGATCTCGAGAGCAAGAACGGCACGTTCCTGCGCCTGCGCGAGACGGTGAAGCTGCGCGACGGGGACGTCATCGTCGCGGTCGTCGGCCTGGCCGGCTGGGTGGCCCTCCTGCACGAGGAGGAGAAGCAGCGCAGCGGCGACGCCTTGGCGGCAGGGCTCGACGCCGGGCGGGACGCGCAGGAAGCCCGGCAGGCGGCGCAGCAAGCCCGGCAGCGGATCGCCCAAGTCATCGCGCCCGTGCGCGCGGCGGTGGACGCGCTGGCCGGAGCGGTCGACGATCTGCGGGCGCGCGCCCAGAAGGCCGAGGCGGGATTCGCGGACGTGATCCGCGCCCAGCGCCCGGCGATCGTGCGGGTCCTCGAACGCAAGGCCGGCGGCTGGACCCCGATCGGGACCGGCTTCTGCGTCTCACCCAAGGGCACCATCGTGACCAACCGGCAAGTGGCCGCGGCGATCCCGCACGGGGCCGTGGGCGTCCTCTTCGCCCATGTGAAGGACTCGAGCCCGATCGACGCGCAAGTCCTGACCCTCTCCGCGGACCCCGAGGTGGATCTGGCCCTATTGAAGTTGAACTTGCCGGACGCGATTGCGCTGCCGTACATCGACGTGCGCCCCAGCGCGGACTTGCGCCCCAACGCGGCGCCCGAGCAAGGCGTCGAGGTCGTCACCCTCGGATTCCCCGGGCTGTTCAGCAGCGTGAGCGTGGTCGGGGAAGGGACTGCGCGCCAGATCCTGCTCGCCGAGCCGTCGCAGTCGGATTGGCCCCCAGCGGCTCGAGCAGCAACAGGACCTGCGGCGCGATCTGCTCCACCGGCGCCTGCTCGAAGAGCGCGGTGTACGCGGCCGGCCCGGTGACCTGGACGCGCAGCACGGATTCCGTCGGCGCGCCCGGCGGGCCTGCCAGCCCTTGAACCGCCAGCCTGCCGCCGGCTTTGCCGTCAGGGTGACCTCCGTATCATGGACATGCTCCGGCCCGGGCGGGCTCGCCGTGACCGTACCGCCGTCGGAAGGCTCGGCGCGCACCGTCAGGCCATGGCGCGTCGAGGCGAATTCCGCCACCACCGTCGTCGGCTCGGTGCCCACGATCCCCCGCCAGCGGACGAACGCGTACGCGGGGTTGCTCGCGCGCGCAACCAACGTGAGCGAGCCCTCGTGTTCCACCTCGCTGTCCGCCGGCTCGACCGTGCCCGCGTCGTTGGGCGAGACCGTCGCCTGCACCCGATGGCGGACGCGGCGGAACTTCGCCACCAGCTCGTTGCCGCCCGGCTGGACGTACCATGTGCGCCGGGGCCTCTCGCTCGGCGCGTTCGCCCAGCCCGCGAACTCGTAGCCCGGGAGGTTGGGCGTGGCCAGGATCGTCACTTCGGCCCCGTCCTCGAAGTCGTCGCCGGGCGTCACGCAGCGCACGGCGCCGCCCGCCGGCGGGTCCGCGTCCAGCGTCAGCCGGTACCGGGTCGCGCCGGTCTGCGG
>ORJL011312642.1_pt1 | contig 17932 bp, 16 predicted proteins | sample 1779941 | NCBI WGS metagenome assembly ORJL01 (sample SAMEA104232317, study PRJEB22302) | groundwater metagenome | biome: forest; feature: aquifer; material: groundwater | place: USA | collected 2011-08-07 | depth 5.8 m | reverse complement strand
GTCGCCGATGTCGCGCAACTTACTGCCGTGACCGAGAAAACCACCAGGGCGCTGCAAGCGAAGCTCGAGCCGAAATTCAACGCCCTTGGGTTGCAGATGAAGGCCGTGAAAATCGAAGCTATCGAAAGCGTGTGAATCGCTGAGACGCTGATGATGGGCCGCTGAGGGCACTGACGGAGCAGGCCGGCGCCTCAGCCGCTCCGCGCCAGTGCGATTCGGCGCCTCCATTTGGAGTAGAATCAGCGCGAAGGAGAATCTCCCATGCCAACGATGACAATTTCCCAAATTACCGAGAGCCTTCGCGCATTGCCGGCCGAAAAACTCGTCGTCGTTTATGACTTCATTTCTTATCTGTCCGAGCGAGAGCTTAGCCACACTTTGCGCGAGGCGACGACCGATGCCGTCGAGTTCATGTTAGCGTCCGAGTCTATGCTGCGCCGTGATTTGGAAAGGCCCGAGGAGGACGAGGCATGGGCAGGTTTGTAAGTGGCAAAGATTGTTGAAGTTGTAAGCGCCTAGCACGCCCTCAACTACCCCTGCCCACTGTCCTCCGCCCCCACACGCCCACCGGATACCCGGCCATCTTCGCCACATCGCCCGTCACGCGCAGCAGCGGCGCCCACAGCATGGCCGCCGGCGACCGTCGCCCGGCCAGCCGTTGCAGTGGCCGCCGGATGTAGGCCAGCGCTGCCAGCGCGCCCAGCAACCACAGCCATGGGCTTACCGCCAGCGCTGCGTAAGCCAATAGCGGCGCGGCCACAAAATATGTGAAGTAGCGAACGAAATGGATGCGCGGCCACAGCCCGGCCCGGCCATCGCCTCGGGCATAGTTGAAGTATTGCCGCGCAAACGCCCGCAGCGACCCGCGCGGCCTGAAGTGCGCCACCGCCCCCGGCGCAAACGCAAACGGCCCGTACTTTTCGCGCAGGGCCAAATCGAACACCACGTCCTCCGAAAAATCCAGCCACTCCGGGTAGCCGCCTACGGCCGCCCACGCCTCTTTGCGAAAGGCCACACTGCGGCTGGAGGGCAAAAATGTGTCCGGGTTGATCTCGCCTACGTCGGGGATGGTGGCGGCCCCCAGCGCCGTTTCAAACGTGTTCTGCGGATCGGACTTGTACCACCCGGCCACCACCGCCGCGCCCGGTCCCCCATCGTCGCCATCCCACCCGCCGGCGTGGGCCAACTGCGCCAGCCAGTCCGGCTCCAACCACACCCCGGCATCGGTCACCGCAATCACCTCGCCCGCCGCCGCGCGGATGGCTGCGTTGCGGCCCTGTGAAATGTTGGCCCCCGGCGCGGCGATGACCGTGAGTGGGAGTCGGTCGGCGTATTCGCGCACCACGGCCACCGTGTTGTCGCGCGAGCCGCCGTCGCACACCACCACCTCGTCGGGCGGGCGCGTCTGTGCCACGGCCGAGTCCAGCAGCCTTCGGATGTGATCGCCTTCGTTGAGCACGGTGAGTATGAGAGAAATCTTCATCGGGGGGATTATAATGCGGCCCGCGCTTACGTGACTCGTGAAGCGTGAGCCGTGATTTTCACGCTTCACGTTTCACGCCTCCCGCCCCACTTTTTCCCCCATGTCCCTCGACCTCACCCTCGCCACCATGTCTAACGGTCCCGCCGCCATCGGCCGTGCGGAGGGCCGCGCCATCTTCGTGCCGTACACCATCCCCGGCGAAACCGTTCGCGTGGAACTGACCGAGGAGAAGCCCGGCTACGCCCGCGCCCGCTTGCTCGAAGTGCTGTCGCCCTCGCCCGAGCGCGTGGCCGCGCCGTGCCCGCACTTTGGCCCCGAGACGTGCGGCGGCTGCCACTGGCAGCACATGAGCTACTCGGCCCAACTCAAATACAAAGAGCAAATCGTCGCCGACCAGCTCGCGCGCATCGGCGGCATCGCCGCGCCCGACGTGCTGCCCACCGCGCCAAGCGCCGATCCGTTTCACTACCGCAACCACGTCCAATTCTCGCAAACCGCCGAAGGCAGGCTGGGCTTCATGTCGGCCTCATCCAACACCGTGCTGCCCATCTCCGAATGCCACATCGCCCGCCCGGAGATCATGAGCGTGTTTGCGCAACTCGACCTCGAAAAAGTGGACGCCGACCGGGTGAGCCTGCGCGTCGGCGCGGACGGCGAAGTGATGCTCATCTTCGAATCCGAAACCGGCGAGCCGCCCGACGTGGAATTGGACTTGCCCATCTCCGTCGCCAGTGTGGATCGGGAGGGCAACGCCTTCACCCTCGTCGGCGACGATCATCTCGTTCAGGAAATCAAAGGCCGCCCCTTCCGCGTGTCGGCGGGCAGCTTCTTTCAGGTGAACACGGCCATGGCGCACACGCTGGTGGATGTGGCGCTGGACGCGCTGGCCTTGCGCGGTGGCGAGACCGTGCTGGACCTGTACTGCGGCGTGGGCCTCTTCTCTGCTTTCATCGCGCCACGGGCGGGGCGCGTCATCGGAGTCGAAAGCTCGCCCTCCGCCGTGGCCGACGCCGCCGCCAACCTCGACGAATTCGACAACGTCGAACTGTACGAGTCGTCCGTCGAATTGGCGATGTCTCACCTTGCCACTTTGTCGCCGTGTCACCGTGTCCTGTTAGACCCGCCCCGCGCCGGTTGCGACAAGCGAGTCATCGAGCACCTGCTCACCCTCGCCGCCCCGCGCCTCGTTTACGTTTCGTGCGACCCGGCCACCCTCGCCCGCGACGCCAAACGGCTCATCGCCGGGGGCTATCGCCTCGTCTCTGCCCAACCGCTCGACATGTTCCCGCAGACGCACCACGTCGAGACCGTCGCTCTCTTCGACCGCTGACCTTTCATCTTTATGGATTGGCAACTTTCTCCCAGCGCCCAAAAAGTGCAAGCCGTGTTGCAGACCCTCGGCTTTGCCAACGTCGTCGTCGAGCACCAGCAAACCACGCGCACCTCCGCCGAGGCCGCGCAAGCCGTGGGCTGCGCCGTGGGGCAAATCGCCAAATCGCTCGTCTTCCGCGGCAAGCGCAGCGGGCGGCCCGTGCTCGTCATCGCCAGCGGCGCCAACCGGGTGGATGAAAAAAAGATTGCCGGGTGGCTTGGCGAAAAAGTCGACAAACCCGATGCCGACTTCGTCCGCGCCCGCACCGGGTTCGCCATCGGCGGCATTCCCCCCGTGGGGCACGTGGAACCCATCCCCACCCTCATCGACCCCGACCTTTTGCAATACGATTTTATCTGGGCGGCCGCCGGCACGCCCAATGCCGTCTTTCAATTGACTCCCGCCGAACTGGTGGTCATGACCGGGGGGCAGCTCGTCGCCATTGCCCAGGGACAGCCATGAACGCTCACACGGCGCTCAAAGTCGAGCCGTGCTTCCGCTACTTGCGCGCCAGGTACGGCGAGCTACACAAACTGCAATCGGCGAACGCTGTGCGCCTTGCCCAACCGTTTTGGCTTGACCCGCCCGCCTCTGCCGTGATACCATCGCGCCCGATGCACAGCACGATTCGCTTCACCACTACCGGCATGACCATGACTACGACTTCGCGCAGGCGACAGCCGTTGCTTCGGTTTGGGTGAACGACAGACACACACTACACACACCAACGCGGAGCCAAATCGGCTCCGCGTTTTTGGTTAACCGCGAACACGCGAAGGCTTTTCAAAACCTTTGCGCCCTTTGCGCCTTCGCGGTGAAATAGAGGAGAGCCTATGAAAACCCTCGTCATGAAATTCGGCGGCACCTCGGTGGGCAGCGCCGAGGCCATTGCCCAATCGGCGGAGATTGTGAAGGCGGCCAAAAGCGACTGGCCGGCCGTGGCCGTCATCGTCTCGGCCATGAGCGGCGTCACCGACCTGCTGCTCGAGGGCGCTCACACCGCCGCCGCGGGCGACGGCCAAACTTTCCGCGCCATTGCCCGCGACCTGCGCGCCAAACACGAGGCGGCCTTTCACGGCCTCGTCGGGGCGATTCCCGAATCGCCCCAACACGTACGGGCAATTCACGAATCGCCCCTACAGGACCGGATATTGCCCTGCCTCGCCGAATTCGAGAGCCTGTGCCACGCCGTCAACGTCCTTGGCGAAGGCTCGCCCCGCGCTCTCGACGCCATCTCCTCGCTGGGCGAGCGCATGAGCATCCACCTCATGGCCGCCCGGCTGCAAGCCCTCGGCCTCGCCGCCGAAGCCGTCGAAGCCGGCGAACTCATCCTCACCGACGACGTGTTCGGCTCGGCCAACCCGCACATGAACGAAACCAAAGCCCGTTGCGAATCGCGCCTGCGCGAGAAAATGAATCGCGGCGAGGTGCCGGTCATCACCGGCTTCATCGGCGCCACGGCGGGCGGGGCCGTGACCACGTTGGGGCGCGGCGGCAGCGACTACAGCGCGGGCATCCTCGGCGCGGCGCTGGGGGCCGACGAGGTGTGGATTTGGACGGACGTGGACGGCGTGATGACTGCCGACCCCCGCGTGGCGGCGGACGCCCGGACATTGCCCCGGCTCTCCTTCCGCGAAATTTCCGAACTGGCCTACTACGGGGCCAAAGTGCTGCATCCCAAAACCATCCGCCCGGTGGTCGAGCGCGGCATTGACCTGTGGATCAAAAACACTTTCAACCCGGCCCACCCCGGCACGCTCATCGTGCCGGATAACGGCCACACGCAGGGCGCCATCAAAGCCGTCACCGCCATCCAAAGCCAGAGTCTTATCACCATCGAGGGCCGGGGTATGCTCGGCGTGCCGGGCGTGGCGGCGCGCACCTTTGGCGCAGTGGCCCGTGCGGGGGTGAGCGTGCCCCTCATCTCGCAGGCCTCCTCCGAGCAAAGCATCTGCTTCTCCGTGCCCTCGCCATCGAACGCTAAAGTGGTTGCCGCGCTGCAAGAGGAGTTCCGGCCGGAATTGGCCCGCACAGATATCGACTCGGTCAGCAGCATGGACAACACGGTGATCGTCACGGTGGTCGGCGCGGGCATGCGCTCCACCCCCGGCATCGCCGGAAGAATCTTCAGCGCCCTCGGCAATCAGAACGTCAACGTGATCGCCATCGCCCAGGGTTCATCCGAATGCTCCATCAGCCTCGTCGTCGATGCCACGCAAGCGGATGAGGCAGTGAAAGCCATACACAGTCTTATTGTCAGCCAGTAGTTCAAGGCACAAGGCTCAATTCACAATGCACAATTGAGCCTTGAGCATTGTGCCTTGTGCATTTTCCGAAGGAGCCCTCATGCCCAAGATCAAAGTCGCCGTCCTCGCCGCCACCGGCTCGGTGGGCCAGCGGTTCGTGCAGTTGCTCGACAATCACCCATGGTTCCAAGCGGTCGCCCTCACCGGCTCCGACCGCACCGTGGGCCAAACGTATGCCGAAGGCTGCCGATGGGTCTTGCCCGAGCCAATGCCCGACTACGCCAAAGATATGAAGATCGTCCCCACCGAACCGGGGCTGGACGCTTCACTCTGCTTCTCGGCTTTGCCCGCCGACGCCGCCCGCGACGTGGAACCGGCCTTTGCCAGGGCGGGGCACGGCATCGCTTCCAACGCCTCGGCCCACCGCATGTGGCCCGACGTGCCCCTGCTCATCCCCGAAGTCAACCCCGATCACACGGCGCTCATCAAAGCCCAACAACGGCAGCGCGGCTGGAGCGGCTTCATCACCACCAACCCCAATTGCACCATCACCGGCGTCACCATTGCCCTGCGCCCGCTGCTCGACGCCTTCGGCCTGCAGCGCGTGTTCGTCGTGTCCATGCAAGCCCTCTCCGGCGCGGGCTACCCCGGCGTGGCCTCGCTCGACATTCTCGACAACGTGATTCCCTATATCGGCGGCGAAGAGGCGAAGGTGGAAAGTGAACCGCAGAAGATGTTGGGCAAACTCGACGGCGGCAAAGTCGTAGACGCTTCTTTCAAAGCCTCAGCCCACACCAACCGCGTGCACGTCAGCGACGGCCACACCGTGTGCCTCTCGGTGGAATTGGGCCGCCGCGCCACCCCCGCCGAAGCGGCGCAGGCCATGGCCGACTTTGCCGGCCCGGAGATCGTGCGCGGCCTGCCCAGCGCCCCCAAAACCATCATCGACGTGCGCCCCGAAGCCGACCGGCCCCAGCCGCGCAAGGACCGCGACACCGGCCGCGGCATGACCACCGTGGTGGGCCGCGTGCGCGAAGATCCGCTCTTCGACGTGAAGTTTGTGACCCTCTCGCACAACACCATTCGCGGCGCGGCGGGCGGCTCGGTGCTCAATGCCGAATTGATGGCGGCGCAGGGGCTGGTGAATTAAATCAAGATTTTTAGTGCTGATTTGCCAATGAGTTTGACCGCAAGAATCGGATAGACGACCCTGCCGGATTGCTTTATCATGTCGCCATGATGAATGATCAACGCTGGCAACTTGTGCTCAACCGCGACCCCCGCGCCGACGGAACGTTTGTGTTGGCGGTGCGGACCACGGGGATTTATTGCCGCCCCTCGTGCCCAGCTCGCAAACCGCTGCGGCAGAATGTGACTTTCTACCGCACAGCGGACGAGGCCGAAGCCGCCGGGTTTCGCGCCTGCCTCCGCTGCCGCCCCCGTGATGCCAACTCACCCACCGAGCCTATTCGCCAGTTGGCGCGTTACATCGAAACCCACCTCGACCGCCCCCTCACCCTGGCCGAGTTGAGCGCGCAAGCCCATCTCAGCCCATATCACCTCCAGCGCATGTTCAAACGGGCCATGGGCGTGTCACCCCGGCAATACGCGGCAGCGTGCCGCCTGAACCGTGTGAAGCGCGAACTGAAAACCAACGGCACCGTTACCGGGGCCGTGTACGAGGCGGGTTACCAATCCGGCAGCCGGTTATACGAGCAAAACCGTTTGGGAATGACGCCGGGCGACTACCGGCGCGGAGGAGCAGGCATGGAAATACGCTACACCATCGTCAAGAGTCCGCTGGGCCGCATGATTGTGGCCGCCACCGGGCGGGGCATTTGCTTTGTGGGCTTCGGCGATTCGGATGAATTCCTACGGGCAGAATTGGCGAAGGATTACCCCTCGGCCGCGTTGAAGCGCGACACGACCGGTTTCAGCCAGTGGGTCACGTCCATCGTGGATAACCTGCAGGGGCGGCAGCCCCGCCTCGACCTGCCGTTGGACGTGCAGGGCACCGCCTTTCAGCAACAAGTGTGGGAGGCGTTGCGGGCCATTCCCTACGGGCACACGCGCACCTATGGCGAGATCGCTCAACTGCTGGGCAAGCCGCACGCGGCGCGGGCCGTGGGCCGGGCATGCGCCACCAATCTCGCCTCCATTGTTATCCCCTGCCACCGGGCGGTGGGCGCCGGCGGCAACCTCACCGGCTACCGTTGGGGCGTGGAGCGCAAAGGCAAACTGCTGGCCGGCGAGCGGACGCACGCTGCGCCATGAGTGAGTCATTACGCACACGCATCACGGTTGGGCTGGCGCTGCTGTCGATTTATCTCATCTGGGGGTCCACTTATTTAGGCATCCGCTTCGCGCTGGAGAGTTTCCCGCCGTTGCTCATGGCGGGCTTCCGGTTCTTGATCGCCGGGACGTTGATGTTCACCTTCCTGCGCGTGCGGGGCGCGCCCATGCCCACGCGCCGGCAATGGCTGGGCGCGGCAGTGATAGGGGCATTTTTGCTGGGCGGCGGCAACGGCGGGGTAACGGTTGCCGAGCAGTGGGTATCATCGGGGCTGGCGGCGGTGGTCATTGCCAGCATGCCGCTGTGGGCCGCGCTGTTCGGCGGGTTGTGGAAGCGCTGGCCCAACCGCATCGAATGGGTGGGGCTGATGGTGGGCTTCGCCGGAGTGGCCGTGCTGAATTTGGAACACGATTTTCGCGCCAACCCGCTGGGGGCCATTGTGCTGTTCGGGGCGGCCATCTCGTGGGCCTTTGGCTCGGTGTTGAGCGGCCACCTGCAATTGCCCAAAGGCCCCATGTCCAGCGCGGCGCAAATGCTGGCAGGGGGCGTGCTCATGTTGGCGCTCGGCGCGCTCTCGGGCGAGCGCATCGCCGCGCTGCCCTCGACGCGGTCGGCGGCGGCGTTTGTCTATCTCATCACCTTTGGCTCGCTCATCGGCTTTAGCTCCTACGCCTATTTGCTGCGCACCGTGCGGCCCACGCTGGCAACCAGCTATGCCTATGTGAACCCGCTGGTGGCCGTGGGGCTGGGCGTGCTATTGGGCGGCGAGAAGATTACCGCTGTGGGGCTGATAGCCACGCTCATCATCCTCGGCGGCGTGGGGATGGTGGCGATGGGCCGCGCCAGATCCATTCGGCCCGGCGATTGAAATCGCGGCAACACGCGAAGCGCACAAAGTCGGCCTGCGCCGACTGCCTCTTCTTCGATCGAAGCCTGCGTAGGCAGGCTTTGTGCTCTGGTTGGTGCGGTTTCTAACCGCGCTTCCCCACCCTCGCCGCCTGCGCCGCACCACCAACCCAGCCCCAGCCCCAACATCCGACTTCCGACTTCCGCCCTTGTGCAACCCCTCCAACCGGCTTTCGGCTAATCCCGCCACCCTGAACAATGGACAGGGCCGGGGCGGCTCGTTATACTTGGCCCAAGTTAGCCGGAGAAACCTGCTGTGATCTTTTCGTCGTACGTCGTCATTCTTGTCGTCATTCTTGGGCTCCTTCTTGAGGAGCGTTTTTCGTTTGAGGCGGCAGCAATACCCGTGCGAGCAGAACAGTAGCAGCACACACACTCAAAACACACCGAGCCGCCTTACCCAAGGCGGCTCGTTTTATTTCCTGCCGCAACCCTCTCCCAGCGGGAGAGGGCAGGGTGAGGGAGATAGTTCAAAGGAGAGAATGCCATGACCTACGACTACCCATCCGCCGAGCCGACCACCGCTGCCGAAGCTGAATCCGATCAGTGGGTGACCGACTCCATGTTCGACGTTTACAACGGGTAATTATGCGTTCCGATCAAATCAAATCCGGTTTCGAGCGCGCGCCGCACCGCGCCCTGCTCAAGGCCACGGGCGTCACCGACGCCGACATGGGCAAGCCGTTCATCGCCATCGTCAATTCGTACGTGGACGTGGTGCCCGGCCACGTTCACCTGCAATCGTTCGGCAAGCTGGTGAAGGATGCGGTGCGCGCCGCAGGCGGCGTGCCGTTTGAGTTCAACACCATCGGCGTGGACGACGGCATTGCCATGGGCCACAAGGGCATGAAGTACAGCCTGCCCTCGCGCGAGCTGATCGCCGATTGCGTGGAAACGATGATCGAAGCCCACCGTTTCGACGGGATGGTGTGCATCCCGAATTGCGACAAGATTGTGCCGGGCATGTTGATGGCCGCGATGCGAGTGAACATCCCGGCCATTTTTGTTTCCGGCGGGCCGATGGCCGCCGGCCGCACGCCCGATGGCGAAGTCGTAGACCTCATCTCGGTATTCGAAGGCGTGGGCGCATTTCAGGCCGGCAAGATCGACGCGAAGCGATTGAAGGTGCTGGAAGACTTCGCCTGTCCTTCGTGCGGCTCGTGCTCCGGCATGTTCACCGCCAATTCGATGAACTGCCTTATGGAAGCCCTGGGACTGGCGCTGCCCTTCAACGGCTCGGCGCTGGCTCTCACCCCTGAGCGCGAAAGCCTTGCCCGCCGCGCCGCAACTCTTATCCTCGACCTCGTCGCCAAAGACATCACCCCGCGGCAGATTGTGACCGCCGAAGCACTGGACGATGCCTTTGCCCTCGACATGGCCATGGGCGGCTCGACCAACACAGTGCTGCACGCCCTGGCGATCGCGCAAGAGGCCGGGCTGGATTACCCCCTCTCGCGCATCAACACCGTGGCCGACAAAGTGCCGCACCTGTGCAAGGTCAGCCCGGCGGGCAAGTGGCACATGGAAGACGTGCATCGCGCGGGCGGCGTGCCGGCCATCCTCACCGAGATCGCCTCTACTGGAAATACATTGCACCTGGACCGTGTCACCGTGACAGGCGCGTCCCTGCGCGAGTCGATTGCCGGCGCGGCGATCAAGGACCCCGAAGTCATCCGCACTTTCGACAATCCCCATTCCACGAAGGGCGGCCTCGCCATCCTGTTTGGCAACCTGGCCCCCGACGGCGCGGTGGTGAAGACGGGCGGCGTGAGCGATGCCATGAAGCGGCACAGCGGCCCGGCGCGCATTTTCGAGTCGCAAGAGGCGGCTATGCGCGGCATTCTCAATCGCGAAGTGCAGCCGGGCGATGTGGTCGTCATCCGCTACGAGGGGCCGGCCGGGGGGCCGGGGATGCAAGAGATGCTCTCGCCTACCAGCGCCATTATGGGTATGGGCATGGGCGACAAAGTGGCGCTGATCACCGATGGCCGCTTCAGCGGCGGCACGCGCGGCGCCTGCATCGGCCACGTCAGCCCCGAAGCGGCGGCGTGCGGCCCCATTGCCGCCCTGCGGGATGGCGACATCATCGAACTCGACCTCTTCGCCCGCACCCTCAACGTCCGGCTGCCGGACGAAGAAATCCAGTCGCGGCTGGCAGCCCTGCCGCCCTTCGAGCCGAAGATCGAAAGCAAGTGGCTGCGGCGTTACGCCAAGATGGTGCAAAGCGCCGACAAGGGAGCAACCCTGCGGGATTAAATCACAATACGCAATGCACAATGCTCAATTGAGAATTGTGCATTGCGAATTGAGCATTGGAGGATTTATGCAGCTCAAAGGCGCACAGATTGTCTGGGAATGTTTGGTGAGGGAAGGCGTAAAAACAATCTTCGGGTATCCGGGCGGGGCGATTCTGCCGACGTATGACGCCATGCTCGACTACCCCATCCATCACGTGCTGGTGCGGCACGAGCAAGGGGCCACACACATGGCCGACGGCTACGCCCGCGCCTCGGGCAAAGTGGGCGCGGCCATTGCCACCTCCGGCCCCGGCGCCACCAACATGGTCACCGGCATCGCCACTGCCATGATGGATTCGTCGCCCATCGTGTGCATCACCGGGCAGGTTGGCTCAAAGGCCATCGGCACCGACGCCTTCCAGGAAACGGACGTGACCGGCGTGACGCTGCCCGTCACCAAACACAACTATCTCGTCACCCGGGCCGAGGATATTGCCCGCACCCTGCGCGAGGCGTTTTACATTGCGGCCAGCGGGCGGCCAGGCCCGGTGCTGGTGGATATCACCAAAGACGCGCAGCAATCGTCGTGCGAATTTGACTGGGACGCCGCCGCGCCCAAACTGCCCGGCTACCGACCCAACCTGCGCGCCCTGCCCGAGGAATTCCAGCGGGCGCTGGATCTGATCAACAACGCGCAACGGCCCCTGATTCTGGCGGGACACGGGGTGATGATGAGCGGCGCGCGGCGGCAGGTGCTGGAGTTTGCCGAACGGGCGCAGGTGCCCATGGCCCTCACCCTGTTGGGCCTCGGCGGCATACCCGCCAGCCACCCGCTGAATCTGGGGATGATGGGGATGCACGGCGAGGCGTGGGTCAACAACGCGATCCAGCAGGCCGATCTCCTCATCGCTTGCGGGATGCGATTCGACGATCGCGTAACGGGCAACGTGAAGACGTACGGCCTGAACGCGAAGAAGATTCACTTCGAGATCGACCCGAGCGAGATTAACAAGAATGTGAAGGCCGACGTGGGCATTGTGGGCGACTTGCGCGAGATGCTGGAAGACCTGCTGCCCGGCGTCAAATCCGCCGACCACAGTGCGTGGCTCGATCACATCAACCAGATGAAGGGCGACGCGGCGGTGCTGGACATCCAAAGCCTGCCCGACACCGGGCATCTGTATGCCGCGCACGTCATCAACGACATCTGGCGCTACACCGAAGGCAAGGCCGTCACCGTCACCGACGTGGGCCAGCATCAAATGTGGGAAGCGCAGTATTACCGGCACGAAAAGCCGCGCTCGCTCATCACCTCCGGCGGGCTGGGCACCATGGGCTTTGCCCTGCCCGCGGCCATCGGCGCAAAGTTTGCCATGCCCGAAGAGGAAATCTGGGTCATCGCCGGCGACGGCGGCTTTCAGATGACTTTCGCCGAACTGGCCACCATCGCGCAGGAAAAAATCAAACTCAACGTCGCCATCATCAACAACGGCTACCTGGGCATGGTGCGCCAGTGGCAGGAGTTCTTTTACGAGAAACGCTACGCCGCCACGCCCATGCTCAGCCCCGACTTTGTGAAGCTGGTCGAAGCGTACGGACTCAAAGGCTTGCGCGTCACCCAGCGCTCCGAAGTGAAAGCCGCCGTGGACGAAGCCCGCGCCCACCCCGGCACGGTGGTCATCGACTTCCGCGTGGAGCAGGAAGACAGCGTGTTCCCCATGGTGCCCGCCGGGGCCGACCTGCACGCCATGATCCGCCGCCCCGCGCCCGCCAGGGTGGACGTGATGGCCGAGACCGGGGCCGACGAGGGCGATTGGAATTTGGGGACAAAGTAGACCCGGAGCAAAGACATGCCTAACCATCTTTTCGTCGCATACGTCGAGGACAAACCCGGTGTTCTGAATCGCGTGGCTTCGTTGTTCCGCCGCCGGGCCTTCAATATCGAATCGCTCACCGTGGGGCACACCGAGCAGCCCGGCGTGAGCCGCATGACCATTGTGGTGGACGCCGACGACCTCACCGCCCGTCGCATCGAAGCCAACCTGTACAAGCTGGTCAATGTGCTGCGGGTGGACGACGTGACCGGTAACCCGGCAGTGGTGCGCGATCTGGCTCTGATCAAAGTGGCCGTGAGCACCAACAACCGCACCGAGGTGATGCAGTTGGCCGACGTGTTCCGCGCGCGCATTGTGGACGTGACCAACGAGTCGGTGATCATCGAAATCACCGGCACTGAAGACAAGATCGAAGGGCTGGTGGATGTGCTGCGGCCGTTCGGCATCATCGAGATGGTGCGCACCGGGCTGGTGGCCATGGCCCGTGGCGCGGTTACCGTTAGCCCCAACCCGCCGCTGGTGGCCGCCGCAATACCCGAACCCGCCCAAGCCGACATGGCCGGGGTGGCGATGTCTGTATAACTGGAGACCTCATGGCAAAAATCTACTACGACAACAACGCCGACCTTTCCATTATCAAAAGCAAAAAGGTCGCTGTCATCGGCTACGGCTCGCAAGGGCACGCGCACTCGCTGTGCCTCAAGGATAGCGGCGTGAACGTGCGCGTGGGGCTGGCGGCCGACAGCAAATCGAAAGCCAAGGCCGAGGCCGCTGGCCTCACGGTGGACACCGTGGCCAACGTGTCGGCCTGGGCCGACGTGATCATGATATTGGCTCCCGACACCAAACAGTCCAAAATCTACAAAGAGTCCATCGAGCCGCACCTCACCACGGGCAAAACGCTCATGTTCGGGCACGGCTTCAACATCCGCTTCGGCACCGTGGCACCGCCCAAGGACGTGGACGTGAGCATGATTGCCCCCAAAGCCCCCGGCCACCGCGTGCGCGAAGTGTTTGTGGAAGGTGGCGGCACGCCGGCGCTGCTGGCCGTGCACCAGGATTACACCGGGCGCGCTCACGCTCAGGCGCTCTCGTATGCCAAGGCCCTGGGCCTCACCCGCGCCGGGGTCATCGAAACCACCTTTGCCGAAGAGACGGAAACCGACCTCTTTGGCGAGCAGGTGGTGCTGTGTGGCGGCGTCAGCGCGCTGGTCAAATCGGCGTTTGAGACTCTGGTGAAAGCCGGTTACCAGCCGGAGATTGCTTACTTTGAGTGCATGCACGAACTCAAGCTCATCGTGGACTTGATGTATCGCGGCGGCCTCAATTACATGCACTACTCGGTGAGCGACACCGCCGAGCACGGCAGCTACACCGGCGGCCCGCGCATCATCAGCGAGGAAACGCAGGGCGAGATGAAGAAGATGCTCACCGAGATTCAAGACGGCACCTACGCCCGCAAGTGGATTGAGGAAAACGAGAAGGGCCGCCCGTGGTTCAACGAAACGCGCAAGCAGTCGCAGGAGCATCCCATTGAAAAGGTGGGCGCAGAATTGCGCGCCATGATGCCGTTCCTCAACCCGGTCGTTGTAAAGCCGGATGAGCAAGGATGAGTCAATGCACAATTCGCAATGCTCAATTCTTAATTGTGCATTGTGCATTGAGAATTGATGATGAGCACTTACGTCCGCATCTTCGACACCACTCTGCGCGATGGCGAGCAATCGCCCGGCGCGACGATGACCTCCGCCGAGAAACTGGAGGTGGCCCGCGCCCTGGCCCGCATGGGCGTGGACATTATTGAGGCCGGGTTCCCCGCCGCCTCGCCGGACGACCTTGAGGCCGTGCGCCGCATCGCCGTGGAGGTGGGGTCGGCGACCCACGCGCCCAATGGCTCACTGCCCGTCATCTGCGGGTTGGCGCGCGCCAACAAAAACGACATCGACAAAGCCTGGGAGGCCGTGCGCCACGCCGCCCGGCCGCGCATCCACACGTTTCTCGCCACATCCGAGATCCACATGAAGTACAAGCTCAAAATGGATCGCGAGCAGGTGATGGAGCGCGTGGCCGAAATGGTGGGCTATGCCCGTAGCCTGTGCGCCGACGTGGAGTTCAGCCCGGAGGACGCGGGCCGCAGCGACCCCGAGTTTTTGTACGTGGTGCTGGAAGAGGCCATCAAGGCCGGAGCTTCCACCCTCAACATCCCCGACACGGTGGGCTACACCACGCCGGACGAATTCGGCGCGCTCATCGCGGGCATCGTCAAAAACACACGCGGCATCGAGAACTGCATCGTGTCGGTTCACTGCCACGACGACCTCGGGCTGGCCACGGCCAACACGCTGGCGGGCATTGCCGCCGGGGCGCGCCAGGCCGAGGTGACCATCAACGGCATCGGCGAGCGCGCGGGCAACACCTCGCTGGAAGAAGTGGTGATGGCTTTGCACACGCGCCGGCCCGTGTTCAATCTCAACACCGGCATTGACACGACGCACATCATGCGCATGAGCAAGCTGGTAAGCAACTACACCGGCATCGTCGTCCAGCCCAACAAAGCCATTGTGGGCGCCAACGCCTTCGCGCACGAGGCGGGCATTCATCAGGATGGCATGCTCAAGCACCAGCAAACGTACGAGATCATGCGCCCCGAAACGGTGGGCGTCACGCAGACGCGGCTGGTGCTGGGCAAGCACTCCGGGCGGCACGCGCTCAAGGCGCGGCTGGCCGAGCTGGGCTACAACTTCAACGAGGCCGAGCTGGATAAAGCGTTTGAGCGTTTCAAGAATCTGGCGGACAAAAAGAAAACGATCACCGATGCCGACCTGGAAGCGCTGGTGTCGGACGAGCTTTATCAGCCGCGCGAAATTTATACGCTGGACGGGATGCAGGTAGCCTGCGGCACCATGGGCATGCCCACCGCCACCGTGCGCCTGCGCGGCCCCGACGGCCAAACGCACATTCAGGCGGCGCTGGGCACCGGGCCGGTGGACGCGGTGTACAAGGCAATTGACTCCATTGTGTTGGCGCCCAACACGCTGCTGGAGTTTGTCATTCACGCCGTCACCGAGGGCATCGACGCGCTGGGCGAAGTGACCGTGCGCATCGAAAGCAAAAACGGCCGCCACTCGCTCGACGCGCAGACCGAACCCCAACACGCCCGAAGCTCCGGCGGGCACGGCGCAGACACCGACATCATCGTCGCCAGCGCCAAGGCGTATTTGTCGGCGTTGAACAAGCTGCTGGTGGCGTCGGGGAAGTATGGGGAAACGGAGAAGGTCGCGGAGGTGGCTTGAAGAGAGGAATCCTTGTGCCCTCAGCCCGAGGCGGCTATGCGGGCTTCAACCAGGATCAGAGGAGATGTTGGGATCAAAACTCGTACCGCAATCGAGCCATCCCACTTACCCACTGCATGTTTCGCTGAGTTGAAGGCACTTACAGCCGATCGATAGATCCTTTGGATCATAGGCAACACCCCTTTCTTGCGCTGATTGCGCTTTTGAGCGAAGCCCACCGCCGCTGGGACCCGGTTCTCCGGGCTGAAGGCACAAGGAACAAGCATTATTCTACCATTTGGACGTTAGATTTGGTGTATGAAAGGAAAAAGGGAATGGCTCATTCAACTAATTCACAACCCGACTCCATGCCCGATTGGTACAACCCCTTCGACGAGCCGCGCACTATCCCCGGCGGCTGGGACGTGTCGGGCTTTGCGCGGAACGGCGAACCGCCGGCCGGCAAAACGGACCGACGCAAACTGAAGCTGCTCGAATTCTTCTATCGATTCGATTTGAACCCAAACTGACTCATGACTCACCCGCAAACCCTGTTTGAAAAAATCTGGAACTCGCACGTCGTCGCCCAGGAGCCAGAGTCGCCGGCGGTGCTATACGTGGACCTGCACCTCGTCCACGAGGTGACCTCGCCGCAGGCTTTCACCGGGCTGCGCCGGCGCGGCCTCAAAGTGCGCCGCCCCGATAAAACCGTGGCCACGATGGATCACTGCATCCCTACGCACGATCCGTCATTGGCCATCCTCGATCAAATGGCGGCGAAGCAAATTCAACAAATGGAAGACAACGCCCGCGAGTTTGGCCTCACCCTGCACGGCATGAACAGCCCGCATCGCGGCATCGTGCACGTCATCGGCCCGGAGTTGGGTCTCACGCAGCCCGGCACGACCATCGTGTGCGGCGACAGCCACACCTCCACCCACGGCGCGTTCGGCACGCTGGCTTTTGGCATCGGCACCAGCGAAGTGGAACACGTGCTGGCCTCGCAGTGTCTGCTGCAGCGGCAGCCCAAAACGTACGAAGTGCGCGTGGAAGGGGCGCTGGCCCCTGGCGTGTCGGCCAAAGACATCATCCTGGCCCTGCTCGCCAAAATCGGCGTGGGCGGCGGCACGGGCCACGTGTTCGAATACACCGGCCCAGCCATTCGCGCCCTCACGATGGAACAGCGCATGACCATCTGCAACATGTCCATCGAGGGCGGCGCGCGCGCCGGGATGATCGCCCCCGACGACACCACGTTTGAATATCTCGCCGGGCGGGAATTTTCGCCCCGTGGCAAAGCGTGGGATGAGGCCGTGGCCCGGTGGCGAACGCTGCCCACCGACGAGGGGGCGGCGTACGACAAATCCATCACCCTCCACGCCGACGACCTCGTCCCCATGATCACCTATGGCACCAACCCCGGCATGGGCATGAGCATCACCGATCGCGTGCCCGACCCGGATGGCCTGAGCGACCCTTCGCAAAAGATGGCCCTTGCCAAAGCGCTGGCCTACATGGGCTTGCAGCCCGGCCAGCCTCTCCTGGGCCGCCCGGTGGACGTGGTGTTCATCGGCAGTTGCACCAACTCGCGCATCTCGGACCTGCGCCTCGCGGCTTCGCTGCTCAAAGGCCGCAAAGTTGCGCCCAACCTGCGGGTGATGGTCGTGCCCGGATCGCAGGACGTGAAAAAGCAAGCCGAAGCCGAAGGGCTGGACGCCGTGTTCAAAGCGGCGGGCGCGGAATGGCGCGAGGCGGGCTGCTCGATGTGCATTGCCATGAACGGCGACCAGCTCGAACCCGGCCAATACGCCGTCAGCACCAGCAATCGCAACTTCGAAGGGCGGCAAGGCAAGGGCGGGCGCACGTTTTTGGCCTCACCGCTTACGGCGGCGGCGGCGGCGCTAACGGGGCGGATTACGGACGTTAGAACACTTCTCAATTGATGATTGTTGATTGCTGATTTCTGATTATGTGATCAATCAGCAATCAACAATCTGCAATCAACAATACGATGGCTCACTTCACCACCCTCACCTCCCGCATCATCCCTCTGCCGATGAATGACGTGGACACCGACCAGATCATCCCGGCCCGGTTTCTCAAGGCTATCAACAAAGAGGGCATGGGCGACAACCTGTTCGCCGACTGGCGCTACAATGCCGACGGCTCGCCCAAGACCGAGTTCGTCTTGAACAAACCGGAAGCGAAAGGCGCGCAAATTCTGTTGGCCGGCGACAACTTCGGCTGCGGCTCGTCGCGCGAGCACGCCCCGTGGGCGCTCACCGGCT
>ORJL011180595.1_pt1 | contig 17933 bp, 18 predicted proteins | sample 1779941 | NCBI WGS metagenome assembly ORJL01 (sample SAMEA104232317, study PRJEB22302) | groundwater metagenome | biome: forest; feature: aquifer; material: groundwater | place: USA | collected 2011-08-07 | depth 5.8 m | reverse complement strand
TTTGAGCAGCTTATTCTAGTTTTCAAAGAGCGCTTTATAGCCACTTGGGATCAGTTGGCTGAAATTTTAGCACCATCGTCACATACATGCGACTTTGAGCTCAAAATCGCTGCGTGACTTTTTACGAGAGCATCAATGTTGACGGTCTCGTAAAAAAAGTCGAAAAGCCCATCATTGCGAGGAGTGTAGCGACGAAGCAATCTTGTGATATCATCTAGTTACGATCATGAGATTGCTTCGCTGCGCTCGCAATGACAGCTAAAGAGGACTCTTTACGAACACGCCAATGTTGATGACCTCGTAAAAAGTCGAAAAAGCATTTTACGAGACGTGTTACGTTTTAAGTTTTACGTTTTAAGTAACCGTCCTATATCTCCATCAATTTACCGTAGCCCTTGATCGGTTCCTTGACGTTTGCCTTACGCAGGGCCAGCCAGGTAGCCGCCTGGCTGCCCGTTACCACGGGGACACCCAGATCCTGTTCCAGGGTATCGATGATTTCAATCGTTCCCCAGCGGGGGCAGGCGATGTAAATGCCGTCGGCGCCCGGCGTTTCCAGAAATGCTTCGCGGGCCAGCTGGTAGGGAGCATAAAAAGGAAGACGGGCTATTTCCGAAGGCTTATCTAAGCCCATGCCTTTGATCTTCAATACCTCAAAGCCGGCTTTCTTGTACCAGTCGGCACTGCGCTCATTAACATCCTCCTTGAAAGGAGTGGCAATCACAATCTTCTTCATTTGGAGAGCCCGCATGGCCTCCACCTCGGCTGTCAAGCCGGTGGTGGTGGGAATACCGGTTTCCTGCTCCACTTCCCGGATCATTTCCAGATCGCTGCCAAATCCCCGTAGCTGGAAGATGGGAGACCCGCCTAAGGCAATGACGTCGACGCCCACTTGCGCCAGTTCACGAGCCGCCTCCCTGTACTTGAGATAAGTGGCGCTGATTTCCTCCTTCACAAGGTTGAATAGACCAATGATCGAAATGACCAGGACAACGCCTTTGGGGGCCATCTGATAAAATTCATACTGATAGGTGTCCCCCCGGGATGGTTCCACCTTACCGATCCGTGCACGCCAGCCTAACATTGTGAACTCCTTTCTTTTCTGGTCATTTTCTGCTCAACGAAAGCTACTTTGGAAGGCAGTATAAGAAAGACTGCCCCGGGTGTCAATGAAAATCCGAGCGGAATTAAAATTGCAGACCCTGCGCAAAGGTGATAAAGAAGCGCCCCGCTCTGAGAAGTTTTGCGTGTTGAGTGTTGGGTGTTGCGTTATAATAAAAACAGCCTATAGACTGTAGGGTGCGTTAGGCGCAAGCCGTAACGCACCGAATTGAATGTATATATGGTAATTGGGTAAGATGAACTGGGAAGATTTGCTGGTCTCTGTGGAAAAACCGAGCCGTTATCTCGGCACGGAGGTCAATGCCGTGCACAAAGACGGGCAGGTGGAGGTGCGTTTTGTCCTTGCCTTTCCCGACACCTATGAAGTGGGGATGTCCCACCTGGGCATCCAGATACTCTACGCCCTGCTCAACCGCCTGCCCGGCGTGGCGGCCGAACGCTCTTTCGCTCCCTGGCCGGATATGGAAGCGCTTTTGCGCCGGCATAACGTGCCACTCGCTTCACTGGAATCCCGGCGGCCTCTGGCTGCCTTCGATGTCGTCGGTTTTTCCCTCCAGTATGAACTGTCCTATACCAATGTCCTCAACATGCTCGAACTGGGCGGCATCCCTCTCTTGCGGAAAGACCGCACCGAGGCGTCACCCCTCATCATTGCCGGCGGTCCCTGCGCCTTCAATCCTGCGCCCATGGCGGACTTCATCGATGCCTTCGTGATTGGCGAAGGGGAAGAGATCATTGTGGAAATCGCCGCCAAAGTCGGGGAGGCAAAGAAAAAAGGCTGGGGCCGGACCGAGACCCTGGCCTCCCTGGCGGAATGCGAAGGGATCTACGTACCGGCCTTCCAGGAAGAGGGCAAAAGGATCAGGAAACGGGTGGTCGCGGACCTCAACGCCCAGTGTTCCCTGCTTTTGCCCTTGGTACCCCTCATGAAGACCGTCCACGACCGGATCGTCCTGGAAATCGCCCGGGGCTGCACCCGGGGATGCCGCTTTTGCCAGGCCGGCATGGTCTGGCGGCCAGTCCGGGAAAGGACGCAGGAGATCCTGGAAGGTATGGCCGAAACTATGCTCTGCGCCACGGGTTACGACGAGATATCCCTGCTCTCTTTGAGTTCCGGCGATTACAGCCGTATCGAACCTCTCCTGGCGACACTCATGGAACGGTACTACGAGCGGCGCGTCGCCCTGGGTCTCCCTTCCCTGAGGGTGGAGACACTAACACGCAGCCTCATCGAAAACATCCGCCGGGTCCGCAAGACGAGCTTTACCCTGGCCCCGGAAGCGGGGACCCAGCGGCTGCGGAACATCATCAACAAAGGCAACAGTTCGGCAGAACTCCTCCAGACGATCGGGGAGGTCTTCGGGGCGGGCTGGAATTCCGTCAAGCTCTATTTCATGCTCGGTCTTCCCACGGAAAGCAGAGACGATCTGGAAGGAATTGCGGAACTCGCCTACCAGGCGCTCAAGGAAGGGAAGCAGCGGGGACAGGTCACGATAAGTCTTTCCACCTTTGTGCCGAAGGCCCACACGCCCTTTCAGTGGCAAAGACAGATAGATCTGCAGGAAGTGAGCGAGAAGCAGGCCTTCCTGAAAGGCCGGATCCGCCACCGGAATCTGAGTCTCAAGTGGCATGACGGCCGGATGAGCGTCCTGGAGGGTATCCTAGCGCGAGGCGATAGCCGTACCGGTTTGCTGATCGCCGAGGCCTTCCGGCTGGGCTGCCGCTTCGACGGCTGGACGGACATGCTGCACTACGATCTCTGGGAAGAGGCGATGGCCCGGACGGGCCTCCGTCCGGAACTCTATCTCGGACCCCGGGAACGAACCGGCGCCCTCCCCTGGGAGATGATCGACTGCGGCGTGACCACGTCTTTTCTCCGGGAAGAAGAAGAAAAGGCCCTCACCGGTGCACTCACGGCTGATTGCCGTCTTGGCGATTGCCACGACTGCGGGGCCTGCGATCAAAAAACCGTCATGATCGTCAATGACGCCCCTTCCCCAGCCCGGGCCGACGCAGCGCGTCCCGAAGAAAGGGGACTATCGCCACTGGCCAAAGACGAACCAACGGGCCCCGGAAATGGTGTATCCTTCCGGATCACCTTCGCGAAGCAAGGAGCGGCCCGCTTTTTATCCCATCTGGAGCTTGCCGAGGCGCTTATCCGCGCCATCAAGCGCAGCGGCCTTTCTTTCGTCTATTCCCAGGGCTACCACCCCCATCCCCGCATCTCCTTTGCCGTGGCCACCTCGGTGGGGATGGAAAGCAGGGGGGAATACGCGGACATTCAGGTCGCCCCCATGGGGAAGGATCAGGCCGATTTGCAAAAGGAAATCAATGCCTTTTTGCCCACGGGTTTGGAGATCCTGGCCATAGAAAAATTGACGGGTCAGGAGGCAAGCCTGGCGGAAGGCATCAAAGGATTCTCTTACACCCTTTCCTTGCCGGAAATGGCCCTCTCCGACCTGCCGGGATTAAGGGAAAAGCTGCAAGACTTTCTGACAGCCGATACTTTCTTCATCACCCGGGAACGCAAGGGAAAGGTGACGACCAAGGATATCAAGCCGCTGGTGACCTCCCTTTCTCTGGATGAAGAAAACCGCCAGGTGCTGCTTTCCCTGCGGATAGGAAACGAGGGGACAGCCAGACCCATGGAAGTATTGACGGAAGTGCTGGGCATAGATGGCGAAACAGCCAAGAGGACGCGCATTGTGAAGACAAAGACGACATGGAAAACAGGTGATGAGGCATAGGTGAAGGATTATATATATATTTTTAATTTTGGATTATAGATTTTGGTACCTTCACCTATTATCCAGGACCTCTGACCTCATGACCTGTTTTTTTATATTGACAAAGGGAAGATAATTTGGTTAAAAGATAACTTTAAATTCTGGAAGAAGGATTTGATTTATGTATGCGGTGATAAAAACAGGCGGCAAGCAACACAAGGTCTCCGAGGGAGAAACAGTCACCCTGGAGAAGATCCAAGGGAATAAGGGAGACGAGGTTGTTTTCAGCGAGGTGCTGATGGTAGCCGATGAGGGCGCCGTGCGCGTAGGTACTCCCCTTGTGGAGGGCGCTCAGGTCGTAGGCGAAATCATGGCCCAGACCAAAGGCCCGAAAATAAACGTCTTCCGGATGAAAAGAAGAAAAGGCTTTCATAAGAAAACAGGGCATCGCCAACAGCTGACGAGCATGAAGATAAAGAGGATTTCCATTTAAGCGGAGGAGAACATGGCACACAAGAAAGGACAGGGAAGTTCCCGAAACGGAAGAGACAGCAAGCCCCAGATGCGGGGCATCAAGGCTTTCGCCGGCGAGAAGATCAACGCCGGTTCCATCATCGTCCGCCAGTTGGGAACAAAGATCCATCCCGGTGTCAACGTCGGCTTGGGGAGAGATTATACCATCTTTGCCATGATAGACGGGGTAGTGAAATTCGAGAGACTGGACAAGAAACGCAAGAAGGTCAGCGTTTACAGTGTCGCCGAAGCGTAATAAAGGCCGGCCCAGAGGATCATCCCATAAAAGAAGTTGGAATTATTGAGGTTTATATAAAGGCACTTTTTTAAAGTGCCTTTTATTTTTTATAATGAAATTCATCGATGAAGCGAAAATATTTGTCAAAGCGGGTGACGGCGGCGCAGGTTGCGTCAGTTTCCGGAGGGAAAAATTCATCCCTTTCGGTGGTCCCGACGGTGGCACCGGCGGTAAGGGCGGTGACATCATCGTCAAGACCTCACGCACCCACACCACCCTCCTGGATCTGAAATATCGTCAGCACCACATCGCAAAACGGGGCGGCCACGGTGAAGGAAGCAACCGGTCGGGGAAAAACACGGACGACATCACGATCATTGTTCCCATCGGCACCCTTATAAAAGACGCCGCAACCGGCGAAGTGCTGGCCGACCTTACGGAGGACGGACAAGAGTTTGTCCTGGCCCGGGGCGGCATCGGCGGCAAAGGTAACGCCTGGTTTACCTCGTCCACCCATCAGACGCCAAGGTTCGCCCAGGAGGGAATGCCCGGTGAGGAACGCTGGGTAATCCTCGAACTCAAGTTGCTGGCCGATGTGGGCATCATCGGGTTTCCCAATGTGGGAAAATCGACTTTCATCGCCAGGGTATCGGCCGCCCGCCCCAAGATCGCCGATTATCCTTTCACTACCCTGACCCCCAACCTCGGGGTCGTACAGTACGGCGACCTCCAATCCTTTGTGATTGCCGACATCCCGGGGCTCATTGAAGGCGCCCATCTGGGGATGGGGATGGGCAGTAAATTTCTCCGCCATATCGAGAGAACGAGGGTCTTGCTGCATATCATCGACATCTCCGACGAATCATCGCCCGGCGCCTGGGAGAAGTACACCGTCATCAACGGGGAACTAGCCCGGTTCTCGCCAGAGCTGACGGATAAGCCGCAGGTAGTGGCAATCAATAAGATCGATCTGCCCGTCACCAGGGAGCGGTTAAAAAAAAATATGGCCATCCTGGAGAAAAAAGGTATAAAAGTGTTTCCCTTTTCCGCTGCCACGGGCGAAGGGACGAAAGCCATCCTGAACAAGCTGCTCGAATTATTATGAACAACTTACGCAGAGATATCCTGAGTCCCGTGAAGAAGGTCCTGATCAAGATCGGCAGCGCCGTGCTCACGGGTAGCGACGGCCTGGATCTCGTCATCATCCAGCAGCTGGTAGATGAAATGGCCCGGCTGAAAGACAAGGGCTATCAGATCATCATCGTTACCTCCGGGGCCATCGCCTCGGGAAAGCACCGCATCGGCATTGCGGGGCCGCTGAAAAGCATCCCCCAGAAACAGGCCGCCGCAGCCATCGGTCAGGGGCGGCTCATGCGCGTCTATGCCCAGGCCTTCGGCAAATACGACATCCACGTTGCCCAAATCCTGCTTACCATGAGCGATCTGACGGACAGAAAGCGGTTTCTGAATATCCGCCACACCCTTTCCCAACTCCTGGAATGGGGCGTCATCCCCGTGATCAACGAAAACGATACGGTGGCAGTGGAAGAGATAAAATTTGGCGATAACGATCATCTCGCCGCCATGATGGCCAACCTTATCGAAACCCATTTGGTCATCAATCTGACCAGCACCGCCGGCCTCTATGACAAAAACCCCACCCTCTGCCGGGACGCCTGCCTGATCCCCCTGGTTGCCGATTGTACGGAAGAGATCGAAAGCATGGCGACGGAGGACACGAGTTCCGTGGGTCTGGGCGGCATGAAAAGCAAGGTGATGGCCGCCAAGAAGGTAACGGCCTGCGGCATTCCCTACATTATCGCCCCGGGAAAAGAAAAGGGCATCCTGGAAGCGATCTTCGCCGGCCAGGTGAAGGGAACCCTGTTCCTGCCGGCTGCAGGGCATATGAAAAGCAGAAAATACTGGATCGCCTTTACCCTGCGTCCCCGGGGAAAGTTATTCCTCGATGCAGGCGCCATCAGGGCCATCGTGGACGAGGGCAAAAGCCTCCTCCCTTCGGGCATTAAAGGCAAGGAAGGTGATTTTAACGCCGGCGATGCGGTCTGCTGCGTCGACCGGGAAGGGACGCCCTTTGCCACGGGATTGGTCAATTATAGCGCCGCAGAAATCGATATAATTATGGGGTTGAAGACTTCGGAAGTGGAACGGGTTCTAGGACGCAAGGACTACGATGAAGTAATCCATCGGGACAATCTGGCCATCACGGGAAAAGGCCGCAAGTAACCAGGTCCCTGGGCAGGACACCCTCTATTTAAGGGAAAGGCAATCTTCCTTCCAAAGGCACTCTTTCTCTTCACAGACGCTTTCCCTGCGAAAACAGGGTGTGTACCCCTCGCGCATTTGAATTTCCCGAATCAGCTCCTGCTTGGAAAGGCCAACCCGATAAGGAATATTCCATTTCTTGCCGATTTCCACAACTTGCTGCATTTTCATATGAGCCTCCCAATAAAAATTCCTCTTTTCGCCTGGAGATTACGGACCATCATAGCTACTTGCTCGCCGATGGCAATAAGAATTAAATAGAAGAATATTGGTAGGCTTAATCTATGATCATGCTCCCAATCCCGATAAACGGGATAAGAGCATGTGAGGAAATAAAACATAAAATCCGATCATTCTCGAAGGGGCTCTAAGGGAAAAGTCAGTTCCACCCTGCGGTTCAACGCCCGGCCCGCCTCGTTGGCATTCGTCGCCGCCGGTTCCCCAGCTCCCATCCCTTCGGCCGTCACCCGCTCGGAGGGGACGTTCTGGTAAGCCACGAGGTATTCCCGGACTTTCTGAGCCCGCTTCTCCGATAAGGCCTGGTTGGCGGCTGGTTTGCCAAGGGAATCCGTATGACCGCGCACCGTGATGTCATTGTGCACATAAGTCTTCAAGAAGCTTCCCACCTTGTCCAAGATCTCCTTGCCCCCAGTTTTGAGCTCCTGGGCCGGGGTGAAGAGGTCCTGGGCTAAAATGGTAAAGATGACCTTGTTGACGCCGGTTTTGACCGTCACATGGGGAATCTTGCCGGCCTCGGTAAGCATGGTCTTTTCCCGCTCCAGGGCTTGCACCTTGGCCTGGAGGATGGCCAGTTCCTGTTTTCCTGCCGAGAGCTTTTCCTCCCGGGCCTTCAGCACCGCCGCTTCTTTAGCCCGCTGGGTTTGCAGTTGTTCGGCCTTCAGCCTGGCTTCGAGAGCCTCTTTCTCCCTTTCCGCAACAAGGCGGGCTTCTTTCAGCCGTCCTTCCAGCAGCGCCCTTTCCTTGAGGGCCTCCAGGCCCGCCGCCTTTTGCTGGACCGCCTCCAGTTCCTTCCTCTTTTGGGCCTCTATTTCGGCTACCTTGCGCTGGGCCTCTTCCAACTGCTTAAGTTCCACTTCTGCCTTGGCCTGCACTTCTTTCGCCTGCTCCGCCTCTGCCACTCCCTTCTTCAAGACCGCCAAGGCACTCCGATAGTCGGTAAGGTCTTTTTGCACATCCAGCAATTCCGCGGCCACGGCATCTCTTTTCGCCTTGGCCTCGGCGGTCAGGCCTTTGAGTTTGGCCATGGTGGCTAAAAAGATGATCTCTTCTTCCTTGGCTTTCTTCGCTTTGGCGGTACTGATTAGGGAGAGCAAGGACTTGGCTTCGCCATAGGCTTTTTCCCCTTGAGCAAGCCATAACCGGGCCGCGGCCAGGTCATCAAAGGCCTTCTGTTCCGCTCCCGCTTTGCGGGCTTGGTCAAGGGCCAGTTTGGCCTCTTCGAGGTGCTGAGCAGGGGTTTCTGCGGCGAAGACCGCCAGGGGAAAAAGAATCAGGGAAAGCAGGACAAAAAGAGAACCCACTTTCCCGGCCCAAAGTTTTTCTCCGTCCATGGATTCTCCTTCCTCCTCAATCCCGATAAACGGGATAAGTGCATTCGTGAAATTGCTTTCCAGGTCAGGCAATTTCCAACTAACTAATTGTTAATTTTCAGGCGCGCGATTTCCGCCTTGGCCTTTTCCAACTCCTTCCTGGACGTCACCAATTTCTCCGTCTCGTCATGCAATTCAGCGACGGCTTTTGCCAGATCCGCATAAGCCCGGGCTAACCGGTAGGATTGGGTGAATTTTATTGCATCCCGGGACTGCCGGGCTTGATTGGCACCTTGCAGGAGATTCCGGGCTTGTCGGGTAGGCTCGGGGGCAAATTGTTCAGCCTGCGCCTTGAGGGCTGCCTCCAGAGCTCCCTTGGCATCGGAAAATTCCTGTTCCTGGGCCGGGGTGATGGCATCCGCCCCCCAAACCTGGGGAGTGGATGCCGCACTCAGGAGCAAACACAAAAGCGTACTGAAAAGAAGGGTTTTTCTTACCTTCATGACCACCTCCCCGTTTTCCCTTGCCCCCGCCCCCAGAGGAATTCTAACGCAGTTTCAAGGTGACAAAGCTGTCCCTTCTGTTCTTGGCCCAGGCTTCTTCACTGTGTCCGGGATCTAAAGGCTTCTCAAAACCATAGCTGATGGTTTTGATTCTTTTTTCCTCAACCCCGAGTTGCACGAGATATTTCATGGCCGCGGCGGCCCGTCTTTCCCCAAGGGCCAGGTTGTACTCAGCGGTTCCTCTCTCATCACAGTGTCCTTCGACGGTGACATGTAAATTTCTGTTGCTGGAGAGCAGCTCGGCATGTTTTTTCAGCATCTCCCGCACGTCCGGCCGGAGCGTGGCCTTGTCGAAATCGAAATGAATATTGGCGAGACTGATCTCATCTTCCTTGGCAGCTTTACCCTGCTTGGCTTCTTTCGCCGCGACCTTTGCGGGCTTCTCTTTCACTGCCCTATCCCGTGCGGTGTCCCCTGTTGACACTTCCGGGGCCTTCTTCGCCTTTTTTGCTGCGGCCGCTTTTTCCTTTGCCCCGGGGTCTTCCTTAACTGCCGTCGGCTGTCCCTTGAGCTCGCCTTCTCCTTTCAGGACCTCTTTTTTCGCACATCCACCGATAAGGAACACAAAAGAAACCACCACCGCCACTGCCAGAACCATTGCTTTTTTCATACCCGTCCCCCTTCTTTGATAGAGATGAAACAATAACCTCGGAAAAGCCGGTTTGCCGGCGCTCGGAGGAATGGAACCAGGAAGATGCAACTACCTTGAAACACTGGGTCCCCATCCTGCGAAGCGCAAGCCCCACCAGACCTTTCTTTGGCTACATCAATAATACCTAATAACGCATCTGTCAATTGATTTTTGCACAAATTATTTGTATGGTAATAATTATTTTAAAAAATGTAGCTTACCACCGAAAGGGAGGGGTATGACGAGCAAAGCAACGGTAATTTCCGAGATCATGGATGATATTCGCCGGGTCTTTCAAGCAGTGAATGATCAGTCGAAAAAGGCGGAGCGCGAAACCGGCATGACGGGGCCGCAGCTCTGGGCAATGAAGATAATCGGCGACTTATCCCCGGTCCGGGTGTCTGACCTTGCGAAACGCATGTATCTCAATCCTTCCACGGTGGTGGGTATACTCGATCGCCTGGAAGCGCGGGGCTTTGTCCAAAGACTGCGTTCACAGGAGGATAGACGCGTGGTTAAAGTGGAACTCACGGATACGGGCCAGGAACTCCTGATCAAGGCACCGGAAGTGGCTTCAGGCTTGCTGGTCGCTGGTCTGGAAGTCTTGCCCCACAAGAACTTGCAGCACATAGCAGCTGCCTTGGAGAACCTGGTGAGCATCCTGGGTGCCCAGGAACTGCCACCTTACCTGATCCTTTCCACAGAGATTAACGTGCCCAGGCGGCAGAGGCGGATCATCGGGGCCGACTAAATTATCTGGTAATTCTTTTCTTTAAATAACCTTACGCAGGCATCTACCGCGGTGGGATCATAAACCACCCCCCGGAGCCGGAGGATTTCTTCCAGGGCTTTCTCCGTGCCCATGGCGGGACGGTAGGGGCGGTGGGAGGCCATCGCTTCCACCACATCGGCGACGGTGATGATCCGTGCCTCCAGCATGATCGCAGACCCGGATAGGCCCTTCGGATACCCTGATCCGTCCAGGTGCTCATGATGCTGCAAAACGATCTCGGCGACAGGCCAGGGGAACTCGATGCCCTGCAGGATGTCATAGCCCGTCTTTGGATGGTCCTTGATGAGCTCAAAGGCCTTTTCGGTCAACCGTCCGGGACTCGTGAGAATTTCTCCGGGAATCGCGATCTTGCCGATGTCGTGCAGCGTACCGGCCAGGCGCACCGCGTCAATCTGATCCGGAGAAAGACCCATTTCCTGTGCTATGGTCCTGGCCAGAGCGGCGACGCGTTTCTGATGCCCGGCCGTATAGGGGTCTCTGCTCTCCACAACCGTGGACATAGCCTGGGTAACCCCCCCCATGGATTTGCGCAGGGTCTCCAGCGTATGTTTCAACTCCTTTTCACTGCGCTTGAGTTCCGTCACATCCCGGACGATGCCCTGGTAGCCCAGGATTGTGCCATCCTTGGCCTTGCGGACCGTGGCTGTCAAAAGGCAATCCAGCACCGTACCGTTTTTCTTTTTCAACTGGAGCTCGTGCCCCCGCACCGCACCCTCCTGTTCCAGCCTCTCCTGGAAGGGGGCCAGGTCACCTTGGTCTTGGTAGATCTCCGCGATATCGGAACCGATCATATCCTCGATGTTGCAGCCGAAGATTTCCAGGGTTGCCTGGTTCACGCCGAGGATTTTGCCCTCGGAGGTCCAAATCATCACGGCATCTTTCGTATCCTCAAAAAGATTCCGGTATTTTTCCTCGCTTTCCCGGAGCGCCTCCAGGGCCCGCCTCCGTTCCGTCGTTTCCCGGATAATGGAGGTAAAAGTCCAGGCGCCATCATTTTTATCCGCCGACAGGGAGATTTCCAGCGGCCTGGTGGTGCCGTCTTTCCGCAGCCCTTCGAATTCGGCGGTCTTTCCCACCAGCCTGGCTTGCCCCGTCGCCAGAAAGCGCCGGCAGCCTTCCCGATGTTGTTCTTTGAACTTCTCCGGAACCAGGATGTCGATGGGTTTGCCCATCATCAGTTCTTTGGAATAACCGAACAGATCGGAAGCTGCGTGGTTCCACTGGATCACCTGCATTTGTTCGTTAACGGAGATAATGGCGTCGGTGGAAGTTTCCACCAGGACGCGATAGCGCTCCTCGGTCTCGGACAGCGCCTCTTCCGCCTCCCGCTGTTTCTTGAGGGTATACTGGACATGGGAGCCGAAGATAACCAGGAAACACAGCACGAGCAGCCGCTGCAAGACTCCGCCCGTGCTCAGGGCCGCAAAAGATGAAAGGGGTACGGACCCGCCAGCCGTTAAGGCATAGAGCAGGGTATCGAGAATCCAGTAGATGGCGCCGAGTCCCAGACTCACGAGCAGCATGGACTCGGTCAGGCTGCCCGGCTTTTGGCCTTTGTTTATCATACCCTCATTTTCTCAAAAAAATCTCCCGAAATAATTTAACATATTTTCCATAATCATCGACAATACTCGGATTCGAATGAGACGAGCTTGATAGCTCAAATTTTTCCTACATACCTAGCTGCTTCAATAACCAGCCTTCAAAAAACGGAACATCGAGAAACTTCACAAACAGAAAATAGAAAAATGCCCAAGCTGATACAGTAAGCGTGAGGGAAATCATCCATTTTTCATTGCTCTGAAATTTTAAATAGAGAAAAACAAACAAGGGAACTGCTATGGTAAAACCTAGCAAAAGGATCATCAATATAAATCCGCCAGACCACAGAAAAGCCTGCCATGTTCGCTGTTTCGTTAATACGGGATCTTCATTTTCTGAGAATTGGTAATCAACGGTTGTCGGTGCTTCACCAGTCGCCTCTTTACCCCTCAGGCATAATATCAACTCAATCAGTGCCATGAAACAAACAGGAACGCCTATAACTATCGGGAAAAGAGCCGTTTCTCTTGGCCAGCTGGAAGCGGTTATGACCACCCAGGCGGCAATTACCATCAAGCCGAAGCTTAAAAAAGCTTTACCGGTGATGTGCATAAGCCGTCTCCTTTCTCTTCAACCTCATATTCTGGATAAAGGGATATATTGCAGCAATGACGGCAAGAATGAAGATGAAGATAACTTTCGGTCTTGCAAGCCATTCCGTACCGTATCTATCAGTCGCTGAATAGAGGTATTGTTCAGCAAGTTTCCCCAAAACAAAGCCAAGGATGAAAGGCGGGCGTGGCCAACCATACAAGACCATGAAATACCCCAGCACTCCTGAAACAAAGACCACAACAAGATCGCCCGCATGGTTGTCCGATGTATAGGCTCCGATAAAACAGAGTACAAGTATAAAAGGTACGAGAATGCCCCCCCGAATGGTTGTCATACGGGCAATGCGATTAATAAAAAGTAAACTTATGGCAACAACGATGACATTGGCCACTACTATGGTCCATGCCATTGAAAAAGTGATGGTGAGATGTTTTGTAAGCATCTCCGGGCCGGGCACGAGCCCCAAAAGAAAAAACGCCGCTAGAAGAATAGCCATGGAACTGCTTCCCGGTATGCCAAAGGCAACAGTCGGAATAAGACTCCCGCCTTCTTTCGATGCACAGGCCGACCCAGGGCCGAGAACGCCTCTAACGTCCCCTTTTCCAAATCCCTCACGTTCCGCTTGGGTTTTAGCATTCTGTGTCGCATGGGCATATGCTATCCACTGAGCGACTCCTCCGCCCAAACCCGGTAAAATACCTATGATGCAACCAATTATGCCACAGCGTACCACGAGCCAGAAATGCCGGAAAGTGTCCTTGATGCCTTCCATTACTCCTTTTCCAAGCTTGCCGTGGGGAACATCTCCGGCAATGGCAGTTCCCCGGACAACAAGGTCAACAACCTCGGGAATAGCGAAAAGTCCTACCATAACAGGTACCAAGGGGATCCCATTCCACAGAAATATTTGACCAAAGGTGAAGCGTTGAATTCCCAGCAATTGATCTTGCCCAACTAAAGAGCAGAGAAAGCCAAATCCCGCACACAATACCCCTAAAAGAAACCCCCTCATCCCCTGAGCGCTTAAAGATGAGATACATGTGAGACCTAAGATGACCAACATAAACATTTCCGGAGAACCGAGAGAAAGCACCAACGGTTGAACCAAAGGCACGGATAATGCTAGGACACCTGCCCCAAGCAGGGAACCGATGAGAGAGCTCATCAGGCTGGCACCAAGCGCACGCCCTGCTTCTCCTTTTTTTGACATAGGATAGCCATCGACAATTACTGCAACCGCAGTTGCCTCTCCGGGAACTCCGAAAAGAATAGAAGTAATATCCCCCGTTGTTGCGCACACAGAGTGCATCCCTAAAAGAAAGGCAAGCCCTTCCGATGGAGTCATATGATAAATGAAAGGCAGCATCAGAGCTAAGGTAGCTCCACCTCCCAGCCCGGGAAGAATGCCAACGAAGAAACCGATTAAAGAACCTATGACCAGGTAGGAAAACAATTTCCACTGCAGTACTATTAAAAGCCCATCAATGAATGCCTCGAACATTTTTCCCCCCAGGCTTCACAATAGAAAAGTTTTCAACTCTCAAAAAAAGGAATATAAATTATCAGAATTTTATGTATTCACTGAACTCCTTGACCACGTCTTCCGGTTGATTAAGAAGAAAATTTAAAGTTTTCAAAGATTCCTCAGCGGAAACATACGTTACGGGCATCATAAATTTTTTGGCATCCTTTATAAGCTCGGGATCCTTTGCGACGTTTTCAAAGGCTTTTTTCAGCGTTTTCACCAAGTCGGCAGGTGTTCCCGGCGGGGCTATGTACGGCCGACCAATCAGATCCTGCGATGCACGCATGGCCATAACTGTCTTACCAATCTTACTTGTCGCCAAGTCTTCATCCACTGCTATGTTTTCAATACCCGGCAGAGATACGCGGCTTCTGATCAGAGGTCGCACAAACCCTTCCTCGATTTCCGGTTTTACCGAACTGTAATAGGAAGCTCGACCATCCACCTCTTTGCGCCTCACGGCTAATTGCACATCAGCCCCAGAAGGGTATCTTACAAGTTTAATATTCAGCCCGGCATATGCCTTGAGAAGAGTGGGGAATTGACCGCTTGTCTCTGTTAGGCCCACGTACCCGAGAATCAATGGCGACGTCGCTTTTTGAATATCGCTCGCGGTCTTGTAAGGCAGATCGGTGCGTACAAAAAGTATTGTCGATTCGATGGCAGCGGAACCTATCCAGGAGAACTTCGCGAGGTCAAATTTAACTCCTGGCGGTTTGAAAAGCTGAGCTAAAAGAATTCCCCCGGTAAATGCCCCAACTGATAAACCGTCACGCTTGGCTTCATTGTAAAGATAATTGGCAGCAACTACGCTGCTCGCACCCGGCATGTTCTGGACAATCGTTCTTGGTGCGCCGGGAATATGCCTCGGGAGGTGTTTTGAGATAAGGCGCGCAAGTCGGTCTGTTCCTCCACCCGGCCCCCATCCTACAATAATTTTTAGAACCTTTCCTTGGTAGTACGGCGCGGCTTGGAGATTGCCCGGTAAAATATATAGGTATGCAAATAAGAAAAAAGCCAGCAGTAAGATAAAATTTCTTCTCATAATGTTACCTCCATATGTTTAAAACTTACCACAGTAAAATACCGCGAGCTGGCCTTAATTGGAGATCAAATAACCATGAGGCAGCCTGCAGGGTATCCACAGGGTGTCGTGAGAAGCTTCATTAAGGATGACGACAGGGATCAGAAGACAAAGTCACCACCATTAATATGCACTATCTGCCCGGTGATAAAAGAACTTTCATCTGATGCAAGGAAAAGTATCAGATTGGCAACATCATTTGGCTGTCCTGGCCTGCCCATCGGGATCTTGGATGTTTTTATCCTCCATTCATCATCGCTGTAATTGGGACGCGTCATGGAAGTCTCAATGGTCCCGGGAGCAACGGCATTGACATTAATTCCATACCCAGCCAGTTCCAAGGCCAAGGCTCTCGTAATGCCGGCAATAGCTGCTTTCGCTGCACAGTAATGAACGCGGTTCATAGCCGCGGCAAAACCGAACTTCGAGGAGAGACTTACTATTTTTCCGTACCTCTGTTTTACCATGGTCCGGGCGGCCATCTGCGAACAAAGAAACGTCCCCTTCTGATGCGTGCCGATCATACGGTCCCAGTCCTCTTCCTGCAATTCCAGGGCTGGTGCGATATGAGAGATACCGGCGTTATTGACAAGGATGTCGAGACGGCCAAAGGCATCCACCGTGCTTGCTACCATGCGCTTGACGTCCTCGCTTTTAGAAACATCGCCTGCAACCGGGAGGCCCTTGGTTTCCTTAACGATCTCCGTCAAATTTTCCGCCACAAGATCGTTAATCGCCACCTTGGCCCCTTCTTGCGCTAAAAGCCGGGCCACCACACTTCCGATGCCCCTTGCCCCACCCGTAATCAAGGCTACTTTATCTTGAAACCTCATCATCTCTGCACCTTTTTCATGCGCTTAAGGAGGCTAAAAGACGCCCGTAACCCGTGATCCGGTCTTTTATTTTCAAGGTTTTTAGTCCCCACCATACATAAGATTGGTTGCCGGCCACGACAGTAACCCCGAAATCGTCTTCTATTTTTTGAATACACTCATGATTTCGCCATTGTGAACAATGCATGAGAAGTCCATCTATTTCCGGTGCTTCCAAATAGGTTTTCTTGGCAATCTGATAGGCTATGTGGGGGGGGAGATTGGCGACCTCAATATTGTTGGAACAGTTCAGACTGTTGGCCGCTAAGATCTTTATGCCCGAACGCTCAACAAAATCTCTTTTTTTAGAAGTCAGATCAGCAGAAAAGACCGTACACATCCCCGCTTTGCTGATGCCCATTGCCTTCAAAGCATCTACCTGGCAAGTCTGAGAGGTCGTGGTAGGCAATTTCCATTTTTTTTCGATTCGTTCAATAATAACCTTATCGCTGCCGAAGCCATCAAGTCCGTAAATCATGGGAGAACCAACGACGATAATGCAATCCACCTCTGCCCTGGCCAGATCCTCGGCCGCTCTGTCAATCTGCGATTTAGAATGGGCAAATTCTTCTTTTTTAAAGTCTTGAATGGATAAACATGTTACTGCCATGGTCACCCCATCCGGCAGCATTTCATTGAAAGCCCTGATGGACGTTTCCGCAACAATGGGTGATATAAAACCTATTTTCCCTCTCCATCCGTACATATTTTTTTCTCCTTTCAAAAGTCTTATTTTTAACCATGGAAAAAACTTCCCAAAGCAATCTTGTTTCCAACATTGCTAATTCAGCATTTTCCATAACCGACCATCAAAGAATGGTACGTCCAAAAGATGGACAAAAAGAAAGGGCAGGTGCCGCGCCGAGGGGCCGGCCTGTTCAGCTGCCGTAGTATCGATCAGATATCGCATTGGCTGCATTTCTGACTTCGATCGACAAGTGCCGTTGTTTTTTTACCGTCAGCCGGTCGGTGTGACCAGCCACCCCCACCACCGCGACCGTGGCGCCGTTCGCATCGAGCACCGGAGCGCCTACGGAGGCGGTTCCCACTGTTCTTTCGTTGCGGCAGATGACGTATCCCTGGCGACGAATCTGCTCCAGTTCGTCGAGGAAGGCCTTACGGCTGACCCGCTTCCCACTCGCGAGCTTCATATCGCCCACCTTATCCAGCATCTGCTGAAGTTCTTCTTCCGGCATGGCCGCCGCCAGGACCTTTCCCGCCCCGACGTGGAGCGGAAGCCGCTGCCCGATGGGGAGGACGTATCGCAGGGGGAATCGGCCGTCCACCCGTTGGACGACGATCCGATGGAAGCCGAATCTCACGAACAGCGATGCCGTTTCTTCGGATGTCTGGGCCAGCTCCTGCAGGACCGGCAGCGTCACCCGCGTCAGTTCCTTCCCCATCAGGTAAGCGTGGGCAAGCGGCAGGGTGGCGATCCCGAGTTGGAACCGGCCCCGCCATTTCTCGGCGATTCCATATTTTTCCAGGACCGACATCAGCCGCAGGACCGTTGGTTTGGCAAGTTGGGTGGCGCGGCTGAGCTCAGTCAGTCCCATGGACTGACCCGCCTCCCCCATCACCAGCAGGAGGGAAAGGGCCCGTTCCAAAGAGCGGTTTGCGCTGCTTTCTCGTGAGGCTGTGTCGATCACTTCCCTGTTCCATTGTATGGTACTCTATTTCAGCGTGTATGCTTCCATAGCACAGATGAAAAAGCATTGTCAAGGGGTAATTTTGACTGGAGTTTCCTGAGTTTTTCTGCGATGCGGTAGCCAACTCTTTGTGATCACGTGAGAAATCTATTTTGACAAGTTGACCGAGTGTTTTTTTGGGGAGATTCCTGAGTTTTTGTGGCTGTTATGGTAGATAGGCTAGACAA
>ORJL011459014.1_pt1 | contig 17936 bp, 15 predicted proteins | sample 1779941 | NCBI WGS metagenome assembly ORJL01 (sample SAMEA104232317, study PRJEB22302) | groundwater metagenome | biome: forest; feature: aquifer; material: groundwater | place: USA | collected 2011-08-07 | depth 5.8 m | reverse complement strand
TCGCGAACGGGCACAGCTGCACGCGGTGCGGCCGCGCGGCGTTCGGCATCGTGGGCAGCTCCATGACGCCGGATCAGCTCGAGGACGCGCAGCCCGCGTTCAACGACGGGAGCCGCAGCACGATCGAGGCGCCCACCGCGCGCGGTGAGGCCGCGGCCGCGACGCTCACCGTCACCGGACAAGGCTGCGTCTACCAGGTGTGGTCGTTCCTCGGCGAGGAGCACCTGCACTCGCTCGTGGGCTCGCTGCGCTTCGTGGACGTCGCCGACGCGCACGCGATCGCGAGCGTCGACGACAGCGGCCGCAAGTAGTCGCCCGAGCGCTTCACGCGCTCGATCGAACGAGGTCGCTTCCCACACGGGGAGCGACCTCGTCCGTTTCCGTCCGCCGTGTCATGGTCTCGCGCGGTGCAGCCGACTCGACGAGGAGACGGGCCACCCTCGCGCGCGCGGCGGTGGGTCATCGCCGGCGCGATCGTGATCGCGATCCTCGGCGCCGGCGTGTGCGGACAGCTCGGGCTGGTCGGCCTGCGCTTCATGCAAGCCGCCGAGGACGAGGTGCTCGGCGAGCTCGACAGCGACGCGCCTCGCTGGTCGCCGGCCGACATCGCGGCGCACTCGCGCCAGATCCTCGGCGCTCCGCTCCCCGCCACGGCGAGCAACGTGCACTACCGCTTCTCGGGCGGCGGGCCCGATGTGATCGGCGCGCTCCGCGCCGACATGACGGAGGCGGACTTCCGCGCGCTCGTCACTTCCACCGGCCTCACGCCGTGGACGCCCACGCGCACGTTCACCGACGACACGATGTGGCTCGGCTTCTCGACGTATCCCGGCCCGACCCCGGCTGCCTGGTGGACGCCGCCCACGACCATCGACGAGACCGTCTGGGTCCGCCAAGACGGCAGCGTCTGGCGCGCCGCACGCTACGACGGCACGACGCTCTGGTACTCGATCATCTCGCACTGATGATCTCGAACGATCGGCCGCTGCCTGGGCAGTGGCGCCGCGGGTCGGTCGGCTTGCAGATCGCGCCCCGGAGGCCGCCGAGGTAGGGCGCGGCACGCCGACCTCCGCGCTCGTGCCCGGCGGCACGTCCCGATCCCACGGCCGCCCGGCTCTCGCGAGGCCCGCTGTGCCCCTGCCCAGGCAACGTCCTCACGTTCGACCACACACCGGTCGGATCGGTAGTATCAGCGGTCGAGGGCTCGGGAGAATCCGGCATGGACACACTGACCAAAGGCGAGGTGTGGTGGCGTGAACTGATGCCGGTGCTGCTCCCGCACCTGCAGAGGTGGTCACCGCCGTCGCGGCCTACGGCTGCTGCCTATGCGGATCTTCTCGCGGACTACTTGCGGCACTCGGTGCCGGGCGACTCGAGCGTGGATCGCTACCTTGAAGTCGGCGACGCGACTGCGATGCTACGGCTGGCATGGCAGGGAGTTCTCTTCACCGTAGAGGCCTGGATCGAGGTCGTGGACAGTCTCCAGAACCGTGACGAGTACGACCGCGTCGTCGGGCGTTTGGAGCAGCTCGGGGTGCACGAACGTCGATTCATCGTCGTGGTCGTGCGTGATCGCAAGCAAGCTCTGGTTGAGCGACTTGCACGCAGGTACAAAGACCGAGGATCCAAGTTCGCGGTGATCTGCGTAGAGACGGCTGCGGGGTCGCCGGTCGGAGTTGGTTCGTTGGCTGAGACCCAAGTGTCCCCGGACCTCAAGGCAATTGTCAGTGCCGAGATCGAGCTCTACGAGCGTGGCACTGAGGTGTCGCCGCTCGACCATTTTCCGGCGACGAGCGAGATTCCGTTCCAGGATGCGCGGCTCTGGATTCGGGTCGAGAGCCCCATATGCGTCTTCTTGGACATGCGCGGCTCGACTGCGATGAGCGCCAGCGACGATGACAAGAACACCGCGGCCGCGTACCGGCTGTTCACAACCACGATGGTGAAGATCCTGCACCGCCTGGACGCCGACTACATCGATGTGCAAGGCGACGGTGCGTTTGGCCTCTTCGCTGAGAGCAAGCCTCACGCGGCGCTGGCTGCCGCCATCACGGCCAACACGTTCGCGCGCGAGGTCTTCACACCCCTCGTGTTTAGGCGCGCCGGCCTCACGGTCGGCTCGCACGTCGGTATCGACCGCAAGACCCTGCTCGTCAGGAAGATCGGTCTGCGGCGCGACCGCGACCGAACTGATCGCCAGAACGAAGTCTGGGCCGGAAGGACGGTCAACATGGCCGCGAAACTCGCCGCGCTCGCGGACGACGGGGAGATCCTCGCGTCGGATCGCTTTCACGCCGCGCTGCGAGTCGAGGCCGGCAAGTGGCGATGCGAGTGCGACCCGCACCCATCGACATGGATCCCAAGGAGCGTTTCGGGGAACACAAGCTTCGACTTCGAAGAGGCGCGGAGCCTCGCGAAGATCTGGTGCCCGTTGCACGGACGTGAGCTCTGTGACGCATTGGCCCGCTTGGATTCGGCAGATGCCTGATCCAGGCGTCTCGACGGAATGCGGGTAAGGGCGGTAGCCGCGCGCGCTTGCGGACTCGCTTGAATGCGCCAGCGTTCGCGGGGTTCTGCGCGAGGGTGGCGATGCGGGCGTTATCGCGGTCGGTGATCCTGAGGACGCGGATGCACGCAGCCACGAGTTCGCGGGCGCGCGAATCGTGCTCTCTGAAGGCGCTGGCGGTCGAGAATTTCTGAGAACGGCTAGCGGGCCGCCGCCGCGGAGAGGGGCCGGTCAACAGGTCGCCGCGGCGAACGGACATAGCGTCGGTGAGCAGCGCGTGCACGACGCAGCGAGCTCGGCGCACGCGTCCCCTCGTGCGACGCGGTTCGACTTCGAGCAGAAGGCGTAGAGCGCCTGCTGGACGAGCCTCGGCGAGTACGTCGGGAGATCGGGACGGAACTCGCGCAAGTCGAGCTGGGCCGCCTGCTCGCGCACCCACCGCGCGCGCGAGTGGTAGGTCTTCGGGGCGTCCGGCTCGCGAAGCGTATCCGCTGCTCTCGCGACATTCGTGTCGACCACGACGAGCTCGTTGCCGTCGATATCGGGGAACCACGGCGTGAGCCCCGGAGCGAGCGCGGGCGTCGACAGAGCGCTCACAAACATCGTTGCGATCTTTTCTCCTACTCGGTGTACGCGCGCGAGTCGGTCGACGAGAAGTACGGCTCGCTTCGTCGGGACCTGCTCCTGACGAATTACCTCGTCGACGATTCGACCGACGCCTCCGTTCTGCCAGAGGTGGAGCCACGCCGACGTTGGCAACTTTCCCATGTCCCCCATGCGATTGAACGCGACCGTGGCATCCTTCACATGGCACAGAACACCGGGGCGCCGGCGGCAGTCCACGCCGTCACCATCCTTCGCCACGTTGCAGCCTTCGTCGAACGCGGCGGCAGAGACCAACTCTGGACAGCCGCTGCGCGCGATGCTCCGCTTCACGGTTGCGAGGCCGGCGAGCGCGCGCACCGCTGTGACCGGGAGCGCGCGCTGCTGGTGCATGATCACGACATCGCGCAGCGCCTGGAACATCGACATCGTCACGAAGAGGCGGAACAGGGCTGCATCGCCACCCCTGGAGAGCTCATCGGGTCGAATCGCGAAGCTGCCGACCTTCGCCGGGTCGCAGTAGAACGGCGTGGCTCCGGGTCCTTCTCCGCGCCCGAAGACCGTCGAGAAGTACCAACAGAGGAGGCGATCCCAAGGGGCGCGGACAATTCCTCCGTGGCGCCCGACGTCCAACGGAGCCGGACCAACGCGAGCGATCTGGCCTCCGAATGATGACGGTACGGCAGCGACCATTGAGCAAACCTACAAGTCTTGCTGGAGCAGAAACTGGAAGTCCGTCACGATCGTCCGGGCGACAAGCCAGTTGTTGGGTTCGGACAAGACGCTGACGGGTTCAATGGCTCGGACCACTTCTGGTGGGAGGTGCACGCCGCTCAGCACTGCCTTCGGAAGCCGGCCCAGCGTGGCAAGTACCCACGGCAAAACGTCGGAGCCTGAGAGCGCAACGAGTACCTCCGCAACGGCGGACGATCCGATCAGGCGGAGGGCTTCGGATGCTCCAGCGCGTGCGCGAGCATCCGACGGCTCGACGAGAATCCGTGCGAGTTTTTCAACGACCTCACGCGGAGCGTCCTGTCCCAGTGCAGCGATCGCGTGAAGAGCGACGTCGTCCTCTTCGTCTGCAATGTACTTCGCGACGTGCGCGTAGCTCCGCACCCCGCGACGACCAAGGCCCCATACGGCCGCTTGCCGAAGCTCATCGCCCTTGAGGTCTGCGGAGCCCGCGACTGCGTCCAGCGCCGAGGCCGAACGCGCGTCCGGAAGCTCCGAGAGGATCAGCACCGCCTCCATGCGCAGATACGAGGGGAACCCGGCACCTTCTCGCCGAGTCGCATCTGCAAGGTACTCAAAGCCGCGGTCGCCATTGAGGCGCGCGAGAGCGCCTGCGATCTCAAGAGCGGTCCTCGGTTCAGCCTCCGCATCAAGCGCCTTGTCCAACAGCGCGCGGACAGAAGACGCCGCTTCTGCTTTACCCGATGCGAGCGCCTTGGCTGCCGCGTACCTATCGGCCGCGCTCGTCGATCGCAGGTCCTTTGTCGGGGACCACTTACGCTGAAGCAAAGACGTGGGGTCCACTATTCGCGCAACCGCGCCAGCCAGGATTGATGACTCGCCTGCGAATTCGTCACCGACCCGCACGTACGCCGTCTTTCCCTTGAGCTGGTAGCTCTGGTTACGACCAGACCGCATCCGGACACGAATGCGGTCTGCCGTCACCTCGACTACCTCGCCATCGTCAGAGGGGACGGTTGAAGGCCACGTGAGATCGCGCTCTGCTCCTTCGCTGGCCGACTTCGGCGGCCCGAGCTTGGCCAAGTGAGCGGTTGAGCGCAGGTCGCTGACTGCGAAGAAGACGGGTGCGCCCCGTACACGCACGCTCGCGCCACCGTCGCAGGCCACCAGTGCGACGAGATCGTCGTCGCGCAGCCCTGAGTCCCACCGTCGGTCGGGGTTGGTCGGGGAGTCGCTCATCTTGATCTGCAAGTCGGACTTTGCGCGGACCTCGATGCGAACACCGGTGCGCGCGCAAAGGAGATCGGCGAGCCGGAGTCGCTTCACCTTCGTCGACCAGATCTTGTTGGACGTGCTGTAGCGCTCGAGTTCGAGGGGGGCGAAGCCAAGGGAAGTGAGGTACTCCACCGCCGCACGCGTTGCCGTCGCGCCCATCGTCAGCTTCTGCAGGAAGCTAATGTCCGCCTTGAACCCCACTACGCCCCGTCCCCGTCGCTGGGCGGCGCGAGCAGCTCGCGGGGGTCGCACTTCAGTGCAGCCGCGAGCACGAAGATGTTCTCGAGCGACACGTTGCGATTGCCCCGCTCGACGGAGCTCACGTAGGTGCGATGCAGACCTGAACGGGCGGCCAGCTCCTCTTGGGAGAGGCCTGCAGCGGAACGCAACTTCTTGAGATTCCGTCCGAATCTCGCCGTAGGCGTATCCGCGACATCACGAGTCACGGTCGTGAGAGTATGGACTTGACGACTTTAGGTCTACAGACTATAAGTCACGCATCTGAGGAGATACCTGTATGCGTGTTCAGGTCAAACCAACTGCCTCAAAAGAGAGCGCCAAGGGGCTGACGCCGGTCGATCGCCTGCCCTCCGTTGTGCGCGCGCCGCGCACGGACGCGATCTACAACTGCCATGCGTATCTGACAAAGGTCCCGGTCGAGGCCATCAAGCCCTTCATTGAGGCGCTCACGGATCCGGACGACGTCGTCGTCGACATCTTCGCTGGCTCCGGGATGACTGGACTCGCTGCGGCGTCGATCGGGCGCGTTGCCGTGCTGAGCGACATCTCGGTGCTTGGACAGCACATCGGGCGAGGGTACCTGTCGCAGGCAACGCCGTCTGAAGTTCGACGAGCCGCGAAGGATGCGGTGGCTGCCGCGAACGACGCGATCGGAGATCTCTACCGTACTCGGCGCGCATCCGACGGTGCGGACATCGAGGTCGTCAGGACCATTTGGTCCTTCGTCTACGTGTGCCCTTCGTGTGCTGAGAGGCTCATCTACTTCGACCATCTCGACGAGAACGGGAAGCCAGTCGATGCGTGCCCGAAATGCGAAGGCAGCTTCGTCCGTCGAGCCTGGAAACGAGCCGATGACCAACCCGTACGGGTAGTCGTGGATGGAGAGCACGGGAAACAAGTCGAGCAACAGGTCCATCCATTGGATCTCGAAAAGATTGCGCGCGCACGAAAGGATCCCAGGCAGGAGTCCGTTCCCTCTCTGCGGATCTCCGAGGATCGGGAGATGTTCGGCAGATCGGGGCTCGGGCGCGCTGGAGTTTTTGAGACGAAGCAGTTCTTCTCGCCGCGGAACGCGCTCGCACTCCTTGAGCTCTGGAACGCGATTGTCAAGATCGGCGACGAAACGACCCGGCAGAAGCTGCGGTTCGCATTCACCGCGTGCCTGACTCGAGCCTCGCGGCGCTACCAGTGGGGGCCGAAGCGTCCCCTCAATGCCCAGAACCAGACCTACTACGTCGCACCCGTCTATTTCGAGTGGAACGTCTTCGCCCTGTTCGAGCGCAAGGTAGAGGCCGTACTCCGATCTGACGAACTGCTGTTTGAGCAGGCGCCACTCTTCATCCGAAACTTCTCGGCGCGGTCGACGTACCACACCGCGTCTGCCGACAAGCTCGCGCATCTCCCCGACCAATCGGTCGACTACGTGTTTACCGATCCTCCGTTTGGCAGCAACATCTTCTACGCCGACATGAACCTCTTTCATGAGGCGTGGCTCGGGCGTGCGACCGACGACGGGTGTGAGGCCGTGATGCACACGACCGGGCCGCGGAAGAAGGATTCCGGGGACCGTTATGAGCGAATTCTTCGGGGGGCGTTCGCAGAAGCCTTCAGGGTTCTCAAGCCTGGCCGGTTCATGAGCGTCGTCTTTGGAAACAGCAGCGGAGCCATCTGGGCGCTGGTCCAGAGGGCTCTCCGCGATGCCGGATTCACGGACCCACTCCACATCGCGATCCTCGACAAGGGGCAGCGCTCCGTGAAGGGACTCAACTCGGGTTCGGAAGGCGTTGTCACCGTCGACCTCGTGATGACCGTGCAGAAGCCGGAGAGCGGTTCGGCGCGTCGCGAAGCGGTAGCAAGCGGTCCGGTTCGGCTTGCCGATATTCTCGCCAGCGCTGCGCGGACGCTCGAGGCAGATCACGCGTGCAACCCGAGCTACATCTACGCAGCGGCGGTGCGCGAAGCGATTCGGCTCGGCCACCCTCTCGACAGTTTCCACTACAGCGATGTTCTTCTTGGCCTTCGTGAGCTTGGCTTTGCGCTCGACACGAAGAAGGGGCTGTTTGCGAAGCCTCTCACCGCTGAGGTCTTTGCACAACTCGGGGGCTGAGTTCCTTGCGCTCCTCCGGCACCACGATTGAGTTGTCCGCGTCGGACCTCTCCCAGTTTCTGGGCTGCCGGCACCGGACCGCCCTGGATCTGGCGGTGGTCCACGGTCAGCGCGAGGCGCCCACCTGGGTCGACCCGGTCATGGTCGTCCTCCAGCAACGCGGACTCGACCACGAGCGCGGCTACGCTGCCGCGCTTCGCGACGAAGGACTCGTCGTGGTCGACCTCGCCGAGTATGCCGGCGACGATGCAGTTGCGCGATCGCTGGACGCTATGCGCACGGGCACGACCGTCATCCTTCAGCCCGCGCTCCGGAATGGCCGTTGGTTCGGCCGGCCCGACGTGTTTCGGCGGGTTGAGACCCCGAGCGCGTTCGGCGCGTGGTCGTATCAGGTCGTCGATACGAAGCTCGCGAAGGAGACCCGAGGCGGCACCGTCCTTCAGCTCGCTCTCTACTCCGATCTGCTCGGAGTCGTTCAGGACACCGTCCCCGAGATGTTCCACGTCGTCACGCCGGACCCAGATGCACCGGTCCAAGACTTCCGGGTTCACGACTTCTCGGCCTACTTCCGGTTTATCCGCGCTCGACTCGAGGTGACCGCGCAGCAGGAGCCCGATGCGATCGCGGCCGCGAATTATCCCGAGCCCGTGGAGCACTGCGACGTATGCCGGTGGTGGAGTGGCTGCGACAAGCGTCGTCGCGCCGACGATCACCTATCGCTCGTCGCCGGCATCGCGCGGCTCCAGAGCCGAGAGCTGCAGGCCGCTGGCGTCACCACGCTCACGCAGCTTGGAACGCTCCCCTTGCCGCTGCAGTTCACGCCTCGACGGGGTGCCGTCGAGACGTATGTCCGCGTGCGCGAGCAAGCCCGGCTTCAGCTCGCGGGCCGGACCCAGGGCGCCCCCGTTCACGAGTTGCTTCCCATCACGCCGGACCAGGGGTTCGCTCGGCTGCCGGCCCCGTCGCCCGGTGATGTCTTCCTCGACCTCGAGGGAGATCCGTTCGCACGGGACGGCGGGCGCGAGTACCTGTTCGGCCTGGTGACCGTCGCGCCCGGCGGCACCACCTCTGCGCGCGCGTTCTGGGCGTGCTCCGACAGCGAGGAGCGTGTGGCGTTCCAGGCCGTCGTGGACGAGATCCTCGGTTCTTGGGCGGCGAACCCCACGATGCACGTCTACCACTACGCTCCCTACGAGCCCTCGGCGTTCAAGCGGTTGATGGGCCGGCATGCGACGCGCGAGACCGAGATCGATCGCATGCTCCGCGCCGAGTTGTTCGTGGACCTGTACGCCGTCGTGAAGCACTCGCTGCGCGCGAGCGTGGAGAGGTACTCGATCAAGGACCTCGAGCCCTTCTACCGCTTCACTCGTAGCGTTGCCCTCGCTGATGCGCGAACCAACCTGCGCGTGATCGAACGCGCGCTTGAGCTCGGCGGAGCGGACGCGATCACCGACGAGGTGCGCGCCGCGGTCGAAGGCTACAACCGTGACGATTGCGTCTCGGCTCTGCGCCTGCGCGACTGGCTGGAACAGCTTCGTGCTTCGCTCGAAGCCGGAGGGACGCCGGTCCCGCGTCCAGTGCCCAAGGATGGCGCGGCGCCAGAGAAGCTCGACGATCGTGCCCGCCGGGTGCAGGCGCTCATGGCGGCGCTCACGGCCGACGTTTCTGTGGATCGCGCTGAGCGGAATGATGAGCAACAGGGGCGGTGGTTGCTTGCGCATCTTCTCGACTGGCATCGGCGCGAGGCCAAGGCGCCGTGGTGGGAGTTCTTCCGCCTGCGCGATCTCTCCGAGGACGAGCTGTTCGCCGAAAAGGCGGCGCTCTCCGGTCTGCACTTCGTTGCCCGCGTCGGAGGAACGAAGAAGAGTCCGATCGATCGCTACGACTACCCGCGCCAAGACACGGAGGTTCGCGATGGTGATGCACTGCATCTGCCCGACGGAACGGACTTCGGGGGCGTCGATGCCATCGATCGCGTGGCTCGTACGGTGGACGTGAAGAAGCGCGGTGCGCAGGCTGACGTGCATCCATCCGCCGTGTTCGCGCACTCGGCGATGAACACCGATGTGCTTGCCGACGTGCTTCTTCGCATCGCTGACGACGTGGTTCAGCACGGCGTTTCTGGCGGGACTCAGTACCGAGCGGCGCACGAGCTTCTCCTTGGCCGGCCCCCTCGACTTCGAGCCGGGACCTTTGAAGTCGGAACGGACGAGAGCGCCGTCCAATTCGCGGTTCGCATCGCGGCAGAGCTCGACGATACGGTCCTCGCCATCCAGGGTCCTCCGGGTGCCGGGAAGACATTCACTGGGGCCCAGATGATCTGCGAACTCGTTCGACGAGGCGCCCGCGTCGGGGTCACTGCCGTCAGTCACAAGGTCATCCGCAAATTACTCGACGACGTCGTAAAGGCTGCCGGCAAGCTGCGGGTTCAGGTCAACTGCGTTCACAAGGTCACGACCAAGAGCGACCCGCCATCGACTTTGGAGGAGTCCACCGACAACGACGAGGTCATCGCCCGGCTGGGCGACGGGCGGGCTCACGTGGTCGGCGGAACCCAGTGGCTCTGGGCCCGCCCAGCATCGCTGGGCGCGATCGACGTTCTCTTCGTGGACGAGGCGGGTCAGATGTCGCTCGCGAATGTTCTCGCCGCCTCGCAGGCCGCGCGGAGTGTCGTGCTGCTCGGCGATCCGCAGCAGCTCGAGCAGCCCCAGCAGGGCACCCACCCCGAGGGTGCCGACGTCTCGGCGCTGGAACACATCCTGCGGGATCTCAAGACCATCCCGGCCGATCGTGGGATCTTCTTGCCGGAGACATGGCGGCTTGCGCCGAGCATCTGCGCGTTCACCTCGGAGGTCTTCTACGAGGGACGGCTCCATGCGAGGGCCGGGCTCGAGCAGCAAGTGCTCGTTGGAACGGCACCGTTCGAAGGAGCCGGACTGTGGGTCGCGTCCGTCGTGCACGAAGGGAATCAGAACTCGTCGTGCGAAGAGGTCGACGTGATCGACCGGATCGTTGCGGGCCTGCTTCGTGCCGACGCACGGTGGATCGATAGCGAGGGCGCGACGCACGCGATGACGGCCAACGACATCCTGATCGTCGCGCCCTACAACTCCCAGGTCGCCTTGCTCTCCGAACGGCTCGACCGGCGCGGGGTTCGCGTGGGCACCGTTGACAAATTTCAGGGCCAGGAGGCGCCCGTCGTCATCTACTCGATGGCGACCTCCACACCTGAGGACGCGCCACGCGGTATGGACTTCCTCTACAGCCTCAACCGCCTGAACGTCGCCACCTCGCGTGCGCGCTGCGCGTGCATTCTTGTCGCGAGCCCGCGCCTGTTCGAGCCCGAGTGCAAGAGTCCACGGCAGATGCAGCTCGCGAACGCGATCTGCCGTTACGTCGAACTCGCCCGCGCTGTCGATGTGGCCTGAGCTTCGAGCGCCTTCCGCTGCTGCTCCTTCCAGCTCCCGGCGTGCGCCGCGGCTTGCGCGCGGTCGTTCAAGGGCTCGACGCCAGCGAACGCTGGGCGCAGAGGATTCGCTCCTGGATGGTCGGGCGCCAGCAGCCTCAGGTCGAGCAGATCTTTGATGCGCGCCCGCGCGAGCTGAGCCTGCGCGCGACCTTGGCCCGGTGGCGCACGGTGCCCCGGTCGATGGCGTCCTGGATCTTGTGGGCAAGGGCGAGCATGACTGCCACGCGCGCACGCCGGCGCACGGCCCCCGCCGACGGATCTTGGACGAAGCGCTTCCCATGCCCGCGCTGTACGCGGTGGCGCTGGCCGGTGACCACCCGCGCACCGGCCGGGGTGCTGCTGCTCGTCGGGTTGGTCACGCTGACACATCCTGCTGCGTAGGCTGGCACGCGACTCGGCGGGCACCTCGGCACCAAGGTCGGCCAGAACGACCCTCACCTGGTTGTCGCTATCGCGCTCCGGCCTCCGCAATCGCGGCGGCGATCTTCACGCAGGCTGGCTGCACCGACGCGCGCGCGCGTTTCTCGTTGCCAAGCTCGATCCCGATCCAGGTCAAACCCAGGAGGTCCGACGGCAGCTTCACCTTCGCGTTCGTCTCGCACACGACGAAGGTCCGCTCGTGGCCGAGCTTCCCGGCAAAGAGCCCTGCCTCGAAGACGATGTTGTCCCGGGGCGACGGCTGTCGGTGGCCACGGCTCCGCGTGAAGTCGTCGCCGGAGAAGAGCAAGACCGCGAAGTCCGCTCGAGACGCCGCCTTGGAGAGGCTTTCTAGTCCGTACTTGGACGGCTTGAAGACGTCCTCCCACAGCACGGTTTCCACCCCGGTGCTTTCCGCCAGGTGCTTCTCGAGGACGCGCGCTACGGCGAGGCGTTCGGTCGACGAACCTATGAACACGACGGGGACGAGGTTCGCTTCGCGTTCACGACGCCCACGCTGAGTGAGTCGTTCCGAGAGGGTCAACGCGATCGGCCTCCAGATACGAGGGTACTTCTCGAGCAAAGCGCCGAACACGTCGCTGGCCACGCGCAGTACGACGGTCGGCTCGCGGGCTCGAATCGCGGCGCTGCGCTTCGCGCCAGGATCAACGCAGGCCATCTCTCCCACGTGCTCTCCAGCAGAGCGGACCGCCACGCGCGTTCCGTTGACCAGAATCTCGACGCTACCGAGGAGGATCAGAAACAGGTGCCTATCGGCCGCATCCTGGTGGGTCAGAATCGCCCCGGTTTCGAACGCAGCGAGGCCCACGCCTGGGCCGATCTGCGCGAGCATCTCGTCGATTGCGCCTGGCTCGCAGCGGGTGAGAACCTGCCGGGCAAGAAGATCGCGGAGCTCGCCAGCGTTGGCGCGACTAGAGAACCTCGCAAGCAAGCCCCTGGCGGTGGCCCGGGTGTGTTTCGCCATCTGTCTACCTCCCTGCGCCCAAACCGTGCGTGGCGTCTGACGCCGCCAAGATGATCGGTGCCGGGCCCGCACGGGCGAGCGGGCAGGAGTCCATGGTCCCGCAACACGTGAGTTCCTTGTCGACCAAGTCCTGCCAGTAGCGCCGCTCGGCCGTCTCAACCTGGTCTAGCAGATCCGCCAGTTCCTCAAGCGCACGGGCGTGAGAGCTGCGTCCCGTTCGTCCAGCGCCACGCCGGTCCGCGCCAATGGGAGCGCGGAGCTCGAAGATGCGCCTCAGTTCCACGGGCACTGCGCGGCACTTGTCTTCAAGTTCGCGCTGCAGGACTCCGGCATACCCATGCCGCCACGAGCGCTGACCCCATCGGCGCAAGATCCGCGCATCGAGCTGCATTTCGAGGAAGCCGAGAAGCAAAGACCACCAAGCGATCGCCTCGCCCTCGCTGGCAGGCGTCGGCACTTCGAGGCCGAGGCAGAACGATCCGTCGAAGTTGATGTGGCGCTCCGGACAGCACGCGGGTAGCTCCGTGCCGAGCACGACCTCGCGAACGTGAACGGTGCCGGTCAGGGGGGTGCTGACGGAGAGGCCGAAATGCACGCGCACACCGCTCGGTGTCAGGATCGGCACGCGCGCCCGCAGATGAGTGCCAAGTCCGCGCGCCTGGTACGAGACCGCCACGCCCATCCAAGGGCCGGCAACATGGAGCAACTCGAGTCCCTCAATCACAGCTCGCGAGCGTGGGGACGAGGATTCGCGGCGACAGGGTTTGGCCTGGGGAGCTTCGCGCTCGACCCGCCTGGGCCTCCGCCCGAGCGGAGAAGCGCGAAGAGCTTGTCGTAGTTGAGGTCGTCGGCGACTCGGTTGGGGCCGAAGGCGACGGCCAGGTCCGGCTCGGCCGTCCCCACCTTGGCTCCGATCGCAGTCTGCCGTCCGCTGCACCGACGCTGCTCGACTTCGGCACCGCTCGCGCTCGAGCCCACCGCGACTCGATCTCGACTGCCCTGGACGCCCACGCGCGACAGGGCCACGGAGCCGTAGTCGATCCCGATCGCGAGGCCGAGCGTCGCTGCTTCCGGCAGTGCCGCTCGAATGAGGTCGAACGAGCTGCGCATCCCCGCCGCGCACAGCGCGGCCGTGAGCGCGCTCCGAGCCGCATCGGTCGTCTGGCTCGTGCCCTCGAAGACGAGGGCGTGCACGGCGTCTCCGACGTACCTGAGCTTCCGACCTCCAAAGTCGTTGGCGACATCGCGCAGTTCCTTCCGGATCACGTGGAGCACCTTGATGGCGACCGCGCCGCGCCCGCTCTCTATGCAGGAACGAACGAAAGCCGTGAACCCGTCGACATCCGCGAAGATAGTCGCGAGCTCCTGCCGCTTGCTGGCAACGGGCGAGAGCTGATCCAAATCGAACGCGCTGATCGGCGGCGCGATCCTCGCGAAAGCGAACTCCGCGATCGCGTGCTCCTTCCGCTCCGCATCCCAGGCCTTCTCCAACGTCTCGGCCGTAACGGTGAGCGCGGCGGCCTTCGTGATCGCAGCGAGCTGCGCAGACGTCAAATCCGTGGTCGGTTCACCTTGGAGCGCCAGAAGCGACCGCGCAGTCGCGCCAAGGAAAACGCCAGGGCCATTCGAGGTCAACTTCGCCGAGAGGTTGGCGGCGTCTCCGAGAAACAACGGTTCGCGGTCGCCCTTCGTGCCGTTCCGAACCGCCAACGTGCGGCCCGCTTCGATGCCGATTGCCGCGGTCACGTCCTTGACCTCGGCGTGGAGGGCATTGCCCGCGACCAGCGCCGCCCTCAGCAGCTCCGCGATCGCCACGGCAACGCGCACACGCCCTGCCGCATCGTCGTAGGGCTTGAAAACGACGAAGTGAAGCCGCGCGTTCTGAAGATCCACCTTCTCGGCGTCCGTTCGCGCGAACACGATGTGCGCAACGCGCATCATGACGTGCTGGAACCTCAGCACGCGCGCGTGGCTTCGCTCGTCGTCGCCGCCGTAGAGCGAACTGAGGTTGAGCATCTGGACGTACACGTGCGCGCCGTCGACAGCGTGGGCGACCTCAAGCGGGAGATTGTTCAGGTCTACCTCGCGGACGAGCGGCTTGACCTCTATCTTCGCGAACGCGTTGATGGCATCGCGGATGCGGGCGGCGGACTGGTCGTGATTCCATGTCATACGGAAAGAACTCCTCGGTGACGGCCCGGAACCTAAGAACGCTCTGTCGCGTTTGCATCCACGCTCGGGCGGCATGTTCAGGATTCGATGTAACTTGATCCAGGGACGATCATGGTCGATCCTTTCGGGATCGAAATGGGGCCGCGGAACAAGGCTGAGCCGGTTGAGCGCGCGATGCGGTTTCTCAACGAGGCTCTCGCCGGCAAGAGCCTGACCGACAAGGAATCCGCCGCCGCGATGGGTGGCATCGGGCTCGCGCGCGCGCGAAAGATCCTCGCTGCAATCCGATCGACGCTGAAGGGCGCAGAGCGGGAGCCAGACTCGTGGCCGTTCAGGACGCGCGTCATGGGCATTCGTCGCGGCGCTCCGACGATGGAGGTGGCGGTTGCCGCCACCCTTGGCGCGGCGCTGTCGTCCCTCTTCGAGGGGTCCAAGATCGAGCATCGAATGCGCGACGCTCTCGATTACGTAACGTCGGCGAGTCCGCGGCCCCAGAAGTTCGAGTCATTCGACCGGAAGTTCTTCTTCGTTCGACGCGGTGGCGAGCGGTCCCTGCCCGCGCGCGCAGCTGAGCTCGACACTCTCGCCAAGGCGATTCTGAACGGGCAGGTCGTGCGGTTTGACTACCGTAAGTCGGGTGGCGAGGAACAAAGGCGTGTGAGGCTGCAGCCGCTCTCGCTCGCGATCTACGACCACCAAATCTACGTGGTGGGCCGACGGCTGCCGGAGCGGGAGGTGAGGCAATACCGGTTCTCCCGGACACGGAAGGTGGAGCTGAGACCGGAGCACTTCGAGTATCCGACGGAGAGTGAGTACGACCCACGAGCGCTGCACCGCAATAGTTTCGGCGTGTTCAGCCAGCCGAATGTTAAGGCGGACGTGGTCGAAGTTCGCCTTCGGGGATTCTGGGCCGCAGGCTACGCCGAATGTCATCGGTGGCACGCGAGCCAGGAGAACATCCCGTCGGGCGACACTGTCTTGGTACGCCTTACCGTAGCGATCTGCCCGGAGCTGAAGATGTGGATTCTCGGCTTCGGCCCCGACGCCATCGTTGAGGCGCCTGCGCAACTGCGGGAGGAAATAGCTCAGATGACTCGCGAGGCGGCGGCGAGGTACGCGAGCACGTAGGTGCGGAGGCCCGCGTGCGTACCTGCAGGTCTCAGTCGAACATCATCGGAACGCCGGCCAGATCGGGCCGAGCTCTCAAGCTCCGGCAAACGCTCGCCCGCGACCATGATCGCTCACGGATGGGCACGTCGTGTATCGCGCTCGAGGACGATGCGACCCGGTGCAACCGCGCCGCCTAACGGCCCCGAGCACTCGCGGGGGCGGCCTCGGTCTCGCGGTGCATCGCCCCTACAGGCGGGTTGACGCGCCGATCCCCGCTCACGAGGAAATCGCGCCCGACGACTTGCGCGGGGCGCGATCTCACTATAGGGATCAACATTGCGGCATGAGCCGCAGTCTTTCGTAGACGACGCCAAGGCACGCCGCCCTCCAGGGCCACAATCCGCGGTCTCGTCAGGAGCTGAGCAGCATGAAGCACCACTAGTCGTCGCACTCATCCCACCTCCGAGTTGACGGGGTTGGGGAGCTGTTTGACGTTGACGCAACCGCTCACCTGCCGGGCCGGTCTGGCCGACGAATGGCGGGACGCACGGCGCGTTGACGTTGACTGGACGCGCCCGCGTCGTGCGGGAAGAACGGAATGCTGGATGCGTGACGCGATCCTCGGATCGTGAGGGCAGTGATCTGTCGTTGACCCTTGAAGAAGCAAAGGAGACACATATGCCAAAGCAGCAAGTCAGGGACGAGCGCGGCAAGGTGAAGTTCCGAGTGATCGAGTTCGAGCTGGATGGAAGCGATTCGGCACTCCAGGACGCCATTCGCGGGCTCACGACCGCGCTGACGGACCGCGCGGGGGCCCGCGCGGTCCAACGCCTAGCCGCCGGCACTGAGAAGGCAACCGCACTGCAGCCGATCGAGCCAGCGCCGGACGTGATCGAAGTCGACAGCGAGGCGTTGGCGCCCGCCAGCGCGCCAAGGCAAGCGCGAAGTCCCCGGGCATTCCGAACCCCGCAGGTGCTCGTCGATCTCGATCTGACCTCCGGGCCGCCGTCGCTAAGAGAGTTCCTCGACGGAAAGAAAGTCGATGACGACAGTCGGCGGTACCTCGCAATCGCATACTGGTTGAAAACCCACCGCCGCATCGAGTCGGTTGGCGTCGATCATATCTACACCGCGTATCGGTTTGTCGGATGGAATGTGCCGAAGGATGCTGCAAAGCCCCTTCGGAACATGAAATCGCGTGGATGGTTTAGCAAGGGCCGTGCCCGCGGTGAGTATGCTATCAATCATGTAGGTGAGGGCGTGATCAACGCTCGAGCATCGTGAACTTGCACGACGTCGTTCGTTCGGTCGCCGATTTTGATGACTGGACGCATTCAGACAAGATCCGGTTTTTCGCTTGGGCGCTGCACTCCGGCGGGAAGCACACGTTCAAGGCATCGGACATCGCGGCGTGCTACGCGCAGCTGCACGCTGCCCCACCAACCAGCGTTGGTTCCTTTCTCGCCGCGATGGTTGCTCGCAAGCCACCAGAGGCGTTGAAAGACACCCAGGGCTACCGGCTAGAGAGACGCGTTCGCGACGATCTCGATCGGCGGTTTGGTACGCGTCCGACAGCGGCCTACGTGGATGCGCTGCTTGCCGCTCTGCCAAGCCGGATCCCCAATGTCGACCAGAAGAAGTACCTGGAAGAAGCACTCGCGTGTTTTCGCTGTGGTGCGTTCCGCGCCGCCATCGTCATGACTTGGAATCTTGCCTATGATCACCTCTGCGAGTTGGTTCTCGCGAAGTACCTCTCAGACTTCAATGCCCAATTGATTAAGACATTCCCGAAGTCCGACGTTTCGGCGATCAGACAACGGGACGATTTCGAGACGCTGAAGGAGTCACAGGTTATTCAGGTGTGCAAGTCGGCTAACATCATATCTGGAAGCGTTCACAAGATCGCAAAGGAGAAGCTCGACCGACGGAACATCGCGGCACACCCCTCAGGCGTCGTGATCACCTCGGCAACCGCGGAAGAGTTCGTCCGCGACCTCGTCGAAAACGTGGTCCTTAAGCTGCTCTGAGTGGATGATTTTGAGCGTCTCGCTTGGGCCGCGAGGCGGTGACGGCGACTTGCAGATCGTGGCTAGTGGGCGGCTCTGATCTTTTTAGGGCCGATAGAGGTCACCCCTAACGTCCCCTAACGTGCGATGTTCCGGCGGAGGACGCACCGGTGAGGCCCGGGGGCGCGGGCCCCGGCGGGGGGGGCCCGGGGCCCGGCCGCGGAAGGGGCGGCGAGGCGTGCTGCGGCGATCACGGCGGCGTCGAGCACGGCGTCGACGTCGTCGAGGTCCGTCGCGTCCGAGCTCGTCGTGCCGCCGAGGAGCGCGGCGCGCCGCACGCGCAGATCGCGCAC
>ORJL011747547.1_pt1 | contig 17938 bp, 19 predicted proteins | sample 1779941 | NCBI WGS metagenome assembly ORJL01 (sample SAMEA104232317, study PRJEB22302) | groundwater metagenome | biome: forest; feature: aquifer; material: groundwater | place: USA | collected 2011-08-07 | depth 5.8 m | reverse complement strand
TGGGTATTTTTTTAAGATAGTCCAGAAATTGGCTAGTAACCTGCGCCAGAGATATTTGGGTAATTTCTAGTTTTTTGGATTCTATCAGTTGGTGCAATAAATCCAACGGCCCTTCAAACTGATCTAATTTTATTTCGTAGCTCATTTCTTTTTTACGCTAAGTCCCAGTTCCTTTAGTTGTTGCTCGTTGATTTCCGAGGGCGCGTTCATCATTAAATCCCGCCCGTCGCCGGTTTTTGGGAAAGCAAAAACCTCGCGGATGTTGGGTTCGTTGGCCAGTATCATAATGAACCGATCAATCCCCGGCGCGATGCCGCCGTGAGGCGGGACGCCGTATTTAAACGCTTCCAGCAAGTGGCCGAATTGGTTTTGAATTTCCTCTTTAGTATGACCTAAAATTTCAAAAATTGTCTCTAGAAGTTCCGGACGGTGAATTCTTATTGAACCGCCCCCCACCTCATAGCCGTTGAGCACAAAGTCATGTTGATAGGAAATTATGTCTAAAGGAGCCATTTTTATTTCGGCGATATTGTCGGTTTTAGGCAAAGTAAAAGGATGATGCATCGCGCCTAAAGAGCCATCGTGTTTTTTTTCAAACATGGGCCAATCCAGCACAAAAACAAAAGCCAGTTCGTCGGGGTCGTCTTTATTTTTTCGTAAATCGGGCTTGTCGTTGCCGTATTTTTCCATCGCCTCTTTATAAGTTAGGCGCGGGAAAGGTTTTTGGCTGATTTTTTTTTCGGGAAAAAGTTTTTCAATTATATCTGTATAAAGTTTTTCTATTAGTTCCAAAATATCATTTTGATTCACGAAACTCATTTCAATATCCAACTGTGTGAATTCCGGCTGTCTATCGCCTCTAGTATCTTCATCGCGGAAACAACGGGCGATTTGAAAATATTTTTCAAAGCCGGCCACCATCAACAACTGTTTATATTGCTGGGGGCTTTGGGGCAAGGCGTAGAATTTGCCCGGTTGTTGGTGGGACGGCACCACATAGTCGCGCGCGCCTTCGGGCGTGGACTTGCTGATGATAGGCGTCTCAATTTCCACAAAATCATGTTTGTTCAGCCAGTCACGCATAAATTGAATAACACGATGGCGCAGACGCAGGTTTTTTTGAAGACGGCCGCGTCGTAAATCCAAATAACGATATTTCATCCGTGTCTCCTCGCTTATTTCCAGACCGTCGGTATCCAAAGCAAAAGGCGGAGTTAACGACTCGTTCAGCACAATCAAGTTATCCGCTTGCAGTTCTATTTTTCCAGTAGCCAGATCGGGGTTGATCATACCCTTAGGGCGTTCGGATATTTGTCCTATTATTTCCACTACCCAGCCCGTTCGCAAGGTCTCGGCTGTTTTATAGACCTCGGCGTTATTATTTGGTGCAAAAACACACTGGATTATTCCCGAAGCGTCTTTTAGATCAATAAAAATAATCTGGCCGTGATCCCGCCGGCCCCAGACCCAACCACAAACTCTAACACTCTCCCCTGTTTTAGACGGAGTTGTTCTAATCAAAACTCTTTCCATATTTATTTATTCTAACCTTTATTGCTGTTACTGACAATATATAATATAAAAACATAAAAGAGGAAACATAACCACGATCGTAGTTATCTTTCCCTTTTTGTGTTTATCAGAAGCATCGGAAATCCGACTTCCGATGCTTCTGATACGGGATCCAAAACCGGCATTTGGATATTGCCCAAAACAACTTATCTTCAATCGCTCCAACTTCAATTTTCTTCACACTCATGACTTGGGCGATGAAGCTCGTACTTGACAACAAAATAGCACCTTGATATGTTTTCAATGGCATGTAAAGGCAGTTCTTTAATAATCCTAAAAATAAGGAGGTTTTGCTATGAAAAAGGGAGTTATCGGCCTTGTGGCCCTTGTTCTCATTCTTGCGACCTCGTGCGGCAAAGATAATCCCACGAATCCCACGACTACCTCATCGTCTCTGGCTGGCACCTACACCCTTGAAAGCATGACCATTCAGAGGGGGACAACAACTATTACGGTAAGACCCCCAGATTTGTCTGGGACACTCGTCTTAACAGGGAATCGCTACTCGCTGACTCTCACTGTGCCATCCGAAGGGTTTAAGGAAAGCGAAGGAGGTTCTTATACCCTGTCTGGATCAACCATTACTTTTCGGTCAGATGGTGGCGACTCATCAACCGGCAACCTGTCTACAGACAGACGCACAATCACCATATCGGATGTCTCGGAAGGTATTCGCTCTACAGCAATGTTTGTGCGAAAGTAACCTCCTGCACTTATGGTAATTGACAGGAGTAAACAAAGAGCGACAGCATAAACATAACAGGAGGAAGATGTCATGTTTAATGTACGCCATATACTGTGCGCTGGGCTTATTTTTTCCCTCTTGGGGATCTCTCTGTCCCATGCCCAAGCCGACGACTGGAAAGATGCTCTTAAGAACCAACTCAAAGCGGCATACACCTTGACTGTAATAGAAAGAAATTGGGTGAAAGGAATTTTGTTGGATGCCGAGAAGATGAATTTGGATGCGGCACGGATTAACCCTGGAACAGTTCTCGTAATTCAGAAGGAGGGTATTAAAGCAAATTGGGCCTCAGAGAGTGTTTTTTTTAACAAAGTACGAGATGGCAAGATTGGGACACAAGGAGGGATTTTGGGGGCTATGCAGACCTATGGTAGTAAGGAGAATACCATGCGTACGTTCAAGCCGGGGGAACGTATGTATGTTACCAAAATTGGTGTAAAAGATAAGGAAGTTTTCTTTGATCTACTTTCCCGTGATATGTTTGATATAAACATTGATGGGACGACCTCGCAGAAACGATACTGCGCACGTCTTAACTTTGAATTCCCCAAGAACTATCTTGAGACCGCTGATTCGACCAAGGTAAAAGAGACAATTGATGTCGTACTCAAAAAGGATGAAGGGACCAAAGCTGATACTACTGGCCCCAAAACCGTTGAACTGGGCCAAACCCCAGAGCAGGTAGAAGCCATTTTAGGTAAACCAGAGAAGATTGTTAAGCTGGACCCGAAAATGATTTATATTTACAAAGACATGAAAATCATTTTCGTTGACGGGAAAGTTGCTGATGTCCAATAGAGTCCTTGTGAGATAAAACCTCACTATTTTTTTATTCCGTTAGAAGCAGTACTTCTAACGGGATTTATTTTGATGTCCAACATCCGATGTTGGACATTGTAGCGGCTCCATAAACATCGGGCCGCCTTTTTATACTTGCCCTTCCGAAGCTATCCTTTGGGTTAGCGAAGGGGGGTGATATAATTTTATATATCAATGAGTAGATTTACTTTTATAATTTTATTCAGCGGTTTGTTTTTTGCGTTGGTTGGAACAGTTCAAGCGGCGCCGGTTTTGAATTCCCTGCCGCCGGCCGGAGCTACTATTAACATTGGCGACGCGATTGATTATAGTTGGAGTCCGGTTTCCACTCGCGACAATTGCATTCATTTTTTTCCGCCGGGCGCGGCTGGTTGGGAAAACTGGACTTGTTTGGGCCGCAATATCGGCAGTTATTCCAAAAACACTACCGGCCTGAACGAGGGTTCGCTCTCGGCTGAAATTGCCACCAAAAAATGCAGTTTCTTTGGCCTGATATGTTCGTGGAATTACAGCAATGTAGTCAAAGTTAATTTGGTTAAGGTGTTTTCCCCGCTTCCCCCTCCGCTCCAAGAAGTCGTGGCCGATATAAAAGTTAATGGATCTGACAAAGATATCAGTGTCGTCAAAGGTAGTGAAGTTGATGTTAAATGGACATCCGAGAATGCCGGTTCCTGTCAGATTACTCCCTGCACTTTGTCTTTTCCCAGTGTCTGCAATACAACCAGCGGTCAGGAAAAAGCGGTTGTAGATACCACAACTGATTTTATAGCCACCTGCTTTTCACCCGATGGCAGTGAGGTTTCGGCGACTGATAGGGTCAGAGTTAACATTGCCCAAAATACCCCGCCGTCGGTCTTTTCCCTCCCGCCCCAATCGCCGGCTGACTACTGTGTCAGTCCCCTGACTTGGACGCTAAAATGGAATTTTTATGATCCCGACGCCGACAGTTATCAATTCGCGTATGAGGTAAAATTTTTTGATGCTGCTAATAGTCGCGAAATCTTTAGCCGCACATATCAATCATCCTCTAATTCTTATACCGCGCCGGCGGGAGCATTATCATTTAATAAAACATATTTTTGGACGATAAAGGTCTGGGATAACAAACTGGCCACTGGCGAAGCCACCGGCAAAAATTTTACCACGATTCCTCATTCGGCTCCCAAAATTGATTTTCGCTGGACCTTCTCGGGTCAACGGCCAGCCATAAACGAGGTTATCAATTTCTATGATGAAACAACTTTTTACGATCAAATTATTTTCGCCGCTAAAAGAAAATGGCAGTGGACTTTTTTGGATGGCTTGGCGGCGGTTGGTTCAACTAATACTTTTAACACTCAAGCCAAATCAGCGGATTCTGGAGTCAAAAGAGTTCTTTTAGAAGCCACCGATGCCGACGGTTTGACTTGCTCCAAAACAAAAACACTCCAGATCGGTCGCAGAGTTCCTAAAGTAAAAGAAATTTTCCCGAGGTAATTATTTAATTATTGAGTATTCACCAATATGCGATCGCATATTGGTGAATAATAGACATACGATTTTTTAAAATCAGCACTTGACTCGGTGGTCGCTGGCTCTGGTACTCATTGACGGTAAGATAACTATCGTGATACTACTAAAAGCAGAAATTCAAAAAGGATAGTTCTTTTAAAACTTTTGTTCTTTTCATAGGAGGTTGGTTATGAAACGGTACTGTCTGGTTGTTTTGTGTTTATTCTGGTTGCAGGTTCCGAGTTACTTGATGGCACAGGATAGCCCTGGGGTTATCACTACTGTTGCTGGCTCAGGACCCGCAGAATTAGGTAAAGGCGATTTCTCAGGAGATAGTGGGCCGGCCACCCAAGCCCGCTTAAATCGACCATTTAGTATTGCCGTAGGAATTTCAGGGGATATCTATATAGCTGATCTGGATAATCTCCGCATCCGCCGCATAGATTCCAATGCGATCATTACCACTTTCGCTGGTGGCGGAACTGCACCTCCTCCATCGGTGCCTCCGCCTGGGTCTTCCCTGATTACTCTAAGTGACGATGGCGGGCCTGCTGTTCAAGCTTATCTTGGAAGACCGTTTGGAGTGGCCGCGGACAGAAAAGGGAATATTTATATCGCCGAAGAGCATCAACGCGTTCGCCGTGTAGACGCAAACGGTATTATCACTACCTTCGCCGGGTCAGGAATTACCGGCTTTTCAGGAGACAATGGACCGGCTATTTATGCCAATTTTAGAGGTGGAAGTGGAGTAGTTGTAGATCCAGAGGGAAATGTATATATTGCTGATGCCTCTAACCATGTTGTTCGCCGTGTATCTCCTGATGGGATTATTACCACCATTGTAGGTATAGGGCCGCCTACGACATTTACAGGATTTGTAGAAGGAGGTTTTGCAGGAGATGGAGGACCAGCTATTAAAGCTCGCTTAAAAAGACCTATGGGTTTAGCAGTAGGACCTGACAGATCAATTTATATTGCTGACACAAACAATCATCGCATCCGCCGAGTAGGTCTGGATGGCATTATAACCACTATTGCTGGTACGGGAACAGCGGGTTTCGCAGGAGACAAAGGAGTTGCTATCCAGGCCAACTTGAATAATCCACAAGGTATAGCCGTAGACATAAAAGGAAATGTCTATATCGCTGACACAAACAATCATCGCATCCGCCGAGTAGGTCTGGATGGCATTATAACCACTATTGCAGGTATAGGGTATTATAGTTTCTATGGAGATGGGGGGATGGCCACCAAGGCCACTCTGGACTGGCCGTCTGGTGTAGTTGTAGACGCAAAAGGGAATATCTACATTGCCGATCAGGGTTTCCATCGTATCCGTCGCGTTAGTGGAGAAACCCTTTCAACACCCCCGGTCCAACCACCTCTGATTAATTTTGTCGCGAGCGTTCTTTCGGGTGAGACGCCGCTTTTGGTAAAGTTTACCGCGGTTAGTTCTGGCGGACCAGTAACTGGTTACTCCTGGAGTTTTGGCGATAACGAGAACGCTAATTCCACGGAAACAACCATTGACCACACTTACCGTTCGGCTGGAACTTACACCGTAGTTCTTAATGTTTCCGGTCCGGGCGGCTCGGACACCAAAACCAAAGAAGGTTTTATTACGGTAACGGCACCTAAGCCGGTAATTGTAGTGTTGCCCGCCAGTATCGGTTTTGGAAATGTGGAAGTCGGGCAGAGAGGCGCTCCATTAAAAGTTACCGTAAGCAACATCGGCAATGGAGTGTTGGAAGTCAGTTCTGTGACCTTGTTCGGCGCCAATCCGGCTGATTTTTCGGTCAGCTCAACGATATTTAATATTGTTGCTGGCGGATTAGTCCGAACAATAGAGGTGGTATTTGTTCCAACCTCATTTGGCTCCAAGTCAGCTTTGTTGCACATCTATCACAACGCCGCCGGCAGTCCGTCGGTAATCACACTTGACGGAGTAGGTGTGCCCCCTCCCCCGCCAGTGGAAAGTAATGTCGGCGCTTTCTTGGCCTTCCCTCTTTCCAAGCGCGACCCGCATAATGTCCGTATCAACAGCGTGTTTGATCACTCAATGAGCAGAGGTTCATATACTGCTGATGGTGTTGTGGTTGCTTATACTGGCGAGAAAGGAGAAGTCAAATACGGCCAGGATTATGTGACCACAATTAACGGTAACCGATTGAGTGGTTATCAAAGTAGCACGACTCCTAACTTCAAAATTAATGGTAACTATTGGGGAGGTGGAAAACAGGAGTTTCTTTACTACGACGGCCATCCTGGATTTGATTATCGAACCAGGGATGATGATCAGGATCCTAAAAATGGGCAGATCAATGTTTTAGCGGCCGCAGATGGAGTTGTAACTTTATTCAAGGATGCTGATAGCACTTTGGCCATAAACCATGGGAATGATTACATTACATATTACTTGCACCTATCAAAACGAATAGTTTCTGATGGTGCTAGCGTAAAGAAAGGAGATATCATTGGTGTATCGGGTAAGTCGAGCCAGACCGAAATAATTCCTCATTTACATTTTGAGGTTCGCTTGAATAAAGTTCCAGTGGATCCGTATGGTTGGCAAGGTTCGGGTCGGGATCCATACGAGTCACGGGCCAAGAATGTGGAATTATGGATTAAGCCGATCGTGGTTCCTCCCCCGCCAACTCCAGATTTTGATGGTGATGGTATAGTTGATCTCGGCGATTTTTTCCTATTTGCTAGCGCCTTTGGGCATAAGGCAGTAGGAGAATATGCTAAGTTCGATTTAGACGGCGATGGAGAAATAGGTCTTGGCGATTTCTTTATTTTTGCCGCATCGTTCGGCAAAAGAGCGTAGTAATTCGGTCCTGTGAGAAAAAACCTCATCAGACCCTTTTATCCCGTCCCGATGTAATGTCGAGACGGGATTTATTTTGTGAACTTAAAAGTTGATAAGAATTTATTCAATTCAGATTCGTTAATATTATTAAAAGAAAATTCAAAAATTGAATGATTGTGAAATAAGAATAATTTACTGTCTTTCCGTTGTAATGCTTTTTCTCTGTCAACATTAACTTCTTTAACGATTGGGATACTTAATAAATTTGGATTTCTGGAAAAAAATTCATCTAGCGACTTGATATCTTTGTATATTGTTTCTTTTAGATCTTCTTGGTCGGAGACATATATATCAAATCTTTGAATTTTTTCTATAGGGACACCAAAAAAATCAGGAGAAAAAGCGATAATATGTAAATTCTCATCACAACTAGCTAATCGAGCTTCTGGCGCTCCCGGCTTCCAAACTTTCCAATCTGCCGGGTATTTAATCTCATATCCATATTTCGTGTTTATACATGTTTTCCAATCCCCCGTTCCTTCTTGAGAGATTATTTGGGTTGATTGAGGTGTTGTAGACATTCCTTTTTTAATAAAACCCCAATACCCCGCCGCTCCAATGAGAACAACCACTATTGTTACTATGATTATGTCTTTTTTTGGACTCATAAGATTATTATATCACAACAACCCCCAACCCCCGACTTTGACGGCGACAGAATAGTCAAAACTATCCAAAACTGGACTTTGCGCAATTCGCTTGTTAAATATAAAGTAGAATAAAGGAGATAAAACAAAATGATTACGAAAAGATTTCAGCGGACAAAAGAAAACTTCACTTGCGAAAAATGCGGTTTCAAGGTCAAGGGCGGCGGTTACACCAATCACTGCCCGCGATGTCTTTGGAGTAAACATGTTGATGTAAATCCCGGAGATCGGCAGGCCAGTTGTCGGGGAATGATGTCGCCTACTGGCGTTAAACTAAAAAGCGGAGAATATATTATTCTCCACCAATGCCTCAAGTGCGGTCTTGAAAAAAAGAATAAAGTGGCGAAAGCGGATGATTTTGATGTTATTCTGCGATTGTCGGCGCTTTAGAATTTCAGGTTTAAGGCATGTTCCAATTTGGCGAATTTTCTTTCGTGTTCCTCCACAATTTTTCTAATATCTAGTTTCTTTTCCAAATCGTTGAACCTTTGGTCAAGATATTTATTTTGGCTTTCAAAAGCGGTGCTGACTATTCTGGCCAATGTCTCCGTTTGCTCATCAGCGTAACTTTTCAATTCTTTTACTATGATTCTATCTTGAACATCAATATGTATTTTTAACTCTTTTACTATACTTCTGTCTTGCCCATCAATATAAGTTTTTAGTTCTTTTACTATGTTTTTATCCTGAACATCAATATAAACTTTAAGCTCTTTGGTTTGAACTCCTAAAAGTTGTTGAATATCTTTTTTAGTTAAGTTAGCCATCGATCTATTTTATTCCCTGTCATAACAAAAGTCAAAAGTTAATGCCGCCGGTGTCTTTTACTTATAGATTGCTATTAGTTGTCTGATTATTAACTCGTTTGGCTTTATACATTCCCCCTTAAAATCAAACCAGACCTTCATAAAATCATTCCGTTTAATTTCCCGCAGTTCTCCGATCTCCGGGTCTTGAAGATATATATACCTATCATCAAGCCCAACCACAACAGAATAATGCCCATCTGCCACTTCCGAATTTGAATAATCAGAACGGCCCCGCGTAAACCAATTTACGATAACTGGCATTTTTTTATTTAAATAATCTTGCATGTCTTCAAATGTGCTTTCGTTCTTGATTTCTACTTTGAATCCTAAAGATTCTGCGGCTTTCTTAATTCCTTCATCATTTGTGCCTGACTCTTCGGTGGTTTCGCATAGTTTTGCGATTTCCTCTTCCGATTTTTCAATTCCATAGTAATCAAAAACCATCTTCATACTGGCTGGCCCACACATGCTTTTATAAAGGGTCTCTTGGAATGGCTTTATCGGTAATAGATCTTGTTTCATATAAAAATTTGGGGATAGTTTTTCCGCTTTTTATAATGGAATTTATGCTTGCTATTGACAACAAATACAGTCAGGAATATAATGAAATAACAATTTGGGATTTTCCCACTGATCCCCGCCCCTCAAAAGGCGGGGTGAATATTTTTAGGAACTATAGAATTTTAAGAAATCCTCTTTAACTTTTTTAAGATCGGCATCACGGGCAAAACTATCAGTTTTTTTCTTGGTGATTATTATCCTGATTTATATTATTCCTCCTGGCATACTCCTCGGTGGGAACTTTAATAGAGAAAGTGCTGCCTTTACTCTTGCCTTCGGATTCGCCGCTGATAAAACCCCTGTGAGCGTCGGTCATCAATTTGGCCACATATAAACCCAAACCGGTGCCGCCGGTATAGAGCAAGCGGCCGCCCTCGCCCCGCTCAAATTTTTTAAAGAGGCGGGCTTTTTCTTCGGGCCCCATGCCCACACCGGTGTCTTTTACTTCAAAAATCAAAAAACCGCCGTCCTGTTTCAAACTCGCGGCCACACTCCCCTGCTTGGTGTATTTTATGGCGTTGTCTATAAAATTGATTACCACCTGCCGAACCTTGTCGGCGTCGGCCCAGGCCATCGGCAAACCGTGGGGTTTGATCCAAGTTAGTTTTAGTTTCTTAAGTTCGGCGATGGCTTTAAGATCAAACACCACCTCGTCCGCCATTTGGGCCAAATCCACCGCGGCAAAGGCATAGGTTATCCGCCCGTCTTCTATTCTATTAAGATTCAACAGGTCATTTATGAAAGCAATCAACCGCTCGCCCGATTGAAACACCTTTTCCAAAACATCCTGTTGAATAGCCGTTATCTTGCCATAAGTGCCTTCCTTAACCATGGATATATACCCCTTCACCGCCGTTAAGGGCGTTCGCAATTGATGCGACACGATAGACACGAACTCCGACTTGGCCGCGTCCAGCCGCTTCAACTCCACATTCGCCGATTCTAGTTGTTTGGTTAGAACTTCCAATTTTTCCCTCTGATTAACTTCTTTAAGAACACTCTTTATCAAGAGTATCCCAAACGAAGCTACTCCTAGGAAAATGCTAATATTAAATATTATTTCGTTAGGAGTGACAGAGAAGAATGTTTTAACTAGCAAAGTTATGCTTACCAGGATTACAAAGATTTCGGTAGTTATAACTTTAATATTCAAGAGGTGATGTTTGAGAATAGCGTAAGTGGTAAATCCGACCATTATCGTTGTAAAAATCTGTCCTATCCAGTTGAATGTAAAATAACCAAAAGACGGTAATAATAGGTTTGATGTCATGGCCAAATTTGAGGCGATAAAATAGCCCCAAAATACATAACCAATCTGAGTTTTTTCTATACCTTCGGAAAGTTTATATTTGCGATATAAATTTATAAAACCCCACAGAAACACCCCCGATATATAAATAGTGTAAAGCGGATACAAAGTGCCCCATTTTATGATTTTTTCTCCTTGTTCTGCTATAACAACATCTTTAACAATAAAGCTGTTGGTCAGAGATAAGAAAAACAAAAGTATGTTTGCAATTGCGATTATTATTTTTTTACCTATACCGAAATTTATTTTTTCATTTGGAAAAACAAAAGAAAAATATAAAAAACCGGAAGCGGCAAAAGTCGCCATAGCGTAAAGAAGTTTAGCCCAAGTTACAGAGTCCTCAACATTACTGGCCGAGCGGTATGAAATCATACTGAAAGACCAGAGCAATATTGCTAAAATCACAATCAAATAACCTTGGTTGTTTTTGTCTTCTTTGCCTTTTAGAAAAATTAGTGCGCCTAAAATTGCGTTTATAAATATGGTTAACGCAATTAGGATATTTATTAGATTAAAATCAAAATAGACAGACATTTATCTTGGTCTAGCTAGAATAATTTCTTGCACTTTTGTTATAGTTTCCGATGTAACTATTTTTCCGAAACTCTGATATGGGGCGAGTTTGAAACCTATTTTTTTTGCCGTGGATGCTATTTGGTTTATTGTTTCAATAGAAATATCTCCGGCAGAGTAATTTCCATTCCAGTCGGATGCGGCTATGCTCATAACTTCTCCTAGACAGCAGTAAATTTCGTTTTTATTGGCCAACCTAAAACTTGTCCCCGATCTGATATTTTTTGCTGTTATCACCCCTGCTTCTATTATAATTATATCTTTTCTTGACTTTATAACTTCTGGGGAAATATCCGATGGTTGAGCATCATCTATTATTATTGCTCCTGTTTTTATATCTTCTGACTTCAAGACGGCTTCTGGGGCATTTGTTGCTGTAATTATTATATCTGCTTCTATAACATCATGAATTTTGTGTGATACATAAATATCTGTATTGTTTTTCTCTATCTTTTCTAAAAGGGAATGAACTTTTTCTAGTTTTCTTTCAAGATCAATTAGAATTATTTTTTTAAATTTTTCTTTAGACAAAACTTTTATAACAGTAGACCCCACTCCACCAGCGGCGCCGATTATTGCAATAATTATTTCTTCTTTATTTAATCCGAACCTATTTATTGAATTATAAAGATATTCAGTAACTACAAAAGCTGTATAAGCCCTTCCTGCTGTGACAGTAATCCCTTCTCTTTTTATAAGTCCAGCTCCCCCCTCGGAAACCGAACCAAGCAACCCTCCTAGACCGACCACACTAGCACCGTTTTTTTTGGCTAAATCAACAGCTTGTTCAATTCTTTTTTTTGCCAGAATTCTGTTTTCTATAATATCCTTTGGGAATAAAGGAACGCCTATAACCAATCCTTTCAACTCTTCTCCATTATCTAAAGATTTAAGTCCGCTTATGCCCGATACTATAAAAGGGCGGACTAATTTTAAAACCTTTTTTACCAAAAACTTTGGGAAAAATTTAGTTATTTTTATATTTGAAAGTATATCCCCATACCCCCTTGGATGCACCACAAAAGCATACGCACTTTTTTTACTCATATTCTTTATTTATCACCAAATTATACAAAAATCCGCCCAAATTGACAATGAAATAACACCTTGTTATCCTGTATGTAGCAAGTAAAGATAGTTCTTTATAATCCTAAAAAAGAAAGGAGTATTACCAATGAAGTATTACTTTTTTCGTGAAGATATTGCCGTCTTAGAACAGATGATTAACGGGTTATACGAAAGAATCAAGGAGCTTGGTAAAGAGCAAGGAAAAGCGGCCGGGCAGAGCACAGAAAACATGGGGCATGATGATGCTTGCCAAGAGGCAGTCGATCAGGCGCGCAGAATGACATTGGGCCGCCTGAACGATCTCTGGGAGATAGTCGGCAAGGCCATTGTCATTACTCGTCAGGATATAATTGGCAAGGGGGCATTCGATTCGGTCTGCATGGGAGCGACGGTAGAGCTAAGTGATGGCCGAGTTTTGAGAATCGGGAGCTTCATGATCTTAGCCAACCATCCCGTCGCGAACATTTCGTATAACTCTCCCTTAGCGAGGGCACTACTCCACAAGAAGGAAGGAGATGAGGTTGGGTTTCAGGGGCAGTTCTTTAGAATCATAAAAATCAGGTAGAAATGAGCGGACTTTCAAGGAAGAATGTCCGCTTTTACTTTAAGTCCTGCCATTTTTTAGCTACAGATTTTAAGTTGTCTTTTTTATCAAGAAATAACATCTCACTTGCTAGCGCCAAGTCGAATGCGAAAGACATCTCCTTAGGATTGGGAAGTAGAACCGAAAAATGAGGAGAAAACCACCAATCTGATCTAGGAAATCGATAACGGTCCAAACCATCGGCAGTTTTAATCACATCCACAATAAACTTAAATTTTTTGTAGGTTGTTTTTCTCTTAATATCCTCATAAGAATCATTATGGACAGAGATAGCAAATCGTACGGCTGGAAGAAACGATGAGAGATGCTTGGGCAAAATTTCTGGTCTTTTTGCTAGCCACGCAGCAGCCCTTATACCATGATGAGGGTCAGCATTATCGTTCTTTCTACGACAATCATGGATCAGTCCCGCGAACATAATTGCCTGCATTTCACTTTGAGATATATTGCTGTTATGAGATAGCGCGACAGAAATAGCAGAAATGGAAACCCTACAAACATGACGAAAACCATGAATACCATCTCTGATAAGATGGTTTGAAAACCAACTGTCTTTACACTGCTCCCACGGCTGAAACTTTTCGACAACACTGGCAACCTTAGGGTCGATTTTATAATTTCTCGGCAGACTTTTTGGTCTATGAGAAGACAGCCATTTCAAGGAAGTCGTATCATGAAATTGATGCCGTGGTTTTATTGATTGAAAAAGATTTGTGCGGAGGTCCATAACATGACAAAATACTACATACTACACCTTACTTTCAGCCGCTCGAGTGAATTCCTTAAGTTCTTCCTCTGACATTAATTTCACTTCAAGTTCGCTGGCCACTTGTCGGATTTGCTCTTCGGCTTCTTGCTGTTTTTCTTTGGTTTCTACGACTTGCTCAATTTCCAAGTGATATCCCCAAGCATCGCTGTGCTTCAAGGCAATTTCACAACCATTGTAGCGATAATTATTTCTCTCTTGAGGACCATGCATAATCTTTACGGGTAAAGCAAGGGCATCAAATAGACGCCTCGCAGTACTAAATTCTTGCGGGGGAAAATAAAATTCAATCTCGGGAAAAGCCGCCCCATCGCCAATGCGGCTCAGTTTTAGAGAAATCTTCGCCGTCTTTTTTGAGATATTATTGACAAGCTTTAATAACTTATCTGAAAAAATGTAGTAGTAACAATCCTTATTATCCTCTCCCAAATTTTCGGCGCGTGCGTTAAGATATTCTTTGAGTGCGATAAATTTTTTATGATCAAATTTGGATCGAAATTCAACCTCAAACATAATAGATGTATTATAATTATTTTGTCGCTTTGATATATAAAGTATAAAACTTACGCTCTGGATTGCAATAGCGAAAATTAAATTTTGCTTTTTTCACTACACGAAAACCAACCGAGTGCAACAGATTGGTTAAAGAATCTTCGTCATAAGCCCAATAGTGGATTGTATATTTAGGACTGTCAAGTTGGTCACGAAAGAGATAGTTTACTAAATCGATATTGCCATATATTTCGACGGGTGGATGGCGCCGCTTATACGCACGATGTTTGAGATTATTCAAAAGCAATTTATTGCCTGAGCAATAAGCTCTAATTACTTTGCCCGCATCGGGCACACCTAAAAAGAGTTCGCCGCCTGGTTTAAGCACTTGATATAATCCAGATAAGACCTTTTTGGCAGATAGTGGAAAATCTAAATGCTCAAAAAAATGTTCCGAGAAAATAAAACTAAATATTCCATTTGAAAATGGTAAACCGTAACGACAATCCCAGATAATATCGGCCGGTGGAAAGAGATCTAAATTTACGAAACCCTTCAAATAATGTTTTCCTCCCCCGATTTGAAGTTTATCACTAAAAAGCTGCGCCTGATTCTCGTTTGATTTTGATGCTTGTTTTGTATGTTTCGAAAACGATATGGCCGCCTTTATATCTTTGCGGAGTTGTAGTAATGTGATTCCAAATGCGGGTCGTAAAGATCTATCCTTTAGCATTTTATCAGCTAGATTTCTTAATAGCGTCAAGGTGCGATGTGTGGGGCGTGTTTGTCTCATAGTTGCGATTTTTTTCTCATAAAGAGCATGTTTAATTCCGCGAGTCGCGGCTCTATGATCAATGGAAGCTCTTTTTCGATGATTACATATGAATAGCCGTTTTCGCGCCGAATCTTTGTTGTAAAAACGCGATATTTAAGATAGGGATTGGCGGGGTTAATACCGATTTCTCCTTTTGGTAAAACAGCGTTATATGGCAACGCAACGCCAGTATGATTCCAATAATTCCAAACCTGCAACGCTTTATACTGGTCAAAATAGAAGTAGAAGTTAGGATAACGATGCATATTCCTTAAAAGTCGATGAATGGTGTGCCCTAGTAGAGGCGTAAGTTGTTGCTGAAGATAATCAAAATTCCACTCGATATTACTCCAGAATGACTTTATGGCATTATGGTCGCCGTTGGGATAATTATAAAATCGATTTGAGATTAGGTAATGTAACCGTCGTACTAAATAATTTTCAAGGGAATTGGCGGTGCCTTTTTGAGTAATCTGAATTGTTTTAAGGTATTTTGTTACATCTTCAAAATCCGGACGAAATAGACCGAGATTAAATGAATGTGATAAATCGGGGCAAAGTGAAAAAATCAGATTCTTAAAATTAGGACAGTATAATTCACCGAGTTGGTGATAGCGATCCACTTCATTACCTTTTTGAAAAAGAGCAATGTATTCGCACAATACTTCAAATAATAAATACCCGAGGATTGGTAATTCAGCTATTGCTTGTTGATATAATTTATAAAACTTTTGGAAATTACGAGTAATCGATTCTGGGGAAAATTCTGCAATAATAGTGAATAAATTATTTGCTTTCCGTATCGAGTTAACTGTGGTATTTTTTAATTCTGTAAGCTCGTCATGCGATAGCAAATAACTAAGTTCGGAAAAAACTGAAAAGTGAACTTGTCCAAGTTTAAGATAATCAATACCCATTGGGTGATTGATAGGAGAACGAGGAAATTCTAACTCGATGAGTAACAAGGCAACATCCTTTTTGTTTTCACTAAATTTTGGAGCTTCTTTAAAAAATATGTATTCTCCCAAATTGTGCAAACGCAATTTTGTTCCTTCTTGAATAATTGGCGTGCAATAAATACTACCCACTAAACATCCGCTACTTGATAATAACTTGCCACTTTCCTGAATGCTGTCAAAACTTCTCGTAATATGAGCAAGATAAACTTTATGACTGCGTGCTGTATCGTACAAAATATTTTTCTGAAGGATAGACCCATTAGGGGTTTCGTCAATAAGATGACGCAACCAACCAAGGTCGGAATCAAAAGACCGCTCCACATAAAGTAGTTTTTCTTGAAGAGTATCATAATTCACATGTGCAAGTGACCAAAAATCAGTTTTATTGATCATACTAACTTCATCTTGTTACTTTATGTTTTGTGTAGGGCCATCCTCCCTTTCCAACTTGAGGAAAAAACTCGCTCAAATCAGCAGTCAATGCTCTGCTTAATTTCCAATTACTGCATACGAACCTTAAACTTTTCAAGTTCCTTGCCACAAATAGTTCCAAAAACATCTCAAGACACACCCCACAAGGAGTGCATACAAAATCATCACACCAACTTACTCGGTCAAGGGTTCCGATAAGATAACATGTTTGGGGATTCATCTTAGCATCACTGAAATACCACTGATCCAAAGCCATTCTCTCGGCGCAGGTAGAACCAATTGCTCTAGTTCTTGCAACAGTTGCGCCTGAATATGTTGATCCATCGGCACATACAATCACACACCCAATTTTGTGTCTCTTTAAGGTAACCGAGCGCTCAGCTGTTTTCTTTGCAGAGATCAGAAAATTCTTATCGTCCTTTGAAAGTTTTTTATAACTGGTCAAATGCATAATTTATCAATAAAAGAATAAGGAGGTTGTATCACAACCTCCTTATGGTTATCTGCCAAAGTTGTTTGGAGGCATTTTGTAGCTCACCTTCTATGTTTTTGATGTGATAGGAAGGAACTCCAAATGTTCTAGCTGCCTTCGTCATCACCTTGGTAGACATGATTTGGGCATTCTCTATAAAATCAATCTGCTCTCGCAAAGATGTTTGCTTATTCCCAAACAGACTCCGGTTGGTCCTTTTCTTGCTTACATCATCACAAAGAATTCGATGCACGATCAGTTCTGAATTACCAACCACAAGTGCAAGGGTGCTGCAATACTGATACCATGGTCCGTAGCTTGTGGTGATCTTGCCATCGAGTACTTTAACATAGTGGCCGGTCACTATAGTTGTTTCCCGGTCGCTTTCTTTGGCTAAGGTATAAAAAAGATCTGTAAGAGCTTTTTCCTTCATCTTCTCCGGAAGACCTCTCAACTTGTCGTAATCACCGTTGGTAACACCAAGCCATTCCATTAGTTTTGCGGAACCATCCAGCACATGTACTGATGGCTCTTTCACAAATTCTCGTGCAATTGATGTTTTACCAACGCCATTGACACCTCCGAGAAAAACCAGATTCATGATCTTATCTCCTGTTGTCCGCAAAATGAACATTATTGACCTTTGAAGCCGAACACCCTAACAAGAAGTGTTACATTTGGGGGGTTAATGTGTCAAGCTTGATACTAGGTGCACATTAGCATACGCACTTTTTTTATTCATATCCTTTTTTATCACTAAATTATACAAAAATCCGCTCAAATTGACAATGAAATAGCGTCTTGATATTCTGGTTATTAACAGTGTGAGAAGATAGTTCTTTATTCCAATACGAAAGGAGGTGTTTCCAAATGGGCAAGGTCACGGTGGAGAGTACCTCCAAGGAGACAGGCGATTCCACCAAGAATGTGAGCCGC